>Ga0315282_10000020_pt1 | contig 359087 bp, 318 predicted proteins | sample YL17G07_20_MG_FD_203693 | JGI IMG/M metagenome (GOLD analysis project Ga0315282, IMG submission 203693) | Sediment microbial communities from Yellowstone Lake, YNP, Wyoming, USA - YL17G07_20 | ecosystem: Environmental > Aquatic > Freshwater > Lake > Sediment | place: USA: Wyoming | collected...
TTCTTTCGCTTTTTTTGCAGTAGTCAGGGAATGATGCTGTTGTTTTGCAGTCTGTCTTGCAGTTTGTGTAGTTTTCTGTTCCGTTGCATACTCCGTCTCCGCATATTCCGTATGGTGCCGGGCAGTTAACTGTCCCTATTGTCAGCGGATAGAACGTAGTATTTTTCTGGCACGACTTATAATCAGCGGAGTTATATTCCTGTCCGTACACAGATACCGTCCCGCTCACGCATGGATTAAACGTGCATGAGAGAAGTCCACCACCAGCTGGCGAGTGACTGCTTCTGCACAATTCCGTGCCCGAGTTGCTAACAATTAATATCACTTTGTCACCATCAGTATCGCTTACATTGGATCTGACGGTTACATTTCCGCCTGCGACGCTTGCGGTAGGTCCGCTGGTTATGGTTGGAGCCTCGTTGCAATGATTGCAGTAAATGCCGTTCGGTGAGCCAACTTCTCTTTCCTTTACACATCCTGGGTCGGTACAGTTATTGGCGCACGTTACATTGAGGTAGTTCCACTCGCCATCGCTGTTTCTATCGCACCACGTGCGTTCTCCTTTTTTGCAGTAGTCTAGGAACGATGCTGTTGTTTTGCAGTCTGTCTTGCAGTTTGCGTAGTTTTCTGTTCCATTGCATACTCCGTCTCCGCATATTCCGTATGGTGCTGGACAGTTTATCGTCAGTGCGTAGATTGTAGTGTTTCTCTTGCATGAAGCATAATCTTGTGAGTAATATTCTCGTCCGTATACATATACCGTCCTGCTCACGCATGCTCCTTCTATTGTGCACGTGAGGTTTCCTCCTCCTGCCGGTGATGGATCGTTGTTTTTGCATAATCCCTTGCTTGCGTTGTCTCTGACTATCAGTATTACTCTGTCGTTGTCTGCGTCTGTTATCGCGGCTTTGATTTTTACTGTTCCGTTCATGATAGTTACGTTAGGTATGTTTGTTATGATTGGAGCCTCGTTGCAATGATTGCAGTAAGTGCCGTTTATTGAGCCTATTTCTCGTTCCTTCACGCATCCCGGATTGCTGCAGTTTACGGTGGTGCACGTTACGCCCAGGTAGTTCCATTCCCCGTCTCCGTTTCTATCGCACCATGCGCGTTTGCCTTTTTCGCAGTAGTCAGGAAATGACGCGCTGTTTTTGCAGTCTTTTTGGCATGTGGTGTAATTCTCATTGCCGTTGCAGACTTTGTCACCGCAGATTGTAGCTGGTGGAGCGCAGTCCGCAGGACAAGTTGTCACGTTTTCAGTACAGTTGCAGATGCCGTCTCCACATACTGGTGGAGCGCAGTCCTGGCAACAACTTTCAGGAGTCTCCATGCATTCCCATTCGCAGATGCCGTTACCGCAATATGCTCCTCCTTCGCAACTCACGGAGCACTCGCCGCAGTCGTATGCGCAAGTGGTGCAGTTCTCGTCTCCGTTGCATACTCCGTCTCCGCATATTCCGTATGGTGCTGGACAGTTTATCGTCAGTGCGTAGATTGTGGTGTTTTTCTTGCATGATAGATAGCCTGAGGCGTTGTATTCCTGTCCGTACACGGATACTGACTCAGTCACGCACGGACTATAACTGCAGGAGAGTAGCCCTCCTCCGTCTGCAGAGTGACTGCTTGTGCACAATATTCCATTCGTTGCGTCCCTGACAATCAGTATCACTTCGTCACTATCTGTGGAATCGCTTACTGTGGCGCTTACTGTTACACTTCCGCTTGCGTAGGTCGCGGAAGGCACTGTCATGGTCGGAATGTGGTTGCAATTAGTGCAATAAGCGGCGTCGTTTGGACCAGTGACCTCGTACGCATGAGATGTGCATCCCGGGTCGGGGTTGGATGGCGTGCAAGCGTCGCAGGTAATACCGCTTCCCACTCCATTGCAGTCTTTCTTGCATGTCACGGACTGGCTGTTCCACGTTGCGTCATTGTTCAGGTCGCACCATTGGCGCGTACCGCTCGCTTTGCAATAATCATTAAACGAAGCGCTGACTGTCCCGCAGTTATGGAACAATGGGCATCCCGGGTTGGGTTCATTAGTGCATTCCTTGCATCCGCCATCCGCTCCACCCTCGCATTTGTTGTTGCAGGTCGTTGTTTTGGTGTTGGGCGTTCCGTCACTATTCCTGTCGCACCAGCCGACTTGGGTGCTCTTTCCGCCCCCGGTGGTTGTGCAGTAATCGTTCCACGTCTTCGAATTCGAACCGGTGCACATTACGCCATAACTGCAGGGGTTGCCGCAAGCGTGCCAGTCGCTGAAGTGAACCTCGACATCATCTGACGAGCAACCGCTCGCAGCAGAAGTGTGTTCGCAATAGCTGCTCGCATCACTACAGGTATAACAATATGCACTACTTCCACTCGGCCTCGAATGTCCGCCCGTAAGACAGTGGCCTCCATCCCACGCTTCCTGGTCGCAGCAACAGCGTCCCCCGCAGTTGGTGTACTTACACGCTCTTATCGCAAGCGCTGGGCTTATTAATAGGAATCCCAGCGCTAAAAGCGCAAGCATGCCTAGTATTATTACCCGAGTCTTCTGCATTTTTTCTTTCCTTCTATTAACTTCCATTTTTTTCTTGCGATACAACTCCTTTAAGTATTGCCTAACTTTTTTTATTATTTCGCCGCCATATCAGTTACGGTTCGGTTTGCAACCGGCCTCGTGCCTGAGTATAGGACAATATTATACGTGCTCGTGTTCGGTTTTCTCGGGATCTCGAACTCGTACTGCACCTCGCTTCTTCTCTGCATTTCCTCTCCAGTCTCTATGTGTGCTGGCTCGTATCTTGCTCCGTCAACGTCAAGACTCGTGGATTTAGCAAGAGGCGCGTTTATGTCGGTATAGTACGTCACAACGAAGCCGTCAAATCCTGATTCGGAAACCCAGAATACATTTAGCACTCCGAGCGTGTCGAAATGGGTCCAGTTTTCCTCTTCCTGGTTTATCATTGGTTCTGAAGGGTTAAGCCCGGTCGCATCCATGCTCAGTTTTTTCGCAGATAGGGCGAACTTTTTCTTGGGGGCGGTAGTTGACAGGAGGAATGCAGAGTACGCGTTGTCAGTCACGCTTTTCGAGTTGAATGCCTGACATGAGATATCTGTCTTGTTTGTGTTGCAGGGAAACGACACGAATGTATTGTCGCTTTCGTATTTGTTGTAATCAAGCGCTTTTTCAATGAGGACCCTGTCCAAAAGTTCGAGTTTCGGGGAGTTAGGGTCAAGCTTGCCCAACGCCTCGATGCATGCATGCATTTGTCCGAGGACTCCGAATCCGGATAGTACTGTTGCATCCCTTTCATTGAAGAATTTCGTGGCATCGTCCTTGAGCGTTTTAGTTCCGAACGCTTCGAATCCGTCCATCTTCGCGAGAATTATCCAGCAGTCATTGGCGCGGAGAAGAGGTTTCTCGCTTATCACGGCGTCCCTATTGGCCGCTTCTTCCGCCATGCTCATCGCTTCCGCAAACCACTTCGCGTTTCCTGCCGCTGCGTAACTTCTCGCCTCGAGCGAGAGGACCATGGAATTCTTATTCAATGATGGAGGCGTATTTTCATGAAGTGCGGTTGCTCTCGCGATTATGAATTGCATGTACTTTTCGTCTTTAGTTTCATTGTATACTTCTTTCAGTTGGGAGAGAGACCAGTCGCAATCGCTCTCGTGGACGCTCCCGCTTCTGCACGTTTCAAGCATCTTGTCTGCTTCAAGTCGCGCTTTATCCAGATATTGGACGTCCCCTGTTGCCTGGTACATGCCTGTGAATGCCAGTGCAGCCCAAGCGTTAAGCTGTGGTGTCGCATCAGTAGTAGATGGGTCGTTTGTGCAGTTTTTCTCACTGCATTTTTGGGATGGAACGTAATTTCCGTCAGGAAGCCTCATCCCGTTTACGAATGCAGTTGCATGCGTAGCAGCCTCAATACCGGTTATATTCGCGGAATTGAAGAAGATTTTGTAGGCTGCGAGCCCGCAAAGCAATATTACGACCACTATCACGACGAAAAAAGCACGAGGTTTCATGATTTGTGTTAACTCTTAAGCTGTTTGTTATTTATATTGGTGTCGTTGTTTCCCGGTTCCAACAACGCATTCATTCTTACACCTAAACTTAAAGACGAGAGTCCGCTTTTCACTTTTTCTTTGTTTTGCCTGATTTTTTGCCCTTAAGCCGTCTCGCCTTGTTCAGTTTCATTTGTGCGACAAGCGCGAATGGCACTGCAACGACAATCGCGATAAGCACTATCTGTAATGCGGATAATCCCGGTGCGGATGCGAAAGCCGCCAGTCCTCCACTAGAGGCTGTGCTGGCCTCGACTGCAATCATGCTTCCTTCAAAACCGCTTGGCGCTCCGTTTGTCGCCGCATGCAGGTTCTCGTCATCCGCGTCAGTGGCTATGAGATTCACCGAGAAATCCCCGCTTGATGCTGCGGTAAAGTATATAGGAATCTTCTTCACTTCTCCGGCTTCCAAGCTTACTGTCGTCTCGCTTTCTGTTCCGAAGAATTTGGAGTAATACTTGCTATCCCCACCCATCGGGTCAAATTTGATTAGGTACGTTCCCGGCCGGTTCACTGGATCCATAATCGTTGCATAAACCAATCCCTGCTGGCCTAATCCCACCGCCACTCTTTTCGGAGTTACCTGGACGAAGTTCTTGAGATAGCATGATCCAATAGTAGTATAACAAGCGAGAACGTCTGTGTTCTCGCAGTCAGAGTCTTTCGAGCACGGTTTCCCGATGGCCGGATTGCACGCCCCAGAACCATTGTATGGTGGAGCCACATCAACATCCCAAAGCTGTTTCTGGACGAATCCCACAGAGCAGTTTATGCCGTGAGAGTGGTGTGGCCAGACTGTGCACCAGCAATCAGGGTCTACGCCGCAGCAGGCTGGAGTGTCACACACGAAATCCCTGATTGTGCTGCATACGGGACAGTCTCCAGAACAGCTCTCAAGCGTTTCAAGGCATTCCGGTTCGCAGACATAGTTATTGCAATATACTTCTGGATCCTCGTTACAGTGCGGGTCACAGTCCTCATGACAGTTCTCGATTGTTTCACCGCATTCCCATTCACAAGTGCCGTTTCCGCAAGAGTCGTCACAGTCCGATGGGGGGCAGTCCAAAGGAGATGTTGCATGGGTCTCGGTGCAGTTGCAGACGCCGTCACCATGCGCTTCCCCGCAGGAGCAGTCTCCAAAAGGAAGAGGTAAAGGACAAGTCCCATAAGTCTCGCTGCAGTTGCAGACGCCATCACCGCATGTTCCGCAGAGACAGTCCTCAGGACGAGTTTCCCACGTCTCGGTGCAGTTGCAGACGCCATCACCAAGTACGTCTCCACAGCAGTCCGCAGGACAATTTCCATATGTCTCGGTGCAGTTGCAGACGCCATCACCGCATGCTCCGCAGGTGCACTCGATATCATCTGGCCAGCTTTCAGTGCAGTTGCATGTGCTGTCTCCGTGTATTTCTCCGCAGAGGCACTCAGTATCACTTGGCCAGCTCTCGGTGCAGTTGCATGTGCTGTCTCCGTGCACTTCTCCTTCACAGAGGCATTCAGCATCATCTGGCCAGCTCTCGGTGCAGTTGCATGTGCTGTCTCCGTGTATTTCTCCGCAGAGGCACTCAGTATCACTTGGCCAGCTCTCGGTGCAGTTGCATGTGCTGTCTCCGTGTACTTCTCCGCATGGGCACTCGAAATCACCATTTGCCCAGCTCTCGCTGCAGTTGCAGAAGCCGTCGCCGTGTACTTCTCCGCAGAGGCACTCAAGATCATCTGGCGCGCTCTCACTGCAGTTGCATGTGCTGTCGCCGTGTACTTCTCCGCATGGACATTCGAAATCACCAATAGTCCAGCTCTCGGTGCAGTTGCATGTGGCGTCTCCGTGCACTTCTCCGCATGGGCATTCTAAATCACCATTTGCCCAGCTTTCAGTGCAGTTGCAGATGGCGTCTCCGTGCACTTCTCCGCATGGGCACTCATAATCACCAAGTGTCCAGTCTTCAGTGCAGTTGCAGATGGCGTCTCCATGTTTTGGTCCGCACGGGCACTCAAAATCATCAGTTTTCCAGTCCTCGCTGCAGTTGCAGGTAGCGTCTCCGTGTATTTCTCCTTCACAGAGGCATTCAGCATCATCTGGCCAGCTCTCGGTGCAGTTGCAGGTAGAGTCTCCGTGCACTTCTCCGCATGGACATTCGAAATCACCAATAGTCCAGCTCTCTGTGCAGTTGCATGTGGCGTCTCCGTGTTTCGGTCCGCACGGGCAGTCCGCAGGACAAGTTCCATAGGTCTCGGTGCAGTTGCAGGCGCCATCACCGCATGTTCCGCAAGTGCACTCACTATCGCCAGGCCAGCTCTCAGTGCAGTTGCATGTGGCGTCTCCATGTTTTGCTCCGCATGGGCACTCATAATCACCACTTGTCCAGTCCTCAGTGCAGTTGCAGAAGCTGTCGCCGTGTTTTTCTCCGCACGGGCACTCATAATCACCAAGTGCCCAGCTCTCGCTGCAATTGCATGTGGCGTCTCCATGTTTTGCTCCGCATGGGCACTCATAATCACCAAGTGTCCAGTCTTCAGTGCAGTTGCAGATGGCGTCTCCGTGTTTTGCTCCGCATGGGCATTCGAAATCACCAAGCGTCCAGTCCTCACTGCAGTTGCAGGTGGCGTCTCCGTGTATTGGTCCGCATGGGCAGGTTACGGAAAGCGTCTGGATCGTGGTGTTTTTCTTGCATGATAGATAGCCTGAGGCGTTGTATTCCTGTCCGTACACGGATACTGACTCAGTCACGCACGGACTATAACTGCAGGAGAGTAGCCCTCCTCCGTCTGCAGAGTGACTGCTTGTGCACAATATTCCATTCGTTGCGTCCCTGACAATCAGTATCACTTCGTCACTATCTGTGGAATCGCTTACTGTGGCGCTTACTGTTACACTTCCGCTTGCGTAGGTCGCGGAAGGCACTGTCATGGTCGGAATGTGGTTGCAATTAGTGCAATAAGCGGCGTCGTTTGGACCAGTGACCTCGTACGCATGAGATGTGCATCCCGGGTCGGGGTTGGATGGCGTGCAAGCGTCGCAGGTAATACCGCTTCCCACTCCATTGCAGTCTTTCTTGCATGTCACGGACTGGCTGTTCCACGTTGCGTCATTGTTCAGGTCGCACCATTGGCGCGTACCGCTCGCTTTGCAATAATCATTAAACGAAGCGCTGACTGTCCCGCAGTTATGGAACAATGGGCATCCCGGGTTGGGTTCATTAGTGCATTCCTTGCATCCGCCATCCGCTCCACCCTCGCATTTGTTGTTGCAGGTCGTTGTTTTGGTGTTGGGCGTTCCGTCACTATTCCTGTCGCACCAGCCGACTTGGGTGCTCTTTCCGCCCCCGGTGGTTGTGCAGTAATCGTTCCACGTCTTCGAATTCGAACCGGTGCACATTACGCCATAACTGCAGGGGTTGCCGCAAGCGTGCCAGTCGCTGAAGTGAACCTCGACATCATCTGACGAGCAACCGCTCGCAGCAGAAGTGTGTTCGCAATAGCTGCTCGCATCACTACAGGTATAACAATATGCACTACTTCCACTCGGCCTCGAATGTCCGCCCGTAAGACAGTGGCCTCCATCCCACGCTTCCTGGTCGCAGCAACAGCGTCCCCCGCAGTTGGTGTACTTACACGCTCTTATCGCAATCACCGGACTTATTAATAGGAATCCCAGCGCTAAAAGCGCAAGCATGCCTAGTATTATTACCCGAGTCTTCTGCTTCTTTTCTTTTGTTCCGGACATTTTTTTTATTGAAATACAACTCCTTCAACCATAATAATAGTGTCTAAACATCAGTGTCGTTGTTGCTCGATTTCAACAACGCAACCTATGAATGTGACGACACCCGAGCTTAAAAAGATTAATGTAGACCGCTCTGCGCGCTCACTGCAGGGACTGTTAAGGAAGTTCCGGCTTACTTTTTGCCCTTCTTGTTATTAACTCGCGCCCGGTTCAGATTGATTTGCACTACAAACGCGAACGGAACCGCAATCACCATCGCTATGAGCAGTATCTGTAATGCGGATAATCCCGGTGCGGATACGTAAGTCGTCAATCCCTTGCTCTTTGGTGTTACCGCCGAGACTTGAATGGTGCTTCCTCCGTTTCCGCTCGGCTCTTCGCTTGTCGCAGCACGCAGTTTCTCGTTGTTAACGTCTGTTGCCACGACATCCAGTGCGAAGCTACCGCTGCTTGCTGCCGTGAAGTATATCGGGATCCTCTTCACTTCTCCTGCCTCAAGGCTTACTGTCGTCTCGCTTTCTGTTCCGAAGAATTTGGAGTAATACTTGCTCTCGCCGCTCATCGAGTCGAATCTGATGACGTAAGTGCCAGGCCGGTTCACTGGATCCATTATCGTCGCATAAACCATTCCCTGCTGCCCTAACTCTACTGCTATCCTTTTCGGAGTTATTTGGATGAAGTCCTTGAGATAGCATGAGCCTGTGGTAGTATCACAGGCGAGAACGTCAATGTTCCCGCAGTCAGAGTCTGTTGAGCACGGTTTCCCGATTGCGGGATTGCATGCTCCGGCTCCATTATATCCAGGGGCCACAAAAGGATCCCAAAGCTGTTTCTGTACGAATCCTACAGAGCAGTTTATCCCATGAATGTGGCCTGGCCAGATGGTGCACCAGCAGTCAGGGTCTATGCCGCAGCAGACCGGGCTATTGCACACGAAATCCCTGACTTTGTCGCACAATGGACAGTCTACAGGACAGTTGTCAGATGTTTCACCACATATCGGTTGACAGGCGCCGTTACCGCATACGCAATTACGGCACGAGCCGCAGTCCTGTGAGCAGGTGCGGCAGTTCTCACCGCATGCCGGTTCGCATCCATTGGCACCGCAGACGCATACGCCGTCGACGATGCACGGACCGCAGTCCTTTGAGCAGGTGCGGCAGTTCTCACCGCATGCCGGTTGGCATCCATTGGCACCGCACGTGCAGTTAGGTGGGCACGCGCCGCAGTCATTCGGACAGGTGGCGCAGTTTTCGCAGTTCGTTCCTGCCGTGTCGCATGTACCGTTGTTATTGCAGGTGTTGGTGCATAGTGGGCACGCGCCGCAGTCTGGGTCTGTGCCGTTGCAGCAGTCTGCGAAATTATCGCATACTCCATTTGCGACCGGGTTGCAGAGTGGCGGTACGCATGCTCCGCAGTCTGGGTCTATTCCGTCGCAGCAGTCTGCGAAATTATCGCATGTTCCATCTGCGACGGGGTTGCAGAGCGGGCAGTCCGGGCAGGTGCTGGGAGTTTCGCAGTCTGGGTCGCAGGTACCGTCGTTATCGCAAGTGCTGGCGCAGTCGCAGTTTATGGACAGCGTCTGGATTGTGGTGTTTTTCTTGCACGATGGATAGCCCGAGGCGTTGTATTCCTGTCCGTACACGGATACCGACTTGGTCACGCATGGACTATAACTGCATGAGAGGGGCCCTCCGCCAGCCGGCGAGGGACTGCTTACGCATAGTATCCCGTTCGCGTCGTCCCTAACTATCAGTATAACTTCGTCATCAGTTACATCGCCAACATTATTATCTAATACCGTGGCGCTTACTGTTACGCTTCCGCCCGCGACGGTTGCAATAGGTTCGGTCATGGTTGGATTCTGGTTGCAGTTATCGCAATAAGCAGTGTCGTCTGGACCGGAAACCTCACGAGCATGAGGCGTGCAATCCACTGCGTACGGGTTTTGCGGGATGCAATGAGTGCAAGTACCAGTCACTTCATCACAGGTTATGTCGCACTCCACAGTCAAGTCGTTCCAGTTGGAATCATAGTTCAGGTCGCACCACTCGCGTTCGTCCTGTATGCAATAATCATTGAATGACGCGGTGTTCTTCCCGCATTCTGCGTCGCTGGTGCACGGGCAGTCTATAGACAGCGTACTGGGTGCAGAGTTGCTTACATTGCACGACTTATACTCAGAGTCAATGTATTCCCGTGCATACACTTCTACATTCCCGCTTACGCATGGATCTTGGTTATAATGGCACGCCAAGCTTATCGGATTCAGGGCGCCGAGCGCTGTTGGGTCGCTCCTGCACAATTCGTCTCCGGTCGTTGCATCTTTTACGATTAGTATCAATCTATCGGAATCCTGGTCTGATACCGAAGCGCTGACGGTTATGGTCCCGCCCGCAAAGGTCACAGTAGGTCCGCTGGTTATGAGTGGAGGCTTGTTGCAATTGTCGCAATAAGCAGTGTCGTTTGGACCCGTGACGTCCGTCTCAGTTCCGCATCCAGGATCAGATATTGTGCAATCATTGCAAGTAATAGTGTTTCCCTCTCCACGGCAAGTCTTCTTGCAGTATACAGTCATGGTGTCCCACTGGATCCGCCCCGTCCTGTCGGGTCCCTCCCGGTCGCACCATTGGCGTGTTCCGACAGTGTTGCAATAATCAGGGAAATTGGAGTGGTCCTCACCGCAGTCGTGGAACGCCTTGTTCGGTGTGGTCGGTGTGCACTTGCAGTCTCCTGCGCCCTCGCACTGTTTGTTGCATGTGCGTGTTACGGATCCCTCGTTTCCATCATTAGTCCAGTCCCACCAACCAATCTTGGTGTTCCTTCCGACCCCGGTGGTATCGCAGTAATCTGTCCACGTCTTCGATTCTTGGCCAGTGCACGCCTTGCCCTTCGTGCACCAGTTATTACAGTAGCTCTGATGGCCAAGGAGAACCACAGTGTTGCCGTCGCAGCCACTCGGATGTGCATCGTCACACGTGCCTGCATGACTGCAATCCTCACAATGGTTGGGCGGGAAGGCTCTATTGCATCCGTGATAGCTATGCTCTACCGAGTCGCAGCAGCACCGTCCATTGCAGTTGTTGTAGGCGCACCATCTTACCGCAAGCGCCGGACTAGTTAATAGCAATCCGAGTGCTAAAAGCGCAAGCACGCCTAGCATGATTACGCGAGTCTGTGTCTTTTTTTGTTTCATTACATCCACAACCATTTTTTTCTTGCGATACAACTCCTTTAAGTATTGCCTATTTTTTATTTCGCCGCCGCAATATCATTGACGGTTTGGCTTGCGACCAACGTTGAGCCTGAGTATAGGACAACATGATATGTGCTTGCATTTGCTTTTCTTGGGATTTCGAACTCGTACTGTACCTCGCTTCTTCTTTGCATTTCATCTCCGGTCTCTATGTGTGCCGGTTCGTATCTTGTTCCGTCAACGTCAAGAATTACGGGATTTGAAAGCGGCGCGTTTATGTCGGTATAGTACACCACCACGAAGCCGTCGAATTCAGAGTCGGAAATCCAGAATATGTTGAGCACCCCGAGCCTGTCGATGTGAGTCCAATTTAGTTCATCAGTCGGGATTGTCGCGGGTTCGGATGGTTTAAGCTCCACATTACCAAAGCTCGGTTTTCTCGCAGACAGGGCGAACTTTTTCGTTGGAGCGGTAGTTGACAGTAGGAATGCGGAGTATGCGTTGTCAGTCACGCTTTTAGCGTTGAATGCCAGACAAAAGACGCCACCTGTTGCGTTGATGTTGCAAGGAAGCGACACGAACGAGTTGTCGCTTTCGTATTTGTTGTTGTCAAACGCTTTTTCAATGAGTGCCTGGTCCAAAAGCTCAAGTTTCGGGGAGTTAGGGTCAAGCTTGCCGAGTGCCTCGATGCACGCGTGCATCTGTCCTAGGACTCCGAATCCGGACAGCACTGCCGCATCCCTTTCGTTGAAGAATGCCGTGGCATCGTCCTTGAGCGTTTTAGTTCCGAACGCTTCGAATCCGTCCATCTTCGCGAGAATTATCCAGCAGTCATTGGCGCGGAGTGGAGGGTTCTCGCTTATCACGACGTCCCTTGCAGCTGCTTTTTCCGCCATGCCTATCGCTTCTGCGAACCACTTCGCATTCCCTGCAGCGGCATAACTTCTTGCCTCGAGCGAGAGGACCATGGAATTCTTATTTACCAATGGAGGTGTATTGTTGTGCAGTGCAGCTGCCCGCTCGGTTATGAACTGCATGTACTTTTCGTCTTTAGTTTCAGTGTAGACTTCTTTAAGCTGGGATAAGGACCAGTCGCAATCGCTTTCGTGACTGCTTCCGCTTCTGCATGTTTCAAGCATCTTGTCCGCTTCAAGTCGCGCTTTATCCAAATACTTGGCGTCCCCAGTTGCCCTGTGAAGGCCCGCGAATGCCAATGCAGCCCAGGCATTGGACGGTGGTGTCGCGTCCGTGGTGGTGGCGGACAAGTCATTTATGCAGTTTTGTTCGTTGCAGCTTTTGGAGAGGACATAGTTTCCGTCAGGAAGCCTCATTCCGTCTATGAATGCGGCTGCGCCCTTTGCCGCTTCAATACCGGTTATATTCGCGGGATTGAAGAATATTTCGTAGGCTGCGAGGCCGCTAATCAGTATTAAGACCACTATTAGGACAAAAAAAGCACGGTGTTTCATGGTTTGCGTTAAATCTTCCGTTGTTTGTTATTTATATTAGTGTCGTTGTTTCCCTATTCCAACAACGCATCCTTATAGCATCCTATAAATATGGGTTGGCGCTTTCACACATTTCAGATAAGGCAAACCGAAAAGCATATGGTTGACGGAAAATTCAGGATCACCACGAAACTCAGGCCGCGGGGCGACCAGCCTCAGGCCATAGAGAAGCTTACTCGAGGTGTTCTTTCTGGAGAGAGATTCCAGACTCTTTTGGGAATCACAGGGAGCGGTAAGACGTTCACAATGGCTAACGTAATCCAGGGAATACAGAAGCCTACTCTAGTCATATCACATAACAAGACTCTTGCAGCACAGTTATTTCAGGAATTCAAGGAATTATTCCCGAGGAACGCAGTAGAGTACTTCGTGAGCTATTACGATTATTACCAGCCAGAGGCATACATCCCCCAGACTAACACTTACATCGAGAAGGACGCGAGCATAAACGAGGAAATAGACCGCATGCGTAATTCCGCTACACGCTCGCTCATCGACAGGCGTGACGTCATAATAGTCGCGAGCGTATCCTGCATTTACGGACTTGGTCTCCCGAAGGATTATCTGGATATGTCGGTTGGGGTGGGGGTCGGTGGAAAATTCTCCCGCGATGAACTGCTGCATGGACTGGTTGACATACAGTACTCCCGCACTCCGTCAAGCCTCAACCGAGGCTCTTTCCGGGCTCACGGCGGCACTATTGACGTCATGACTTCATACGATGAGGATGACACTTTCGTGCGCGTCTCGTTCGACGAGGCGGACAATATTGTTGAATCCATATCACGAATCAATGCATTGACTGGAAAGACCGATGCGGAATTGCAGTTCATCAGGTTTTATCCAGCGAAGCATTACGTCGTGCCACGCCACAGGATAGACACGGCACTCGAAAGCATCAGGGAAGAATTGAAAGAACGATTAAGAGAGCTCAGTTCAGAAGGAAAACTTCTCGAAGCACAAAGGTTAGCGCAGAGGACGAATTTCGACTTAGAAATGATGGACGAGATGGGATACTGTTCGGGAATAGAGAATTACTCGAGACATTTCGATGGGAGAGGAATAGGCGAGCCCCCCTCAACACTTCTTGACTACTTTCCCCCAGATTCGCTCGTATTCATAGACGAATCCCACGTCACAGTACCTCAATTGCGGGGAATGTACGCGGGGGATTCGGCGCGCAAGAAGACATTAGTCGAGTACGGATTCAGGCTTCCGTGCGCGTTCGACAACAGGCCATTGCGTTTCGATGAATTCCTCAAGAAGAAAAACCAGATAGTTTTCGTTTCAGCAACTCCTTCCGAGTATGAAATCAAGGAAAGCAAGGGAAACGTTGTCGAGCAATTAATACGGCCTACAGGCCTCATTGACCCGAAAGTGAGTGTCCGCCCGATAGAAGGACAGATAGACGACCTCCTTCGTGAAGTAAGGCTCAGGGTCAAGAAGAAGGAACGAGTGCTGATAACGACTATCACCAAGAGGATGGCAGAGGATCTGGCTGACTTCCTGGCTCAAGCGAAAGTGAGAGTCAAATACCTCCACTCGGACATTGACACGCTGGACCGGGTCGGGATACTGCGGGGATTAAGGCTTGGCGAATTTGACGTGTTGGTCGGAGTGAATCTACTCAGGGAAGGACTGGACCTGCCCGAGGCGAGCCTTGTCGCGATAATGGACGCTGACAAGGAGGGATTCCTGCGTTCAGATACTTCATTGATACAGACTATGGGACGCGTTTCCAGGAATGCGGTTGGCGAAGTTATCCTTTACGCAGAGAGGATGACTGGAAGCATGAGGCGCGCCATAGATGAGACAGAAAGAAGGCGCAAAAAACAGCTTTCCTACAACAAGGCGCACGGCATAACTCCGAAAACGATAAAGAAGAAAGTGTCACAGGAACTCCTGTTCTCTGAAAAATCAAGTGCTGAGAGCGAGCGCCGCGATAAACTCATGGAAAGCATACTCGCAGGAGGCAAGGCTGCGGACGTTTCCGAATTGCGCCACGTAATGCGTGAAGCGGCAGAACGCCTTGACTTCGAGACCGCGGCAAGGCTCAGGGACAAGATACGGGAGATTGAAGCTAAACGAAAACCAGGGAGGGAGACGGGCATCCAATAATATGGCAAGAGGAGATCCGGGTTTCATTTTCGTGAAGAATGCCAGGGAGCACAACCTCAAAGGCATTGACGTGAGGATTCCTCGCAACAGGCTAGTCGTCATAACAGGTGTTTCGGGATCAGGAAAATCCTCACTTGCATTCGATACGATTTACGCAGAGGGCCAGAGGCGTTACGTGGAATCACTCTCGGCGTATGCACGGCAGTTTCTTGGGCTAATGGAGAAGCCTGACGTGGAATACATCGAAGGGCTCTCTCCTGCGATATCCATAGAGCAGAAGAGCGCTTCAAAGAATCCGCGCTCTACAGTCGGGACAGTTACAGAGATTTACGATTACTTGAGGCTTCTTTTCGCGAGGATTGGGCTGGCGCATTGCCCTAAGTGCGGCAAGGTCATAAAAAAGCAATCAAGCGAGCAGATAGTGAATAGGGTGATGCAGGAATGCGCTGACCAGAGCATCCGCATACTTGCACCGGTAATACGCGGAAAGAAAGGAGAGCACTCCAACGTTCTTGAAAGCGCATTAAGGAACGGCTTCGTAAGGGCGAGGGTCAACGGCGAGATAGTGGACTTGCGCAAGAATATTCCGAAACTCGCAAGATACAAAATCCACAATATAGAGCTAATCGTGGATGCAATCACTGCTTCCGAAGCGCACAGGAAACGAATTGCTGACGGAGTGGAAACCGCATTGGGACTCGGCGATGGAGGACTCGTCATTATTTCCTGCGAGTCGAGGGCTGACTTGATTTTGAGCGAGCAGTTCTCCTGCAAGGAATGCGGAATCGACCTTCCTGAATTCGCTCCAAGGATGTTCTCATTCAACAGCCCGTACGGAGCGTGCAAGGAATGCCACGGTCTCGGAACCAAGCTCGAGATTGATCCGGAACTCGTGATTCCAGACCAGTCAGAAAGCCTGGGAGGCGGAGCGATCGCAGCATGGCCTTCAAGGGAGGATTCCTATTACATGGGACTGCTCAAGTCGCTCGCCCGGCATTACGGATTCAGCATGGACGTACCGGTCTCGAAACTCAACAGGACGCATTTGGATTACGTTCTCCACGGCACTCCTCCGGAAGTCAATAACATCAAGTTCAAGCACGTTTCCGAGGACGGAACAGGAATATGGGCTTATGAGGGAAGATTCGAAGGTGTCATACCGAATCTCGAGCGCAGGTACATGGAAACAGAGTCCGACTTCGTTAGGGATGAGATATCCAGATTCATGCGCAAATCCCCATGTCCTTCCTGCGGAGGCAAGCGCCTTAGGCCGGAAGTGCTTGCGGTGACGGTCTCGGGAATAAACATATCACAGCTTACCTCAATGACTGTCAAGGACTCCCTCAAGTTCTTCCAGGAAATACGGTTATCGCATATTGAGCGCAGCATATCAAAGCAGGTGCTCAAGGAAATAATAGCGCGCCTAGGATTCCTACAGGACGTGGGACTGGGCTATCTTACCATAGACCGCGCAGCAGAATCATTGTCCGGCGGGGAAGCGCAAAGGATAAGGCTCGCGACCCAGATTGGATCCGGCTTGGTCGGAGTTCTATACATTCTGGACGAGCCGAGCATAGGCCTTCACCAGAAGGACAACATCAAACTGCTTGACACACTCAAGCATCTTCGGGATTTGGGAAACACTGTGATAGTAGTCGAGCATGACGAGCAGACCATACGCACCGCTGACTATGTCATTGACATGGGGCCTGGTGCCGGAACTTACGGCGGAAGCGTCGTTGCGGCAGGAACTCCAAAGACAGTGATAGACTGCAAGGAGTCCATAACCGGCGCGTATCTTCGCGGCGAAAAACGCATTGAACTCCCTAAAAAGAGAAGAATTCCGAGGAAGGACGGGTGGATAACTCTTGAGGGAGCACGCGAGAACAATCTCAAGGACATCACTGTGAGATTCCCGTTGGGGCTTCTTACGTGCATAACTGGAGTTTCCGGAAGCGGGAAAAGCAGTCTCGTGACCGACACGCTCAATCCCGCATTGTGCCGCGTGATTTACGGCTCGACTGCGGAGCGTCCCGGAACCTATTCAAGGCTCACTGGATATGATTTGATTGACAAAGTGATAACGATAGACCAGTCGCCTATTGGTAGGACTCCTCGCTCGAATCCAGCGACTTACACAGGGCTTTTCACGCCTATCCGGGAAATTTTCGCGGAAACGCCAGAGGCAAGACTGCAGGGCTATTCAATGGGGCGCTTCAGCTTCAATGTGCGAGGCGGACGGTGCGAGGTCTGCCAGGGTGACGGGGAAAGAAAGATAGAAATGCATTTCCTGCCTGACGTTTACGTTCGCTGCGAGGAATGCAACGGCGCAAGATACAACAGGGGAACACTTGAGGTGCGCTTCAAGGGAAAGAACGTGTCAGACGTCCTGAACATGACTGTTGACGATGCATTGGAATTCTTCAAGAACGTTCCGAGAATCGCATCCCGGCTCAAGACTCTATCTGACGTGGGACTGGGCTACATAAAGCTAGGCCAGAGCGCAACGACTCTTTCAGGAGGCGAAGCCCAGAGGATCAAGCTCGCGAAGGAGCTCGGTAAAGTCCAGACTGGAAACACATTCTACATACTTGATGAGCCGACTACAGGGCTTCATTTCGACGACATAAACAAGCTATTGGCAGTCCTTTCACGGCTTGTTGACCGGGGCAACACTGTGGTCGTCATAGAGCACAATCTCGACGTCGTGAAAACAGCAGACCACGTCATAGACCTGGGACCTGAAGGAGGGGATGAAGGCGGAAGGATCATTGCGGAAGGGACGCCTGAGGAAGTCGCGAAATGCGAGGAGTCGTACACGGGGCAGTATTTGAAGAGAGTTCTCCAATCTGGCAGGAGAAGAAGGGCACGCTAAAGCTTGTCCCGAGCCCATTCAAACACCCGCTCAGCCTGCAACGCCATCATCCGCGCCTCTTTTTCCCTGATCAGTCTTGCCTGGTACTCCGCTGCATTCTTCATTTCAAGCACCTGCGATAGCTGCAGTCTCTTCGTCTTGATTTCTCTGCTTTCGAATGGGAGCTGCATCAGGAGTCCGACGACGCGGGAGTGATCCTTCGCTATGTGCTTTTTCTGGAGGAATCTTGACGTTAGGGCATCGCACGAGCTTATTGCGCAGTGTACTGCGAGAACCGCGGCGGCATCCCACTCGCTTTTTTCTATGGCAAGACGCATAGTTCTCAGGAAAGATTCCGCCTTTTGCAGGTATACGAGGTGATCGTTCGGGGAGGTCTGGCGCGTTTCGGATTCCTTCATAAGTACCGGTCAAGCATTGTCGGCTCGCCGGCAAGAACCAACCCGTCCTTCCTTATCTCTTCGAGGATCTGCTTGCCACTAATTGCGTGAAGCTCGGCGAGGGTCGCAATTTGCGGGTTTAGCTTGTTTCCGAACTTTTCCAGTATGCCGTCCTCAACTTTGACGAGGATTTCCCGCACGCCTTCTTTGTCAGTTTCCTTCTTCACGACGATGAACAAGTCAATGTCGCTTCCCGATTTTTCGGTCCTTCTTGCAACGCTTCCAAAAATCGAGGCAAACACCAGTCCCTGCCTTCTCCCGCTCTTCCTAAGAGCTGCCTTAAGAAGTCCAATCGCGCTTTCGCGTGCGTTCCTTTCGCTTTCAAAAAGGTTTTTCAGCGCCCCGTGAAGGTGGTTGCGGGAATTCAGCGAGAAAATGTGGCTCGTTCCGGCAGTCCTTGTCGTAACCAGTCCCGATGCCGCAAGCGCACGCAATGCGTTGTGGGCCGAGGCGTGGTTCAGGCCGGCGATTCCCGCAAGCTGTCGTCCGGTGAAGGTGCCTTCAGGGTAAAGAAACAGCGCACGCAGTACCCTGATTTTGCTTTCAGTGCCCAACAGGCCGTCGAGTGATGCTCCGAGCCTCATGTGTATAATAAGTTAGACACGTGTATAAAAAACTTTCCACTATTTTTCGGTGCGATCATCCAGGGCGGACACCGTTTCACTTGCTATCGTAAGGATTTACGAAAATGCCAAATACATCATTCTCATTTACAGAATGATTATTCTCTTTTTGAGAATAACTAAGCTTTTTGTTCGTAATCATTTAATTGTTTAGTTTAGATACTTTATTATTAAATTATCGCAGAGGCTTTATTATGCTCAAGACAGCATTGCCACTATGTTTCTTTCAACGCCCAAACTACTCATTTTTTATAAATTCCCGCCGTCCCATTATTCGTGATTGAGAAAATGTCCACTAAAGTGATTCGTGACCCGATAAACGGAAACATAAAGGCAAGCGAACTCGAAATAAGATTGATCGACACCCCATCATTCCAGAGATTAAGGAGGATAACCCAGCTCGGATTCACTTATCTCGCCTATCCCTGCGCTTACCACACGCGATTCGACCACTCGATAGGCACCATGCACATGGCGGGCAAGATGTGCAGTGCTGTCGGGGCGACCGAAGAGCAGACACAGATAGCGAGGGCCACGGCATTGCTTCATGATCTGGGGCATCCTCCTTTCTCGCACGACATCGCGTCATTCCTTGAGGCTCACTGCAACAAGACCCACGAGGACATGACTATAGATACGGTGATGAAGACCGGCATACACGACATAATCGAGTCCGCCGGACTTGACGCACAGCAGATCGCATCACTTGCCGGAGGAACTGGCACTGGATGGCTCCAGATGATAACGACAGGAAGGGAAGCAGCGTACTTGAGGACCTGCATTGATGCTGACATAATGGACTACATGATACGAGATTCCTATTACACCGGCGTTGCTTATGGATTGATAGACAGGGACCGCCTGATAGACAGTCTCGCGATACACGATGACCGCTTGGTCATCCACGAGAAGGCGCGCCTGGCCGTCGAATCGCTCCTCCTTGCTCGATACATAATGATGCCTGTAGTCTACCGCCACAAGGTTGCAGGAATCGCGGAGTCGATGATGCTTCGGGCTCTCGAATCACTACACAAGGAGAAGCCTTTCGACGTTGAGTCGATTTACGGAATGGACGAGGTCGACTTCGTTTCCATGATGAGAAACACTCGTGGCTTCCCAAGGGAGATAATGAGGCGGCTCGACCAGCGCGACCTGTTCAAGACAGTAGCGCTTGCGAAATTATGCAAGGCAAGATGCGGAAAGAAAGTATGTCATAACTGCTCAGAGATGCATGAGGATGAAATGAATCACGAGACTGCAACGAAGCTCATAGAGCTGCGGAAGAGCGGTAAAGTCCGGGAAGTGGAGCGCGAGCTCGCGAGGGAATGCGGAATCGAGGACGGCATGCTGATCCTGGACATTTACGAGGAGCCCGCGAGAAGCGTTGATGCGCCACCTCTTGATTCCATAATGATTTTTGACGGGGAGAGGACACGAAGCATAGAGAGCATTTCCCCGATCGCAAGCAGCATCGCCACCATGGACTGGTCACTATGGTATGCCGCGATTTACTGCGATAAGGAGCACCGCGAGCGCCTGGAAAAGAAGTTCAGGGAGGAAAAGGTTTTCGAAACAATAGCCCAGACCTATTAAGGGGCTTATTGAGGCGCGGTCTGGTTGATTTTATTCAGAATGCTTCCGTCCTCCACCATCACGATCACGCCTTAAGCGCGTGAGTCCTGCGCACTCGTGCGCTTCCGGAAGCCTGTGGGTGTCGCAGAACCGCAGTCCGCAGAACTTGCACCTGAAAGGCATGGTGACAGAAGTTCCGCACGAGTGACAGTTGCAGGTGATAGGGCCTACGTGCCTGTTCATAGTCTCCTTTACGTGCGGTGACGCACTCGGAAGGTGGGCATCATCCTCTCCTGAGGCGAGTTTCGGAGTGAACCACATATCCTTGAACCGTGCGATGCCTCTTTCATCAGGGTTCTCCTCGTCATCCCTCCTCTTGCGGTGCTGCATCCAGCTTGCGATTTTCGGACCGAACTTGCCACGGTAAATGAACAGGAACGCCAAAAGCGCAATCAGAAGGACCATAGCGCCTAGCCCAAACGCGAGATGCGTTTTAGAAAGCAATAGTGCAGCTGCGATTCCTGCAACTAATATCTCCAATGATACCATGATGGATGCTGATTGCTTAAAGCTGCATCCGGCTTTTTTTAAGGGTTTTGTTTATTGCTTTTCCACCACGAAGAAGACGTTCCCATCGACAGTCCTGACACGCGTGGGAACGACCTTCACGGTTATCCTGGCAAGCCTTTCCAAAAGACTATTGCTTGGGGAGCGTTTCTTCCCCATCAATGGCTTGTCAATCACGCCTTCAGCCGCTTCGAATGCCTGTATGGTGTGAAACGATGAAGGGCCTATCACTTCCGCAATCCCTTCCATGATCTCCTTCCTGTCGTTGAATCCTCCAGGAACGACGGTAGTCCTAGTCTCAAGCAACACATTCCGGTACCCACCAGCAATCATTATGCTCTTCTTCACATTCAGCCAGGCAGTGCGTCCTAAACTTTTGTTTCCGATGATCCTTCCATAACCTTCCTCATCGGATTTCACGTCTATCGCCACGTAATCAACAAGACCAAGAGACAGGAGTTCTCCAAGCGCTTCAGGATAGAATCCATTTGTGTCCAGCTTGATCAGGAGCGATTTCTTAAGCTTCCTCAAGCGTTTCAGGAATTCCTTCACGCCCTCATACTGCATTAGGGGTTCTCCACCGCTTAAGACTACTGCGTCAACTATGTGTGAGTAGTCCTTGACGAGGCGCAGTGCGAGTTTCCGGGCATCAACGGCTTCGCCTCCGCGCGGGTTAAGCACGAGATCGCTGTTGTAGCAGAAAGGGCACCGAAACGGGCATCCCTGGAAGAACACAACGCACGAGAGCTTCTCAGGATAGTCTACCGTGGACAATGGCAGTATCGATCCGATTCTTACCGCGGCGGGAGTCATTACCTGGAACCTTGAATGCCATGCTGTTGCCTTTTTTATTTATTGGGTCGTTCAGCATTCATAATAGAAAAAGCATTTAAAAAAGGGGGCAGTCCGTATCAGTCGCGCAATCAATGGCAAAAGAAGACCGCAACAGTCATGGCAAAAGCAAGCATGAGGAATCCATAGAGGATGAGGGCGAAGAAGACATTTTAGAGAGCATCCCTTACCTTAAGTTCGTCCTATTCGCGGTAGCATTATTGGTGATATCTGCGACCGTGATCGTCTTTCTTCCGCAACAGGCGAATGTAGCGCATCCCACTGTGAATGTGGTCGGCGCGATTCTCGGAAGCGAAGATACAGGGGGGCAATCTATTGGCGTGACCGTGAAATGGGATGCGCCGAGCGTGCGCAACTGTTATGTCACGACTGACGTAAGGCCTGCCGGCGCCCCTATGGGTGCTCCAGAAACCGCGGACTGGAGCAAGAACCACCTGATACGGTACAATCTGAACAGCGGCAACGCCATGGCAGAGAACTGGATAAACATAGAGATACTCCAGCAGCGCGCAGGAACAAAGACGTTCCTCTATCTTATAGCGCCGGCTTCAGGAAACGAGACTACAGCTTTCGACATTCATGCAGGGCTTTACTGCGATGATAACTTCCTTGCAGAGGACATCTTTACCATAAGCCGTTCATCAGAATAATAAGATGGATAATCCCATCGTAGCCATTATTTTTTCTTAGGCGTCCTGGTGCGGCGTTCTCGTGCGTTTATCTTAAGCATAGTCGCTACATTCGTGGCTATGATCCAGACCATTATTCCAAGAACTACAAAAACCAGCGGGTTGAAGTTCCAAGCGCCAATCAGATCGCCATGCAGGAGCCGGGACATTGCGCGCGTCATCCCGCACGCAGGGCAATTGCATCCCGCGAAAAGTCCGCTCGAGGGACAGTTTCCTCTGAAAATGAGAGGCAGTATGACTGTCTTGAAAATGCATCTGAAATGGAAAGGCGAGTACTTCGCGATGTAGCCAGTCGGGAGTATTGCAAGGGCAAGCAATATCAGTACGAGGTTTAACGTCTGCGTCAGGGGAGTTCCAAAACTGATTATGTCAAGAAGTATTTTCCTGACGCGGTTGCCCCGACTTAGCGGGACTACACCCACTCTATGCCCTCAAACTCATGCTTGGTTGCGATGAGTACGACGTCAATAAGCCACCATATGCCGCAGCCGCCGAGAGTAAACAGTTTCAGCACTCCAAGACCCACCTGGCCCATGATGAAGCGGTCCACTCCGAGCGAACCGAAGACTATCGACATTACCAGGGCAAGAACCCAGTTCACCTGTTTTTTTTGCACCCGGCATTTTTACAGCATTTTGTTTATTATCAGCCATTTTTCTTTTATGAAGCACCTATCGTGATAAGGTTTGCCTGCCTTTTATTGTTTTCTTTTTTCCCTGCAGCTTAGCTTTTTCGCGACCGCATCACTCAACAGTTCCCGAAGCGCATCCGAGGCGATCCACTTCGCGGATCTGGAATCAAGTCTCATTATTTCCCCGGCAGTCATTACTGCCTTCCCGTTCAAGTCCTGATTCCGCTTTCCTACCTGCCTTAATGCCCAGTTAACCGCCTTCCTCACGTAATTCCTCTCATCGCCCGATTCCCGCTTTATTATCGGCAGGAATTTCTCAAGACGACGGTCGGCAGCCTTTCGTTTGTCGTGCACCGCGAGGCAAGCCATGAGTGCGAAGCCGGCCCTCTTTACGAATTCCTCTCTCCTACTACTCCACGCTATCGCCTTTTTGTACGCGAACTCGGTCCTGCTGAACAGGTTCATGCAGCACTGGTCGCAGACATCCCACGATTTGAAATCCAGGACCCATCGCTCCATCTGCGCTTCTGTAACGAGTGATGGGTCGTCTATTATGGATGCGAGAATGCGCGCTTCATGAATTCCTGAAGACCATAATCCTTTGGCGAGAGAATGGTGGTCTTTCCCTATTTTTTTGGCGAGATTGCGCAGCTCAGGCATGGAGATGCCGTAAGCGTCATTCGGACAGATTCCGAAGCGTGCCATACCCTCGACTGCTTTGGGGTTGTAGCGCGATTTCAATTCATTCAGGACGTCGATGAGTTTCTCTGCCACTATCCTGCACCCGGAATCTCCACCCTGCTTGATGCTATCAATGCGGGCTGTATGGGCTCGTTTCCGCCGGGTTTTGTTCCCTCCTCGTAAACGCTTACGAAGTAAGTCCCGTTAGGCATTCCGCTTATGGTCGCATTTATTTCCGAGAAGCACTCGCACTTGCAGCCTATCCCGCCCCATATCTCATTAATTTTTATGAATGGAGGGTCATCAGTATGTTTCTCGATTTGTACAGTCCTGCAGCACAAGTGGTGCGCTACTCTTGAATATGTTATGTTGTTTCCTAAGACTTCTATGCTTGCATTCCGCTCGGCCATTCCGGTTCCAGTAGTTTGTCCTTTATTTTCCTTTCCAACGGCCGCCCACTGGCATCCGCCCTCAACGCATCCACACGCGGCTCCGAAGAGGGATGAATTATAGCAGTCCTTCCAGAGGCTGCCCGTAATAGTGGACTCTTCATCTGAAACGCTCCTGCAGACTTCCTTCCAGCGTCCGTCTATCCTGCAGTCTGAATCTGAACTGCAGGAGCCTGAAGTCGAGTCGCCGCAGAATGCCCCGACTTCATTATCGACGATTCCCGCTTCATTCCCGCTGGGTGCGGCGCATCCCGTGACTGAAACGGAAAGCTTCGTACGCTGGAGTTCGTACTCGTGCGGATTCAGGAGCGGGCTATTCTTGAGGAAAAAGTTGTAATAAATCACTATGATCGCGACCACGGCAATCGCAATCACAACCATTGTGAGTATTATTCCGCCTTTCCCCATCACGAACCTGAAAATGGATGATTTTGTGATTTTTATATGTTGTTTTTTATTGAGAAGAATTCGAGAGCTCTCTCGGTTGTTTTTTCAAGTACTTCGTCCAGACTACTTCCTTTTATGCGAGATATCACTTCCGCTGACTTCAAGACGTTCACCGGCTCATTCCTCTTGTCAGGCTCAGGTCCAAGCACCGGACTGTCAGTCTCAAGCAGAAGCGAATCGAGAGGAAGGCGCTCAATGAGCTTCTGTTTCTGGACGCTGAATGAAGAGGAAGGAGGTATCGAGAAGAGAAAGCCGTGCTTTTCAGAGGCACGCACCGCCGAGGATGCCTTGCCGTCGAACGCATGCATAAGCACCCGCTCAGGCCTTTTCGACTCGTCCCAATTGTCAATGAAATCAATCACGTGCTGTCCAGCGCTTCTCGAGTGAGTGACAATGGGAGCGTCAAGCTCGGACGCAGTCCTCACGAATGAAGAGAAAATCTGCTCCTGAAGTCGCTTTACCCGCCCCGCGGGCTCTCCTGAGAGATTTCTCATGAATGCGAAATCAAGACCGACCTCCCCCACAGCCACAACTCCACTCTTCCCGAAGTGCTTTTTTATGGCATCACAAACGAGTTCAGCATCCACTCCTGCTTTCTCCGAGAACTCGAGAGGAGGCTGGAAGCCGATGCTGGCGAATACTGTTTTTTCTTTTTCAGCGAGTGCTAGAGTCGCATCCACCTCATTCAGGGATGTTGATGAGGTGATTATCATCACTTTCTCCTTCCTCGCCCGTTCCAGGACTTCATCCAGGTCCTCAGAGAATTCAGAACTGACAAGGTGTGCGTGCACGTCGACAGCGCGGACGAGTTGGATGGTGTGCGTGTTCATTTTTATATACTAAAAGACGCAACCTAAATAATAAAGGATTGCTTAGTGCAGGGATTCTGTGATGGACGAGGAAACAGTAATTTACCTGATAATCGATAAGGTGATTTCATCAGGTTTCACTACCAGCAATGCCGTCACCAAAGCCGCCGATAAGGTCACACGGAAATCGCTAGAATCCGAAGGAATGCCTGAATCAGGAGTGCCTCCAGCTGAGTGCGCAGAGATAATTGAAAGCTTCATCCTGCCAGGAGGTCTTTTGACTGAAAGCCAGAACGGCGTTCTTGAAATCACGAGCAAAGGAAGGTTCTTCTGGAAGCGCGTCAGAAGGAATCGCCAGGGATTCGGTGTGGGAAGCCCGGGCAGGGAATAAGAAATTTCCCTATATCCTTTTCGAGAGCTCGCTTAATGGATGGCCCTTGCACTGGACGTTGAATTTCTTGTACCATCCGAAAGGGACCTGGTGCGACTCTATGCCCTCAGACGTAAGCCTTGATTGGAGCTCGCTGAGAAGACTGATCGCCTCAGGAGGCCTTGCGAGATTAGGGCTCAAGTGAGCGTAAGGATAGAGAATGACTCTCGGCGCGTTTATCTGATTCACCACTTCCTTTATCTCCTCAGCCGCGATGCTTGATGCGCCTTTTTCTGCATCCCCGTGCTCGGCCGCGATGAACGCGACAAGGCATTCATCGAATCTCGCGTGCTGCTTCATGTTGACGCCGTCAATCTCGTCACGCGTCTTGAGCCCCCTTATCTCTGAAGTTATCCAGTACTCCATGAAATCTGAGTGAATCAACAGAATCTGCATAAGATTCCCGTGAATGCTCAACAACTTATAAATCCTCTGCAATCCTGATGTCATTGTTGTTGCTATTCAATGCTCAATCGGCACACAGCTAAGGCAGAACGTAACACAAAGGCATAAGGCAGACGGCATGGAAGACACAGCCCAGACTCAGGCCTTCATAAAATCGCTTCGCATAGAGAACTTCAAGTCCTTCGGCGGAAGCGTGGTGGAAGTATATTTTGACAGAAGGCTTACCGGAATAATAGGGCCAAACGGCTCGGGAAAGAGCAACGTACTTGATGCAATCTGCTTCGTCCTTGGACGGTTGAGCGCAAAGAGCCTGCGGGCAAAACTCGGGAAAGAACTAGTTTATTCGTCACCACCACCGCAAAAGGGCATTAACGACGAAGCGCGGAGCATTTCCCCAAAAATAGCCACAGTGGAAATCACGATAGAAGAAAGCCCATCAGGACGGCAGACAAAGATTGCGAGATACCTGCGCAAGAAGGACGGCTTGAGCATTTACCGCCTCGATGGCAAGCGTTTGGGCAGGGCTGAAGTGATTGATTTCCTCAAAAGCGTAGGCATATCGCACGAAGGATACAACGTGGTCTTCCAGGGAGATGTCGGCAGGTTCGTGAAGATGAGCCCATTGGAAAGGCGTCTCGTCATAGACGAGATAGCAGGCATTGCCCCGTTCATCGTTGAGGAGAACAAGCTCCTTAACCGCGCAGCAGAGATTTCACGGCATATCGAGCAGCAGCGCACAGTCATCCGCTCGAGGAGGACGGAACTTTTGCGTCTCGAAGCCGACAAGAAGAAGGCCGAGCGCGCAGCAAGACTCACGGAACTCTTCGACCGCTATGAGAGGACATTATGGAAGCGCCAGCTGGAAAAGCATTCAGCATCCGTTTCAAGACTGGTCGAAAGCCAGAGAAGCAAGGAATCTGAGATTTCCAGGATAAACGCCGCGCTAGAGGAATCCCGTAAGCGGTTGGAGGAGTCCGAGGAATCATTCAAGGAACTGGATGCAGGGATACGCGAGGCATACTCCGGAGACCAGCGTCTACTGGCGATAATAGAGCGGGAGGCAGCGAAGAAGGAATTACAGGCAGTCGAGCGTGACAGGGACAGGATCAAGGATGACCTGGAAAACGCGAAACTGCGACTCGGAAGCCTCAAGGAATCGCATGAAGCAATAGTGAGTCGCGAGCTTCCTGCAGCTATTGCGGAAATAGAACGCATAAAGACTGCAAGGGCTTCACTTCTTTCCGAGAAGCAATCGCTTAACGAGAAGAGAAGGAAACTCCTCGAGGGAAAGCGTTCTGAAGACAAGGCAATAGAGGATGAACTGGAGCGCCTCAGGACGCAGTCCAGGAAGCTGCTTGATGAAGAGGAATTGCTTGCGAGAAGCGCTGAAGGACTAGAGAATCAGGCACGCACGAGGCAGTTCGAATTGGATTCCAAGACTGCAGAAGTCTCGGCGCTCAAGTCAAGATTAGGTCAGATGAACGTCTTATCGAAGGAGCTGGAAGACGAGTGGTCAAGAATTCTCGCGATAATATCGGAAAAAGAGAAAGAGCAAAAAAAAATTGAAGAAGGGATCAAGGGACTTTCGGCGCGGCTTGCCTTCCTTGAGGCTGGAGCGGAATTCCGTCTTTCAACAGTCGCAATAAACGAGCATTCGGAAGCACTTGTTGGAAGCATTGCCGCGAGGGATGGTCTAAATCCCGCGGTGATTGCGCGCGAGATTAATTCATCGCAATCCGGTCAGCATAATCATCCCATCATCGCGCGTGCTGCAGATGAATTAAACGCGGTGTTTTTGGCTGACTGCGATTTGAATGCCGCCGCAAGGTTTTCGGAATCGCTTCTTGATAGTTCTTGTGCTTCCGGAGTGGTGCGTGCAACGCTGTTTTATGGAAGCGGAAAATCCGCAAGCGGCTGCGACTGCTTCGCATTGACAGATACACTCGATGAAGCGCTGAACTGTGGGAGGAATTTGGACAAAAAAGTCACGGTATCACTCTCGCCTCCGGCAGTCGTAACCAGGACCGCGGGAGGTGGTGCGAGCATCCTTCTAATTTCTGCATCCACAGATTCAGGTCACGAAAGTCCGGAAACGCAGTGCAGGATGCTTTCTTCGGAATTAAAAAAGCAAGAAGCAGGAAAGGCCGAGTGCGCCAGTCTTTTGGACAAGTCAAGGCGCGACGCAGAATCAATCGAGAGAAGGATTTCGGAACTCACTGACCGGACAGGAATACAGAAAAGAATAATCGAGCTCGAGGACTCGTGCAAGCTCGTCCTGGCCGAGCGCGACCGCCTAATGCGCGAGAAGGACGAATTCGAATGCAAAGCAAGCGTATCGCATGAAGAGCGTTCAGGCATAATGGATTCCTCCATGATGAGGAAACTGCTTAATTCCCGCGAGAATGCGGTGGACGCAGGAGGAGAAGAGTCATCATCAGGTAAGTCTGCTCCATTATCAGGGTTTTCAGGAATAGAGAAACGCCTGAAATCAATAAGCAAGGAAGACGAAGCAATGAGCTCGCAACTCGTGAGCCTCGAATGGAACGTAGAGAACAGGCTGATTCCGGAACGCAACCGCACAGCTAGGATTATCAAATCTCACGAGGAAAACGAAATCCCGCGCCTCGAAAAGGAATTGTCAGTAGTACTGGATGCCGAGCGCGCTGCTTCTGGCGTGATTTCAAGGACTGAAAAGCTCGCACAGACGCCTAAGGCAGCGGCATTGGAGAAACTCATACAATCAAGGGACAAGACCGACGAGAGAAGAAGGAAAGAAGGGGAAACTGTGGCGAAGATCGGAGCTGACCTCAAGCCGCTTCTGTTGGAGCTTGAGCACATAAAATCGCAGGAAGCAGACATCGGAGTTCACGTGACCCAGATCTCAAAACAGCTTGAAGGTATTCCTGAGGATTTCTTCTTCACTGCAGGAGTCAACAAATGCCAAACCGAGATGCGTGACATAAAGAACTCAATTGAAAAGATGGGATCAGTCAATCAGCGCTCGATACTCGACTACGTCCATGCAGAGCTCGATTTCTGGGAAGCGGAGGCTGCGAAGATTTATCTCGAAGACGAATTGAACGCGGTCAATTATGGGATAAACGGCGTCCAGTCCAAAAAGAGGGATTCATTCATGAAGTGCTTCTCCGAAGTCGCTATGCATTTCTCGCAGGTGTTCGAGACACTCATGAACGGGCCTGCTGAACTCGTCCTTGAAAGCCCTGAAAGGATATTCGACGAGGAGCACGGAGGGCTCCTGATTCACGCGGCACCAGCTGGCAAGAAAGTAATAAGCACAATCATGATGAGCGGAGGCGAGAAGACTATGACCGCTCTTGCATTCATATTCGCGCTACAGTCGCAGGCTAAAGCTCCTTTCTGCGTTCTGGACGAGGTCGAGGCAGCTCTAGACAAGGAGAACAGCCGCAAACTCGCGCGCCTCTACAATTCCTACGCAAAGGAATCGCAGATAATCGCGATAACGCACAATGACGCAGTGATGAACTCGTGCGGCCAGCTTTTGGGAATCTACAAGGACAGGATGTCGGGAGTAAGCCGCGTCATTTCGGCAAGGCCTAAGGCCAACGCTTCTGCGTCATCTTGAATAATACAGTTAACGCTTCTTGGACTGGCAGCCGATTAGTCGCCGCGGTTTGATAAGAAGTAACGTTCTGCGTGAGTCTGCACTAAGGCCTATTACTGTAACTGTATTGGTGGTCTGCCTGGCAGTTTAGCTGCTGCAGTCTTTAGGACAGTTGCGTTTATTCTCGGTCGCGGGATTGCATGCGCCGTCACCGCAATACACACTACAGTCGACAACAGTGCCTCAGCCACCACAATCAATAGGACATATTGAAGCATTTTCCCATGACTGACAAGTATCGTCTCCACAGTTTGGATTACAATCCTGGGGACAAGTGTACTTGTTTTCATACTTCGAATCGCACAATCTATTATTACAGTAAACACTGCAGTCGACAACAGTGCCGCAGCCACCACAATCAATAGGACATATTGAAGCATTTTCCCATGACTGACAAGTATCGTCTCCACAGTTTGGATTACAATCCTGGGGACAGTTGCGTTTATTCTCGGTCGCGGGATTGCATACGCCGTCACCGCACGGAGCAGTGCATATCCCAAAATATGTTTTAGACTCTTGTCTTGTCTTGATCATTCTCAGGCCGGGACAACAGTCCGCGGGATTATTCATGGTGAGAACGGCGTTTCCTTCTCCTACGCAACAAGAGCTACTTTGTTGGTCTCCTATGCAAGTAGGTATAGTCGGCGTTGTTGGTTGAGTTTCGTTTGTCGTCGGATTGGTCGTTGAATTCGTTCCCGTATCGTCTTCTAGGCATCCGGCAACGAGAACAACCGCGACGAGTGACACGAATAATATCAGTAACGTATTCCTTGAAATCTTTTGTTTTGCCATCGGAATCAATAAGTATTATCGAGCAGTATTAGTTTAAATATCATTCCTTGTTCCTATTGACGGCTGCAGTCACTTGGACGGTTGTGGGACGTTTCAGTTTCCGAATCGCACACGCCGTTATAATTCGATACCGGCATCCGACTAGTCTCCGCGGCGGGCGTTGCGCATTTTTCCGCCAGTTTTGCCTTCTTCTTTCTTCGTCATAATCAGGAAAGCGACCCCTGCTGCAATGAAGACCGATACCGGCTTGTCCACAATATTTATCGCGACCTGTTCCAAAAATGATGCCAGCAAGTTATTCCCGGTCCAGTTAAGGAACGCGTTGTAAACAACGGCTACCGGATGATTAGTCGCATGTCCACCGAAAAATACTACCTGCACCCCGAAGCCAGTGACTGCAGTGACCAACCCCACGCCGAGTCCTGCGACAAGGAGTTTCAATGGCTTCCGTAAGTCAAACCAGCCATTCTTCCAGAAAAGCCAGGTCACGAGTGCGACCGCCGCGCTGCAGAACCCCCACACCCAGGAAGAAGGCCCCCATGAGGTGAGAAGCGCCATCAGGAAATTGTAGAGCACGCCACCGGCAACGCCGACCCAGACGCCGCCGATGACGACACCAAGCGATGTCGCCCAAGTGTCGAGGAAAATCGGAAGCTTAAGGAAATTCACGAGCATGCTCGTCAGGAAGTTGATCAATGCCATGGATGCGGCAAGCAGTGCGAATCGGTTTACGTCAAAAGCTGGCTTTTTCCCTCGCTCGCGGTTATTATCGCGTTTTTTCATACCGTTCGCCAAGGCATCGGCCGCATTTAAGTTTTATGCCATCCGAAGAAAGCGAAATAGAAAGACAAACGCATCATATATATTCAGGAACTCTTGATTGACGGCATATTAAGGTGAACAGTCAAGTCATGCTCGACGTCGTTGGTCTTGCAATCATAATCGCAGGATGGATAGTCCAGATTTCGTACGCCGAGAAAGGCGAAGACAGGATCAGTCGCGAGTTCCTCTTCCTTTACGCAATAGGGGTCGCCCTGCTTTCAATAGACGGATTCATGAAAGGCCTAACAGTCCTCGGCATATTGAACTTGGCGTGTTTCGCGCCATCGATGATGCTCTTGTTCGTCATCGCCCAGCGCAAGCAGGCGCCAGCAAATAATGCCAAAGTCATGAAGCACTAAGCAGCGCTAAGCCGAATGCGCTATCACGGCCCATGATGATGATGATGAATCTGTGGATGTAGATGATTCTGATTCCACCGAGCGACTAGAAAAAGGACAGACCCACAGCCATTACCAGCATGCCTGCCAGTATTCCGCCTACTGCAAGATGGGTGGTCCCGTTATCCAGCGATAGGGGCAGGAGTTCGTCAAAACTTATGAACACCATTATCCCGGCGACGAATGCAAGCATGAGAGAAATCAGCATCGGACTAAGGAACGGCGAAAGCACCAAGAACCCGATGAGTGCTCCAATAGGTTCGGCTATTCCGGAAAGCATTGAATACGTGAATGCCTTCCACTTGTTCTTTGTGGCGCAGTAAATAGGCATTGAGACCGCGATTCCTTCAGGTATGTTGTGGATTGCTATAGCGAATGCGAGAGGAATGCCGAGTTTTATGGATTTCAGGGAACCTACAAGAACTGCCAATCCTTCCGGCACGTTGTGAATCGCAATGCCTATTGCGAGAAATATCCCTGCGGCAGCGAGTTTCCTGTTCTTGCGGCCTTTAACTCCGATGCGTTCCTCTATGTATTCGTGCGGTATGAGGAAATCGATAAGGCCTATGAAGATTATGCCCGCGAAGAACGCAGCATTGCCCAGAATCGGACCCACGTCAGTTATCGCGTGCGAGAGCAGTTCGGTAAATGAGACGTAAACCATGACTCCTGCCGAGAACCCGAGAAAGAACGAGAGGTATGTTTTTTTCACGTCCCGGACGAAAAGCGTGATAAGGCTTCCGAATCCGGTTGAAAGGCCGGCAAGAAGCGACAAGAGCAGCGGTATCCAGACGTCCACCATGGATTAGGCTTACGTGGGTTTAAGTCCATCCTGCATATAAATAAAATTCCCCAACATTGCCAACTTTTAAAAGATAAAAGTTTGAAAGATTAAGCGAGTATATGGCGAAGATGAAAGTCAAGGCAAAGGCACCGACGAAGACGAAAGCCAACGCGAAGATATCGTCAAAAGAATATGCGTTGACGTGGTTTACTGTTATTTTGTTATTGATTGTCGGGAGTCTGTTTATTGGCTGGAATGTTTATTTCCATCCCGCCCTCAATGTGACGGCTCAATGCACGGGTGAGGGCGAATCGATTCCAGTGATAGCGAGCCCGCCGTCATGCTGTTCCGGCTTGACGCTCATTCCGCCAAGGCAGGAGCACATCATCGGTTCGGAAGGAATATGCACTGCTAGGTGCGGTAACGGCATCTGCGATTCCGAAAGCGAGACGGCATACAACTGTCCCAGGGACTGTAATAATTCAACTTCCTTGGCGAATCCGGCGTCAGTCAATTGCATCGATAAAGGAGGAAGCCTTAGGATAGTCACGCAGGAAGACGGGGGTCAGATGGGCATCTGCACTCTCGCTGACGGAGTTACTGAATGCGAGGAGTGGGCTTACTATCACGGGACGTGCGGCAATAATGAATCCGCAGTGAGTATAGGTGGTGGTTCTGTTGGCTTGGCGAATCCGGCTTCAGTCAATTGCGAAACGAAAGGAGGGACACTCCGCATAAAGGACACTCCCAAAGGACAAGTAGGAATCTGCACTCTCGCTGACGGCGTCACTGAATGCGAGGAATGGGCTTACTATCGCGGGGAGTGCGGAAACAATGCCACGTCCATCCAGTAAGAGGTCTGTATACTAACGGAGCAGGAACGTTCAGTTTAACATGGCATCCCCTCAGCTTGTAAATTACATACAAACTAGTTTGTCGCAGGGAATTGCGCCTGAAAGCATAAGACAATCGCTTCTTGCGGTAGGCTGGCCGGAATACGACGTGAACGAGGCAATGAGTCGGTTCACAGTTCAACAACCGCAAACAACGACGGATTTCCATCCATACGTAGTTCAACAAACACAGCCGCTTCAACAAGGGAATGAAGGTAAAGACAAATCCGCAATGCAGCCGTGGCTGGTCGTGGTGATGGTGCTTGTTCTAGTTCTCGTAATCGGTGGAGGAATTTTTTTTGGTTTCAAGTTATTCAACGGTTCAAAAAATCAGGCTTCATCGAACGAGACAGGTATTAAACAAAACGTCAGTCTGCAAACAAAATACAGCGGTCCGCTTGATTGCGGAGCGGACAGTGATTGTTTCATCGAAGCATCGAGAAACTGCACCCCCGCTAACGGAACGTTCAATACCACTATCAACATATTCGGCATGTTGCAAACGACGACGTCATTCAATGAAATTAAGGAAGGAGGGACTCCAAGCAACTGCACGTTCTACATGAGGACAGAAAGCGTGAATCTGAAATTCAGCGATGAGCTAGTCCAACAGATGAAGGCTAACAACGCGACCGATGAACAGATAAAACTTCAGGAGGAAGAGTCCAACAGACAGGCAGACCGAGGAGAAGGATTGGATGGAACCTGCAGTTTCAGGACAGAGGACTTAACCTCGATGCTTAACAGATGGAAAACAGGCGAGTTTTCAACCGAAGATTGGGCGGTCGCTTCGTGCAGCGGGAAAATGTTCAGTCAGCAATATGCGACTTTAATCAGCGAAAATCAATCGCAGAATCAACAATCCTCTGGAGGAACTGGATGTGCAGTTTCAAGCGATTGTCAGGAGAACTTTCATTGTCTGGTCGGGGAGTGCATAAGCAACGAGATACTGAATAATTTTCCAAATTGTGTAACGGATGCCGACGAAGCTGCATGTTCTCAAACTACTTGTGAAAATTGCGGGGACGGAAAAATGGTTTGTATGTACAGCAGTGAACCGATTCAAGACAAGAAGTGTGTTGAGTGCTTCATGGACTTGTTGTGTAAGGACGGGTATGTGTGTAAGGAATACAGATGCGTTCCTCAGTAGCTAAACTGATGAGGTTCATGCTCTGTGTAGTCACCTTTAACACAAATGTTTATAAAATGTAGTCACCTAATTATCCTATGTACGTTGAAACGCGCAAGCAGGGACGAAAGAGAAAATACTACCTGGCGCATTCTTTCAGGCAGGCAGGAAAAGTCAGGAAGCTTCGGATTTATCTCGGATCCGACCTTACGCCGATGGAGCTTCTGCCGCTCCGAACGCTGGGCGAGGAAAAACTAAGGGAACGGCTTGATGCCGGCAGACACATTTCCGACCCCTTGCTTGCCGTTTTATCCAGCAGGGAGCTTCAGGAACTTAAAACCCTCGAGGCTAAAGCGCATATCAGGATAGCCCAGCTTTCAGAAGAAGACTGGAGGAAATTTACCGATGCTTTCACCTATGACACGAACGCGATAGAGGGCTCAACTATTGATTCGAAGGAAGTCGCAGAAATACTGGAGAAAGACAAATGGCCGGACAAGCCGAAAGAGGACATCTCAGAAACATACGGCGTTGCGAAAGCAATAGATTTCATAAGGAAAACAACGAAGGAGCACGTGTCATTGCCGCTTATCCTCAAGCTTCACGGAATCGTGTTTGAAAATTCCAAGACATTTGCGGGAAAATTCAGGGCAAGGGGAGTGGAGGTCGTCGTGGCCGACCGATATGGAAACGTCGTCCACCGCGGAGCGCCCTCAACTGAGGTCAGGCGATTGCTTTCGGAGCTTACCAGGTGGTACGGCAAAAACAGAGCCCGGTACCCGCCATTGGTTTTGGCCGCTGTAGTCCACAACCAGTTCGAGTGCATACATCCATTCCAGGACGGAAACGGCAGGGTTGGGCGGCTTTTGCTGAACAACATCCTCTTGAAGCACAGGATGCCGCCCCTCAATATCGAATTGAGAAACCGGCACGAGTATTACGCCGCCCTGCAGGCATATGAAAAAGAACACGATCTTCGGCCCACATTGGAGTTGATGCTCAAGGAGTACCGGGCGCTCAAGCGCCTGCTCACGACGAGAAGGTGACTACAAGAGCGCACGGCGTAGTCACCTAAAATGCGTCTTAAAAAGAAGGAGCCAAACGTCCGTAGCCGGATGAAAAATCGTTAAATTTAAATAAACGATTGTTATATTTAGTATAACATGCTGGAAAAACTGCTGAAATCAGGCGCGGAAACGAAAGTATTAGGGATAGTCCTGTTCAACGACGCCCTTCATCTTCGTGAAATCGCAAGACGAGCCGGTGTTTCGCCATATGAAGCGAAAAGAGAGCTCGAGAATCTCGCGAGCATTGGACTGCTCGCCCGCGAGCCGAGAGGAAACCAAGTCATTTTTCACTTGAACAAGGCATGCCCGTTCCTCAAGGAACTGAAACTCCTTTATTTCAAGACGGACGGGGCAGGGGAAGCGCTCAGGAAAGAACTCGATGGAGTGGAAGGCATAAAGTTCGCTTTCATATTCGGAAGTTTCGCGGAAGGACGCGAAAGCGAGGGAAGCGACATAGACTTGATGGTTATAGGGAGCGCAAGCGAGGAGGAACTCATAAGGAGAATAACGCCTCTCCAGCGTAAATTGGGTCGGGAAATAAATCCCATTGTATGGAGCAAGCGCGATTTCGAGGAAAAAGCGAGAGGCAATAGTGGCTTCCTGAAGACTATAGTTAAAAACGACAGGGTATGGCTACGTGGCGATGAAGCAGAGTTTATCCGGACTGCTAAAGGCAAGGCGGATTAGGAAAGTCGAATCAGACGCATCCCTCGCGAAGAAACTGCTTTCGGCAGCCCAAAGGGACCTCAAGGCCGCAAAGGACAACCTGGAAACAGGACATTCCGAGTGGGCGCTAACGATCGCGTATAATGCCATGCTTTCTTCCGGAAGGGGCCTCATGGCGGCTTCAGGCTACGGAGCCTCCAGCGATTCCCACCATTTGAACGTAGTCGAATTCTGCGAAGCCACCCTGCCTGCCGATGCTTCGGTCCTGGTTTCCCTTTTCAACAAGTACAGGATGAGACGGCACAACGTGGTCTACGGCGAAATAGGCGAGGTCGGGACTGACGAGGCGAAAAAGGCAATCGAAACAGCCGAAAAATTCCTCAAGATCATCGAGGAAAAGCTCGGTAAAAAGCTCAGCGACTGACTTTAGCTTTTTTCTCAACACTTCGAGCCGCTAAAAAAAAATCAGGTTAAAAAGAAGAAGCCAACGTCCGGAGTTGAACCGGATTAGAGCTGCTCTGCAGGCAACCGCCTAGCCGGTCGGCCACGTTGGCATGAGCTATTGTCTTTTGACTTTACTGACATCATTTATAAATTTTGGTCGCCACAACAATAGTCAGCGGGGTTTCTGTCGACTGTTGAGGACTGAAAGCGAAGAAGAAAAAGCGACGGCCCGGAATAATGCCGAGACTGTTCCGGCCAAAGCAGTGCCGCGAACCAGGATCCTGAGCATCGCAATGAAGGGATTCAAGTCTTTCGCACGCCAGACAGTCGTGACATTCGACCCTAAGCTTTCCGGGGTCGTGGGCAGGAATGGTTCTGGAAAGAGCAACATACTTGATGCCATAAGCTTCGTTCTGGGAATACGCGCCATGAGCGTCATGCGCGCCAAAAGAGGAGCGGAATTGATATACAACGGCGGGCCGAAAGGCGTTTCCGCCCCATTCGCGCAAGTGAAAATCGCCCTAGACAATTCACAAAAGATATTCGGAAAGAACCTGCCTGACCGCGTCATAATCTCGAGGAAAGTGAATACTGAAGGGAATAGCGTGTACCGGATAAACGGCAAGAGGACGAGAAGGGAGGACGTTCTCGGGTTTTTGGCAGAGGTGGGAATTATGCCCGATGGCTATAATCTCGTGCCTCAAGGGCATATTGACGCGATTTTTGAAATGAATCCAAGGGAGTTCCGCGGGATAATAGACGAGATAGCCGGAATCCAATTCTATGAGGACCACAAGCATGAGGCAATGCTGCATCTTGACGAAGTCAAAAGAAGGATTGAGGACGTTAACGTACTGATATTCGAGAACGATAGGAAGCTTGAGAGGCTCAAGCGCGAGAGGGATGCGGCGAAGAAATACTTCCTCCTCAAAGAAGCCAAAGCGAAGTACGGGCGCACCAGGCTGAAACTCAAGCAGGAAGACTTGGAGAATCTGATGAAGCAGCTTGAGGAGTCAGTCAAGGCCAAGGAAAAAGAGATTGGCGAAAAGGAAATACAAGCAAAAGAAGCAATAGTGCTTCTTGAGAAAGCGAAAACCGAGCTTGACTCAGTCGCTTCTTCCTTACTGCATGCCCAGTCCGAGGAGCTCGCTCCGCGAGTCAAGGAAGTGGAAACCAAGGCAAGAGAGGTACTAGAGCTTGAGGCGCAATTGCAGTCCAAGAATGAAGACGTCAAGGAAAGGAGGAAAGAACAGGAATCACTGAGGAAGGAGGAAGAAGCCATAAGAAAAATCACCCTCCCGCAGTCCGCCGCGACTTCAAGAAAGCTAAGGGAAAGGCTCAACCAGGTAGAATCTGACAGGAAAGAGCTCGAGGAAACGAGAAAGGGCTTGTCAGAGCGGTTGAGGCGCGCTACCGAAACGATTTCAGGAATATCCCATCAGGTAGAGGAATCACGCAACAAGCTTCGCGAGTATACGCATTCGCTCGAGAACCAATCATCAGAGAACGAACTTGTGCGAAAACAATTCGAAACGCTTTCAGGAGACGAGAAAAGAATCAGGAATGAACTTGACGGATTCAAGGAAGACAAGTCCAGGCTCGAGACTGATAAGGGAGCGCTTCTCTCTTCGAGGCTGAGCGGGCTTGAGACTGATGTGGCAGCGCTCAAGAGTGAAGAGGATGATTTGAGGACTGCTCTGTTCGCGCTCGGCTCCCGGGAGGACGGATTGTCAAAGCTTAAGGACGCGCTCAATTCACGCTCAAAAGCGTTAACAGCGATATCCAAGAGGATGACTGCTGAGGGCATAGGCAGTGACGACGGCACGGGAGTCATTCTGGCGAAAGACAGTGAGGATGCCGTGGCTCTCGCATCACAAGCAAGCAGTGCAGGACTGTATGGTGCGAGGATAACCACAATGAAGTCCGCGAGCGCGGGAGTGATGCCAAAAATCATTTCCAAGCCCTCGGACGCGGCAATTGCAATGCCCATGAATGACGGGGACGGCTATTTCGTGACGCAGGACGGGAGGGTATTGATTGACGCCAAGGCTTCAACGATAACCATTGGCGCTGAACTCGACGGCATCCCAGGATTGAATAATGCCGTGCATGTGATTGAAGCTGCAGAGCTTCCGGCAATAAGAAGGGAGAAGAAAACGCTTGAAGAAAAAGTCAAAACCAACTCGGCAAAACAGTCCGGAACCAATGGAGAGATTTCAAGGACGAACCGCGAGATTGACGAAGTAAGCATTGCACTGCGAAGGATTATTGAGGAAATATCCGGAAGAGAACAGGCTCTAGGAGTCATATTCCACAAGAAGTCACAGGCAGAGGAGCGCATGCAGGAGCTCGAACGCGAGATATCACGCCTGCAAGCAGGAGTAAACGAATCACGGGAATCACTGAATGCAGTAGAGCTTGAGAGGAAGAAAGCATTAGAGAGCATGCCATCGGATTCCGAGCGCGAGGAACTGGACTCACACGTCTCCCGCCTCACCGACGAATCAAGACGCCTGAATCTAGAGGCAAAAGCAGCAATTTCCAGGATACGGAATGATCTTGTGCCAAAGCTTTCCGAACTCCGCTTGGGACTTAAGGATGCATTAAGGAAGGAGGAAGCGGAGAAGGAACTCTTGTCAGGGATCGAGAAATCATTGGTTGAGGTGAGGGCGAGCAAGGCACGCGCAGAGAAGGAGGCAGCCGCAGTGCGCAAGTCAACTGAAGAGCTTCTTTCCAGCAAGACAGCGCTCGAGGAGCGATTCAAGTCAATACAGGCAGGGCGTTACGAGGCAGAAGGGAGTGCAGGTTCACTTCGCGCAGAACTCGCCCACATATCATCGCAAATCTCGTCACTGAAACAGGAGCGTGATGCATTACTTCAGGAATTAGGGGGAAGCAGCGATTTCTTCAATATCATCACAGTAACCATGAAGCGCTGCGATAAGCAGTTGAAATTCATAGATGAGAAGCTCACTGCATTGGGTGCAGTAAACCAGCGCGCACTGGAAGAGTACGACAGCCAAATAGGCAGGTACTCATTGATGGAGGACAAGAGGAAACTCCTGGATTCCGAGCGTGAATCCATACTTGATTTCATGGAGAAGATAGAGAAGCGCAAGAAGGAATCATTCATGGAGAGCTTCAACTCAATAGCAGGCAATTTCTCGAATATTTATCACAAGCTCACCGGATGCTCCGGAGGACTTTTCCTGGAGGAATTCGTCGAGGAACACACACCACCGCTGCCTCAAGCGGATGGCGGAAGCGCGCATTTGCACACTAAAGACGAGTTCGCAATGCTCGGCGTCTCGATGCGTGCTTCAGTAACCCCTGGACAGACTGATGATTATCGCAGGATAGAATTGATGAGCGGAGGAGAGAAAGTGATAACCGCACTCGCATTCATATTCGCGCTGCAAGAGCACCTGCCGGCTTCATTCTACGTATTCGACGAGGTAGATGCGGCGCTTGATAAGGCGAACAGCGACAAGCTCTCGCGACTACTCTCGGAGCGTTCCCTCCAGTCGCAGATAATAGTCATAACGCACAACGACTCAGTGATAAATGCGTGCGATCACCTTGTTGGAGTCGAGATGAATGCTGCGAAGGGTTCGAGCAGCATCGTGACCGCAACTTCTGATTTTCTCAGGAAGACGCGCTTGAGTTTTGCTGCAGAGGAACGCGATAAAGCTGCCGCTTGAGAAACGGAACGGAAAAATACGAGAAAACCTGTCGTTTTTTCCTTGTCAAGGGTTGTTATGGATGTTTTTTTCCTTTTTTTCTTCAGAACTCGCTTTCGCTTTCTGCACCCTCTTCGTCGAGGTCCTCGTCGGAATCTGATTCAGCTTCTTCCTCTTCGGTTTCGTCTGCCTCCCATTCCTCTTCCTCGTCTTCCTCAATGGTGCTTTCTTCTTCGTCTTCAGTTATTGCCTTGACCATTTTGGTTTCGCTATCCCTATTCATTTGTTCCTTTAAATAATTTTATGTGCCTCTTTGCCTCTTTTTGGCAAGCTATTTAAGCGGTAAAATGGGGTTTTTTATTATTCACGTCTTGAGGAGTTGAGTTCGGAAAGCCAATGGGTGTAAAAACTGATAATAATAAAATAAAGATGGTAGGAAGCGAGAGGCCGCAGTCTTCTGCAGGAGTTCAGTACCATATACAGTGCAGGAAGGGCGATGTCTCGCGATACGTGCTTCTGCCAGGTGATCCGGCAAGGGTTCCCCGGATTGCTGAATTCTTTGATGAGGCGAAACAGGTAGCGTTCCACAGGGAATACAACACTTTTACAGGCAAGATAAATGGGGTTCCGATAAGCTCCACCAGTTCCGGAATCGGCGGTCCTGCGCTCAACATCGCAGTCGAGGAATTGGCACAGATAGGAGCAGACACTTTCATTCGCGTTGGTACTTGCGGCGGGATCCAGCCAGGACTTTCAGCAGGCGATCTCGTCATAAGCAGTGCCGCAGTGAGATTGAATGATGCATCCATTGATTACGTTGATTTGGGCTATCCCGCAAGCGCTTCCCACGAAGTTGTTCTGGCATTGATTGAGGCTGCAGAGGAATTGGGTTTGCGCTATCACGTGGGGATAACCGCGTCCACCAACACTTTCTTCTGCGGCCAGGGACGTCCAGGATTCAATGGTTTCTGGCAGGGAGCGAAGCACGACAATCTAGTCGGGGACTTGCAGAATGCGAGGGTCTTGAATTTCGAGATGGAAGCGGCTACACTTTTCACGCTCTGCAATCTATTCGGTCTTCGTGCCGGAACAGTCTGCGCAGTCGTGGCGAACAGGGTGGAGAAGAAGTTCGCGACACCTGAAGTATACGAGCGTGCCGAGAAGGATACTGCCCGGGTGGCGGTCAAGGCAGTTGAGATTCTCGCGAGCAGGGATGCTGAGGCAACAAAAGCGGGAAAGCGCTGGTGGTATCCAGGCATTTCAGGCAAGGCCTGATTCAGTCCCTCAATGGCTGTTTTTGCATTTCACCACTTTCAAAGTTACAGCAATACTTATTAACTCGTATTACCATGTAATAAACAGCGATAGGCATTCGGGTGTTGACGGGAATAAGGAAAACACACACGCAGCCGAAAGGGGAAAATGCTTACCGCATGCCGCGCGCAAAAAGCACGCCGCTAGAAAAAACGGCTGCAACCTGAAAAGGAAAAAAGAGAATAGCAAGAAAAAATACGCAAAATCAGCAAGTTCAAGACCGAAAGACTGCCCAAAAGGCGCTTACGGATGGAGAACTTGAAAGGAATGCGCTTGCAAATCAGGAAAGGCCCGCCAACACCCGGCTCCCCAAAACGTTCTCGGCTATTCGTCTCTACCTCTTAATCAATGCAAGTCTATGTTAATAAAAAAGATTTAACCTCTACCCGCCATAAACCTGTTCTGATGACATCAACTTCAAATCCAGCATCGCCCGCTCCTTCATCGCCTGTGATGAACTTTTGGGCACTCCAGCCAGAGGAAATCCATAAAACGCTCTTAAGCCGTGATTCGGGCCTTTCTTCAAGAGAAGCGGCATCAAGGATTGAAGCGCACGGCCAGAACGTGATACCAGACAAGGACAAGCGGACATGGCTTGACATACTCTGGGCGCAGGTTGCAAGCCCACTACTTTTGATCCTGGTTTTCGCTTCCATAGTTTCAGCAGTCCTTGGAGACGTTTTTGACACCATCATAATACTCTCAATAGTCGCGGTGAGCGTTCTTTTAGGATTCTTCCAGGAATACAAGTCGGAACGCGTTCTCTCGGAACTGAAAAAATACTTCGCATACCACTGCGTCGTGCTTCGCGACGGGGAAAAATCCCAGATAGACTCAAGGGAACTCGTTCCTGGAGACGTGGTGTTCGTGGGCCTTGGCGACATAATACCAGCCGACCTGTACATACTGGAAACGAGCGGCATAACCGTGAACGAGAGTGTCCTTACAGGGGAATCAAGGGAAGTCCGCAAGGACGCCCCAACCACCACTAAGCGATCTTCACCTTCACTTTCATCTTCGCAATCTACGAAGGCTGCGAATCCTCAGGAAATACAGAACGGCCTGTTCATGGGAACGACCGTAATGGAAGGCTACGCCAAAACAGTAGTGGTCGCAACCGGGAAGGAAACATTTTTTGGAAAGACCGCGAGCGTTTTCAGTTCGAAAGTGCCGGAATCGGAATTCCAGCACGGAATACGGAAATTCGGAAGCCTACTCGTCAAGGTGATATCAGTCATGACTGTATTCATATTCCTCGCGAACTGGGCGCTGAAACACGGTAAAAACCCGATAGCAGATTCAGCGCTCTTTGCACTGGCAATTGCGGTAGGGATCGCTCCTGAAGCGCTTCCGGCAGTAATAACATTGACTCTTTCAAGCGGCAGCATTCATTTGGCGAAAAAGAAAGTCGTGACAAAAAAGCTCGCTGCGATAGAAGGGATAGGGAACATGGACATCTTATGCACTGACAAGACCGGAACATTGACAGAAGAAGGGATTCGAGTGGAGAAATACGTCGACCTTGACATGCGCGACAGCCACGACGTCTTCGAATACGCATTCCTCTGCAATGCGGCAGTAGGCACGCTGCACTTCAAGGGAAACGCGATTGATGTGGCCATAAAGAAGCAGGGATTGGCGAAAGACGTGGACGTTTCCAGATTCACGAAGCTTACGGCAATACCTTTCGATTTCATAAGAAGAAGGATGGGGCAAGTAGTGCGCGAGGGGAACAAGACGTTTTTGATAGTCAAGGGCGAACCGAACTCGGTTCTGTCAGTATGCTCTGGCATAAGGATGGGAAACGGCATGCACGAGGCGCCTAAAAAGTCAGCACAGATACGCGAGATGATAGCAGGATACAACAAGGAAGGCTACAGCACTATAGGAGTGGCTTACAAGGAAGTCCCGGCCCCCCAAGCCAGAAAGAGCGAGTACTCAAAGGAAGACGAGAAGGGACTCACATTCATAGGCTTCATACTCATGAGCAATCCACCGAAACCGGCATTGCGCCAAACACTCGAGCGGCTCGCGAAACTGAACATACGCCTCAAGATACTCACCGGAGACGATGCGCTTGTCACAAAAAGAGTGTGTTCAGTGGTAGGACACGAGCTTCCGGAAGACAGGATAATCCTTGGAAGCGAGCTTGAGGAATTGGACAAGGAAGAGTTCCTGAAGACCGTGGAACGGTACGACGCTTTCGCCCGCGTCACCCCAGAGCAGAAGCTCGCGATAGTAGAGGCACTAAAGGAGAACGGTCACGTAGTTGGATTTCTCGGCGACGGGATAAACGATGCGCCAGCGCTTCGGGCGGCGGACGTTGGAATCTCGGTTGACACCGCATCGGACGTCGCGAAAGGAGCATCCCACATGATCCTCCTCAAGAAAAGCTTGGGAGTGGTCTGCGACGGTGTCGAGGAGGGACGAAAGATTTTCGGTAACATAACAAAGTACATACTCAACACAATGAGCGCCAACTTAGGCAACATGCTGACCATAACAATTTCATCGCTATTTTTGCCTTTCATCCCCCTTCTCCCGTCCCAGATACTCCTCAACAATCTCCTTTCGGACGTGCCTCTCATGAGCGTTTCAACAGACAATGTCGACAAGACGTACACCACCCGTCCCAAGAAGTGGGACACGAAATTCATACTCAACTTCATGCTGCTTTTTGGCGTCATAAGCACCATTTTCGACTTCACGGTGGTCGGCATTTTCTATTACGTTCTGCACCTTAATGTCGAGACATTCAGGACCGTGTGGTTCCTTGAATCGGTGCTCTCGGAAATGCTCATAGTATTCTCGCTCAGGACACAGCTTCCGTTCTTCAAAAGCAGCCCATCAAGAACGCTTTTGTTCAGCTCAATTGGTGCCGCCCTTCTCTCGCTTGCCGTGATATACTTCACGCCAATCGCGTCAGTCTTCTACTTTAAGTCACTGGGATTCAAGATTCTCGCCGTGGTTGCGGCAATTCTTGCTGCATACTTCGCGGCAACAGAATTCGGAAAGGTGTTATTCTTCAAGCCGGCTCCGGATGCGAACGGCAACCGCACTCACCACGATTTATAGGAAGTGAAAACTGTTCAGTTCCTGCCGTACAATATCTTGACTCCGAGAAGCATTAGCAGGCTCGTGAAACCGACTGCATTGGCCCAGAACAGTATCCAGTCACCCTTTAGTCCGCCGTAAGCGAGCCATAGCAACGTTCCGACAAGCAATACTGAAAGCATCATCCAGGATACGTCGTTCGCCTTTCTCGTCTTTAATCCCTTGTATACTTGAGGATACATCGCGGTTGAAGTAAGGCATGCAGCGATTATGCCTATGATGTCATAGTAAGCCAAAGCAGTTCACACACGTTTAATCCGAGACGTCTTTACAACTGGGGCGGCTTCAGAATTCCTTCCTCTCCCATCTCTTCTCGCCTCGCAGGCCCTTTCGGAGCAGTGGCGTCTTTCGAAGCAGTGCCGTACCAGGAATAATAATGCTCTGGCTTGCGATAGTACGCGCTTGCAGTCCTTGCAGCGCTTTCATGGCTTCTTCTTCCGGCATAATAATAGAGGCCTGAGCTGCAAGCGCCGAAGATGAGCAATATGCCAACAATGAACCATATGTATGCATTGCTTCCAGTCATTTGTCCGCCAATCAGGCAGTCCCTAGCGCAGGATTCTGCTGTTTCTCCCTTGTCTTTCTCGCACACTCTGTCACCGCAGACTGCAGGGCAAATGCCGCAATCGGACGGGCATAACGAGCAATCCTCTCCAAGACGGGAATCGCACTTCAAATCACCGCACACAAGCGTGCAGGCACCGCAATCCGAAGGACAAGTACTGCAGCTTTCCGCTGAATCGCATTTTAGGTCTCCGCAAACTGGGGTAGTTTCTGTTTCATTAGTAGTTTCAACGGTGGTGGATTCTTCCGTGATTAATGCTGTTATTGCGAATATCGAGAAATGGTTCGGTGTCGCCTTGAAGTAATAGTATGCAGAGTCCTCTTTCAAAAGCTCTACTGGAACGTCTTCCCATGCTTTAGTCGCCTCGTTATAGCGCTCGATGCGTATTCCTTCAGGCGTGACATCGTTCGAAGTCATCCATGGTTTGGCTATCTTGAAGCTGAACGATGCTGCCTTCACGTCCTCGGTATCAACTCCAGTCACGGAAATCTTGAGATATGCGTACACTACTCCATCCGGCTCCACAGTCGCATTAGTGGCGTTCGCTGCCAATTGCTGCACGCTTATCCTGAAAGAAGACGTGACTTTATTTCCTAAAGTCAGGGTCACGTTGGTCACGTTAGTCCAGCGCGTCGGCTTGAATTCCACTTCCACTCCTGCATCCGCACTCGTGAAGAGCATGGTTTCCGGTGCATTTGTTGAGGACGCAACGCTTCCTGCTCCACCACCGCCTCCTCCTTCCGTGCTGCTTCCGCCGCTGCTTCTTGAATGATAATTCTTGTAGAAGTAAGTCACGTTTGACTTCCCGTAATTGCCTGCGCTGTCATTCCCATAAACGATTATGCTGTGGAAGCCGTTCTCAGGATTTATTGAAGTGTTGTCCGTCAGTGTGACATTCGCTCCTGCGTCCAGACTGTACGCGGTCCAGGACAGGTCTTCGCTTGCCCAGAACTGGAGCGGAATGGACTGTGTCGTGTAAGTAGTGTTCTGCGGGCTCAATAAAACTATTTCCGGCATGTGCCGGGCGTTGAATGTGACGCTTGCGCTGCCGGTATTGCCATCTGTGTCATCGGCAAAAATGGAAAGTGTACTGGGTGAATCCGTAACAACATCTGCAATGCTTGTCACATCGTAATCCTTCCTTATGATGAGCACCGCCTTGTCCCAGGTGTCCGGAACGGATAGCTTCATGCTTCCGGTGCTTGACTCAAGATTGGTCTTCGGGATCTTCACGGCTATGCCGAATCCCTCGATGTAGTCTTTTTCCTCGTTGCCGATTTGAGTCAGGTCACCGTACACGCCGTCAGCGGATACTATATGCAACACTATGTCGCTTGCGGCTGCAGTTCCCTTAGTCGAGTAAATGCCGTCAAAGTCTACTCCGTCGTTGTGGGTTACCGCATCGATTGCGTTCCATCCATTCGAGAATGCATCCTCGAACATTGAGGACCTGAACTCGATGTTTCCATCCCATGACCCGTTTGTCGCGTTCTCGTTAAGGACTAGTTGGTATACTGCATCGCCGTATCTTGCTGCCCCTACGACCGTAACTTCCTTGAGCGTCTTATTGACTGTCAGATTGTAAATGCCTGCGCATTTAATGCTGCCAAAAGAGTCCTTGTAGGTCACGGATATGTTCTGGTTGTCTAGGTAACCCAGATACAATTCTTGTGCGCTTGTGTCGCTAGAAGTTGTAGCCGAATCAGTGTAGTCAAGGAACCCTAATTCCCTGCCAGCCACTCTCATGTCGATTCCTGCGTCAGAAGGCCATGCGATCCTTATCACGCCGTGGCTTGCCGGGGACAAATCGTCCGCTCCAGTCAAGTCGCATATCTTCGAGTTCGCTTTGGAGAAATTGAAGTTCGTGTGCTCCTTTGCGGTCATTTTTGTTGGAGCGAACTCGAACGCATCGTAGAGGAAGTCAATCGAATCCTCTCCTACTTTCAAGGCGTCTGTTCCTGTGAGTTCTGTCTGGGCTTCATAGCTGATTGTCAGCTCAGGCTGGTCCCGGTTCGCTCCGTTGAAGACTATTGCGACCGAGTAGTCATTGTTCCCGAACCACTCTGAATCGCCATCCATCACGGTCGTTGTGACCTGTTCTCCTATTGACAGTTCAGCTGCATCGGATATGGTGCTCATGAGTTGTACCTGCAGGTTTCCGCTGCAGAAGCTCTCGATCGGCTGGTCAGTCGGGGACGCCTGCGATATGAGTTTCGACTCGTTGCATCCTGCACCGGTCACCGAAACGTTTACCCTCGCTGTTGCCGTTGAGGTGTCGACGTCCTCCAGCTTTACTGTGTAGTTGCCGTAAACCGTGGAATCACCTCTTGAGAGCAGGCGGGTCACACCTCTCTCGAATTTCAAGAAGACGCCGTCCGACGCATTAGGCCCGGTTCCGTTGCCCCAGTCTATTAGTGTGTAGTTTACACCTAGAATGGGTATGTGAATCTTGTTCAGCGAAGTCAGTACGGGTATGCTGTCTGTTATGGATAGCACGTAATTGAGGTCTCCGTTCGGGACCTGCACCTTTATATCGCGACCACTGTCGTCAGTGTCGAAGAATGGCATGATACCCGATGCAAGGGTTATTTTCTCATTTGCACTGTAGTTATTGCCATTATCGTCGTATATCTTGCCGTCGAACAGGAATGGCAGTTCGGACTTTTTGATTGTTGAGTTAAGGTATTCCGGTAGGGACGCGTCCCCGCCTATCGGCACCGCTGCGCCCTTGCCGTCTATGATGTGCACGCTGCTGCCGTTGTACTCGTACCACACGTTTATTACGCCGTCAGAATCGTAAGCGTAGTATGAAAGCGGTATTTCGGTCGTTTCGTAAGTCTTGTTTTGCGGACTGTACAAAAGCACGGCCGGCCATTCCTGTACTGCCGTGAAAGTCATTGAATCGTGAGCGATGTTCCCCGCGGAATCATTCGCCCATAAGATGAGTGTTGAGTTTCCCTCAGCAGCCAGGAAGTACGTCTCATTGTATTCTAAAGAAATGTTTTCTCCGTTGTATTCATACCAGACAGAATCAACTCCGCTGTGCGCGTCGTATGCATAATAGTCTATTGCAAGGCCCGTCGTCTCGTAAGTCTCTCCGCTTACCGGTGTGAATATATGCACTTCCGGAGGTTCGGAGTCCCCAACTACAAGATGCACAATCGTACTCTGGTTTATGTAGACAGTAGTATAATTCCATCCAAGGACGCCCGCGTCTGCAGTCACGTTGTGCGGCGTGGATTCATTGCGTCCCCAATAGTCCAGTACTGCTTCCGTCGCAACAAACCATGAAGTGAGCCCAGTGGCACTAGTCGGTTCCGCTTCCAGTTCCGCGTTGCTGTTATCGTCATAGACAGTGACTAAGGCACCGTTAATCGGATTTCCAGTCGAATCAGTCACGTTCACTCTCGCGTACTGCTTGAGCCAGCAATAAGCCGCTGTTGAGTACACGAGTATTTCCGGACTGCGCGGCTCGCTGTCAATAAAGGAAGTCACGTTGAGAAGCGTGTTATTGTATGCATAATCTCTGAGTACGGCATCCACTGAATTACCTGAGAACTGAGAATTCCGCACTGTGTTGTCTGATGACCCGCGATCAAAGTCCACTCCATACACAGTCACATCCGGATTTCCTATTGAGAATCCTGAAACATTCCAACCAACGTTTCCTGATTCTGCATCGTCGAAGAATCCGATGCTGCTTATCGTTATGTTGTCTATGAACCAGCCGGCATACATGACTGAAATATCAGTCCTGTAAACGAACCTTATGTTGACCCTGCCTCCGCAGAACGGCGTGAGATTGAATGATGCGGGTTCCCATCCGTCGCTTTCGCCGCAATATGCATAGCCATTGTCGAATTCGTCCAAGTCATCACAATTGTACGAGCCTATTGTCGGGTAAAGCGGCCCCCACTCGCCACTCGTGTTGTCATAGAATTCTATCCTGCCCCCATCATAGCCGGATTCAATATAGTAAGAATGCACGAACGAGAGGTTCGCAGACGAAACCCCGCTCAGGTCGAAAGTCATATTCATCCAGGTGTAAAGATTGTTCCCAGTACCAGAAAACCATGCCAAGTTTTCTGTCTCCGGACTGATGAACGTGCAGTCGTCTATGATGTTGTTCGATGAATCATCCAAGTCGATTCCGTATCCGCTGGATGTCGGCGCAATAATATTTTTCTCAATAAGGGAATTGGATGTGTCGTAAAAGTAAATCGAATCATCGCTTAGTTCGTAGTTCCTGACCGTGACGTTGTCAGAGCAGGCGATTATTATCGGGCCGTTGCTCGGGCGCGCGGATGCATCGAGTACGAAATCGTTTGAATCAAAATAATACCTGACAGGACTGCCGTCCACGGTGTTCGAGGAGTCTATCGAGTGATTGTATTGGTCGCAGTCATAACCGTAAACCGATATTGCCGTGCCATTGTTTTCGTCGATGGAATTTCCGGAAAGTACGTAGTTTTCGGAATAATCCAAATAGATACCGCAATCACTGCTTCCTGAAACAGCGTTCGAGGTTACTGTGTTGCTGTAGGATTCGTACGACCAGATTCCGTAATCGCTGCCCGATATACGATTCGACCGCAAGTCATTGTCATCCGCATAGGCTAATTCGAGCCCGATATGCGCGTCCGAGATTTCGTTCGATACGAGTGTGCTGTTGTACGAAGAATAGACGAAAATACCGGCGCCCGCCATGGACTCCGCATGGTTCCATGACATGTTATTCCCGTCAGAACTATAGACGTAAATACCATTATTCCCGTCAGACACATTATTAGACAAAATCGCATTGTCGTCAGACGCATGGAGGTAGATGGCGTAAGTGTCGTTTATGAAATCGTTAGACCTTATAGTGTTCTCTTCCGAGTACTCGAGTCTCACGCCATAATACGTTGACGTTATAGTGTTGTTTTCTACCATAGATGCACTCGTGTTGAACAAGAGGATAGTGTCGTCCTGTATTTCATAATTCTTTACCGTGAAATTGTCGGAGCAGGCGATTATTATGGGTCCGTTCGTGGGCTTTCCAGAAGGCTCAAGGACGACATCGCTTGAACCGAAATAATACCTGACTGGCAGTCCGTCTTTTGTGTTAGACCCGTCTATCGACTGATTGTAATACTTGCACACTGAACCAGCTATGTCTATGCTGCTCCCCACGTTTCCTTCCATCTCGTTTTCCTTAAGCGTGGCGTGTTCCGAATAGTAAATGTATATTCCGTCATCGCCGTTTGAGTCAATCAAATTATGCAGGAGTGTTGCATTTTCCGTGTCGCTCACGCCAATCCCGTAATTGCCGTTTCTCGATGCGTTATTGAACGCCAAGTATGCGTTCGCCGAATCTGAAAGCTCGATCCCGTCGTCTTCATTGTCAGTAACCCGGTTCCAGCTCACATTGGTTCCATTGGAATCCATCACGATTATGCCTTCTGTCGCACTGGATATGTTGTTGCCCAGCAGTTTTGTGTTATTGGAATAAGACGAGACTATGCCGTAGGCGCCTCCGGAAACGGAGTTGTTGATTACTGTCGAATCCGGGGTTTCGAAAAGGATTATTGAGTCATTCTCTATTTTGTAATTCCGTACCGTGAAATTGTCAGAGCACGCTATGATTATGGGACCGTTGGTTGGAGTGCTTGAAGAATTAAGGACAGTACTGTTCGAGTCGAAATAATAGCGGATAGGCAGGCCGTCCTTTGTGTTTGAGGAGTCTATTGAGTGATTATAATAGTCGCATTCGTCTCCCTCGACATAAAGGCTCGTGTTCGAATCAGAGTCCATTACGTTTCCTGTGAGATTTTCGTTTACTGCACCAGCAAACACCAGTCCGTACGCGTTGTAGGAAACGTTGTTATCGTCCCACCAATTGCCGCCCCCAATCAGCATCGCGAATCCGATTTCGCTCCCGGAAGCGGTGTTCTCCGAAAACCGGTTGTTCAATCCCAAGAAAATTTCCATTCCGATGAGCTCATTGTTGTTCATGCGGTTCTGTGAGATGTCCAGATTGTCGGCAAACATCACGATAATTCCTGCTTCGCTGCCGTATGATACGTTGTTTCCCGTGACGTTGTCGTTTTCTGACATCAGCAGTACTATCCCGGCAGAGTATGCGTCAGAAATGTTATTGCCCGAGACTAGATTGTCATTAGACCCCTCAAGTCCGATTCCATCCTCGGCATACCGAATCGTGTTTCCTGAAATCGTGTTATTCGAACCTAAAACAATCACTCCGCCTGTCGTCTCGTAAAAGCGGTTCGAGCTCACTGTGCTTCCGTTCTCGTCTTCCATTGCGATGCCGTATTCGCATTCCGATACGTTGTTGCTGGTGAATGCATTGTTTTTGGATTTGATTGACTCGATGCCGTATGTGAATCCGGATATGTTGCAATTGCGCACGGTGACGCCCTGCCTGCTTGACACGATTATTCCTCCAGAACTTTCGCCAGAACCGCTCTCGCTAATTATGCTGTGCCCAGCGCAATCAAGGGTCACATAGTCATCGCCTATGGATATGCAATCGTCGGTGGCGTTAATGTCTTCGGTGAGCGTGCAGTCCTCGGAAACGATCCCGCATGAGCAGGTGACAGGATTGTCGCGCGAGATCTTTACTGCATAGTCCTCAACCTCCCCAAAGTCTGCGTACTCGCACGAACTGTTAGGTGTTGCGTTGTATTTCACGAATATCCTCATACGGGTTAAAGCTATGTTCGCGTTAGCCGGAACCGTGAAATTCTTCGTGAAAGTATGCGTTCCTGAAAAAGTCGCGTTGCCCACGTCTATGGCCTCGCTGGCAGAGAAATTCATGTCGCCGTCATAGTCAATCCATGCCTTTACGAAAACGAGTCCTGCAGTGTCGTTCCTCGTTACTGTCACGTTGAGCGTGTAAGTGCTTCCATTGGCTAGCGACGCCATAAGGAATTCGTTCGTGAAATCGCTGTAACTCGAATCGTTTGATGTCTTCTCGTTCACGGACTTGGGATGCGATCCGTTCAATGTTACATGGGTTATGTAACCTTGTGATTGGTTCGTGCCTTCGGCAGTGCAGTAACCAACTTCCGGAATTGATTCAAGCGCCAGCCAGTCTATGTATGCGGCATCCGCCTCGCAGGATGTGCAGGACGGAGCGAAGTATCGTGCAGAAAAGTTCTTGGAAAGATAGTTCTGGCATTCATGCCGCGACTGGCAGACTTCGTACTTCATCAGGCTTCCGTAAGAGTACGGGACGCTTCCTATAGTCTCCCACTGTTTTGTCGAATCATTCAGGAATTGCACTGATATGTTGTTGTCTTCGCTGGTGGCATTATGGTATGCCAATACGTATGCGGAGCCGGTCGTTTCCGACACGTTCGCGCCGCTGAAGTTGAACGCGACGTTCAGGCCGGTGCAGTTGCCTCCTGAGCACGCGGCAGAAATGACCAGGTAGCTCCCGTCCTTTGCGTAAGTGCGGTTCAGGGAACCGTTTTCAGTTCCCTGGCTTGTGAGCATGCTTCCTGCCTGTGCGCTTTTCAAATCATCAAGCGAGATGTCCACGTAGAATGGCGCGCCGTAGGACTTGTGAAGATTGCATTCTCCGTAAGCTACATTGAAATAACCATCTCCGTTCCAGTCAGCTCCCCAACTGTTCTTGAGGATCCAGTAATTGCCAGTATCGTTGTATCCAACAAGAAGGATTGCGTGACCCCCCCTTAGGTCGGTCTCGTCAGGACAATGATAGACGCCGTTATCATCGAAATAATCGTCCCAATACATGTACATCGTGGTCGGGAGCGGCCCTTTCTCTATCAGGTATTCCTTTATCAGGTCAGCATCATAAGTCCTCGATACAGAGCCGTAATCGTTTATCCTCCAGAGCCTGTGATTCCATGTTGAACATCTATCTGAGCAGTACGCATCCTCCGCAGTGTACGTGAAGCACGCCTCATCGCTCACCCCGTAATCACGCACATACTCTAGAGCTTGGTCGGGCCAGCCGCCGCTGCAGCCGTTGCCGCACGTTTCGCAACAGCTGGAAACGAGGTATTCCTCCGCAAGGTCGACATCGAAGGCGGAATCGTTGCGTTCTATGTTGTATTTGGCCTCGACTCCAGCGATGGCGCCGAAAGCCCAGCAGCTGCCACATTGCGCCTGGTCTCTTATTGGGGTTATCCAATTCTTGCCGTCCTTGTCACGCCAGTCAAAGTTAGTTGGGAGTGTTGACGGTTCTACAGTCAAAGGAATCGATTCGTTTTTCCGAGTTGGCTTGAATCCATTCTTTAATAATGAAGGCTGTTGTTTTTTCAGAGTTTCTTCGAACAATCCGGTGGGCTGGGTTGCGGCCAGTTCTTCCTCGCTTTTGTTTTCATTTTTACCAATGCTTTTGGTGAAACTGCTTGCATATTCAGGCAGATTTCGGTTTTCGATGTACGTCAAGAAGTCAGAAGGTGTGCGTATTTCTTCACCAATGCCGCTCGCCGATAAGGATGACATCGCACGCATCGTCACATTTGCGTTTCCTTTAGGTTCATCGATGATGATTCCGTGCGAAACTTTCTGTGACAGATTAAACAAGTCCGTGACCGCGATTCGTTCAGTGGCATCTGACGCAGGCAGTAATTCCCTTGTTTCCTCTTTCTGAACAACGCATACTGCATAATCCTTGGAGAACATGTTCCTGCCGTCGGATTTCACTTCCAAACCATAGCCTAGACTGCTGCAGTAGGAATGTTCGACACCGCATTTTCCTTCAAGGAATGCCCAAGCATCGCATGAATCGTCGCCTTTTTCCGAACTGAAAACGCAGATTCCACTCGTCCCGCCAGTTTCAGTTTTGACTTTCCGGTATTCGTATCCGAGTTCGGAACAATATACTGCTGCAGGATTGGCCATTCCGATTCCTCCGCTACTGTCGCCACTATCGCCGGAACAAGAAGCAATAGTGGTTGTGTTCTCGTTTCCGCCCCCAGCACAACCGCACGCGAGCGCAGTTTTTGACGCCAGCAACAGGAACAGTGCCATAACAACCAGAATAATAGACAGGTCACTCATTGAAAACGCATTTCTTCGTTTGATATGCATAGATACGCGTGTAGTGCTTGTTGTTTTTATTTATAACGACACGAAAAGAGTTTAATCACTCAATAGTTGTGCGGTTTTGACTTCCAAAATGAAGCAGGAGCGCCGTGGACCGGATTTGAACCGGTAATCCCGTGAGGGACCAGATTTCGAGTCTGGCGCGTTGGCCTAGTTCCGCCACCACGGCATTGGTTTATTGTTCGATATGTTCTTGTTGGGCGTTTAAAAAACTGTTCCCTCTCAGCCAGTCGCGTTCCCGAAAGGTGCGGAGTTGTTGACCACGACTTGCACTGAAACCACTGCAAGCCAGGGATTGTCAGAGGGGGCTTCAGCAAGACCTGCAGCGACGTTAAGGTTGTAAACCCCAGTCTCTACCTTTGATGTGTCGAGAAGGACTTCCTGGCCCGCAGCCGGCTTGAGAAGCCGCTCCACCAAACCCTGTCTGGTGAGCGGAGAACTTTCCGTTGGACCTGAATACCCCTGTTGTATCAATACCACGAGAATACTGTCAGTTTGGGAGGGGAGCGAAACAAGCCTCACCGTCACTATTCCTGCAACAGTATTGTCTTCGGTCGGAGAAATTTTGACTGAGAGACCGTTGTTCTCGGTGTTGATTTCGGTTGCGGGAGGGTGGGGAGTCAGATTCTGATGTGACTGTGGTTGCGTCTTTGTCCAACTGGCCATGAATGGCAGCATTATGCATCCGCTCGTGAGAGTGACGCCAATAACAATCAGTGCTAAAAGCACGGTTAAGCTCAAGAAATTCTTAGTTTCCATGATTTGAAGCAATGCAGCCCTCTTTTAATTGTCTTTCCGATGAATTACGCAAAACTTTTTAAAAATGCGGGGAATGGAGGGGACTTGGAGGACAGGTAGTCTTTTTTCAACGCGGTGGTAGTCTAGCCTGGTTAGGACTGAACCTTGCCAAGGTTCGAGCCCGGGTCCAAATCCCGGCCACCGCACCTGTTCCCCACCACTGCCTTAAGGGATTCAGCCTTTCAGGGCGGCTCCGCATGTCGTGCAGAACTTCGTTCCAGCAGGAAATTCAATGCCGCACGCCTGACACGTTACAATGAGCTTCGCCCCGCAATTAGGGCAGAATTTAAGGCCGCTTTCGGTTATCTTCTTCTTGCACTTCGGGCACTTGTTCTTGTTAGCCTCATCCTTAGACAGGATGCGCTTGGCCCCACTTGCGATTCCTGTTGATATTTCCTGGCCCGCCTTCCATTCAAGATCGTCTTCCACTTTATGTATAAATCCGTCTAACATTCCCATAAGTCAAGTATCACATTCATGCTACCGTTGTTTTCCCTTTATTTATTGTTTTTCTTTCTTTTTATTGGATTGTGAGAGTTTTTATAAGAACCAACCCAGTTAGCAAATATATGTTAAATAAAGAAGAAGTTGTAAAGGTCATTGATAAATTAAAGCTCCGGGTGTCCTTAATGGGAGGCTCTTCAGTCGAGCTGGTCGCTGTTGAAAATAATGACATCAAATTGAAACTCAATTGTCCGGGAGGATCGACAATGTTCAAAGTCGCTGGCAAGACCGTAACCCTGGAAGACGGGACAAAAAAGGAGATTGAAAAACTCATAAAAGCAGATATAAAACGTGCGAATATAATTTTCGTTTAGGTGTGCAAGATAAGATGATTGTTGGAGATATAGAAACAGGACATATACGGCTGGAAGCTTGGGGAGAAAACGCTTTTATCATAAGAAAAGGCAAGAAAATAAAGATTCCTTCAGGTGAACTTGAATCCAAGTTAATACAGGAATTCCAACAGACTCAGGACCGCAGCAAGCTTGACAAATTCAAGGAAGGATGTCCAAAACTCATGGACGGCGACACAGTGGTCTGCGGAAAACAAACGGATATACGCATCGACACGGGCCATAACAAAGGAAAGGAAAAACCCAGCGATGATTGGAAACAGAACGAATCAAAGACCGTTTCCATGTTCCCCGAAAGCGAATTGCAGGTAAGCGGTTTTGAAAAATGGGACAAAGTCGCCAAGGTTGATGAATATGAAAAAAGGTATCACGGAGAACTTCTGAAAAAGATAGAGTTGAAAACAGGGTTTTTCTCAGTGTCGTATTCCCGCACGGATGACGTTCTTGTAACTCCCGTTGCCTTGGTAAACTTTGGTACCGGAGGCAACGGATTCTTCGATGTATATGAGGACCGTCTTTACAGCAACAGCAAAGGAGAGTACACGAATAAACTGACCAAAAAATCATTCGTCGCAAAATCCGACATGCCTGAAGAGATAATAGTGACTAAGGACGCGATTTATAGGAGGGGGCTGGTGCAAATGGATGATGTCTTCGCAAATTCATTGCAGTTGCAGATGTATTTACAGAACAATGCCCACAAAATGGCGCTAAGTATGATGGATGAAAAAGCAATGTCCACCCAGCTGAAAGGCATGGGGAACGTTGCAGGCGTCATGGAGCAAGGACTTGGGAGCATGGAAATGTTAAAGCAAATGTCTCCTGATGACTTGGAACGGCTTATGAAACAAGGTGAAGCGCACGGAGCCAAAGTTACTCCTGAAATGATGAAACAGATGAAAGAGCTCCCAGCGATGATGAAAGCATTTGAAAAAGAAGGCTTTATGGACAAAATGAAACGAGCAACGGCCACAGTCAAGGGGATGACGGAAGGGATGGGCAGTGAAGGCATGGAACGATTCGCGAAAATGCAGGCAGAAGGGTTTGAAAAATTAAAAAAATACACAGAACAACCAGTTTTGGCCGTCACATCAGACGAGAAAACTGTAAACGTTGAATCATTCTTTACCTCTCCGAGAAAGTATAAGCCTGTGCCTGCTGAAGGCGTGAAAAAAGTTGCGTAATGGCGGCGGTTGAAATGGCTGCGATTAAAGAACCCAAAAAAGCGAAGGCAGCCACTTTCGGCAAAGAGAGCGATGAGGATTTTTTTAAGAGACTTGCAAAACTTAAGGAAGACGCATCTAAAAAAGCATCAAAAGAGATAGGCTCGTATTCAAAAGAACTAGAAGAATCCAGGGCAAAAGGCAGACAAATCGGGAAAGACTTGGAAGAAATAGAGGAATGCAACAAGATAGTCAAGGAATTCGAGAGTTCCCCTCCAATAATGACATCCGTTAATATCAACGGAGTGTCATTCGGCTATTCATGCGAAGACAGCAAGGTTGCAAAGAAGATTGAACAGCTCAAGAAGCATGGATTCGGTTTCCATCACGCCACGAACAGCACTTCAACCACCACGATAGAATTCAGGACTTTCGGCAAGGCTTATGTCAAGCACGGCTCCCAAAAAATAACACTTCCAGAAAGTTCAGTCCCCGCCATAGTGAATGACAGCAATCTCGGAATGGGAGGGGGAGTGGCTCTCAATCCAAAGGATGTTGACTTCGTGTTGAAAGACGGAGACGTTTTGGGGACTGAAAAAGGAGGATACATTTACAATATCAAGGACGTAAAAGAGCACAGCGAAACCTATTCCACAGGCGTCTTTATTTTTCCCGAAAGCGAACTGAAGATCTCAATACACACGGAAACAGTGCATCCGCAACCGGCGTTCATGGACCCAAGCCAGGTCCCCGACGCCATCAAGCGCACAAGCAAATCCACAGTCATCACTGATACACTCCTCGGGGTGGAGCTGATTAAAGGCTTGTTCCAGATTCATTTCTTTAGACAAGGACGTGACGTGAATGGATTGATCGGATTGCCATCAGGATATCCTCATATTGAATTCAAGCCGAGTTCAGAATTGATGGCCAACATTTTTGACGAGATGACTGCAAAAGCAGGAAAAGGAAACCCTGCCATGGCTAAGATATTGGAAGCAGTGTATTCCAAAAGCAAAGCAGAGATGAGAGCGAAATCTGGAGGGAAGTGCGAGGACATATCTACTTTCATTGAACTTACCCAAGACGGTTCCATCGTATTGTTCAATACGGCCAATGTCGTCGTCCATAAAGACATTGGCAAGGAAGCGAAAAAAATGATGTTTAGCACGGCAAATGTCAATCTTCATAAAGATATTAGCGAAGGCGGTTGGCCGATAAAGAAGATAACTTTAACGCGAAACGCGCTTTACGAGACCGACTGCACTACGAATCCGGACCCGAGGGTCGCCGCGGCAGTGAAGATATCCATGGGGCTTGGCGGTTACGTCAGCGCTTTGGCAACAAAGAAGGAACAGAAAGGCGAACCCTTCTCGTATTATACCCCGATGACAGGAGATGAAGTGTACAAAAAAATGCGCGAGGAAGACCTGAAATCGCTGAAGCTCGCGGAAGATCTCGGTGCCGTGAATGCTGTAGAGATGCTGAAGGAGAAAATGAAATCGGACGAAAAGTCTTTTGTGAAGAACTACAATGCGGAACAAAAGGAAATGATGGACGGAATCGAGAACGCGAAAAAAATGCTGGAATACGTCGAGAAAGACATGGAAAAGTTCAAGCGGCAGATTGAATCGGTCGAATCGGCGGGACTGCCTCCTTACAATCCGCCTTAGAAAAAGCCATAAGGTCAGACGAATTTCTGCATCCAGACTACGTCAAAGTCTTTCCCTTTCTTTTTTCCTATCCTCTTGAACCTGCCGCACTCCGTGAAGCCATCCTTCTTGTGGAATTTTATGCTCGCATCATTGAGTGAGGAGATTCCTGCAAGCACGCTGTCAATGCCTAGTCCTTTGGCGTCGGCCAAGAGGAGTTCAAGGAACAGCGTTTCGAATCCCTTGTTGATGTATTCCGGGAGAATGAAGTAGGAAAGCTCCGCAGTCCGGTCGAATACCGGAACCGGATCATGCGTCTTCAATAATGCGAATCCTATCACTTTCTTTTCAGACACGGCAACCGCCGCTTTTAATGGAGGTCTTTCTGGAATCACTGCTGTCGGGGCCACTTCTTCCGCAGGCGGAGCAGTCTCCATAGGAAGAGACGCGGCCGGCAGTTCTGTCCCGATGCCAACATTTACTCCCGCCGCTGTTGTATCCACGGATAAACTTGCATCAATGGACGGCTCTATTATTTCAGGAGACTTCGCTTCGCTCAACTCAGGCTCGTGAGATTTCGCTTCGTTCAATCCGACATGGGAAACCGGGGATAGTTCAGGCACCTCTATTACGTAGAACGAGTTGCCCCGCGCCATTGCCTTGAACTTATCGAAGGATTCGTAATCAATCTTCTTTTCAGGGAATGCTGCGAAACCGTTCTCCACGAAGTGATTGAATATGTCTATTACTGCGGTCCTGTCGGATTCCATCGCCTTCCTAACTATGAAGTCCATCGTGGCTTTAGCGTTCAGCTCCTGATTTCTAATAATGGCGTGCCTGCTTATTAAATGTGAAGCCGGAAAGCGCAGGCGCAGGATGCGGCAAAGGAATCGCCCAAAACTGGGTTGTCACAGCTTTCCTTTTTGCCACTCTCAAAAGCGATTCTTTTTAAATGGAAGGCGATTTCCCTTGAATAGCAGGCAGGATGGGGGGATTCTGCGCCCGCAAGGGGGTAGTGTCCGCTTGTCTTTCCAGCTAGACAACAAAACGGTGAATTAGAAAGAAATTGAGTTTTGAAGAAAAGAGTTTTGGAGGCAGAGGAAGCTTCAACAGAGGCCCTAGGGAGATGCACAAGGCAGTATGCTCCGACTGCGGTAAGGAGACAGAGGTCCCATTCAAGCCAGTTGAAGGACGACCTGTCTACTGCAGGGACTGTTATCCAAAGCACAAGAAACCTTCAAGGTTTTGAGTGCGCTTAAGGAATAGCAAGAACGCAAAAAGTTTGTTTTAATCTAAAGGAAGGACTGTGTTCCCAGGAGGGAATGCAGTTTTTCTCGAATTTTTTTATTCTATCTAAGTCGCATCACGCTACTGCGTGCTATCGAGTCTCTCACAGGGACGAAGATAGCACTAAACGATGAAACCCTTTTGGGTTTCACCGAAGCCGCATCACTGTGAGTTCGACCATCCTCTTTTCCTTGACTATCAAGCCGCTGATCCTGAATATTCCGAAGAGTATTGAGCCGAGTATCTTGACCAGCAGTTTGAAGAATGGCTTGATTATGAGCAGGAGGAAAAATACTGCTCCGGCGTAAATAAAAGGAAGATACTTGATAACTGGGGCGGCTAATTCATCAATCTTGTTCCCAACAAGATTCCCCATAGCATCCTTTATTTTGGTGCTTCCCGAAACGTCCGCGCCGAATATTTGCGAGAATTGCTCATCAATGCCCTGACGGAGCTGCGCTTCATCGACTTTCGGGACGTTATCAACCCCAGCGTTTTTAGGAACTGCGCCTTCGATGACCTTTTTGCATTCTTCCATAGTGAGATCCGGACTGCAGCCCCCCTTGATATCAGTCATGGCCTTTCCTGTTGCGTTGAGTTGCGTCGATATCAGGAGCGTCTTGCATTCGTCTATCGTGATATCAGGACTGCAGCCCAAGCTTTGGGTCATGATATCACCCGGAACCATGCCGGTCGCGAATTGTTTCAATGAGTCCGGAACTTTCACGTTTCCGGAAGAAACTGCGGCCTGCTCGTTGAAGAATACGCCGATGGCTAACAGGGAGATTATGATCATGATGCTGAATCCGAGGCCGTTTCTCATACTCTTTCTTATGGAGAATCTGACGCGTGCCTTGCTTTCGCTTTCAACGCTCTTGTAGTAAAACGTGATGGAGAGTGCGATACCCAAGCCAATTATCCAGCCTATCACGTCTACTCCCATGATGAATGCGAATACCGCAACGCCAAGCGCTGACGCGATGAATACTGGAAGTACGCCTAGAGAGACTGCTCCAGCTATTCCAACTAGCGCGAACATCACGGCCAAAGCCGCGGTCGGCCTAAGGAGCCACAGGAGTTTCTCGACTGCCGGGAGTGTTCCAACACCGTTTCTTGCGGAAAGGAATCCGAGTAGTATCGAGATCACTGCAAGGACTATGCTCGGGATTAACCAGTGAGGTTTTGATACTGCAGTTGCAGCTTTTTCTTTAGGAAGGATTTTTGTTTTCTGTTCTTTTTCATCAACCGGTTCTTCTTCCGGCTCTTCCTTTATTGCCTTCTTTGTATCTTGGGATTTCTGTTTTTCCTCTGTTTTTTTAGCCATAGATTTTTCAGTCACTTCACTCACTCTTTGTCTTCTTCGTGTTTTAGTTCATTTTCCTGACGCCTTATTTCTTGTTCATCACGCTTTTTTACGTTTTCCCCTGCAGGTATCGCCGCGACGTTCTGTAACGCCTGTTTCCAGTGAAGCCGGAAGCGCGCCTGGGAGTCTTCGTCAATATCGTTCATGCAGGACTTCAGGGCGTCAAGCGCCTTGGAAGCGTCCTCGAGCGTTTCAGGGAAATTCATGAGGAATTCTATCCTGCGTTTGGCGACTGCCACGTTTCTCGCCGCTTCCATCTTTTTCACTATGTCAAAGTCTGCGTATGGAAATCCGTTCTCGACTTCGAGCATGAATTTCAGTATGTTCTCCGCACCGGGCCTCCTGATTTTTTTAGGTCGTGCCATCTTCTTTGTTCTCTATTTATGCTTACGTTGTGGCGGGCGAGAGGGGATTTGAACCCCTGGCCTAAACCTTAGGGGGGTTTCGCTCTGTCCAAGCTGAGCTACTCGCCCACGCCAACAACACCAGTCCAACGAACCATTATGTTTAAATCTTTTGTCAGGTATAAGAAGAAATAAACTATAAAAATAAGGAGGAACGAAGGGGAGTTTATGGTATATAAAGTAACACTGATCCGCGGAGATGGCACTGGTCCGGAGATAATGGATGCGTGCCTTAATGTGCTTGAGGCAACAGGCATCAAGTTCCAATTTGACGAGACCGTGATAGGGATAAACGCTCTGGAGCAGTTCGGCAATCCCCTGCCTCAAGACGCGATAGACAAGATAAAGGCGTCAAAGCTGGCTCTGAAAAGCCCGTGCACTACCCCGGTCGGCGAGGGATTCAGGAGCGTCAACGTGGGCCTCCGCCAGGAGCTTGACCTTTACGCATGCTTGAGGCCTTGCAAGAGTTATGAAGGAAACGGCATGCATTACAAGGACGTGGATCTCGTGGTCGTCAGGGAGAACACCGAGGACCTTTATGCCGGTGTCGAGCACTGGATTGACAGCGAGCACTCTGCAGCGGAAAGCATCAAGATAATAACGCGAAAGGCATCAGAGCGCATAGCCCGCTGGGCTTTCGAGTACGCGAGAAAGCACGGCAGGAAGAAAGTGACTGCAGTGCACAAGGCCAACATAATGAAATTCTCAGACGGCCTTTTCCTGGAGTCCGCACGGAATGTAGCGGCGAAGTATCCAGACATAATATTCGAGGACAGGATAGTCGACAACATGTGCATGCAATTAGTCAAGAAACCTAACGAGTACGACGTCATGGTGCTCCCGAACCTTTACGGGGACATAGTGAGCGATTTGTGCGCGGGACTCGTGGGAGGACTCGGCGTTGCACCCGGAGCCAACATCGGAGACGAGATAGCTGTATTCGAGGCAACTCACGGTTCGGCTCCGAAATACGCAGGCCAGAACAAGGTGAATCCGACAAGCCTTATCCTTTCCGCAATGCTCATGCTGCAGCATATTGGCGAGATGGATGCCGCAAGGAAGATTGAGGAAGGAGTAGCTCACGCCATGAAGACAGGGCAAGTGACGTATGATCTTGACGGGAAACTCGGAACGAAAGAAATGGCTGAAGTGATAGCCAAATACGTCCGCGAGCACTAGTCAATCTCGTTTGATGAGAGAAGGTAAAGCGTAGCAGTTGCGCCCAGAAGGTCGGCACAGCCTCCTGGGCTCAAATTCTTTTTCTTGAATTCAGAATCCATGAGCCGAATTTTCCGCCGTCCATCGAGAGTAGTCATCCCGCCAAGCCTTAAGGCGTTTCTTGCGCGTTCGTGAACGTAATCAAGTGCCTGGATTCCTCCGCCGCGCTTGACTATGTTGGTGTCTTCAGCGGCACTCATGATATGAATGAGGGAGTGCGCGAGTGCGTCGTTCAAGTTGAGTCCTGCGTCAAGCCCTTGCCGAAGTCCAGGCAGGCCGTGATTGATGCATGTCGGAAGGCCGCATTCCACTTCCCCCCTTATGCCGGTTATGCCGTACTTTGCGTAAGCGAGTTCACCGAATGTCTTCTGGGATTCCTTATTCTTTTTCAATTCGTTCCTCACTATTCCGCGCGTGATTCTTGAAATCATCCTGCAAACCTTTTCAGGTTCTACATGTTGCGAATGGATTCTTCCAGCCACACCGCATATGAGTGCCTGAACGAATATCGCTCCCTTGTGAGTGTTGATCCCACCAGTCGCCTTGAACATCGCGCGCTCGGCCTTGAGCCCTTCATTCCTCAAAAGAGGCAGGACTCTCGCTGCCTCGACTTTCACGTTCTCAACGCCGATTTTCGCGAACTTCTTGAAGAACGGTTCGATCGCAACGGCGCTCCTTATCATCATCTCGTAATGCATGTCGGAGTGTGAGCCGCGCGAAGATGGGCTCACAAGGCCTGGTGAAGGATGAGTGTTCGCTTCGAGAATCAATCCACGGAATGCGCACTCCGCGATCCAACCCACGAATAACGACTCATCCCGGATTTTATCCACGAATCTCAAACCCGCATTTTTTTCTCGAAATGAGCGACTATCAACGAGTCCATCCTTTCAAGCACGTCACTCCAATCATGCCTTTTCTCGCGTGCGCAAACGAATGCAGGAGTTTCCCCTCCGCAGATTATGCACGGTCTTTTCCTAACGCGCTCAAGCGGAGTGCAGTCATTCAATGAGTCTATGACGTCCAGATCCAGCGCGCGCCCGAGAGGGTGATTCAGTTCTATTCCCTCAGCAGCTTTTTTGATTTCAGGAAGTGGCGCAGCACCAATTTCGGGAACAAGCGCAACAGCTGCCCAGCTTCCAGCTGGCCCGGCATTCCTGATGGTAGTGCCTGTATTCCATCCTTTCTTCTTGGCTGCATCAATGAGTTCTCGAATCCCTTCGCTTACCGCCATCCAGTAAAGAGCTGCCTTGCCGTTTTTTCCCGGTCCTGGGATATTGAGTGATACGGTAACGATCGCGCGAACACCCTGCGTTTTGGCGAGCGTTCGCACTTCATTCCAGCGGGCCTCCCGCGAGTTCAATACCCGCGTAATTATTTCGGAAGCTTCGGCTGCCATACGACGTCAAGCAAAGTCCCGTCCCTGTATTCAACTACTCCAATTATCTTGTCATGGAACTCGATTGGTTCAGGCATTCCTACGAGACGTTTGCACTTCTCATTGAGTTCCTCGATAGTGCACAAATGCAGGTGCGGGTTGTTCTTCATCACAGTCTCAAGAAGTTCATGGTTCATCGGGTTTATGGCAATACCGCGCTCAGTGATTATCGCGTCAATGGTTTCTCCAGGGGTCGTGACGGTCATTACCCGGTCAACCACGCTCGGAAGCCTTCCGCGAATAAGAGGCAAGGTCACTATAGAGAGTTTCGCTCCCGCCGCGACATCCTGATGACCTCCAATGCCGTGCAAGAGTCTTCCGTCCGCTTCTGTCGCAACGTTGACGTTGAAGTCAGTGTCCACTTCAGTCGCGCCAAGAATCCCTACGTCAAGCATGTTGACTATGCATCCTTTGGTGTGCGGGCTCGCATAGAACTCAGCGCTTATTTCTATGTGATTCCTATTTTCCCCAATGGATTTGGCTGCAATAAGGTCGAAGCACTGCACGTCGAAAAGATTCTTGAGCAATCCCTCCTTCAGCATCTCAACGAAATAGCCGGTTATCCCGCCGCTTCCGAACGACCCAACTATCTTTTTCTGGCGCATTATGTTCGCCACGTAATAAGTGGCTGCAAGGGAAATACCACCTGCGCCGGTCTGCAGGCTCAAGCCGTCCTTCATTAGGCCCGATGCCTCGATGAGCTGTGCGGTCTGCTTCGCGATCCGAAGGCGCAATGGATCAGTGGTTATTTTTGTGGTTGTGGAGACTATCCCTTCAGGGTTCCCTATGCAGTCTATCTTGACTACGTAGTCTACATTCGTCTGCGGGATGCTTATCGGAGTCAGCGGGTATTTCACCAGGTTGTCAGTCACTGCCACAACGTTTTTCGCGTAACGCGCATCCATCATGGCATAACCTAAGGCTCCGCACGCGTTGGGACCGCTCGTGCCGTTCATGTTACCGTATTCATCGGCGGCGGTCGCGGCAAGGAATGCGGCATCAATGGACAGCTCCCCGTCCATTATGGCGCGCGCCCTTCCTCCGTGCGAGCGGAGAATCACGGGATCAGCGAGAACTCCGCACGACACAGCCTCGCCTATAGGACCGTTAGTGCTTCCGCTTATGCGCGTTATTATCCCCTGCTCGATGTAAGGAATGACCTGCTTGTGTATTGGGTGAAGCGAGCTGGGGGATAATTCAATGTCCTTTATGCCTAGCTTCGCTATCTCATCGAACACTTTGTTAAGAACGAAATCCCCGCTCCTGAAATGATGATGGAATGAAAGTGTGTCGCCGTCTTCGATTCCGCACTTCTTTATTGATTCCTCAAGCGATGGAAGAACCTTGTTCTCTCCCGGCAGGACGCATTTAAGCGGTGCAGCCTTCTGGAAGCCAGCTCTAGGCTTCGAGGCATACGCTCCCTTGAATGCATTGAATTTCATTCCCCAGACTTCAGTCGGAACTTCGCGACCCAAAGAATTTCTGGCCATTGACCCCATATGATTTAGGCTCCTCCTCCCTGAATTTCTTTTTTGTCCTTTTCATCGTTGTCGTCTATGAGATTCATTGCAACTGCAAGCTCAAGCACTCGTTTTGCTCTTGCGGCAACAGGTGCATCAATCATCCTCCTGTCAAGCGATGCGACTCCGCTTCCTTTCTCTTTCGCTTCCCGCAGTGCCGCGACGACCCTCTTCGCGTGCTCTATTTCCTTAGCAGTCGGCGCGAAAACTAGGTGTATCGGGTCCAACTGCCTCGGGTGAATGACTGCCTTGCCGGTCATCCCTAGCTTCTTGGCGAGTTGGGTGTCCTCAATCAGCCCTTTCTCATCGTCAACGTCTATGAAGACAGTGTCTATCGCATCAGCCCCTATTGCTGCTGCAGCGAGCACTGTCGCGTTTCTTGCATGGAATATCTCATCTCCTTCTTTTGTTCTCTGGCATCCGACGCTCGCGCTGAAGTCCTCAGCACCGAAGTTCAGGGCGACAATCCTGGATGATGCTCTCGCTATTTCCCAGACGTTAAGCACACCCTGTGCGGTTTCGATTATCGGAACGAGGCCAGTAGAACCATTTTGGATTCCTTCCTCTTCCTCAATGCTTGACGCTAGATTATCGAAATCAATTATGTCCTGTGCGGAGTTGACTTTCGGAAGCATTATCGCATCAGGCCTGGCCCTAATCATTTCAAGATCCTGCCTGAAGAATGGAGTCGTTGTCGCATTCACCCGCACTACTTTTTCAACGTCACCGAATTCAACGCTTTCAAGCGCGTGCCGCACGAGGTTCCTTGCAGCAAGCTTTTCCGAGGGACTCACTGAGTCCTCAAGGTCGAGTATCACGCAGTCGGCTCCGAAAAGCGCCGCGTTCTGCAGTATTCCAGGATTGTTCCCCGGAAGGAACAGCATTGTTCTTCTCAATCTTTTCCTTTTATCTTCCATCATCAGGGATAGACCTCCAGGTTGTCGAGTCCTGCCGCTCTCATAGCGGCGGTCTCTACTCTCGCTTTTATGGTGCAGTCAAGCGCTCCACGGTCCTTTGCTTCGACCAGGGCGGAATGTATCCCGAGACCCATTAGGGTCTCGGTTATCGTCGTGTTTATCGCCTTGCCGAACTGCTGTTTGGCAGGGCTTTCGAGAACAATCTCTATTCCCTCATCCGTCTTGGGATGGAGCGTTATCATTATGTCGCTCGATTCGAGCGTGCCAGCGCTTCCGGCATTTCTCAATTCCATGTAAAGATTCAGTCCTCCAACAAATCCTCTTTTAGTGTCTTGAGTCCGAGGTTTTTATTCTTTCTATTATTGGCCTGGCTTCAGGGCTTTTTAGGAATGCGAAAACGCTTTCCGGAAGGAGTTCACGCGTTTCTTCAAGCAGTCCATCCTTTATGAGCTGGCGCACCCTTGATGCCGATACTGCCTCACTTCCTATCTTGAGCCGTGGAACTACGACTAGCCGTATGCCGTGCTTAGGAAGTATGGTCTTCATTGCCTCATTGTATGAGTTCGTCACGGCGCAGTACGGCTCCTCCCCGACATACCTTGACGTTATCCTGAGGGTCGGGGCGATATGTTTGACGAACACCTCCAAATCGAGCGCTGCCTGTGCAGCCGCAAAGTCAGTCTTGCGCGTGAAGTAGCGCGGGAATGTAGCGCGCGATATTATGTAGTCTCCTCCCTCGTGGACCCTGACGTTCGGCACGTCCGCAACGCCTTCCCGAATCAGCCTGAGCCTCACTGCATACGGAAAAAGAGACAAGTCCTCCCTCACCACGAAAACGTGAACCACGTCGCATTCTTTTGCAGCAGTGCGTATCAGGTACTGGTGGCCTAGAGTGAATGGATTGCAGTTCACGACTATGCAGCAGACTTTTTTCCCATCAACAAAGCTTTTCCTTAATTCTTTCTTGTATTCCTCGACCCCGTGAGGGCCTGTTTCAAGGAGAACCGCGTAAGGTTCGCTTCTTGCCACCTCCCTGAAGCCGAGCGAGCGGAACTGCTCTGCCGATTCCGGTTTGGAGAATATGAATACGTGATGAACTCCCTTTCCGGAAAGATAGTGAAGAAGGCTCGTCACGATCTTTGCCGAGATCCCTTCTCCCTTGATTTTTTCGGAAACAGCAACGCATTTTATGACTTTTCCGGAAACCGAGCCGGTGCCTATCAGTTCCTCGTCTCGGAAAATGCCTATAGTGTACTCGACGTCATCGTCAAGCGAAAGTCCGTGGGATTCAAGAAGCGCCTTGACGCATTCAAGTTCCTGCAGGGTTTTCATGACCCGCTCCACGGTTAGCATCATAGTGGCACCAATCAGCCCTCAACAATTGGATGATATTCACTAATAAAAAACGTTATCCCTTGCAGGGAACCAAAACATAACTTTCAGGGAGCTTATTATTTTTTTATAGCTTGCTCGAATGCCTTCCTGAATTCCTTGCACTGGTCACCGACTTTCTCTGCCGCGGAATCGAGTTCGGACTTCGGGCTTTTCTTCCCGGATGTCCTGACCATTATCTCGACATTGTCTATAAGAGGATGCTTTATCCTGCTTGCCGCGGCGTCAATGCCCTTGCTTTTCCAGAGGTTCGCCTTGAGGACGTTGACGAGCGTATGGTCCTCACCCTCAATACGCAGTGTGAGCGTGTCGTTCTTCGTGTTTTCCTCAACAATGTCTATCTTCATCATGGTCGCAATGAAACCTCTTTTCGTGTTATCCTGTGCAGGTCAACGCTTATGTTGACTTTCGGCTTTGAGTGGAACTTGAACGTGCGGGACAATGGATAATCGAAAGTCCCGACAACATCGTCCTTCCATCCGCCAGGAAGAGCCCGTACGAATTCCTTTATAAACATTCTCGTCTCCGCGAGATGCAGGCTGTAGACGCTCTTTCCGGCAAGCTCAACCGCTTTTTCCAGGAATGGACGGTCCGCGTGCTTTTTTTGGGCCCCGTAAGGCGGATTCTGTAGCACCGTATCCAGTCTTCCGCCATCGAAGTCCTCAACGCGCGAGTGCACGAATTCTATCGCGAGTCTCGGACGGAATCCTTCCAGATTTTTTCTCGCGACATCCAAAGCAGCTGCATCTGCCTCAACGCCTACGACTCTCTTTGCGCCGCAAAGTGCAGCCCCTATCGCGAGTATTCCGGTTCCGCAGCCCAAGTCATATACTTCCTTCCCTGAAACGTCCGCAAGCGCTATCTGTATCATTCTTGCGGCGATTGGTCCCGGTGTTGTCAGTTGTTCGAGCTCTGGCTTGGGATCAGTGAATCCCGCAAGACGGGATAATTCGATCTCAAGCCGTCTAAGAGGAATGGCTGGTGGTTGTGGCATTAATGCATTCTCGCTTCTCGCGGAGGATTAAGGATGGCGCTTATCTTAGTTCTCCCGTTTTTCCCAGAAGCTCTCCTGGGAATCCCTTCTTGAAGCGCACCCTGATCGCTCCGGAGTTTCCGTGAGCCTTGGTCACTGTCCCGAAAAGCTCCTTGCCGCCTGAAGTTTTTATCACGAATTTCTTTCCGACGAGGGCGTTCGCGTGCTCCTTGTTCTTCTCGCCTTCATTTGGAATCACGACTATCTGGTTAGTCTTCTTGGTCCTGAATGATCCGCGGTAATTATTGACTGTGCCTTTAGTTGTCATAAGTCCGCTTAGCTTTTTTTCGTTTTTTAAAGCTTTTCCAATAAATCACGTCCTGCACAGAGCAAAGGTTGGAAACTGCGAAATGCGCAAAATGAGCATTTGGCAGGGATTAGCCAGTACTTAAAAGATGTTCACTCCCAGAAGTTTCAGTATTCCGGCAGCTGCGGCAAAAAGTACGAGCATCGCGAGCACTATTACGACTGCAGTCTTGACCAATCCTCCGAGACGCCTGGATTTTTTTCCTCCCGTAATCGCTCCAGCAGTGTTATGCTCGGATTTAGGCTTCACGTATTTCGCGCACGACAGGCAGAAATAGCGTTCCTTCTTCGGATGACGGATGGTGGGCTCGCGGCAGTCGGGGCAAGGTACTCCTCCGGTTTTCTTGGCGGAAGGAGACGCGGTGGATTGCGGTTTCACGTATTTCGCGCACGACAGGCAGAAATCGTGATCGTGCCCGGGATGACGGATTGTGGGCTCGCGGCAGTCAGGACACAGCGCGCCTGTCTTTTGCTTGTTCTCGAAAGCCGCTTTTGAGGTAGGCTTTACGTACTTGCGGCAGAACAGGCAGAAATAGTGGTCGTGCTGCCGGTGGTATTCGACTGTTTCTCCGCAATTAGGACAGACCAATACTATGTCGGTTCCAGTAATCTTCCCTGCAGCCCGTTCGTCCATCCCGAAAGTCTCCTTAAAGCTCCCTTAATATATTCATATATGTGGGTGCAGTAAAAAATGTTTTGGTATTGTCGTCTGTGTGGAAAGCTTTATAATTCATGCCACATCCTCCTAATCCTTAAGGCATCAAGGGAAACATGCAGAAGGCGAGGATAAAACTTTCAGGGACTGATCCCGCGGTCTTGGATACTATCAGCCATCAGATTCGCGAGCTCGGCACCAAGGCCGGAGTCGCGGTTTCGGGACCGATTCCTCTTCCTACGAAGAAGCTCAAGATAACCACCCTGAAAAGCCCTGACGGCGAAGGCACCATGACTTGGGAGCGCTGGGAAATGCGCGTTCACAAAAGGCTTGTTGATCTGGGTGCCGAGGAGCGCGCCATGAGGCAGATAATGCGGATACAGGTCCCTGACGGGGTCAACATAGAGATAGAACTCCGCGAAGCCTGATGCTTTTGGCTTTTGGCTTTTGCTTGATTGCTTTGATTCTTCTCGATGAAATCGCCTTGCGATTTGCGATTAGCGCCTTGCGGTTAGGTTTTGAAAAACTACAGGGAGTTCCTTATTATTTCTTCTTTTCCCTCTCCGGCCTGCCGTGGTGGTGCAGTCCCAGAATGCCTTCGAGAATGTTTCCGGCAGAGCCTATAATCTTCTCTGCGTGCTTCCGTCCCCCAAGACCGAATGCAAGGCCGAACGCAATCCCTGCAGCGAGCGCCACGCCGAAAACCACTCCCTGGATCAGAGTGAGGAACGTCTTTGACGCTATTTCTGTGTTGAATCCCATTGTTGAGAGCGCCACAACGGCTCCGACGAATATGATGAGCGCCTTCGTCACTCCTCCCAGTGTGATGACGCTGGGGGCCCCTGGGTTCAGTTCGAAAATCTTTTGCTTCACGAGTTCTCCGACTAGTGCCGCGATTACGGCAACGAATGCGGCGCCCATAACGATCGGCGCGTACGTGAGCACTGCGTCCAGGAACTGGGTTATCATGCCGAGCCTCACGTGCGACACCCCAACCATGAAGAAGAACAGGATTATGTAGTATTTCGCGAGCTTGACGAGAGTCCGGCTTACCGAGACATTCCCCATCGACTTGTCCAGTTTGTGGTTCTTGAGGAATTCTTCCAGATGCACGAGCTTGAATACTTGGTTTAGGATCCAGCTTGCGATAACGGAAACCAGATATCCAGCGAGGAATATCACCAGTGCTGCCGCAAGGTTCGGAAGGAATTCTCCGGCACCAGTCAATATGTTTTCGGCACTCTTTGATACTGCGGTTGTAAAGCTCGAAGCCCAATTCCCAAACATATTCTAGTTCAATCGTAACTCCAAACCGGAAGATTTCCGGACTCGTTTTTAAAGCTATACGTTTTTTTCAGGTATTCCTTCATTCAAAGAATCATGACGTGGAATCCCTCAAGCCCTTCCGGCTCTTCGTCTCGCGTCACGACTGCTTTCTCGATTCGCCCTCCGCGTGGAGGCCTTTCCTGGAGCGTCCTTACGAATTCCTCTATTGTTTCCTTTTTCCCTTCCGCGACGAGCTCTACTCCGTTGCCGTCGTCGAGGTTGCGTACCCAGCCGGCTACGCCCAGCATTTCAGCGAGGGATTGCGCGTGATACCTGAAGCCTATTCCTTGTACCTCTCCGGAAAATATTGCGTGAATCCGGCTCACTGCCGATTTTTGTACTGCCATGATTATTATGCGAACCCGTTATTATTCGCGAATTTGTGATATAAAATGGTTTCACGTGGCGTCTGCCGTGGAAACCATTTAAAACGCGCAGGGAGGTCTTAACCATCATCAGGGTTTAGTGATAGTCATCATTATGTGCGGCATAGTATGCTACATAGGTGCCCGGGAGTGCGCCCCGCTTCTCCTTCGCGGCCTGGAACATCTCGAGTACAGGGGTTATGATTCCGCAGGAATGGCCTGCCTGGGTACTGACTTCGAGAACAATAACAAGCCGACCATACTCATATGCAAGGAAGTGGGACGCATTTCGGACTTCAAGAAGGTCATTGAGCTTGACAAGATGCGCGGAAAGATAGGAATAGCCCACACGCGCTGGGCGACTCACGGCAAGGTCAGTCTGGAGAACGCACATCCCCACACTGACTGCAAGGGACAAATTGCAGTGGTCCACAATGGCATCATAGAGAATTTCTCGGAAATACGCGAACGCCTGGCTTCACGGGGTCACGACCTTTCATCGGAAACCGACACTGAAGTTATAGCGCACCTCATAGAGGAGGAGATGGAGAAGAATCCGAAGCAGGGATTGCACAATGCAGTACGCGCATCATTAAGGCAGCTTTCCGGCACTTTCGCGATTGCGGTAGTAAGCGCTCTCGAGCCAGACAAGATAGTGGTGGCGAGATACAAGAGCCCCTTGGTCTTAGGAATAGGCAATGGAGAGCTTTTCGCTGCAAGCGACATCCCGGCATTCTTAAGCGAAACTAAGCGCGTTGTGCTCATGGATGACGGTGATACCGCGGTGCTTCGTTCTGACGGCTCGTACAGGATTTTCGGCAAGGATGGGAACGAGATTAAGGGCAGATTGGTCGAGGAAGTGGGCTGGTCTCAGGAGAAGGTGATGAAGGGCGAGTTCGATTATTTCATGCTCAAGGAGATCAGCGAGGAGGAGGAAGTTCTCGAGCGCGTACTGACTCAGGATCCGGAATCAATAGTCAGGATGGCTGAGGGATTGAGGACTGCGTCAAGGATAGTGATAATCGCTTGCGGCACGTCACGTCATGCAGCCATAATCGGGAGGTACATGCTCATGAAGCACTGCGGCATTTACTGCGACGTCATCATGGCAAGCGAGTTCAAGCATTTCGTGAACACCAGTCTCGTTGACAGCAATACTGTTGTCCTTGCCATATCGCAGAGCGGGGAAACAGCTGACGTTTTGGACGCAGTGGATGAGGCGAAGGCGAAGGGACTGAAAGTTTACTCTATAGTCAATGTCGTTGGCTCCATGCTCACCAGAAGAAGCGATCTTACGGTCTACATGAGGGCGGGTCCGGAATTGAGCGTTGTCGCAACCAAGACTTATTTCGCGACAATAATGGTTTTCGCCATGCTCGTGCACGCCTTGAATAACGAGCTGGATTTCCTGATAGGCAAGCGGCGTGAGATAAAAGCGACTGTCGTGGAGACTAGGGTGTCAAACGATGAGTTGGCAAGGAAGCTTGCGAAGATTCTCAAGGATGATCACAGCGTTTACTTCATAGGCAGGGGCATTAATTATGCGACAGCCCTTGAGGGTGCTTTGAAGTTCAAGGAGATAACGTATATTCATGCTGAGGGAATGCCTGCTGGGGAATTGAAGCACGGGACTCTTAGCCTCATTGAGCCCGGAGTTCATGTTGTCGTGGTCAATCCGGACGATGATGCGGCGACTTATGCCGAGACTGTGAGCAATTCCATGGAAGTGAAGGCCAGGGGCGGGGTCGTAATCGAGGTTTCTAACGTCCAGAATCCGGCTTTTGATTATTGCATGCACATACCGGCATCGCCTAACCCTATATTATATCCGCTTCTCTGTGTGATTCCTCTGCAATTGCTCGCATACTACACCACGCTTGAGCGCGGACTGGACCCTGACAGGCCAAGGAATCTCGCGAAAGCAGTAACGGTAAAATAATTAGGCATCAATAATATCACTAAACGAGCGGGATTCTCTCGACTTCTAAAGCATCCCACGACGGATAAGTCGTGACTATGAACGCCTTTACTCCTTTCTTCCGAGTTCCAGCAGTCCTTTTCGCGGCTTCTACGGACGTCATTATCTTCTTCCCATCAGCAACCCACAATTCGCCCCTCACCAGCAGGCCGTCACGGCTTATGCTCTCATAAGGCTTCCTGACGTTTCTGGCAGTGCGGAGAAGCCTTCTTCGCAATTGTATTCCTCCCTTGACGCGTGAGGCGCAGAAATGCACGCTTATGCATTGCGTATTATTTCTCGCCCAATCAAGCAATTTCAGAGCAGTCTCCCGGCTTCCCGCGACCGCCGAGCCGAACTGGGAGGAGAGCGAGAACCCCTGCCTGGAAAGCAGTACTGCATTAGTCTCGGAAAAATCAAGCTCGTTCAAGTTAATGAATTGAGCTCCGAGCCGGTCAAGCGCCATAATGTGCTTTTTGAGTCTCTCAAGCTCTCCAGGAATAGCCGGAACTTCCGCGCCGACACTCCATCCGCCTACTTTCAGGGCGTTACGCACTCCTTTCTCGCTGAAATGGAACCGTATTTCGTCAACTCCAGCGCTTCGGAGACGCTTGAGATGCGGAATCGTGGCGAGAGCGCCGTTAGTGTAAAGATGAACGTGAAACGAATTTCCGAACTCTTCCTTGAGTGCCTTGACGAACTTCACTGTCCTCCCTAAGCGCTCCATAGGGTCCCCGCCGGTAACACCGCACCCTTGCGCCCTCATCATACGTGCCTCGCTTATGACGTCCGCGACACTCTTTGCCGGCCTTTCGTTCGCGAACGATGAATCAACATCCTTTCTCGATGGTCCGAGAGGACAGTAATAACAAGAGCGCGCGCAGCGGCCAGTAACGAAGAGAACGAGCTTCTTCCCGAGAACGCACTGCCTGCAGCCGTAAGGAAGCGTCCCTAAGTAGGCGCTGCCGTAAGGCTTAGTCCTGATCTTATCATCCCTTCTCAAATCGCGTTCCTGGTGCGTAATAACCATCATCGCTCACATCACATGGCGCTAAGGCTTAAAGGAATGCCTTCCGCCAGATATAAATAAAATGCCCCCTAAGGGGCAGTTTGTTTTTTTTTATCTTTGCAGTTTTATGTCGATAGTCGAGACGTTCACTTTTTCGTTGTTCTCGCCATCCACTGCCTCTGTTCCGGTGATTATGCTGTCGATCCTCAAGTCGCTCAGGAACCTGTTGCGCACTATTTCCGCGACATCAACCGCACGGCTTATTGCGCGTCCCCTCGCCTTTATGTGGACTTCAGGGGTCCCGTTGTTGAACTGGGTCACCACTGCGAGCACATAATTCATGGGCGGTTTGTTTCCGACGAATATGGTGTTGGGCTCTTCCTTCCTCTTCCCGAAAACGCCTTCCTCCCTTTCCCTGTGCATTGTTGCAGGCATTCCGGTCTCGTGCTCACCACCACTTACAACTGGTCTGTCATAGCCTCCAGTCCCTTCGCTTTCCATTCCAATTCCCTGGTCTCGTGCGCTTCCAAACTCTTCTTCCATAATCTTTTTCTCACTTCTCATCTCTGTTTATAGTTTCTGTCATCCATGCTGTTGTTATTTTGTTTGGTTTTTCGTTTATCGGGGCTTAATATTTTTAAAAGCATTTCCCCTCAATCAAGGATTAAGACGATTGTAATAGGATAACAACACCCTGTCCGGGAAGCTTTTTTTCTTTACTACCCCTGCCTTTTGCCCCTTAGTGGAACATCCGGAGACGGCTCTTCCACCGCTCCCGAGTCCATGTCATCCGTTGATCCCTCTTCATCGAGCGCTTCTCCGGCTTTCTGGAGGGCGAGAGGATACAATGCCTTCATGGCGTCGTTCTGTTCAAACCTTGCGCCAGAAGGCCCGAACGCCCTGGCAAGATTCGAGAATTCAGTTGGGAAGAATATCTTCGTGCTCTTTCCCTCAGCGATTCGTGGAATCCCTTCCTTTATGTACAAGTAAGTGAGAGACTTGTCATCAAGCTTTTTGCCTGCATCAGCGAGCGCCTCAATCATCGTCTTCTGGGTGCGTGCTTCATACTGCGCCGCAGCCCATTCTTCCTTAGCGCGCCTGCGGTGATGCATGGCTGTCTGGATTCCTTCCGGAATGGTTATGTCCTTTATCTCGACGTCAACTATGTTTATTCCCCATTCCGAGACCAATGGCTCGATCTTGACTTTCACTATGTCGTTGACTTTCTCCAATTCCCCGTAAAGCTCGTTGAGGGTCAAGTCCGATGATATGTCCCTTAAGGCCGCGAAAACGTAGCCGGCTATGGTCTGCTCGAACTCCTTTACCTTGAGCACTGCCCTTTTCGGGTCAAGAATCTGGTAATAGACTATTGCATCGATTGTTGTCCTTATCTCGTCAACGGTTATGACATCCTGCGGCGGGAGGTCCAATTCCTGCACCCTCAAATCAACGACTTCCGCCTTCTCGAACATTGGGCTTATGAAAACCCATCCGGGTCCAGCAACCCTGTGATAATGGCCCATCCTGAAAACCACTGCCCGCTTGTATTCAGGTATTTCAGTGATTATGTTGGAGCGCAAGAGCATGTTCAGGCACATCACAGCGACACCGAGCGCCAGAGCTATGTATGCCGCGGTCCGAAGCTGAGGGAATACGAATGACGCCCCAATGAAGAGTAGAATCATCATCAGGACGATTTCCATCCTCTCGCTTGCGAATTCCTTGACTGTGCTTATCGAGTAACCACCGCTCATATGTTTGTATTTATCCCACCACCACAACTCTAGATGTATAGTTAATCTTTTTGGTTTTTTTAGTATTTTCTCCTTATCGTGAACTTATAGCCGAACAGATTGAGATATGTGCAGTCCCTAGCATAGTCCTGGAGGACCATGTCGTTCTCATTCGAGTAAAACGTGTCTCCGAAGTGCTTCTTGAAGACGCCTAGTATCAGGTCCCTGACGCGTGAAGCCCTGTCCGAGACACGGTCGTATTCCCACTGGCTTCCCACAACGTCCTTCGACAGGATGAATCCAAGCATGAAGCGGAAGACGAATTCCCTGAACTGGGCCTTCACGAGAACCCTCACGTTGTTGTAGTTGTGGGTGTTCCTGTCGTAATCGAAAGCAACCTGTATCGCGGAAACGTTTATGGTGACCCTCCAGCGCGGGGATGCGGCAAGTATTTTCGTGATCGCCGGGTCTATGGTCTTTGTCTTCTTCGTGACGCGCGCACCGCTCGCGGACTCGTAATCTATGAATAACGGGTCCTCGGCCTTCATGTTAAGGGTCTTCTTGCTGGATGTGTAGAATATGTCGCATGTGCGGTTTATCGCGTCAATTATCTTGTAAATGGTCGAGGGATCGGTCAACGTCGTCCCGGCGGTTACGTCATAAACCATGAATCCCATAATCCCTGCGTACCCCTCCCTTCCTTTAGCGTTTATCTAAAAGCGTCCCTGTTTAATATTGTTTTGCTGCTTTTTAACCACTATTATCCTCTGCAGGATTAAGCTTCGGGAGCTATTATTCCTCCCAGCGCTTTTCCTCTAATTCCTTCTCCCTTGTTTTGATGAAATAGTAAATTATGAGCGCAATGACGAGAAGCGCCCCGAAAGCGATCGAGATTACGGTAAGCATGCTGAACGGGGTTTTCGTGTCGAACAAGCTCTTCTTGCAGTCGTCAGGGCAGTTCGCCGAGGTTTCTAGCGGCATGTCGCAATTCCCGTCATGGTTGCAGACCACTGCAGGAGCGTTCGCCTTGCAGTCCGAAGGGCAAGTGAGGTAGTCCTCCCATGAATCGCAAAAACCGTTCCCGCAATACGAAGAGGCGGGAGTTCCGTTCGTCTCTGGAGGATTGATTTCTTCAGAAATATTGCAGTCTGAAGGGCAGTCCTCAGTGGTTTCGCCCGTGTCCTTTTCGCACACCCCGTTCCTGTTGCAATTCTTGCACGATCCACAGTCCTTGGGGCACGATGAGCACGTTTCGTTCCCTCCCTCTGCAGTCGGACTATTGCAAAACGAATCGCCGCAGTAATATCCGACGTTAAGGCAATCGTAGTCCCCCCTCATTATGCAGAATTCGCGGATGTCCGCACGCACGTCAACCCGGAGAATGAGCGTTCCATTGGGGTATGCCACGTCAACGTACGCGAGGTTGGAATAGAAAGGGATGATGGTGGTGAACGTAGCGTCAGAAATATGGATTATCCCGACTCCTTCCATCGTGGCTATTCGCGGGTCGCTCTTGTTGAACGAGTAAATCAGGGTCTTGTTTAAGTCGAGGAGTTTTATCTCAAGCGCATTCCTGCTTATCCGGTACGGCGTGTCAAATTCCTTGGATTCAATCCACGTCCTGTTGTTCTTGAGGACTCCTTCCTCGAAACTAAGAAGAAGCGTTATCCTATTGCTGCTTATGAAATTGCTCCCTGCCGGGTTTGCCGATTCTGTTGCAATTGCAGCGCAAGTCACTATCATGAACGCTGTCAGCAATGCAACTGTTACCGCTTTTCCGCTTGTTGTCATCATCTTCATCCTTGAAACGTCACACACCTCCATCATTCTCATTACACGGCCTCAAATGCGTCAGCGCAAGTGGTATCAGGGAACGGAATGTAGCAATTATCAGCCATCCAGTCTATCCTCTTCACGCACGCATCGCAGAACTGGACTCCAGGGACGTCCTGACGGTTCATCATGCACTTGTTTTCGAATTTCCACCAATTGGTCCCCTGCGGCTGCTCGAACGAAATGCACGCGCTTTTCTTGGCTGTTTTGCACGCAGATTCGTGATTGGATTCCCATACATTAGGCAGGTATTTCGTCTCTTGTACTGAAGTCGCTCCGCCGTGAAAGTCGTACTCATCAGTCAATCCGAAAACCGCATGGCCGAGCTCGTGGCACTGGACGTTTTTATAGCTCGTCCACGCCATGAACCACTTGTCCTGCGGATTCGGTATAGTGAAATCACGGCAGGAGCACTTGTGCAGGAAAGCAGCGACTTTCGAGTCCAATGCGGGGCACGTGCCTGCCAAAGCAGCAGCCACATAGTCCGCAGGAAGCTTTGGGGCTTTTGCTATGTTGCATCCCCCATATACTGGATCAGTCTGACACGTAAAGTCGTACGAGCCGCGATAAATCCATAAGTTGAACTTGTCCTTGTGCTTGGCGTACGCATCTGTATCCTTGAGAAGTTCAGGCATAAACTGAGTCTGGATGTCCTTCTCGAACTGGGCGTCAGTCGCCTTATAGTCATCATCATTCTTGAGGTAAACCACGTTTATCATGCTGTCCTCGTGGTCCTTCTCCGCGGCATTATAAAGTACAGGAACGCACGGGGGGTTGTCCACGCATACTCCCTTGACGCAGAATTGTCCTGTTGTGCATTTTATGCCGCTTCCTCCGCAGTTGTTCTCGTCTACCATGTATTGGTTGGTTATCTCCTTCGCATTCGCGGCAGGCTGGATCAGGCTCTTGTCTGCATACCATCCTCTCGGCGGTTCGGTGAATGTGTCGCCTATATCTCCTGACAGTATGCCGTTCAGAGTCTCGTCTGTCAAGTCCGCCAGGCCGTCAAGATTTGCATCAGGCAATCCCTGGATGTATGGATGCTCAATTCCCAGCACCCTGAATTGGGATGTGAAAGTGAACCTGAAAGGCTCCTCGATTATCTTGCCTGCCGGGTCGTATACCATCTGCTTGCTCTTTGTGTCCTCTACTGTCGTTGTCGCCATCCAGTCTGAGTAGAAGCCCAATGGATTGCATTTGGCTTGTTCGTGCGAGCAGCTGTTGTCACAGTTCGCAGTCTCGATACAGGCAGGGATGTATCCTGCGCAGCAGTTGTCAAGCCATTCTTCACGCTCGCATGCCTGCTTGAAAAGGTTAATCGTGTCCCAAGTCTTGCAGTAGAGCTTCGGAGTGCAGCACGTCTTCGTGCAGGTGTATTTAGGAGGATCATGACTTCCCGGCACGTGATGAGACTGAGTGTCTTCCCATCCGGGAATCCCTGAATGGTCGATTGGTTGTCCGCCATAACTTGGGCAACCCGTCCCAACCATCAGGGGCTCACATTTTGGGCAGTTAGAACAAGAGTCAGAGGTCGACGGCGGATTGCCGCACTCAAGTGTCGCCGGTCCCGCATCCGGGTCGCATCTCCATTCTGTTTCCAGACAGCAGGCGTCCCATACTTCTTTTTGATTCATTCCACCATCCGGGTCTTCCGGATCATTCACTGTCCCGCCGGTACTCGCATCGCATTCTGCAACGTCAGTCAGGTCGTACTTTGTTCCCGCGCTCTCTGATATCGTGGTTTCATCATAATTCTTGCATCCGCCAACAGTTGACGTGAGGTTAGTGTAATTCGTGATTACCACAAAGTCCTCGTCGAATTTGATGGTGCGCACCCATTGCGTATCAGGAATCGTCGCGCCGTTGCAGGCATTCTCGTTGCACGTGCCGCCTCCGAAGTATTCTATTATCCCGTCGCAGATGGCTTTGGCTGCATCCTCGTTGAGTTTATCACTCGCTTTGTCGAGTCCCACTGTTTCGATGAGTGTCGCAGGTATCCCCTTGGCATCCTCAACCAGTGCATTACCAGCGCCGATCACGCCATCATTATCCGTGTCCATGGCTTTTGAGAATGTGCTTTCAGGAAGCTTGACGTCAGTGTGTAAGTGCTTGTAAATAATTTTGGCAAGCTTGTTGCTCTCCTCGTATGCGTAACCCGGTTTGGTTTCATCGCAATGCGCTCCGTGGGATGGACATCCCCTCCAAGGCTCTGCGGAGTCATGCACTGGAGCATCATAGCAGTTGCAATAGATTTCGGTGAGCGTCCCTTCTTGGCCTGGCGAGTCGAAATGGACTGAAACGAATGCGTCGGCTTTTTTCTTCAATGCATCCCCGCCGCGATCGACTGTCGGAATCCTCAATTGGTCTCCTAACGTGTAACCCCTGCAATCGTTTTTTGGCGGTCCGTCAAAGGATGTCAGGACTTCAGCGCCCGCGGCTTCCAGGCATTCCGTCACCTTGTTCACGACTTTTTCGGTTTCCTCGGCTTCGCACTTATTGCCATTGCAATTCCCCTGGCATGCGTATATGCCGCTTCGGTCCCCGTGTCCTGCGTCAAGGTAGATCTTCTTTCCTGAGAGTCCTCCTCCCTCGCAACTTCCTCCGCCGCACGGGCTTCCCCCGTTTTTGTCGTAATAGTTCTTCCACATGCAATACTCATTTTCCATGCTTGTCGCTCCTTGGTTGTATGTGCATCCTGTCTCGAAATTCCCTGACTGGTACCTGCAGAACATGCATAGCCAGCGGTCAAGCTCGTTATGGAACTGACTGTGGCATGGAGTGTATAGGCCTGCGCTGATGATGTCGTTTCCTTGTTGGGCGCCGTCAATCGCCTGTTTGATTGCTCCGGAATCCAGGTCTGCAGTGCAAGCTATCTGCGCGCCCTGCGAACCCGTCCATGGATTACTGCAGCCGCAATTGGCTGCGCATGAACCGGGCCAGCCGCATCCAGTTGCAGCGCTCTTTCCTGCACTCTGCCAGCAGCCGTCGTTGGCTCCCATACTGCTTTCTTTCACGAGATGCGCCACGATAATCACGGGGTCAACACAGTACTTTGCTGCAGCCGCTTCAACGAGTTCCTTGTAAGTTTTTGAACCATCACCCAAACCCTTTCCCTTCTCGTAGCGGGTTTGGTAAGTCGCGGACGGCAAGCCAGTTATGTGAGAACAGTCGAAAGGAGGCGACTTGCACTCGCAAGTTGAGTCTGGTGCCCGTGATGGTGATGCCGCCAGCGCTGATGCTATCGAGTCCACTTCCGATGATGTTGACTCAAATGATGCCGAAGATGCGGCGTCTTCTGTCGTCGTTGTTGGTGGTGCCGCTGAAAATGAGGATGATGACGATGAAGATGCGCTCGCGCTGCTTGCGGCACTAGCGCCGCAACCTGATGTGCAGCCGGTTATTGGACCTCCTGTATCCCACTTCCCGCCTGCATTCGTACACACCGTTTTTGCGAATCCAGTGGCGAACAATAGGCGTACAGGATAGCCCTGGCCGAGCCCGCTATTCCCATCAACGCATATGGATGACGAGAAATAGAACAAGCACGCTTGTGTCATCGCCTCGAATGTGTTCTTACCGGCTTTTATGTACTCAATCGCTTTCATGAGTGACCCGATGCCTCTGTTGTGCGCGAAGAGGACGAGCGCTGCCTTGTCAACAGGTTCGATATCGAGTTTTGCTTTTATCACCGCATTGCACGCAGGAACCATGTGAGCATTAATCAATGACTTGGCCTGTTCCTCAATACTGCACTTTGTATGGCAATCCGCGCCTCCGCAACCACTGCCTTCACAGCAGTTGCATATGTCCTGCCAGATTCCGCCTCCTTGGATGCTATTGCAGCCCGATTCCCCAATGCCTTGCCCTACTAGCGTAAAAATGTCTATAGAGCAATCCGCTAGATTGGATTTTTCGTATTCAGAAATCAGAGTGTCCTTGGCAGCTGCGCAGTCAGCCGGGAACTTCGCACTAGCGAGGTCCGCTCCAGTGCAGAATCCGCCGCTTACGCTTGTCGTCCCGCTGCCTCCACCTACACAGCTTACCTTCGTTAATCCAGAATCTTCGGGATTGATCAATGCCTCCTTGATCTGTCCGGTAAGTCCTGCTCGCCATACAGGATATTCCGAGAACGGGAATTCGCTCAGGAATGATGATTTGTAGTCACCCCACGCCTGCTCTTGGGTTACTGGCATTCCGGACAATATAGTCGTCATCACCATTTGCTCCACGTACCTGTGGCTCCTCAATCCTTCATCAAGAGTTGCATCGTCTTTGGGAATGAAGTCGTAACTGTCAACGTACCGTGTGCGTATTATGCGATCCAGTATGTTCTCGATGATGTTCTCCCTGGTTAATGGGATGATGCCATTGTCGGCTCTTTCTTTAGTCCCTCCAGTTGCACCGGTTACTCCATCGAAGTGCATCCCCCACAACCAATTAGAAGGGGTGAAATCCGACAGTATGCACCCATAAGCCTCTCCAGCCTCCTCCACTACCTTGTTGTTTCCGGCGTACAGTCCGACATGCCCTTCCTTGCATAAGACGTCGCCAGCCTCGATATCCCTCCAGTTAGTGATTTTCTTTCCCCTAGAGTCACTGCATATCGTGCCCGAGTAGGGGGCAAGGTACATTCCGAAATGCGCGTAGACGAGGTGTACAAAACCGGAACAGTCAGTGCCTTCTGTTGATTTGCACTTTGCCGCTGTGGCGCACGTATCGGGATTGAAGCCTTTAGGACTCCACCTGAGCCCGTTGCATCCGCAATCCCCTCCCCACTGGTACGGGGCGCCAAGGTAAGTTTTCGCGAAAGCAGCCATTTCTTCGCCGGTGGCTGGTGTTGCTGGTGTAGGTGCGGGTGGCGCTGCAGTCGTACTGCTTTTTGTCTCATTCTCAATAGCGGCGTTGTGGTCCATTATGTTGAATATCGAGTCCAATACGACCAGGGAGATGTCATATGGTGGATAAGAACTGGGATAGACGATGAGCCTCGCGTATGCGAGTGTTTTTTCCGGATAGGTTACGTTTGCAAGCTGTATCAATGCTTGCAGTTGCACATCACTGACTTTTGTGTTCATTTGGTCCACTATGTCCGCGTAAAGCGGGTTGAATTCAGTATGCGGCGCGAGTGCTAGAAGAACTTTCCCGAGTTCAGTCGGTGCCGACTTGAAAATATTCCATATGGTGTCCGATTGCGCCGTAGCTAAGGTTGTGGGGTTCCAGCTGGTACTTGATTGCACCGAACTTGCGGTTATGGCGCTCATCTTGCCTACGTTGTCGTTTATGGTTTCGACTATGCGGAGCAGGCGTATTTTCTGTTCGGCGACGAGCATCGCTGACGCGTTCGTGCTTCCGAAAACGCTGAATGTCTGGTCAAGCACAAGATTCTGCGGAGAGGTGTATATGGTCAGGTTCATTAGTGCTGCGTAAATCACGCTCTCATTGCATTGCTGGAAGATGAAGTCCTCATACGTGCCGATAGACTCTTCAGGATTTTCGGGATCGCAGCATCCACGCTCTATCTCATCCTTAGGTGTTCCCTTGTTCGTGTAGTATTTCACGCAGTCATCCTTGCTTTTGAAGCCGCCCTCATCTCCCTTCCTGCATTCCACGTCTTCCACCCAGAGTGTCTGGTCCGGATAGCTTCCGATCCAGTAAGCGCAAGGCTGGTAGTACTTGGTTGCGCTGAAGCGCTCGCCACCGAATCCGGTCACGAAACGGTATCCAGTCTTGTACTGGGAGAACAAGCCGGCGTATTCCTGCGCTTTTCCGATCACCGCAGCATTAAGGCTCTTGTTGAGTATCTCGACGTAAGGGATTCCTTTTTCTTCCAGGCTGGTGCGTCCTCCTGTAACAAAAAGCTTCAGGGCATCGCTTCCCATTTTCTTTTGGTAGTCCTTATCGTCTAGTTTTGTCCACCACTCAGTTTTTGAGAGATCTATTAATTTCGTGAAGACTTCCGAGTGTTTCAGCGTCTTAAGTAATTCATCCTCGTAACCCACACAACGCGTGTCCTCACAGTCGTCCTCAGTCAGTTGGTCGATCTGTTCCATGTCGTCAGGGGTAAGCAGGCACGCGCACGCTGGAGGGGAATAAGTCTGGTCCTTGTCATAAGTCCCAATCTTGATACCCGTACACGCTTGCGGAGTCTTGCAGGCCTTATTGTCATACCAGCCCATTGACTTGTCTCCTGCCTTCGGTGCCGACTGTTTCTGGCCGTAAGCGTCCTCCTCAAGCCATTCCCACGCCATTATTCCTGGTTTTTTTTTCTTATCATAACCTGAAGTCGGGCCGGGATTGTAGTCCACGCGGCATTCTGGAGGCTGTGCCCCTGCGCTGTCAACTCCCTCTTTCATTACCCAATCCTTCCCGCTTGGCGATGCAGCGCTTGCCGGCTTCGCAATCGTAGTCGTTGTGGCGGCAATCACGACGAGCGCTCCGAAAAGAAGAAGTACAGCAGAAACCAATGCTACGGCGATGATTGGGGCGGTGGTGGTTCCGTTGATTTTTTTTGCGTTTGCGTCGTTATTTTTCATGTTGAAGCGTTATATCCCCTCATTTTTTGCAGCAGTCAGGCGAGTTGGCTGCATTTGCTCCATAGCTTAATCCATGGCGGTTCCCGTCCCTGTCGATGTCGAAATGGAAATGGTCCTCGTGGCCTTCATACTGCACGACGTGTCCAGTGTAGTGCTTGCTGGATGCCCACTTGTTGACTTCGTCCTGGACTCCATTATCGTTGAAGATTATTATGGCAGGACCCTTGATGTCCTTGTACGCTTCAGTGCGCGTTATCAGCGCCTCGGCGAGGAACACTGATTTAGCGTGGTTCGCGCCGGCAACGCACATCGGTCCTATCAGGTCCACGTCCTCTCCGCACTGGTGTGTCGCGTGCGGCGGGAACGTCTTTCCGCACAGATTTACGTCGCTGAAGTCGTTGACCGTTATCTTCTCATCGTATTTTTCGAAGTAGTCCTTCGCAGCCTGGTATACAACTATGCAAAGCTCTGGAGTGGTCCATTCCTCGCTGAATGGAGGCGTCTTGGTGTAATACTTCGAGTCCGGCATTTCTATCCGCCCATCTGCATTCGGTTTCGCCTTCAGGCAGTCGCCAGTGTCTCCCGCAGTTGTGTCATCTTTCCCTGGTTTCAGCATCTTCAGGTAGTCGAACATCTCTGTCGCGGGATCGCACGTCTGGCATATCGGGACGTCTACCCCTTTGGGAACCGGTATTTCGGCTTCCTTCTTCTTCACGTCATAGTTTTCGTCAAGCCATTCCTTGCGTGCGGTCTCGTTGTTTAAGCCCCCGTAGCCAGCGGTATTATTGACTGCCCATTGAAGCACGAATCCTAAGGCGGTTTCCATGTACATAGTTCCTTCCTCCTGCAGGTTCAGTATCTTGTAATAGCTGCTTTCAGATGACTGCAGGTCGATATAGCGGTTGATTGTGGAGAAGCTTGATGCGGTCAGGAATACTGCGATTCCGGCAACGAGCCCCACCGCAGCGCATATTATGTCGTCAAGACCGAATATTCCAATTCGTTTGCCGTCATTGTGATGTTTGGTTGTTCTCCTCTTACCCAAAAGCCGTTTCATCTTGCGCGAAACCATCAAAAAATGTTTTGTTCACCTCATATATTATTTCTCAAATGCACGGCAGCTCCTGGCAGCGGTATACGTAAATCGCCGTCTGCTTGTATCTGCAGCAGTAAAGTCCTGTCTTGCATGCGATGTCTCCGCAATTGCAGTCCGTCTTTATGGCTTCATTCTTGACTTGTGGATCTGGTATGCCGTCATTGCTTATCTGGTTCTTGCCTTTCGGCACTCCTGTGCAGTTATCCATGGTGTCAGGGGGTGGCGTCAAGCCCTTAGTAGTGCACTCCCTGAAGCTGTATCCTGTCGGGACGTACACGCAGTACTTTCCGTTCTTGCAGAATGCGCCGTCGCAATCGCATGCATTGCCCTCAGCATCACTGTAATCTATTGGGTGGCTTTCGTATGTGGTATCCTTCGGGCAGGTGTTGACGTACAAGTCCAGGCAGTCCTTGTATGAGAGCGCAATCGCCATATTCGTGTGGCATGGTGCTCCGGTCACTGTCGAGAGAACCTGTTCGGTCAGCTGCGGCGTGCCATCTGCCGAAAGCGGGAGTGGCACGAGCCAAGTGGTTGAATCCTTTGAGATAAGCCTTAGCTTTTCGTGAACGAAGTACTTGACGCACGTATCAAATCGCTTCGGGTCAGGAGTGCTCGGGAAATAGATGAGGGGATCGCCCTTGTAATTGCGGAGCACATACTCGGCGCAGCCGTCGGTTATCTCGCTCAGTACTGGATTCCCCATTATCTTGTCGTAGGCAACTGATTTCAGGTCAACGGCATTCCCGCAGATATCGACGCTGGTATCGCCCTTAAGCGCAGCAACTGCTATGGCGTCATAGAACCTGATTTTCTTCGTGTCGCACAACTGGCATGTTCCTCCTGTGAGTTTTATCACGGTCGGAGTCTGTTCTATCGTCGACCACGAGAGCGACTGGAGGTATGGGCCGTTTCGGTCAAGAAGCGTAAGCTCGTTTATGTGGAATATCGCGGTCATCCTGAAAAACAGCAAGAACATGACTATCATGCTTATGGAGAACGTTGCTCCCGCCTCCGCAAGGCACAGGAAGCCTCGCCTTCTTCTCCTTCCGATTTTTTTCTTTGGTATAGTGAACGCCATAGCTATAGTTTCAGCTCCCCGACTGCGGGTAAACCGCGTTTGTCGTAAGTTTCCTGTCCGCAAGTCCGATTATTATCTGGCCGTTATCGTTTATGTCCCCGATGACGTTCCTGCACTCTCCTCCGCTCTTCCATGCAGTGACTTTAAGGACTCCCATGTGTATTTCGTCGTCGCTCTGGAGATCGACAGTCACCTGCGTTATCTCCGGAGGTCCTTGGGCGTCAAGAGGAGGCTCGCACCCGCTGCAGAACCTGCAGTCAACATCACCCAGTTTTACGCACCTTATGGGCGGTAGCCCGAAGTAGCCGTGCGTTCCAAAAGTCACGGTAGCGACCACGTTATTGACAACCACTTTGCCTGCTTCCCAGACTACCTTTGTTACCTTGCCTGCGTAACAGATTGGATTTATCCCGCAGCCTTTGGATTTTTCTTCTCCTTCTTTAGTGTGCTCTTTCTCCCAAATTGAGACGTACCTGCATACGGTATTGCATTTCACCCAGCTCCATGCCTTGCCAAGCACACCGCCAACCCACTGTGTTATCCCCTTCACTACTTCCACCACGTAGCGGACTGCCGACCAGTCGTCGTTGAGAGTCCTGAACGAGCCCTTCCTTATTATTACGACTGGAAGCGTGAATGTGACGGGTTTTGCTTCCTTGAATAAGTCTTCCTTGTCATGCACCCATTTCTTTGCGCAACTGAGTATGTCTATTGCCGGGACTCCCGCAGGGTCCACCTGGTTTTTTATGCTTTCATCATTGGCGCAGGATTCCATCATCGCCCGCATCGGGGGGGCTATGCGTATGAGCGTGCTCATTCCTTCCTCACCTCCTCCTCTTATCGTGCTTGGCGGGTTGTACATCATGGTCACCAGCGTTTCTTTGGTGTCCTTTAGGCTTTTTACTATGTCTTCATCCCACGTTTCGTCAAGCACTTCTGACAGCGCATGGAACATGCTAGGCGTTGGCGTGCCGAAATTCCACGTCAGCCTCATCCCGGATTTTGCATCTTCCTGACCCTTGCACCAGTCAAGAACGTGCGACTTGAAGTCGCCGTAATTGAGGTCTGTCGGAGCCCAGTCAGTTCGCACTCCTGGTGACTGTGCGTAGAAATGCTCGCGTCTTTCTGCAGCGGCTTGCGCTTGAGGGCTGGGTGTTCCGCCAGGTCCAAGAGCTCCCACAACAGGTCCGAAAATAATCATCCTCACCGCTTTCCCGCCTAGAAATCTCAGCACAGCTCCAGCAATCTCGTTCACCTGCTTTATTCCTGGAACGTTATCCTCGAACCAGCTCATGAAGTCCTTGCTCCAGCCAATGAATGTTTCGAACGACTGGAATGCCCGCTGAAGATGCGGGCAGAGATATTCCGGTTCCTCCATATCCATCACTTCAGCGTGCCAGTTGTAGCAGTAAAGGTCCTGGTCGGGGGTCATCCATCTTTGGTATACCGGATTGTTCGCCAGCTCGTCCAGTACGTTAACGTAGAATACGTTCTTGTGCTTCATGCCGTTGATTGTTACTGCCAGGCCGTCGCTTCCTCCGGAGAGCCTGTTCGCGACGAGTATTGCGTAGCGCTTGGAGTTCCATGTTTCTATGGAGTTCTCTACGCGCACGAAAAGTGAAGCGACCACAGCGAAGACTAGCACTATGGTGATTATCGCTATGAGAGTCCCTAGCATCCATGCTATGCCGCGTTTCTGTTGGTGGTGGCGGCGGTTTTTTCCGCGCTTATTGGCATTTTTGACGGCTGCGGGTTTTCTTCCTTTCATACGGTCAACATCACCTCACTGCTCACTGCTTAATCGCTACGCATGCCCCACCGGCGCCTCCTGCGCCTGCCTTTTCGCATCCGAATTTAGTGCAGCACTGCGGAAGCGCTATTCCGTCTTTCGGACCGCACATCATGGTGTCCTGACTGCCTTGAAATACAGGAGCGCACAGGCATCTTGATCCTACGGGGAGTATAGGGTACGGCGGGCCGTCAGCGAGCTCTGGGAATGCATCGCCTATTTTCACGCTCACTACTCCTTTCACATCTTTGTCTTCACCCACAACCCATGAGCCGTCAGCTATGTGTTTTGATTGTTGGCGCTGGCAGTCGTCAACCTCAACTCGCGAATCCGGTTCCTCAGTGAGTCCGAAATATGCAGAATCCAACGGAGAAATCACGCCGTCTCCGTTTGAGTCCTTCGGCACGAAGAGCGATGGGTCTAGCGAGAAGTTGAGAGTGTACTCGAATATCTGCACGTCGCCCGGACCCAGCGTGTCGATGTTCCATGTGAAGCACTGTCCCATCGGTGTTATTCCTGAGAATCGCAATGCCTTCCAACCAGGCTTGCTTCCGTAGTCCTTCATGAAATTATCAGTCATGACGTATTTTTTCTTCTCGTTTGCGTGTATGTAGAACGCGGTCTTGCTCTCGGCGTCGGTTTGGCTTATTATTCCTCCGATGCTGTCATCCGCATTGCATAAAAGGTCGCCGGGGCCTACCAGAGCAGGATCGGTTATCGTGTCCATAGTGTAAAACAGCGACAGGAACCAACCAAGTGGATTAAGCGGGCCCGTGAGTATCGCCTTCTTTGCTTCGAATGCCGCAATGGTGCCTTTGCAGGTGTCCCTTATTTCGTATCCCTCCTGCTTATATGATAATTTCACCATGTTCAGGGTATCAGTACCGCGTGTGCAGGTTGGGCCGCTTTCCACCTTGCAGCAGGACATGAATCCGAAAAACCATCCGAGTCCTGTTCTCGGAATGCAGATTCCGTTCTTCTCGTACTTCGTTTCAATGAATTCGGATGCGTGCTGCACCACAGGGACAGTTCCTTCGGATATAGCCGAGTACGTGCTCATAGTCATCGGGTCATAGTTTTTTTTGAGGTCTCTGGTGTACTTTATGTCGTGCGCTTCCTGCGGCAGGCATTCCGTTATCGTTATGTTGTTCACTACGACCGGAAGGTTCTCCGCAGTTGCACCTGCCCGCAGGCATAGGCCGTTCTTGCATTCCGCGCATGGATTGTAGTATTCGTAGAAGTTGTCAATGTTCTTCACAACAAGCCATACTTTTGTGTAGTTCTCAGTTGGCAGGGGATGATTTTCGACTATTCTTTCAGCGTGCAGTACCGGGTGGTTGTACTTGGCGTTGTAACTTCCGATCGGGGACGGGTTTCTTGGCAACGGAATGTCGCCGATGCATCCCTGCTTGTATTCATTTATCCTGTCATCTATTGAGGGTGGCTCGGGAGCTCCTGCGAAGGCAATTCCCCATGTAATCAGTGTTATCCTTTTCGCAGTGGTCTTTGAGTATGACGCGTCCTCGCAATGGCTGTTCTCTATTGATCCTTCAACCGCTTCAGCGCGTATCAGGTTCATCTGTGAAGTGTTTACTCCAATCCAGTACGCATAAGCCATCGCCTCGCCCCACGTGTTCTCAACGTCAGATGGCTTCATCTTCCGAAGAACGAGAGTGTTGGACTGGCGCTTGTATACGTCAATTGACTGAGGCACCATGTCGGAAACTGGTATGAACATGAGTCCGGCCGTTTTCAAGTCAGGACTCCATACCGCGACGTAAGCTTTCCTTCTTCCCTCCTCCAATGAGTTTATCTGTATGTCGTATCCTGCGCTTCCCGGAAGCCTAACGCAATAAGTGCCTATGGCAGGATTGCTTGCCAAAGCAGTCAAGGCGCCTCCTATAGTGCTTGCGAGCATCCTTCCCGAGCGGAGTTCGTTCGTTTTAGCAGCGAAAAGTATGAGAACACCAAGTATTGCGAGAGATACAACAAGCGCGAGGGCTAATGGAATCATCTGGAGGCCTCCGAAGACCTCTTCCTTGTCGGAAAAGACCTCCTGACCCTTTCTTTTTCCGGAAAAAATCTTTTTCACTGCCCTTTAAGCCTCCTTTAGGTGAATCACGCGGTGTTTATAAAATTATACGGATTTTTTTCCACATTGTAGAGAGTAATGTCCAGCAGTCCAGTGCAGTGCTTGAGAGTTGCCTCACATCGGGTGTACCGCGCCTTTAACCACGAACCTGTATCCCTCGTGATCAAATACAATCCGGGGATCAGGCGTTGCGTGGTCGCAGTATGCTTTAACTGCGCAAGTTGCGCTCCAGCACATCTGGCACAGGCCGGGCATGTCGCACTCGGGCCTCTTGTCTTCAAGGCAGAAGACTATTATCCTGTCATCGTTTCCTGCGCAGTTCCCTGCATAAGTGCCCCAGCTCTTGATTGCCTTTGCTCCTTCCCCGCCGGTCACGATTCCGACTGCTTCGGCAACGTAAGTCAACCCCACGTTCACGTTGCCGCGGCTTATGGGTATTATGGGCACTGAAGCCATCTGCACGACGAAATCGCCCTTGTCCAATGAGAGGTCAATTCCCTTGTCATTAAGATTGACTGCTGAAAGCATGCATCCCGAATTCTCCTTGACCAGCTTGTCATCGTAAACGCATGAGGTTATGAATGCGCAGCTTGAGGCTATTATGTCCTGGCTGCCGAATGTATACGTCTGCGGCTTGCAGTCGTTCGAACTCTTGAGCTCCGCAAATATGCTCTTGCGCAGTTCTATTAGTTCTTTCTCGTACTGCAGCAAGCCTGGGCCGTTAAGCGTTGCGCCAGGGCGGTCGAAATGCGAAAGTTTTGTCGTGGCATCGTATTCTAGAGGCGTTTGCGAGAATGCGTCAACTGATGATGAGTACTCCCCATACATCTGATAGCTCGCTTCCTCGGCTATTCCCTTGGCGTTATCGTACCATCCTGACACCGCCATTTCCCCGTTCAGTTTCATCTCAATAGTCTTTATGCTCGCCATGTCATCCTTCATCTCATAGAGCCCTGCCACTATAGGGAACCAGCAGTCACGGGTTTTGGGAGGCACAGCAGCCTTCCTCGGATCAGTCACGGGCATCATGCTCTCGTCGCACTTGGTAACTATTTTCACGACGTTATCCCAAATGATGAGTATGTTCTTCGCGTGGGCAGTTATTTCTGGAGCGTAAATCCCTCCCCTTCCTTTTCCTGCAGTCCTCGCGAGCTCTCCGAAGGACGATTTCAGGAATGCCTGCGCGCTATCCGCGAATCTTTTGGCGTGCTCAGGCCTAAGCGTCACGGCTACAGTGAAATCCGCATCTCCAGGATTCGCTTTCTCCTCGCTGACTTCAACAGTGTAAGTCGGGCTTATCGAATTGTCCGAAGAGAATACTATCTGCGCATAAGTCTGGTCCCCGCTTATGGTGAATAATTCGTACATATTGAGGTTTAGCATCTTCCACTTTTTGTCTATCTGTCCGTCTATAGCTATGGAATCGTAATTCGGACCCCCGGCTGAAACGGGAATCTCACCCATTGAGAGCCCTCTTATCTTGTCCGCGACGTCGAGCTTCACTGGAAATACCTGTCCTGGAGGAATAGTTGACTCCTGCACCAGCAGTTTCTGGTCTATGCCTATGGGAATCCTCAAGTGCGAATTCTCCAGTACCTTGCTGATGCTGGAATTGAGCGTATCCGCTACGCAGGACTGGCCGTTCCAGTTCGTGCCGTCGCCGTATATGGCATTGAAAGGATTAGTAGGTCCGCTTGCCACGTTTATGCCGAACCTTATTCCCTTGTATATAGCGTGCACAACCCCTATGGGCCACTTGATCCATAGGAGGGCAGTTTCAACAACGCCCAACGCGGTCCTCACTATCGCCTTGTACTTCAGCGTGTCGCAACTGTCGCACTGCGCCTGGATGTGTGGTGGCGGGGCATCCATCATTTCAACGTCAGCATTGGTCCCCTGGCAGATTTTTGTCATCTCTTCCATTATCTTAGAGCCTTGCGCAGGGATGTTGTAAGACCCCTGAGTGATCAGCATTATCATTTTCGTCATGACGCCCGAGCCTATCGCGACGAGCATTGCTATCACTATGAAAAGGAGAAGAAGCCCGCTCAAGCCGTGATGGTGGCGGTGGTGCTGTTTTCTCCCGGCCGGGCAGTTATCCGTATTAGTATCATAATTACTCGACGACATGCTGTAATCTCACCACCCCTCCATTCGCATCCGCTCCGGTCTCGACGTAAAGACGCTCGCTATAGTCAGTCTGGGACTGTCCGCTCGACGCGCGGAAGAACGCTTTTGCCGAAATAGTGTAATCGCAATAGTACACATCCATCTGCAGTTCCTTGACTACAGTGTGCTGTCCTATATGGCTTATGGCGTTTCCCGCATACCATCCACCGATGGCTCCGAGGACGCCTGTAGAGAAACCGACTCCACGCACGAACCAGCTTAATGCCTTCCAGCCGAAAGGCTGGTCCAGCTTGGTCTCCCCCCACGCGAAGATGACGCTCTTATCCTTAAGCTCAGCAGTCTCAGCAGGCTGGCTGCACAGATCATGCATATTCGTGATGTAATCGTCCTTTATGGTCAGCTCATGGTCAGGGGATATCAGCTGGTCGCGATTGAGGATGTCAGAGCACTGGTGTATTATTATTATGCGGTCAGTGGGAAGAGTCACGACGAAATTGACGCTCGGTTTTTCGAGTGACCTGCGGCACACTGTCTGGATGGCGTCTTGCGCCGTGTGCACTCCGGTTAAGTATTTCGTAAGAGAAGTAGTCCCCCATTGCATTAGGATCATCTGGAAGACGAATACGACTATGATTATGGTCATGAACATCAGGAATATGTAGAAATAGCCTGACCCTTTAAGTCCCGCGGCGCGTCCATTATCATTAATCCCTGTCATGTGCGGTAGTGACTCAACTCCCCAACCTATTTAGTTCTGTAAGCGGCTTTCCGCTGTTGTTGTTCGATGAGAAGACCAAGATAACGCCATACGCGTTGTTCAATGGCGCGCTATTCTTACGTGGCGCCGCCTGCATTGGCGCAAGCATCGTCTATGATCGTTCCCAATCCCCCTGTTGATCTCTCAGCAGCAGTAACGGTATTTTCTCCAATATAGCATATCGCCTTGGAGTGGCATTTTCTCGGAATAGTGTCACCATCCCTTGCGCGCAGAGTATCATCCGTCGAGCGGATGATTACATCCGATGTTTTCAGCATCTCCGGGCCAGCGGACGATGAGACAGCCAGAATGATCTCCCTGTCAGCGGATATAAAATTATTATTGAGAAGATAAGCTGCACAGTCGCAAGCGCTTACCTTGGGGTCGCCGCCATTGTATTCAGTCCTCAGGACCCATCCGAGCACTGCAGATGCACTGCGCAGGGATTCGTACTCATCCTTGGTTAGCGGGACAGTCCAGTGGTTCCCCATCCATGTAGTGCAAGAACTCCTCATGCTCGTTTCCGCGGTGTCGGTAGTCATTTTTTTGAGAAGGTCATCGTATGTCGGCCCTCCGAGTCCCTTGAGCACTAATTGGTACAATGCGGCTCCCACGACTAGTGCGAGAACTACTGCGACAAGAAGCCATATCGGTTGCTCGCTTCCTTTTCTTGAAGTTCTTTCAGTGAATTTCTTTACGGTTTTCATCATTGCTGACTTTTCACACCTTTCCTGATTTCTGATTTACTTGTATGAAAACTATAGCACGTGGAGCAGGCATGCGTCGTTCATCAATGGCGCTATTACGTGGCGCCGCCTGCAGCGGCGCAAGCATCGTCTATGATCGTTCCCAATCCCCCGGTTGATCTTTCGGCGGCATTAAGATGCGTTGTTCCAAGGAAGCATATGGCTTTTGAGTGGCATTTTCTTGGTGTCGTGTCACCCTCAGTCGCGCGCAGAGTATCATCTGTCGAGCGGATGATTACATCCCCAGTGTTCACCATCGCAATCGAGTTGTCAGGAGACGAAACAGCCATAATGACTTCCCTGTCTGATTGGGTCAAACCCATCTTTAGAAGATAAGCTGCACAGTCGCAAGTGCTGGTCTTGGGGTCGCCGCTATAGTATTCGTCTTTCGTGACCCACCCGAGCACCAATGAGGCGCGGCGCATGGATTCGTAATCTGAAGTTATGAGCGGTACATTCCATCCGTTTTCCATCCATTTGGTGCAAAAACTCCTCATATTCGTTTCAGCAGTGTCTGTAGTCATGCTTGACACCATGCCCTCGAAAGTCCCTTTACCGAGACCCTTTAGCACTAGCTGGTACAATGCAGCTCCCACGACCAGGGCGAGAATGACTGCGACGAGAAGCCATATCGGTTGCTCGCTTCCTTTTCTTGAAGTTCTTTCAGTGAATTTCTTTACGGTTTTCATTGTTGATTTTCGCACCTTTTTAATGTACTTTCCCATTATTATAGTTTTTCCTTAAAATTCCACTCGCATTCGCATTCAGGGCATGCGGGTCGATGCGAACAGCGCTCCACCTGCCGACATGTCCGGAGGCCCCTCGCATGACACTAGCCCGAAGTCGCATCCCTCGCCCCTTCTTTGTACCCACAGGCAGACCATTGCGCACTCCTTGGCGAACTGCACGCGCAATACCTCGCGGTTCGCCTTGACGGATGCCGCCATCTCCTTTCCGGCGTCAATGAAGTTCGCTGCCCCCGGGTCCTTTACGAGATAGTTGGTGGCGTCCATGCACTTCTGGGTGTGCAGTGACATGTATTCTGCCTTATCGTCATCAGGCAGGGCGTCCCAATCACCCGGGTTGTTTGGAAAGTACGCCTGCTGGGCTTCGGACGAGTTTATGAAGTACAAGCTCGTATCAGCAGCCATCTGGTAAAGCCAGAACGGGATTTCATAACTATGGAACATTCCGTCAACGAAATCATTCCTGCAGTCATCGCAATTGCAGACATCCTGTCCGGAACCGGTATCGCTGCACTGCTGTATGGTCTGACTCCACATCTGGCACATTGTCTTTATCTCGGTGTAAGCGTATATGTGCCTTTCAGTGCCCTGCTTCTCGCTTTCTTTCGCTCTCATGAATGCGCTTATTCCTATGAAGAGTATGACTAGGCCTATTATGACCGCTATGAGCAGTCGCATGGGTATTGCTGCATCACCGTGCCGTCTGCGAATTCTTGAGACCGACGCTACCATGGTTTTCAGCATCCCTCCACAGCACACCTTACTGGACTGTTCAACTGCCCGTAGTCAGCCCTAAGGGACATCACGAATTCTCCAGTTTTGTAACAGTCAGAGCTAGGCGGGTATGCTTCCTCACCGCACGCAGTGTAAAGCTCAAGGAGCGCTGTGCATTTGTCGATGCACTCAAGGTGGAATTCACGCTTGATGATTTCCGGGTCTTTGCCTAGCATGTTCGGTTCCTTCTTGATTGTTTCCAGGTCGCATATCGGAGTCGATATGGGAGTCGAAGTCCCTGGTATGACAGTCCTTTTTGGGTCATTCAATCCGGCGTTGTCGAAATCAGTTGGAATCCCTTCAGGCATGTTGACATCAAGGAGGTCTCCGCTCTTATGCCAGATCTTGCATTCCTGCACCACCGCCTGCAATGCAACGTAGTTTCTGCTCCCCTGTTGCGCGAACAATTCCTTTATTCCAGTAACCGTGTTCGGCATGACGAATGCGAACACGACGTAAAGCACTATGAGCGCAGTTATGGCTATGAAGAGGAAAGTAGTGACTATGTCTATGCCGCCGCGCCTTGCGTTCGCGTTATTTGCGTTAACCATTCCACATCTTACCTCCATTTTTTTAGTCTGCACCGCCCCCGCCCCCTCCACTGCTTTCACAGCTGGAGGACGGGCTGCAAGTGTAATCCGCCTGGGACGCCGGAATCGCCCGACTGCCAGTAGCCCTGCAGCAGTACTCTCCTGCGCTGCATACTTCGGAATACCCTGAAGTGCCCCCACCGCAGACACAATCGCTTGCCAATTTCACGTTGTTGTTCACGTCATTGCACGCAAGATGACATCCGGGATCGCCCGCGTCAACACATTTCCTGCTGACCATTCCAGTGACGATTCCAGACTTAGAGAGACAGCACTGGCCTATCCCGCATATTTCGGGTTGTTGAGCTGTGGTGTCATAACTGCACTGGCAGCGTCCATCAGCATTCGTGAGAGATATTCCCGCAACCTCGTTACTGCTGAGCGCGACGTTGCTCGGGCACATCTCCCTGACCAGATTCTCCTTGTCAAGTGAGTATTCAGGGGGAGTCTGTGAAAGGCGGTTGTATATCACTGGAATCATGTAATACTTGCAATAAGTCTTAGCGACCTCACTGCTCACTGCAGTCCCGTCCAGCGCTTGCGGCGCTTGCACCCCGAAAACAGGAAAGCTTGTAGTGACTGGTGAGATGCCAACTTGCCTTGCGTCAACGCCGAAAGTCGGAACGTTAGTGAAGTATATGCCTGTGAAGACTTCGTACTCGTTCGGGTTCCCGTCGCATTTGTTGAGTACGTTAAGGAAGTTCACGCAAGCAGCCCTGCATTCCTGCTTCTCATCGGACGTGCCGCTCGCAGTAAGATAACCTTTGCAGAAGCTCCAGCCTTCTTTAAAGCCTTGTGGATTGTCAGCTTTCGCATAATCGTGCTCCTGGGAATAGTAGAGTATCTTATCGCTGTAGAATGAGCGAAGCAGTAGCCCCTTTGCCCAAAAGGTGCACTCGTTTGAAAGGTCACCGATTGTGTTCATCTTCTTCTGGTATTCCGCGTTCTCGGTTCCAGGAATTATTTTACCTATTATTCCTGAAGTGAGGATGAAAATGGCCACTATTACGATTATGAGAAACACTATCACATTCATAATCATCGAGCTTGCCATGGTCTCAACGCATCAGGCTTCCTTCTGTTTCCTGTTGTTTGTTGCTGCTTTAGGTTGTTTTCACGTGCAGTCGGTCTGGGTTATGCTGCTGCCGTGTGTGCCTGCTATGACAGCGTCCAATTTTGTCGCGTAATCTGAATCGCCCTGTCCAGGGTTCTTCCTCACGATCGTGTCGTAACAATTTTTGACTGAAGTGCAAGCAGTGATGCATGCAGTTACTCCGGGCCCATCCGCAGCCATCTTATCGGTCTTCCCGGCGTTTATTACCGTCAGGGCCTCTTCTTTCATTTTAACGCTGCAACTGTCCAAATTGGCATTAGTTCCATACGGTTCGGCTCTGCCCGGGATTTTGTAATGATCAAGCACGTCTTCCGCGTTGTACATGTTGCTCGCGCCAAGCCAGTCGCGGCACGAAGCTTGCAGGTTCCCTCCCAAGGAATCAGCGACTTCATTTCCTAAGTCGACCGTGGTCGTAGCCCCCCCTTTCGCGTTTCCAAGAAGCCCGATTCCGAAAGCCAAAACAGCTATCGCAAGTATTACTACAATCAATATCCAGATTATGTTTTCTGCCATGTTTGTATTTCATTCACCTTTTTTTAGACGATATATGTTTTCACAATAACACAACAACACGCTTGCTTTTTATTGGTTTAAGGGCACCAATAATCTTGCGAGACGCGGGTGCCTTCGCCATCGCCACATTCACTTAGCTTCCACCCCGTTGCAGTCAGCCGACTCCCGGCCGGTACGGATAATACGTGCTTGTTGAGGCACGAACTCGCCTGGCTTTCGTCAAAGCTGGAGTGCTTTTGCATTATCGTATCGTGGCACTTCACGACGAAATCACATATTTCTAAGCAAGCAGCAGTTCCATCACCCTTTCCCCGACTCAGGTCTATGTTTGTTTCCCCTGCAGTTATTGCTGCGAGTGCCTCACCATACATCTCGCCTTGCCCTGTTCCGCTGCACTTATTCAGGCTTCCGTAAGTGCCGAATGGCTCAGTCCGTAAAGGAACCTTGTAGGTGTCCACGATTTTTTTCGCGTCGTACCTGTTTGGTGAGTTCAGCCAATCATTGCATGATGCGTACAGGTTCTGCCCGCTTAATAGGTCTATGTTTGCTGTCTGCGTGGGTCCAGTCGCCCCGATTCCTTTTTGCGAAGTTCCAAGGATTCCTAGCGTAAAAGCCAGAACGGCTATCGCGAGCACTACGATAATCAGTATCCAGATTACGTTTCCTTCTGCCATAACAACCGTATCACACGCTTCCGAACATTATATAATATATGCTTAACTTGCTTAAAAATATTTCTACGTGTAATCACCAGAAAGGGACAACAGATTGTCTGATGTTTGTTTTTGTACAACCATCAATTCCAAAGGTGGAATATCGGGGCGTTCCTCACCGCATTAAGGAACCACGGCCCCTTGTCATGGAACAGGTAAACGTTGAGAAGCAGGAGGACAACCAAAAGAACAAGCATGCACACTACGACGGTCCTCAAGACCGCCATCTGCGTGTCAAAGCTTCCCTCGCTACTTCCGGTCATACGCTGCGTCTTCCCCTTATTCCATCATTATTGGTTCCTGCTTTTATCCGTTTTCATCTGTGCCATTTTTATCCAGTGTATTCCGGACAGCCCTGCACAATTTTTCCATTCTCCTCTTTATACGGTGCGCAATAGGCACTGCCTGAACTGATTTCAGGACAGCACGCTGCCTCCTCCTCGTTCTCCGTCGTCCCGTTGCACCAGTGCAGGCCGCACCAGCAGCCAGTCGTTCTCTCCGGGACGGTTTTTCCTGGCTTCGGGTTCGGCATGCAGTAATCGTTGTGAAGCTCATTCTGCGGCGGGCAGGGAGTATCCCTGCAAACGTAAAGCATTCCTCCGCTATAAGAACAGCAGGACTGTCCCGCTTTGCACATCTGCGGCTCGTGAGCAAGCTCAAGCTGCGATCCCGCGCTTTTCTTGTAATACCAGTCGAGTATAGTGCCGCAGACGCACGGCTTGCCGGTTACCGCGGTGTTCGGCGTGCACTGGGTGACTGGATCGGTATTGGCTGGAGTCATGGCGCACTTATCGTCGAATCTCACTGACGGATCATTCTGGTCCGTTACCATCTCAACGCACTTATCCACAGCCATGCGACACTCCCTTCCTCTGGACGTCATACAGCTTACTTGGCTCGCAGTTTCCAGTGATGGAACGAAGTTCGGTCCTTGTATTGTGCAACTCCCCGGACCAAAACCGAGGTCAGCTCCAGCACCCGGGAGGGAACAGTCATACGTTGGACAGCACCAACCGTACGCTTTGCCGTCAGGAGCGGGGGCGCCGCATTGCATATCGGGAGCAGTTGTACCGCCGGGTCCGTCACTTAGCCAGCTCAACTCTGAAAGGTAGCAATCAGCCTGCATCCCTTTTGTGCAGGTCGGCCAAGGATCCCCTTCTTTCACGCACACCCCGTTCTCGAATCCGCACGAAGCGCCCAACGGAGCCTTGCAGTACCACCACGCTATTCCCCTTGCCCTGACAAGCGATGATTTCTGCATGTCACCGCTCATCACTCCCACATCCTGTGACAGGCACATGCCTATTATGCAGTAATCCATTCCAGCCATGCGAGTCTCGGATGATTGTGAGTTCGGATACGTCAGCACCATCCTCAACTCGGGAGGGCATCCCTCCTTGCAGAACCAGCTTTGAACATTGTGATCGCGCATCGGATTGCTCGGGTCTGTGGCTTTTACGTATAATGGGTCCTTGGTCTGGTCATCAAGCTGGCATCCCTGGGCGATTTGGAGACTGTATTTGTATGGGTCGCCGTTCGGATCATAGCCGACCCAGAGCGCATAAGTGCATGCCGGAATCATGTCCTCACACCCGCTTAGGCAAGTATAGTGGAAGTTCCACATTGTGTTTGCCTCTGGCCTTCCATCGTAATCCGCATCAAAACGCACCCAGCCGTTCGTGGAAGACATGAGGCCCTTCCTCATCGCATTCCTCCATGTCGGCATCCCTAAGAATTCGTTAATATACGCCTGAGGCCTGTAATCGCTCATCGGCACGTTTACGTTGTCGATTGTCACTGCCCCTTCAGGGAAGCTCTGGTCCATTATTTCAGTAACCATCATCTCGCCTATCGCGACGTATCCTCCCTCTTCTGGCTTGAATTTGACTCCCTTGAATTTGGACGGAAGCCTCAGCTTCGCATCCATGAGCGTGCCGTACGCCTTCGTGAATATTTTCAGGTTGAATGTCAAGTCCTTCTCCTCTATGTCCCATTTCTTGCAGTTGCAGAATTCCAGTACGCTGCTTCCGAGAGGCTTGTCCGCCTCGGACAGCTCTGTGCTGAAACCCCCCATAGCCTTGATTCTGATAGACGTGGTGTCAGGGCATTCGCAAGGCATAAGGACTGCCCTGGCCCTGGCGTCGGCATCCCATGCCCTTGAAGTTATGAATATCAGGGAGAGTATTATCACGATCAGTATGAGAATCAGGTCCACGACCAGCTTCATCTGGCCTTTTCTTCTGAATTCATGAACCCGCATGTGGATAATTTGCCTCCTCCCCATCAAACGACGCCAGTGTCCTCGAGATATACGCAGAAATCAGGAAGCCCGTCCGCGCTTCCTCCTTCCATCTTTTCTATTGTGTGATAATATTTTCCTCCTTCAGTTTCCTCAGTGCAAGTGTAGCCTGCGCATGGAGGCCATGTGCGGACTTCGAGCGCCTCATCGCACGAATCTGATGCAGTCCCAGGATTCGAGAATATGCCTGCCTGGACGAACGAACCGAGTTTGGGGCATGACGATGAAGAAGGGACGGCCAGAGTACAGCCGCCCTCCATTTTCTCTTTTCCTTCAGTCACCAAGCCTTGGGTCAGGCACTTGAATGTGTTGGACTTCCTGCCTGCGAGGACAGCCCTGAGTACGTAACTGTGGCCCGGCATGATATGAGGAGGATAAGCGCTTGGAGTCGAGTTCACGTATATGATTAGGCCGTCTCCATGGTCCTCAATCAGCATATTAGTGGCATCATTGTAAGTGCAGTTCTGGCTTATTATCTGACGGAAAACCATCTTGAACGCGGGGCTGTCCTTGAAGCACGTCTGCATGGTCTTGCTTATCAGCCCGGTTAAAGTTTCCTCGTCGCCCTCGCGGCGCCATATGAAATCAACCCTAGCAGAGTTCACGTCCTTGTATTCGCAAATTCCTGGCAGGATGCTTTCCTCGGCTTTCGGATTATGGTGTATGAGCGCCTCTATGCGCGGTATTACGAACATCGCTGCCCAAAGAAGGCACATGATAACTATAACGACAAACACGACGACGCCAATCAACTTGTCAAGATCCACCATTGTGTTTGTCCATCAGCCTCCTTTGTTATTGGTTCCAGTATCGTCAGGATTCAGCCGAGAGATCCGCCTGCGTTCTCAAAGTTGCCCTTTATTATGAATAGAACTACGATAAGGCCGACTATTGCGAGTATGACTGTTATGAGCAGTTCCACGCTCATGTCACCGCGCCTTCTCCTTTTTCTTATCAGTATGGTCATTTGACATCCACCGCCGTGTTTTTGATTGTTTTGAATTTTTGTTTTTCTTTTTGGTTGCAGTCTACTACTACTTGAGCCAGCTTCCAAGTATGCTTCCCGCAAGGCCTTGGCCCTCGCCGCCACCGTTTCCATAAATACTGAATACCAGGAACAGCATTATCACCAATATTATTATGCCGGCTATGATTACGGCCATCCTTGATATCTCAGCCATAGTGATTTATGGATTCCTCCTTTATTATTACGTTCTTTTTCTTCTTTTTAAGATTACAGCCTACAGCTTACAGTTTGAACACCAGCCCATGCCTGCTGCTCCAATAGCCTATTGGCGAAAGAAGCCAGGCGCCTATGTCTGAGAGGTCCAGCACTCCGAAAAGGAAAAGCGCAACTATGACGAGCGTTACCGCGAGTAGTATCGTCAATACCATTATGTTGAGTGCGTCACGCTGCATACGTACTTGGGATCACCGCAGTCACTATCATCATTATCATCATCACGCATTGCCACCGCCGCCATGGCTGAACATTTCTTTCATCATGGTCTTCATTATGAAGAACACTTTCGGCCACGTCTCGTGCACGAAGAGTTCTATCTGGCTTTTGAGGAGAAGGAGCACGATGAGCCCTATGATGATCGATATGAGGAAAAGAGTGAGCCGCAGTTTTCCTTTCCGCTCCCGTTCCCAGCTATCACCATCACGGCGCTTCCTTTCTTTTCCCGCCATTACTTTCGAGCAGTCACCACCGCCACTATGTCCAGCTCGACCACGGCGCTACCTTGTTTATTATCGCCATGACGAGCGTTTGAATGTATATTACCAGTTCCGAGATCCAGCTCTTGAATCCCGGGAATATGAATGACAGGAGGAACATCACGAACATTATGAAAAGCAGCACTGAGAGTATAGCGGAAATCGATACCGTAACCCCCTCCTCCGCCATATTGCAAAACCACGCGCCGATTATATACTGGCATTCCTGCCTTATACCTTTTTTCCAAGAGTATGTATCCTTCTGTACGCTGTAAGCTCAGAGGCTTCCTTGCATGAATAGTGAGAACCCGACTGCACCGAATACCAGTGAAATGCTTGCCGCGACGAAAGCGTACAAAATAGTGCCTATGAAGAGGCATTTGCCCATGCTGAGGTATATCCCTATCCTGTCCTTGTTCCCGAACTCAAGGCTTCCCACGAAATAACCGAGGAGCCCTATGAGGAATACAGTGTAGAAGCCCACGACCAATTGGAGGAAAGGCGTGTTCACTATTCCCTTGACGTTTATCATCTGCTGCACGAACGCGCCGGTGTACTGCTCCACTGCGCTCCCCTGGAATATCGTGCTGATCATCGAGCCTATCTGGAGAACTATGCTGTTTATGAGCTGGCTTAATCCCACGACGACACCCGCAACCAACGGCACGAGTATCATCGCCTGGAATTTCAGCGATGTTATGCTGTCGCTCAGGATGTCTTCTATCTTTTCCTGAAGGTTGTTGAGATTGGTGATGTATACTGAGCTGCTCATTGCGGTTGTTGCCGCAACAGCCGGTCCCTCCTCGGCCGAGCGTATCACCACGCGCAGTATGTTCTTTATGAGCGATGAAGGGAACAAGTGTATCGCGCCGTAGGATGGATGGAATATCGCCTGGTCTACCGGAAGGCCTACGTATTCTATGTTGTATGCCGTCGTGGCGAAGAAGGAAGCGCTCCTCGTTCCTTTCAGCTCCACTGCAGCCTGCATGAACGCTTCCTCCAATGGTTTTCCCTGGTCAAGTATGTTTCCGAGCTGGAATAGGCTGGCTGCGAATTCCCTTTCCATCTCCTTCACTTGCCTGCGCACGTTTATCCTCTCAACGGAAACGCCGTAAAGGTAGACTCCCGCAGCAATGCCGAGTGCCACGATTATAGGCAGGCTCACAAGACCGCTTGCAGCGCCAACTGAAGCAGAGGTACCTCCAGGAATGCTAGGCAGGAGGATGCTTCCATGGGTCTTCCATGCTTCTGCGATAGTCGGGGAAGAGATGAGAAGCAACAGGAATACGCAAGCCACGTTCATGGGGAACTCTGTAGGACTGCTTCCTAGTATTTTTACGCGCGCCCTCCCCCACTTGACGAGGCCAGGGTATTCCTCGACGTCGATGTCGCTCATGCCTCCGGGACGTCCGCGCAATATCGCCCATATGAGAAGAAGGAGTGTTACCGGCAGGAACACGTCGTAAACCACAAGAAGGACCGTGGCGGTCGCCTGTCCTTTCGAAACGAATATGCTTGCGATGGGGGCGAGAATGAGCCCAAGGACCGGAAGCAGCACTCCCATTGCGTTCGTGATTGCGACAGGCATAGAAAGCTTCCTCGCGAACGAGTCCATAGTGCTTCTCGTGTTTTCGAGAGCGGAATTTATCGCCTTCTCGAGAGTGCGGTTGCGCAATGCGTTGGAAGGCTCGTTCACGGAATCACCGACTAGGTATATGGCGTCGGAGTAGCCTGGCGCCCAGGACTTCACTCTCCTGCTGTAATTGAAAAGAGCTGCCTGCATGTCAAGTTCCTTCCTTAACTCAACGCGCCACAAGAGTATCTTGAATTCCTTTCCTATCGGGTCGGGAACGGTCCTGGCTGCGTAAGCCATTGCTGCTTCAAGGCTTGGAGAGACCCGAAGCGCCAGCACGAGATAGAGAATGGCGAGAGGCCCTTCGCCGAGCACTGTCATGCGGAAAGTCTTGCGCTCGAGCCATGGATATGCTAATATGGTTCCCAGAAATATGAACGGGAGCGAAACGCACGTCATCGTGGTTATGCTCGAATGCGGGAGGAAATTAAGCGAAACGAGCGCGAGTATCATCGAAGCCAGGAACGCGTAGACCGCGAGGGAGATCACGTGAGATGGAGTGAGCATGAGTTCGCATTCCTCAAGCACCGGACCCATTTTCTCGTCAATGAACTTTATTGACGGAATCTGTATAGATTCCGGAATCGATATTGCGAACTTCCCGTACCACGTCAGTGGAATCTCTACTTCCTCCTTTGAGTAGACGTCGTAATAGTGGTTCCTGAACAAGTCCTTCCGGCGTCCGCTCCCGTCCTGGTCGTTCGCGGCGATGGTTTCCTTTTTGTTTCGTTTCACGGGATGTGCAGACCGGCCTCCATCAGAAGTTGTTGAATCATACTTTCTCGTCGCGGATGCAGGCTTTGACCCACTCGGACCATCTCTCGAATATCCTTTCGTTGTCGGGAGCGCCTACTTCATGCGTTATCTCGTTCGTGATGTTATGGAATTGGTCGTTAGCCCGCACCACGAACGACGCCTCGATTATGTTGTCGTTGCCGCTTGATTCAGCGAAATTCGCGAGCGCCTCGCTCACCCTGCTTCTTATCATTATGTTGTCCCATACTGCGTCGAAATTCCCGACCCATTCCTTGACACGTCCCGCTATCGAGTTTATTATCTCGCTCTCGCCGTCAATCAATGCGGATGTGGGCTCCAACAGGTCCTTCTTTGCGTTGTACTCCATGAGCGTCAGGAATCCTTTCTCTCTTACGGGATCCGTCTCCCAGTGCTTCCTGACTTCAGTGATGCTCAGGACTCTTCGCTGCTGGCTCAATCCTGATGCAGTCCTTATGGGATTGCACATGATTATTATGTCTGTAGCCTTGAAGCTCGTGGGAGGCACTCCCAAGTCGTTTACTACCCTGTCATAGACTCCGTACGGGGATTCGCCGTGGATCGTTCCGGCAACCACATTTGCGAGAGCTCCGACCCTCATGGCCTCGTAAAGCGCTACAGCCTCCTTGCTTCGGACTTCTCCTATTATTAGACAGCTGTCTCCAAGTCGTAGGCTCGTCCTTATGCCGTCTGATGCCGAGAGTTCAGTGCCCGTCTGGGCTATTGCCGACTGCACTTTCATCGACTGGATGTTGTAACCGAGCTTTGCCAGACTCTGTACTGGGAGTTCAAGAGTATCCTCGACAGTCACTATCCTGTGCTTCCTCATTATGTCAACCATCGAGGCGCCGAGAAGTGATGTCTTTCCGCTTCCTCGCGTTCCCGCAAAAAGCAGAGTCCTTGCGCCGTCTATGAAAAACCAGATGAGGCCCGCTCCCAAGGGGCTCAACATCTTTTTCTTGATGAATATGGGAAGAGTCCAAGGCTTATCCCTGTGCCTCCTGAACGAGAATGCGAGACCGGAAGGGCTCAATGGATTGATTATCGCCGCGACCCTTGCGCGTGCTCCAGGAACCCTGATGGCGGTGTCAAGAACCGGGTTCGACTGGTCAAGAGGCCTACCGCTCCACAAGCGCAACCTCGCAGCCCAAGACTCTACTTCCTCCTTAGTCGCTATAACGTTCGTTTCGCAGTCCTCGAACTCGTTGTGATGCACGTAGATAGGACTGCTTCCTGCAGGAGCATTCACGACCAGGTCCTCTATTTCTTCGTCAGCGAGCATTGTTTCGAGAATTCCGAATCCAGCAGTTTCTCGCGTAAGTATCTCTGCGAGAAGCTCGATCTCAGGCCCCTTTATGAGATAATTGTGCTTCAATGCGAGACCGCGAACGAGGTCGAACGCTATTCCGTAAAAAGACGCACGCACCCGGTCAGGCTCGATGAGCTCGCTTGTCGTGGGCTTGTGCCTGATCATGACTTCCCTTGCCTCGTCCACTATCTTGAACTGCTCTTCAGTGAGCTTGAATTCGGGAGGAAGTATGTGATAAAGAGGTATGACTTTTTCCGGAACCCTGAATATGTTTATGTCAGAGCTTCCGACCTTGTAGGAACGGACGCTCTCCACGGCGTAAGGGAGGCGCGCCATGAGTTTAGTGAATGTGAAGTTCGGCCTGATGCTCGGCCTGAAAATGCCAACATAAATCCTCCTGTCTCCTTCGCGCAATCCTTCAAGTGAGGGTTGCGCTGCCTGTATGAGCTTGCAGCCGTCCAGAAGTTCCTTTATCTTTCCAAGGACGTTTCTGGTGTAATGCAACGTACAGGACTTGCACTCGGCAGATCCTTCCCTGTCAGCGAGGATCTCATCGTGGCGAATCCTTCGCACGAGTTCAACATAAGCGCCTACGGGATCGCGCGGAAGAAGGTCTATTATGAGCGATTGTATGAACCTGAACCTGTCGGGTGTGCATTTCACGCACTCCCCGTTCACCATGCCGTATAATGAGAAAAGATCCCTTGAAGTCCTGATGAACTTGATGACGTTCGCTATCTCCTGCAAGAGTCCGGTCTGTACTTCGTCATACTCGTAGATTCGGCGGGCTATGAGTTGTATGCGCGAGATGCTGTCATACTCCAGGAGCTTATAGATCACGCGTGTCATGCAGACCTCGCTGTCCTCTATGGAGCTGCCGTAAGGGCATCCCATGCAGTTTATCCTTAGAACGTTCTCGTCCCCTTCCTTGTCAACGGAGCTCGCGCACTGCCTTTGAGTCAGGGCTAATGCGTCATCCTGACCTGCGTCACTTTGGGAGGAGGGTTCTGGCATGGTAATCTAACGACTTCCCGCGTCCATTATAGTTGGTTGCGGGAGTTTTTATGCTTTCCCAGGGGTGCGGAAACGAAAAAATAAACGGGAGCAGGAGGAACTACTTTATTTCTATGCCGTCAAATGCGGGATAATGGCGAAGCAAGTGCGAGCGCACTGCTTCCACTCTCTTCTTGCCTGCACTGCCTAAAAACATCTTATGGTCCTTCTGGTCGAACTCAAGGTTCAATACTCTCTTGCCATCGCTCTTCTGGGAAACGTAAGCGTTCTTCGGCTTCATCGGGAACAATAGGTTCTTCGCGAACTGCACCGGGTCCTTAGAGAATTCCAAAAGATCGACTTTTTTCCCGAGAGCTTCTTCGACCTTCTTGACGTTGACACCGCCCTTTCCTATGGCAAGACCCATGTCCCCTTCCTTGATTATGAATGTCACGTGATCTCCATCCACTATGCAGTCATTAACTGCTGCACTAGTTATGGTCTCGAATACGCTCATGTACCTGAAGACTTCTGAAGAAATCCTGATGACGCGGTCCTTATTGTTGTTCGTTGTTGTTGATGATGGTGTGGTCACTGCCATGAAAACTTTTTCTTCATCCCCCTTTGCCCTTGGTGGTGGCTGCGTTCAACAAAATCGCTGCGGTTGAAACCTTGAACGGTTTCTTGCACAACTCCCCGAGCTCGACGTTGTTCTTGTTCTCTAGCTCGATGATTTCGACTCCTCCAGCTCCGCTTTTGGCCGCATCCTGTATCCTGGCCTTGTACGGGCAATTCTTTGATACCACGACCAATCGGCTGTTCCCGCTCTTCAGTTCCTTGATGCATCTCTCGACTCCTACAACGAGCCGCTCTTCCTTAAGTGCATTTCCGAGTTCCTTCACGAATCTCTTTTCGGCGTCCGAATCCATATGGCTTTTAGTTCCCCTGCTTGTCCTTCATTCTATATAATCATTTCTCCTTCCGAAGCGGCACGCGCAACTCGACCCTGCCGGTTCCGACGTGGACCGGACGGCCTATCATTATGTTCTCAACGACACCGTTAAGCTCGTCCACCTCTCCGTGGAGTGCTGCGGAAAGAAGGTGCTTTAATGGCGTTTCGAAACTGGCTCGCGCGAGAACCGAACCCTTTCGTCCTGCAAGACCGTACCTGCCTATCGCCTGTATCTCGCCTTCAGCGGTCATGGCATCAGCTACCAGCATGAGGTGGCGTATGTCAACGTTCTCAACTCCGGCGGCATTTAGGGTGTTCCTCAACTCGTTTATTATGCTGTTCCTGCCCGCCTCAATCCCTAGCACGCGCGATATCTCGTGTATGTCGTTGGTTGTGGTCCTGTTCGCGTCTATTTTTCCCTCCAGGTTCAAGTCAGCTGGCGGGTCAAGTATTTTCGCAAGATTGGATCCCTCGGTCTGTATGACGTACTCGTCCCGCTCCTTCTTCACTATGGCGTGAGCGAGCCCCTTGATGCCCCTGATATGGGTTTCCAGAAGTTTTTCCTTTATCTTGTAAAGGTATGCCGGACCGTATACTTTCTTTTTCGGCTTGAATATTATCCTGCCCCCATCGCTTTCGACCTTTACGCCCCGCGCATTCTTCTTGAGCCTTCTTAGCACCTCCTCAACTGTGAGGTCAAGATTCTGCATCGCGTGCTCGTCCAATTCCACTTTTATCTCGAGGCTAACCGGATCGGTGTAGTCCGCCTTCGTTATCTTTTCCAGAGTTATCTCCTGTATCCGTGCCGCGATCTTCCGCGCAGCATCCCCATCCTTCATCGCATCGGGATCGGACAAGTAAATCTTCATCGTGGGAGTTGAAGGAGTCCTTCTCGCATCGACTATCTCCAGCACTCGCGGAAGTCCGAGAGTCACACGCATCTCGCTGACACCAGCATAGTGATACGTCCTCATGGTGAGCTGTGTTCCGGGCTCCCCTATGGATTGCGCGGTCACGAGTCCTATGGCCTCATTCGGCTCGACGCTCATGTTGGCATAACGCAACTCGAATGCCTTGAGGACTTTCGCTGCATTAGGCTTGCTCAAGTCCTTCTTCGCGCAGAATTCCAAGTACTTCTTGTAAATCGTTTGCGGAAGGATCATGCTCGCGGCGGTGCTGGACATTGCTTTTTCTCCGCGCTCTTGAGGAAGGGACTTCTTTATTCCTTCCTTCACCACTTTTTGAGTAGTCTTCTTTTTTTCCGTCGCACTGCTTGCGCTTGCGGATTTTTTCGTTTTTTTGGTAGCTGCTTTAGCCATTCTGAAATCAAATCACCCACTACATTCTTCTTCTACGATAGCTTGCCGATCCTCACCCTCGTGGTCCTGAAGCTTCCGCCGTCGCTTTTCGACGGATCAATACCGTCCTCTCCGTACTGGAATTGTATTATCCTGCCACGGTTGTCTCTCACTGACTTGTCGTAATCGACGTACAAGTCCTGCAGTGCATTGGCGAGCCGCCTGTACATGTAACCGCTCTTAGGCGTCCTCATTGATGTGTCGGTCAATCCTTCACGTCCTGCCATTGCGACCCAGAAGAATTCGAAAGGATCAAGTCCCGAGCCGTAAGAATTATGCACGAATCCGTGAGAGCGCGCCCCGATGTCTCCCTTGAGGTAGTGCGGCAGGGTCCTGTCCTCATATCCCCTCTTTATTCTGCCTCCGCCCACGGCCTGTTGGCCCAGGCACGCGCACATCTGGGCGACGTTCAGGACTTTTCCCCTGGCACCGCAATTAGCCATGATTATTGCCGGATTATTCTTCTCCATGCTCTCACGCACGACCTCTACTGCCTTGTCCCTAGTCCTGTTGAGAATGTTGACTATCTCTATCTCGAGAGTGTGCTCAGGAGTCATTCCGGGCCAGCTCTCGAGCTCGCCTCGCTTGAACTCGTCTATCTTGTCCTCTGACTCCCTCTCGCCAGCCTGAAGCATGTCCTCTATTATCTGGTGCTTTTCTTTAGGCAATGAGAAATCATCAAGATTCACCGAGAATCCTTTTGTGCGGAAATACACTAGACCAAGCCTCGTGAAGTTGTTGATGAATCTCTGTCCCTCATCAAGTCCTAGCTTCTGGCATACGAGGTCGAGAAGCATCCCGCTGAAGGCCCCTACCGCATTCGTGTCAATCACACCTTTCACGAGCTTCCCGTTCTCTATGACTACGTAAGCATCGTGCTCGCAGGATTCCTTCCTGCATTCGCCGACACAACCGAACGACTTGCACGCCTTTGATGCGAACTTGAGGCTCACCTTCGGCACTATCAGGCTGAACAATTCCTTTCCTGTTATCGTGTCTTCCTTTATTTCAGGCATGGGCGTTACATCAGCCTCGAACAATAGCTGCACCGCCTCTTCCTTCGTGAGCACGACGTCCTTCTGCGTCAGAAGAAAAAGAGCGGTTATGTGATCCTGTCTTGCACCCATTATTGGCCCTCCGAATCGCGGACTCCTTATGTTCCTCCTGACGGCCATGAGCTCCTCTGCCTCGACCCTCGCCTCATAAGTCTGCGGCGCATGCAGGTTCATCTCGTCACCATCGAAGTCCGCGTTGTATGGAGCGCAGATCGCTGGATTGATCCTGAAAGTCCTGTAAGGCAAGATTCTTACCTTGTGCGCGAGCAATGATAACCTGTGGAGGCTCGGCTGCCTGTTGAACAATACGACATCCCCGTCGCGCAGGTGCCTTTCCACGATCATTCCGGGCTTCAATTCCTCGGCAAGCTGCTCCTTCACGTCCTCTGTTATCTTTTTCTTTCGTCCGTCAGGGAGGAGCACGTAATTCGCTCCATTCCGCGATTCCGATCCCTGCATTATGAGAGCTTTGAGAGTTTTCGCGTTCTTCTCGGTAACGACCTCAGGAACAGTCAATTCCCTCGCTATCTCGAAAGGCACACCAACCTCGTCTATTGATATGTTAGAGTCAGGTGATATGACTGTTCGCGCAGAGAAATTCACGCGCTTTCCAACGAGATTGTGCCTGAAGCGTCCTTCCTTGCTCTTTATCCTCTGGGCTATTCCTTTGAGCACACGTCCGGACCGATGCTTTGCTGGAGGTATCCCTGTTATGCCGTTGTCGATGAATGTCGTCACGTGATACTGGAGCAGTTCCCACAAGTCCTCTATTATCACTGCGGGAGCTCCAGCGTTCATGTTCTCCTTCAGGCGCATGTTGATGCGCATTATGTCAACTAGCTTGTGAGTCAAATCGTCCTCTGAGCGCTCAGCGCTCTCGAGAGTGATGCTGGGCCTCACAGTCACGGGCGGAACAGGGAGTGCAGTAATTATCATCCACTCAGGCCTTGTGACCTCTGGATTCATCCCCAAAAACATCAAGTCCTCGTTCGGAATTTTTTCGAGAACGTCCCTCACGTCTATAGGCGTCAGGCGTTCCTTGTTCTTCACGAAATTGGTGGGTTTCTCTATCTTCCATGACGCCTTAGGCTCCCTGCAGTAAGGACAGCTCTTGCGGGATGCAGTCGCGCTATAGACGAGCTGCACGAGCTTCCACTTCTGGAACTCATCCTGCTCCTTGAGTGTCTTCTTGAAGTTCTTCTTAAGGTTCACGAGATTCACTGGATCAAGCAGTATCCTTCCGCACTCTGAGCAGACAGCATTGAGTATCTTGTAAATCGTTTCCGCATGCCTTACGTGAATGACTGGTCTTGCGAGCTCCACGAATCCGAAATGTCCAGGGCAGTCGCCGACCCTGCTTCCGCAAGTCCTGCACCGCAGTCCCGGATCAACCACTCCCATCCTCGGATCTATGAGTCCTCCCGTGACAGGGAAGCCGTCCTGATCGTACAATTCCGAAATGACTACTTCTATGGCAGCCATCTTCCTTATGAATTCAGGCGAGAGAATCCTGAACTCTATCTTCCCGACGTTCTTTCGTATAACCATATCCTTTCTTCTAACCTCTACTAAACCAAGTCACTCAACACGAGCTTCGGGAGTATCCCTATGCTCATCAATTCCTGCATGAGTATGTGGAATGCGTATGAGATTTCTACGGTCTCGATAGACGTCCGCTCAGTGCATATCGGGCAGAAACTCCTGTCAGTCGCCTTGTCATAGAACGCGACTATCCCGCAGTTCTCGCAAACCGGAATAGTTGTCTTGTCCGAATCGAAGCGCTCCTTAAGGAGCAGTGCAGCCCCATGAGCCACGAGGCAATCCTTCTCCATCTCACCCATCCTGAGGCCTCCTTTTTTCGAGCGCCCTTCTGTCGGCTGGCGTGTGAGAATCTGCACAGGTCCCCTTGCTCTCGCGTGAATCTTGTTCTGGACCATGTGGCGTAACTTGTGGTAATATATCACTCCAACGAATATTTCTGCCTCGAATTTCTTTCCTGTGACGCCGTCATAGAATACCTCGCGCCCGTCAGGCCTGAATCCTGCTTCCTTAAGCTCGCTTCTCATGTCCTCGAGCGGATCCTCGACGTGACCGGTTTCTGCGCTTTCGCTTCCTTCGAATTCTACCTTCCGAGCGAATGCGGTTCCGTCAACGAGCTCTCCCTTAAGCGATCCGGCCTTGCCGCTTAGGAATTCCATCAATTGAGACACAGTCATCCTTGACGGGATTCCGTGCGGATTCGCCATCATGTCAGGAACAAGACCCGATTCTGAGAAAGGCATGTCTTCTTCCGGAACGATCAGCCCTATTACTCCTTTCTGGCCGTGACGGCTTGAGAATTTGTCGCCGAGCTCTGGAGTTCGGTCATCACGCAGTCTCACCTTAACCTTGCGATTCCCTTCCTTGTCCTCAGTGACTATGACCTGATCGACCACCCCCCTCTCGCCGTGCCTGACGTTCTCGGATGATTCCCTCCTGTTCTCGATTCCGCGCCTGAAAACGTCAACCGCCCCAAGGAATCGTGGAGGTGATGTTTTTCCGATAAGGACGTCCTCGCTTTCAACTGTGCTTTCGAGAGCGATTATCCCGTCATCCTCTAGATACTTGTAGGAGTCCTCAGTCCTGTAGCCTATGACTTCCTTGTTCGGTATCTCGAGCTTGTCCTCCTGTCCTCCCGGATACCTTTTTTCTCCTGAAGAGTACGGCCTGTAAAACGTGCTTCGTCCGAGTCCGCGTTCTATGGTTCCGCGGTTTATTACGACCGCGTCCTCCATATTGTAGCCGCCCCAAGGAATGAGTGCAACCACGAAGTTCTGGCCGGCAGGATGCGAATCCATTCCGAAGCTATCAGTAGTTTTCGATTGCACTATTGGCGTTTGAGGATAATGGAGTATGTTCGAGTATGTGTCGAACCTCTTTGCGTAATTCGTCACGTAAATTCCGAGAGCCTGCTTTACTCCTTTGCTCGTTCCATAATTCACGCGGTCGCCCCTCGAGTAGTTCGCGAACGGGACTAGTGTCGCAGGAAGACCGAGGATGGATAATGCGTCAATCTCTAGATGAGTGTGTTTTGGAGTCACATCCTCTGGATTGAGCGCTATGAGCGCGGATTCCTCCTCCTCTGCGTCAAGGTATTCCATCTTTCCGCTTTCAAGAAGTCCGTTCCAGTCGAGCTCTCCGTCACGCAATTTCTTCAAGTCGTCCTTAGTGAGGCGGGGAACTCCGTTCTCGATCACTATGAGCGGACGCAACACCCTTCCTGAATCAGTGAATACGTGCACCTCGTTGATTTTCTCGAGGAATGCTATAGTCGTTTCCGCGGGGAGCCTTCCGCCCCTTCGCTGTTCCCGGAGTCTCATCACGAGCTCGAGCGCATTCACGTGCCTTCCCATGAAACGGCCGTTAAGGTAAACATCAGCCTTCGAAGTCTTGGCCTTAACGCCGATTGGCACACCAGCAATCATCGCGCCCTCGCCGAACGATGCGGCGGACGAGGCACCCGTATTGTCAACTTCAATAACTTGATTCGTATTAGGTTCTGCAGTAGACATCATGATTATCTCAATCACCCCAATTCTCGACACCGAGCTGGAATAATGCTTTCCTCACAGGCTCAGGATCAAAACCATAAGTGACCTTCGCGGTCAATGCCAGATTCTTCCTCAACCCGATGTTCTGTCCCTCGGGTGTTTCGGAAGCGCATAATTTACCCCAATGAGTAGGATGAAGTTCCCTGGCCTCGAAGTGCGGCTGGGAAGTCGTGAGAGGCGAAAGCACCCTCCTTAAGTGGCTTATCGTATCCATGTGATTAAGCCTCTGCAGGTGCTGAGACACTCCCTCCCTGTTTCCCACCCATTTACCGGTTGCGAGATTCGACTCGAGCCTCATAGTGATGATCTGGGATCTCACGAGAGTATTAAGCGGAGGCTCCTTACCGCGCTTCGTAGTCCTTTCGAACGAGTACTTGATGTCATTAAGCAGTCCCCTGAATGCGGCCCTGAAAGCCTGCTCCATGAGCTCTCCCGAAAGCTTTAGCCTCTTGTTCGCGTAATGGTCCTTATCGTCAGGCGATACGAGATCATGATCCAACTTGATGAGCTTCTCTGCAATCTTCCCGATGTAAGTCGCTTTCTCGAGATGGCTTGACGGGCCCCTTCCTATGTGCGGGAGAAGATACTGGTTCAGTAGTTCTGACACGCGCTCGATCCTGTACTCAGGACCCTGACCTATCTTCATCTGCCTTCCGATCCAATCAAGAGCCTCTCCAGGAGTCTTCGACTCCTCACCGAGCGCTTCGATGTTTGCAAGCACGGCCTCCTCGAGATGCTCGTCCTCTGACAACGCCTTCATTATCTTCTCGTCAGTGTCAATTCCCAAAGCCATCATCAGTATGGCTGCAGGAATGCGCTGAACCCTCGCGAACGAAACGCAAATGATTCCGCTGTTCATCCTCTCGAAAACGTGAGGAACCCTTATGCCGGGAGTCTCAGAGAATAAGCGAGCAAGATCAGTCACTGGCCCTTTAATCTTCTTCTCAAGAAGCGGGAAGTTCGGCCTCAAATCCTCAATAGGGATTAACACGCGCTCAGTTCCCTGTATTATGAAATAACCGCCTGGATCCTCAGGATCCTCTCCGGCATCAATCAACTGGTTCCTGTCAAGCTTGTTGAGGAGGCAATGCTTTGACTTGATCATTATAGGCATGGACCCTATGACCACTTCTTCCGGATCCCTCTTTATGCCGTCTATTTCCTTGATCACTTCGAGCTTGATGGGTGCTGAATAAGTAAGATTCCTGATTCTTGCTTCCACTGGATAAATGCGTCCCTCTGAGCCGTCCGCCTCCTTGAACATCGGGATCCCTACTGTTACCTTCCCGAAGCGTATCTTGTACTCGCTCACGCCCTCAGCCATTATTTCTGGAGTGACGCTTCCGGCATCATCTACGATTGACTGCATTCTCTCCTCGACGAAACGATCGTAGGAATCTATCTGATGCCTCACCAGACCCTGCTCTTTGTAGAAAGCCGAAATGATATGCTCAAAACCCTTCATGACTTAACTTTTGCACCCCTTTCAAATCATTCTCTTGATTCTGTTCGCTTATTATGCCACGGCGGACTGACGCGTCCGCTGATTAGTATATTATCCCCAATCGGATTTGATCATTATAGTGGGCTCGGAGGGATTTCCGCATTCACCACCGTCATTAATTGCAGATATAGTTGCAGTGCGCGCATCATGCCTTGCCAAGCTCATCTTGAGTACGCTTCCTTCAAGCGGCCTCATCCAGCGCGACCACATCATCATCTCGTCCCGCTTTAAGGGGACCTTCAATGATTTCGGACAGCAATGAAGTTTCGGACCCTCGACCACCTGCTTTCTTCCGCCCGTTGCTGAAAGACTTTTGTCCGATTCATAAAGGGCATAAAAGGCAGATGCTCTACCATGCTGAGCTACGAGCCCGGTAGTTCTTGTTTTTGCATTTATACTGATTGGCGCCTCGGTCGGGATTCGAACCCGAGTCACAGCCGTGACAGGGCTGAATGCTGGACCACTACACCACCGAGGCGCGAAATCCGTCAGCTGCTCCTGTAATTTCAGGAAGGAATCACGGCATCCTCCCTCATTTTCCGAGCGTTTCTTATGAATAGAAAAATCGCTCACGAAGCAGCTCACCTCCCCATTTCAAGACAACCCCTTTAAAAGCGTTATGGTGGTTTTCGCCGTTTTTTAGGGGTTTTAAGCCATTTCGCAGGGGGTAAGTGGTCCCGCAGGCAGGATTTGAACCTGCAGCAAGTCGGTTTCTGCAGTTTTCTTGTGCGAGTGGCTGCTAAGCGAGCAAGGCCATCGTTTCGGCCAAACCCTACAGCCGACCACTCTACCAGGTTGAGTTACTGCGGGACTCGGAAGAATCCTTTGGCTTCAATCGTTTAATATACTTTTTGTTTTTCTCGGCGCTAGAATTCGTATACACCATTATAGGGACTGTGGAGTAGAACGGTGCAACAATATTTGCGTCGTATTGAAGTTTAGCAGTGTGCTTGCATCTGCATTGAGTCTTTGCACTGCCAGTTTGAGATATGTTGGATCAACATCTATACCGATGCTGTTCCTATGGGCTTTCATGGCAGCAGCCATTGTCGTACCCGTACCAACAAAGGGGTCTAAGACTGTATCGCCATAGAATGAGAACATACGTATAAGTCGATATGCGAGTTCTTCAGGGAACGGAGCTGGATGTATTCGAGTGGACGCTCCATGTAAATCCCAAATCTGTCTAAACCACGCTTTGAACTCATCTTTTGAGATTTTACTTTTTTGACGTTGCAATTCAGTGGGCTTTCTATACCCCCCGGGCTTCCTCTGCATTAGAATAAATTCGATATCATTTTTTATTATTGCATTAGGTTCATATGGTTTCCCAAGGAATGTTGAACCGTTTTTCACTTCAAAGGACGCGTTAGAAATTTTATACCATATGATTGGATTTAGATTATCAAATCCTATTTTTCTGCAAATAACCGATATGTCTGAGTGAAGGGGCATTACGAGGTGACGACCAAACTGTTTTCGAGCCAAGCAGACGTCTCCAACAACACAAACCAGTCGTCCTCCCGGGACTAAAATGCGGTAGCACTCTTTCCAGACCTTAGCAAGTTCGGTCAGAAACAGTTCGTAATTCTCTACATGACCTAATTGTCCAGGAACATCATTGTATTTTTTGAGCGTCCAATAGGGTGGCGATGTCAAAATCAAGTGGATGCTTTCGTCTTTTATGAAAGATAAATCTCTGGCATCGCCTTTGACAATGTCGTGTCGTGTAGTAAGTGATGCGTCCGTCATCGTCATGTTGAGGCACCAAATTTTGCTAGTAGCAATTTCACTGAAGTTTTTATCGAGTCTTCCGATTCAGCAGCAAAAACTACCGCATCTATGTTAGAGGACTGAAGACGGTTCTGGACGTTTATGTGTTCGGTGACGAACGGATAGTAAATCACAACTGCGAACTTTGTTTTAGGGTACGCTTTTTTGAAATTAATTGCCTTGTTGACTATTTCGTCACATCGTTTATGAATATCTCTCCTCGCTTCAATGCGTTTTATGTCGATTCCAATTCGAATAGCGCCTGCAGGTGGAGTCGCGGCGTCTATCTCGAAGCTTTCCCCTTTAAAAGTGAACTTTCTTTTTTTGAAAACCCTGCCGCTAAGTTGATTTAACGCATTTAGAACGACTCGTTCCCAACGGCCCTTTCGTAATCTAACCTCTTTGTCCACGAATTCCGTTTGGTCTATGTAGACCAATGAGGGAAGCTCAATATACGGTGGCAAGAAAATCTTAAGATAGCCAGCAATGATGTTCGCTTCTTGTTCAGTAAGCTTGGGCTGGTATGTATTTACGTTTTTTAGTCCTAGGTCGCGTTCCATCGCCCGACCTCCAATATTACATATTGCAAGCAGTGGCTTGAGGATCAAGGGATGTTTGACAATGGCGTGTGCTAACTCCTTAACGCCAATACTTGAAAAAATAACAACTTCGACTTTACGGAGTTCTATGAAGTTGGAGAACGCCTCGCGAAGCGCTCGCTCTATTTTCGTACTTCGTTGTTTTGTGGATGCTTTTACCCAGTTCATATAATCCCGTTGGGTGGAGTATCCTTCGTTTTTTGCGGACATATCTGTTCAGATTAATTGACTGAGCTTTAAATTACTTGACCAAGAATGTATCGGCCGACACCAAGTACAGACTAGGGACTTTGTGTCAGAAGTGGCGGGGTATAAAGCCGTTTTTCGCTTCGAATCAGTAATGTTTCCAAATTTCCGCGGAAACAAGCGGTGCCACACTCACGAGCGAGTGCGATGTCCTTATCGTGTCTGTCGAGATTATGAGTGACACTCCAGCAGTCTCTAGCCTTCTCTCGCAGTCGGCAGTGAAAAGACCGTGAGTGCATGCGGCGATTATTCTACCTGAGTGACCTTTACTGCGCAATGCTTCTGCTGCTTTCGCTATGGTCGTCCCTGAAGTTATTATGTCGTCCATTATCACGCACACTGCATTCTTCCATCCGGATGATTCCGGAGGAATACCAAGAAGCGTTGACTCTATTTTTCCAGTGCGCCTGTCTCTTTTTTTCTCAAAGACGATCACGTAGTCGTCCTTTCCCGCTAGCGCTTTCATTGATTTCTTCACGGATGAATCCGGGGCCACGAACACTATGCTTTTTCCTCTGGATAGTTCCTTCACCTTGGAAACCAGAAGCGGGAATGCCGAGATGTTCCTCACACGCACACCCGCACGCTTGAATGATTTCATTCCGCGATTGAAGTGCGAATCGAAAGTGATTATCTGCGACACGCCCAGGCTCTTAAGCACGACATCTGATGCGATGCATTCTCCCGCAAGGAAAACGCTGTCCTGGCGCGAGTACGCCATGTAAGGGATTACTGGGATGACGCGTGAAGCTTTGGCTCTTCTTGCGGCATCAATGAGAAACAAGAGTTCTACCAGCGCAGAATCCTGTCCTGGATAAAGAGTCTGGACTATGTAGGCTGTTTTTCCTTTTATGCTTCTGATTCTTGCTTCCTCCAGTTCGAGCCTTACGTATTGGTCGTTGTCCGAGAATTGTTTTCGGAAGACAGGAAGAAGTGCCGCGTGAGCGGTGGCGGCTATTCTGGCAGCGAGTCCCACGCTTCTTGAGCCAGGTATTATTATTATTATTGCGACGTTTTTGCGGCTGTCTTTTTTTTGTTTCATCATCGCAGTGGTTTATCCGCCGCCCCTGCCTATCGTGGTTTTTTTCCTCTCGCGCTTTCGGTTCCGCATTCAGTCACGTTCGATATCGCGCTGTTGCGCTTGCCTGAGGGAAGAGTAAAGCGGATCACCGCCGAAGGGAGAACTACCCGGCCCAAGACTCCGTAATTGGTGGCGAGCGAATAAGTTATGAGGCGCTCTTCCTTGGCCTTGAGCGTGCTTAAGTCCCACTGGACTACAGTGCTTCCCATATGTTTCTTGATGTTCGCTGGCTTTATCGTTCCGAAATCATCAGGACCTGCGAGTGCAGGGATGTAGTCTATCAACGTTACTTCTTTCAGGTCTTTTCCTGAGACGTTTCTGATGTTGAGTGCGACTTTTGCCTTTAGCGATTTCGCGCCGAGTATTTGTTTCACCACGGTCTTCTCCACGGAAACAGGGCTCGCAGTCTGGATTGTCGCGACAATAAGGAGAAGAAGAAGAAGCACAATCAATGCCACAGGCAGGTACGAAACGCTGTAGGTGTAAGGCGTAAGAACGCTTGCGCCGGGCGCGAGATTGAGGTAATCCCACCTCATTATGAATCCGGAGAAAAACGATGAATCGGCGCGGGTTATCACTGCAGGTTTTCCTTCTGCAGGAAAGCTTGTCAGGATCCTTTCGAACCATGGAATGCGTTCGGTCACGTTTCCGCTTTCCGGGACGTTCCCGTTATTCTGAACCCTAATCTTTACGGTGCGTCCGAGGATATTGTTCTCTACCGAGCGCGTTTTTGCAACATTGCTGACGCTTCCCACAGTGATCCTGCTCTGGACGCTTCCCGAAATATTAGTCTCTGATGAAACGATGATGACTTTCACGATGTAAGTGCCTGGAGCAATGTGGTCATCCAATGGCACGCTTATGTTCATCGAGAACGGATCGCTTGAGAATGGCTCCTCCCTCAGGTTGCTATAGGCAGTCGTTATCTTGCCGTCTGCATTTATGCTCAGAAGTTGCACCGTGATGCGCAGTTTCGAAATCTGGATTTTGCGGGCGTTTGCCACCCATAGCGTTCCGGTCACATCGTCTCCGGGACTAAAGTGTTGTGATGAAAGCAATAGCGTTATGTTGATGGGTCCTACCTCGACGTTTTCCACCTCAGGCAAGACAGTTAGTTCTAGCTTTGTGGGCTGTATGTCGCGGAATTGTCCTGGAGTGTATTCGATTTGGCCTTTCACGTCGTAAGTGTAAGTAGCTGGCGTGGCATTGACTCCAGGAGTCATGGTAAATGGAACCACGTAATCCTGACCTGCCTGAACTATTATCGGATAATACTCGTAAGCAGGACTCCATGAATTAATGAATGGGCCTGTTACAAAGAGCCGGACAGTGATGTTCTCGGCCTCGTGGTTGCTTAATATTATGTTAAACGAGGCGGTCTTTCCTCCCTCGACTGCTGGCACGACCCTCTCGACACTCAGGTCGACATCAGGAAGAACCAATGCACTCGTGGGAAGAGCGGACAAAAACACGCTCGCCAGAATAATAATCGCTACGACCGAAACAAACAATCTTATGGCTGTCTTTGCCAATTTATGCATGCACCTGCGACTAAAATAAATGAAAAACGTTGCTTTTAAACGTTGCTCCCTTAATCACTACCCGGAAGGGAGTTTTCTAAAAGGCGCAAAACGCAAATCAGGCTATGGCTATATCTTGTTCTCGACGTAATAGCCGGACCGTTTTTCCCTGGTGATTTTCCTCACTATCTTTTTCTGCTCCAGGGACAGGATGGCATTGCCTATCTGGCCCTTAGAGAGCTTCACTGAACCCAGGATTTGGTCCTGGCTTTTGAGCACATCTGGACTGGTCGCGCCGAACCTGATGAGCGCGTCATAGACATCCTTCTCGAACTTTGAAAGCTCCACAACCATTTATCCCTAAAAGCCTCCTTTCCTCCTTAAATGTAATAAGAGAAGAAACAGTAACCGCTTTTTAACGTTTTTGCCGCCAGCACCCAAAGGGTTTTCATCGCCAATAACACCACTCCTTTGTCGAATATTTTTCCTTGTACAGCCGTTCTGCGGTTTCAATCTCCCCGGAAGTCAGTTCCCCACCTTCAAATTTTACGTCAAAAACCTGCTCGAAGCCTGCAGTCAGCGCTTTTTCGAGATCTTCGATATTTATGTCCCTGCCCAGTTCTTTCTTTAATGAAGTCACTCTCTCTTCCACATTTTTTATGGCCTTATCCCTTATTTTTTCATCAGGAACCTTAAGGACTGAAAACATCTTTTTGGCATCAACGTCAAGAAGTATGGTCCCGTGCTGCAAGATCACTCCCCCCCTTCTTGTCTGGGCATTTCCCGATATTTTTTTTCCGTTCACGGTGATGTCATTTATCGGTCTGAACTCCGAATCAATCCCTATTGATTTCAAACCGTTGACTATGCCTGCACAGATTTTTTTGTATGACTCGATGATATCCTGAGGCGCGTCCTTTTCGGAAAGGGTTATGGAATACGTCAATTCCTTGTCGTGAAAAACCGCCCCGCCTCCAGTATACCTCCGTATCATGTCAATGCCCAATTCCCGTGTTTTATTGACGTCGACTTCCTGCTCCATGCTCTGGAAAAATCCGATTGTGACCGCAACCGGTTTCCAGGTAAAGAACCTCAATGTATTCGGGACCTGATCTTTTGATCTTGCAGTGAGTATGGCTTCGTCTATAGCCATCTGCATAGCACCTTTATCTTCTCTTAATTTCAGCAGTCTCCACGACTTCATTTGTTTTTAGTCACCGCCTTCGTCTTACTGAATATTCCCCCTGCCCCATAAGAGCTCCTGACCCATGGTCCCGCTTCTACGTGCTCGAAACCCAATGATTCCGCTTTTGTTTTCAATCCGTCAAATTCCTTTGGCTCGTAAAATTTCTTGACCTCGGCGTGATTTTGGCTCGGCTGCAGGTACTGGCCCACAGTCAATATGTCGCAGCCGGATTTCCTTAAATCCTTGAGGGTCCTTATTATCTGCTGTCTTGTTTCCCCTAATCCGACTATCAAACCTGATTTCGTCTTCATCCGTGGATTGAATTCCTTGACTTTTTTGAGGAGCTCGATCGAACGCTCATAACTCCCTTTGGGACGCAATTCAGGAAACAATTCCTTCACGACCTCAATATTGTGATTCACGACATCCGGACCGGAATCGACTATTTCTTTCAGGGCGGCCCAGTTTCCGTTCAGGTCCGATATCAAAAGCTCCACCCTGCATCCTTGATTTTTCTTCTTTATTTCTCTCACGGTTTTTACGAATTGGCCAGCTCCCTCGTCTTCCAAATCATCTCTCGTGACGCAAGTTATGACGGCGTAATCCAGTTTCAATTTTTTGACTGCTTCTGCGATCCTTCCGGGTTCCTGAGCATCAACCTCTTCCGGCTTCCCGCTTTTAATGTTGCAATAACGGCAATTCCTTGTGCAGACGCTTCCTAGAATCATGAAAGTGGCTGTGCTTTTCGAAAAACATTCGTACCTGTTAGGGCAGTTGGCTTCGATGCAGACAGTATTGAGATCATGCCTGTTGATGAGATGTAAGGTTTTGACGTACTCATCTCGCCTAAACGGCTTGATTTTTGTCCATTTAGGAATTTCAATACCGCATCCCATTCCTGATCCTGATAGACACCTTTTTTGCAATGAAAGTCCTGGTGGGATCGCCCGGATTTGAACCGGAGTCGGGAGGACCCAAACCTCCTAGGCTAACCAGACTACCCCACGATCCCTTGCAACCAGATTCCTGAATTGCGTATTGCACCGGAAGGATTAATGTACATATATAAAAATTTGTTATTATCCTTTATTCAACGCACGTCCTCGTAGTAATCATGCGCGGTTCCGAAAATGCGGTGCCTCCACCAGTTGCTTATGTGGAACCGTATGTACTTGAAGTATCCCCATTTTTTTATCCTGCGAGTCGAGAAGTAAATAACCGAGCTCGGTACGAATATTATTTTCCCGGCACGCTTGAGAAGGCGCTGCGCCAGGTCTATGTCTTCGCAGGTTACGAGACTCGTGTTATAACCTCCTATGCTCCAGAACGCTTTCTTCCTTACTGCGAAATTCGGTCCCAAATGCGGCGCCTTGTGGAGTTTCGTGAGCACGTTCGAGTAGGACGGTATGAAATGCTTGCAGAAGACTTCTTCAGGCGTTTTCTTTCCGCCCTTCCTGTGGGAGGGTATCGGCTCAAGCGCTCCCTGCGCCGCGACTATTTCCGGCTTCGCATATTCCAAGCCGTGAACGACCAGCTCGTAAAGCCACGTTCTCGTTGCGATGACATCAGCATCAATCTGGATTACTATGGCGCCTCTCGCTGCCCGCGCCCCCATCTGTCTTGCGAAGGATATGGTGCGCTTTTTCGCCTCGATTATGATGCGGTCGACTCCTGCCTTCCTCGCGAGCGCCACTGTCCTGTCCGTGCTTTTCCCATCAACCAGTATTATCTCGTAATCCCTCCGATCAATCCCTACCTGGCAGTTCATTGACTTCACGCAATCGGTTATGCATTTCTCCTCGTTGAATGCAGGGATGATTATTGATGCCCGTATCTTCCGAGGATGTTTATGCCCTAATTTTTTTTTCATGCTGTTCTTCGTATTCCTGATTATCCTTTTTGCAATGGCAAAAGTACCTATGGATCTAGCAGCCATTTCTTATTATTTTTCACCTTCTCCTTACAAGATTTGCATAAACGCTGATTATCCTCTCGGTGAAGACGCTCAATGAATTCTTCAGTGCCGTACTCCTCGCATCCTTCTGCATTCGTTTCCTTAACGCAGCGTCACCAGCGAGAGTGGCGAGTCTTTCCCTAAACTCCTCATTTACGCCGGTTCCGGCAACGAAGCCGTTCTTGTTGTGTATCACGTGATCGCTGCACGCGCCCTCAAAGACTATGACTGGCTTCCCGCTGCTTAACGCCTCGAGCACGGTTATGCCTTGAGTATCGGTCTGTGACGGCATGGCGAATATGTCGCAGGCGGCGTAGTATTTGGGTACTTCTTCGTCAGGCACGAATCCCGCAAAGAATACCTGTTTGTTGAGAAGTTTCATCGTGCGGGCGAGTTCTGACAATTCTTTCATGGCAGGGCCTTGGCCCACTATCAGGAGCTTCAAGGCAGGGTTTCTGATTTCATCAATCATGCCGATTAGAGAATCTATATCCTTCTCGAAACCAAGGCGTCCAAGGTAGAGTGCCAAGACTTCTTCCTTCTTCCTGCAGTACTTCTTCCTCACACTGGAGCCGTCCACCGACGGGTTGAACTTGTTCGTGTCAACACCGTTGGGTATCACCTTTACGTTCTTTATTCCCCGTTCATCAAGCAGTTTCGCGTTTGCTTTGGATGGCGCTATTGTCACGTCGCAGCGTTTATAGAATGCTTGGAGTATCTTCCAACTTGGAAGCTTCACCATCTCGGAATCGGAATATTTTCCTGCAACGTAGTGAAGGTATTCCGGGTATAGCGTGTGAAATGTCCCCACGCAGGGCAGGTCAAGTATCTGCTTTGTGTAAAGAGCGCTCATCCCCTCGCTGAATGGAGTGTGAACGTGGATTATGTTCACCTGCAAGGCTGTGCAGACTTTGAGCGCGGCTTCGAAGTGCGGCTGGGCCACTAAATACTCAGGGTAAGGCTTGAATGGAATTCCTTTGAATGTGTAGACAGGTATTTCCTGATTGATGTTATCGCGTCTCACGTCATCTTCATCGCCTGGCGCGAAGATCACGGGATGGATCCCTCGACGGAGCAATTGCGAGTTCAGGCTGCATATTGAAGTCACAACGCCATTCCTCTGTGGCTTGTAAGTGTCAGTGAAGTGCGCAACTACGATGTCTTCAGTGTTCATTATCAGTGAATTTCCTTAATTGTTGTTTTTCTGCTTTAAAAAAATCATACAAATTGCCATCAAAAACGTACATTGCTGACTCGAATCGTCCAAGTGCCTTGGGAGTTTTTTTATACGCCTTTTTCACTGAACTAATGACGACCAAGACCACCATGAAGACGCGACGAGTCCCTGTAAACCGTGGCCTTTCAATCGGTGTCGTGATTCCGGCAAAGAACGAGGAACTGTTCATAAAAAACTGTATCAAATCGCTCAAGTCACAACAATCGTCACTGCACGGAAGCCCACTGAAGCTGGTTGTGGTTGATGGGAATTCTTCGGATGCAACAGCCAAACTCGCAAGGCAGGAGGGCATAACAGTCCTTAAGGATTTGGGCATCGGTCCAGCGTACGCCCGCAACCTCGGCGCATTATTTCTCAAACAACGGGGAACCGACATCGTGGCATTCATGGATGCGGACACCATAGCACCGCCCTACTGGGTCGATAGGATAAGAGCGCACTTCGAGAAAAGACCAGAACTTATTGGAGTGGGCGGCCCTTACATCCCATACGATGGGAAAAAAAAGGACAAGCGCATTTACGCACTCGTAAGCCTAGGGATGAGAGTGCTCACCCGCACCGGCCTTCCGCATTTCTACGGAGGGAATTGCGCATTCAGGACCGAAGAATTCCTGCGGGCAGGAGGATTCAACGAGAAAGTAAGCATGCTCGAGGACATGGAACTAAGCTTTCGAATGAGAAAGTTAGGCAAACTGGAATTCGACAAGCACTTGCTGGCATTCACTTCATGCCGCAGATACAGACAGATGGGATACCTCAAGCCAGTCTACCAGACGATCAGGTCGTACAGCTCATTCATAACTAAATCCCATTACAAGACGAACTACTTCGACGGGATAGACAGGCACAAGCGGTGCTAAATGTTCGCACATCAACTCAGTGCTTCAACAGCGCCGTCGCAGCATTCAGGAAACTGTATGTCTCGTACTCTTTTGGATCGATCCATGGATCCTTCCATGTGCTCCACACGACCGCGACGATATTTTCCTTCTGGTTGACGTAAATGAACTGGCCGAAGACGCCTTGTGCGACGATAGAGCCGGTCAGGTCTGGGAAGTTCGGGGATGGCGCGTTCATCAACGCGTCTGCACCCCACCAATCCGAATCATTCAAGCCATCCCAAGCGCCCCATGTCGGCGTGGGCATCGACCACCAGTTGTAGCCGTAGCCGAGAGGGTATGCATAGGAGTCCGAGCCGGCATTGGCTTCAGAGTACAAGTTTCCGTACCCGCATTGCGGTGAGTCGGCAGCAGGTGATCCCGCTTCGGCCACCCATCCTGGAGGAAGAACCGAAGTCCCATTCACAACACCATCGTTCAGGATGAACATCCCGAATCTGCCGTAGTCGCGCAGGGTCATGCTCAACGAACCTCCGCCGAACTCTGTGCCATTAGGCGATTCGAGCAACCAATAGCCGTCTGATTCCATTCCCATGTTGGCCCAAATCTTTCGCGACAGGTAGCTCGACAGCGATTCGCCGCCAAGAGCTGCACTCAGCAATTCACCCTCCAAATGCGTCTCTCCGGTATTGTACAGGAAGTGCGTTCCCGGTGCTGCGGCACTGGACAGATTGGACATCACATCAATGATGCAGCCCGCTTTATCATCCAGGATGCACTGCCACATTGCCGAAACGTCTGACGCTGGATCCCTATAGTCCTCATTCCATTTCGCACCAGAAGACATCTGCAGTAGTTGCCGCACAGTCACCCCCTCGTAGGCAGTTGCGTGCATCTGCGGGAGATAATCAGTCACCAGACCGTTGATGTTCCTGATCTTGCCGTCCTTAATGGCGGCGCCGACTAGTGTCGAAACAATCGACTTTCCGACCGAGAATGACGTCCACTTGGACTCTGCGGTGTTCCCCTCTGCATAGCGCTCGAGAACGATCTTCCCGTCCTTGATTATCAGCAGGCCGGCCACATTGTTCCTCTTCACGTAGTCGTCAATGTCGTAGGTGTTGACGTCATCCGGTGAATACTTCACTAAGGTCAACGGTGTTGCGGATTGAGGCAGCGCGTAGACGCTGTTCCCGCGCTTGAACGTGCGGGTGCTGAATATCTTGTCGATATTGCGATAAGTGCCTGGCTGCAGCTCAGGCGTCAGCCACACGAAGTCCTTGGCGGCACCGATCTTGTCAGAATGTGCTGGGGTTGAGAAATTGATGAAGAAAACATAATATCCTGCCATTATTGCTGCAATAAGAAAAACTGCAACAATTATCCCGATTGTTAACTCTTTTCTCATATTCGTCTTAAATCTCGATTCCCTTATTTAAAGTTAGGACTTTAACCGTTGATTATTATTAGAAGCCTCAACTGGGATTTGGACCCAGGACCTCTTCCTTACCAAGGAAGCGCTCTACCACTGAGCTATTGAGGCGCTTGCGTTGTTTAGCGAACTTACCGCAGTTCATGCTCCTTCTTTTTATTATTTTTCAATGTTGTCCGTGTTTTATCTTAAGTCTGTACTGAACTAAAAAAATGAAATAAAGCTGCCCCGAGGCAGCTCGTTTATTGTTTATGTGACTTAAGCCCGGTCAAGCTTGAGCGCGGTTTTGTTTTTATTGCCCCTGCCCTTGCTTTTAATCATCCAGCCATAATCGTCGAACTGTTCAGCGTACTTGCTGACTCCAAGTGAATCCACGAGCACTTCAGGACCTATGGCGGAAACCGCAACGTACTGCCAGTTCTTACCGCAATAGCCAGCGAACGAATCATTTGTCGCAGCATTGCCTACTGACAGGATGTGTCCTAAGACGTTCACTGTGTTGCCCTTTATGCTTGAAGTCTTTACAGGGAACTTGATTTCCCCATTCTCGACCCAGTAAGCGAGTGAGGTGTTCAGTGTGAAATCACCGTTCGTGTAGACAGAACCTCCTGACGTCCCTATGACATAGAGCCCGTTGTCAAGCTCTTTAACTAATTCCTCGTGCGTTTTCTCTCCCGGAGCCATTACAGTGTTCCTCATGCGAGGCATTATGGACGCGTAATGGTTTGCGGACCTGCCGTTCCCTGACGGGGTGACCTCGTATCCTTTCTTCAGCATCTGGACAGTTGTCGCCCTGTCGGTCATGAAGTCGGAAACGATTCCATTGTTGATTATGCTGACATCCCTGCAGGGGGTTCCCTCGTCATCGAACTTCATGTTGCCCCTTCCGAATTCCGATTCCGGAACGTCCTTTATCGTGACTGCGTCTATCGCCACTTTCTTCTTGTAGAGCTTCCCCAGCGGGGAGCCTTCCATGACTATGTCGGCTTCTGCTCCGTGGCCCACCATCTCGTGAATGAATACGCCTGTTAACTGTCCTCCCATGAGGATCCTGTCAGTCTTTTGCGGCATTTCCTTCACCTTGCTGTTCTCTATTGCCCTTTGCGCTGCACGCTTTGCGACGCGCTCGGCATTGTCGAACAGTAGTTCCGCTCCCTTAGTGTCGGATACCGCATCGTATCCCTCGGTTACTATCGTCTGTCTTGCCGGACCTTCCCCTATCCTGGTCGTGTACTTCGCCTTGGCTAGCACGGTGCTCAGTATTTTCTTCTCGTCGAAGTGATTCTCGGAAGAGTCGTCGAATTTCCTCATGTGTTTTTCAGCGCTGTACGCGAATGAGAGTTCGAGTCCTGGATTTTCTGCAACGAGCGCACTGGCCACTTCCTTGAGTTTCTCCCTGATCTGCTTTTCGTGCTCTTCCGGTTTCCTCTTTGGAGCGAAGGTGTAGTCCCTCTTTCCGCTCCAGGGAAGTATCTTGTGGTATTTCTCCTGATGGTGGTCCGCTCCAGATGCGTCCTTTGAGACGCCGTCGACCACTAGGTCAATGTCCTTCTTGAGCTCATCGTAATTGATGGTTGGTGACGATCCCCATCTCGAGGTGAGACCCTTGCCTCCGTAGATTTTCGAGCCACGGCTGCTTCGGGTTTTGATATCATATACTTTAGTCGTGGTGTTGTATGAGTAAACCGTTTCCTCCTCATAACGCCTGCTTAGGGAAACGTAATCAGCAACGCTTTCCAAGCCTTTTGCAGCTATTTTTACAGCTTGCATTCTTCCGGAATTCAGAGTTTTCATTCTGTTTAAGTGAAAACACCAACCTTGATACACGCTCACACGGTTACGATTTATATGTATTATCGTATCATACAATATATGATTTGTTCTTTGTACAGTTGTGTGCATTTTTTGACAGAAAATTATTTAAATACGACGCATTTTTCGAGTGGTAACACAACCAGTTGGGTGTTGTTGCAAATACATGTCTAAACGCGAAATTGAAGCGGAATTCGAGAGCAAGGAATCTGCCGAGGAGTTCAAGACTTATCTTGGCGGGGAATTGAATGGGAGGAAACACCTTCGCGATACAGACAAGAAGAGAAGGCCGAGCACGGTTTCAGAGCCGACTCCCAATGACTACAGGAAGGCGAACGGCAATATAGAGGTCTATGTCAAGACGCATGACGAATTAGAGGAGGCAGTCAACGATGCGCTAGTTAACAAATTGCGCTCGTGGGGCTATAATGGAGAAATCCCCCACCCTCCGCTTACGGATTCAGATGCCGCAGTGCTCGAACACGGCGCGATCCAATTGAGGAAGTACCAGAAACAACTGGACATGCAATTCAAGAATGCAGGGATTACCACGAAGCTCGAGGAAGAATTCGGAAAGCCAGCAAAACTAGTCATACCGGTTTCCGGCATGAAGCAGGACAAATTGGATTTGTTCTATTCCGGGCTGGAAATGTATGCAAAGGATTATGGGAAATCTACGTTCACGACGCCAATAATACAACGCGTATTGTGGAAGACGACTTCAGGAACAATGGAACTTGACGTGTCGACTCTTGATGTCAGGAAGGACGTGAAGTTCGACGGCGAAGTCTACAAGACAGGTTATGAAGTCGAGGCCGGAGTGCGCGGATGGCGTGGCGCAGTGAAATCATTATACACCGATGCCGGGACGAAAGCTAAGGAATTGGGAAGCACGAAGTACGAAGTGCGGAAGAAATAAAGGTGATTATCGCAAAATGTCTAAACGGAGTATTGAAGCGGAATTCGAGAGTAAGGAATCTGCTGAGACTTTCAAGAATTATCTCGGCAGTGAACTGAAGAAAAGGAAACATCTTCGCGATCAGGCCTTCCAGTTCAGCAAACTCGGTCTTCCTGTCCCGGATGCTGAACTGAGCGGCTGGGAGTTTGATGCAGGCCCATGGATGCAGAAAGTTCAGCAGCTAGGGTTAAGGAAGCCGAGCGTGATTTCCGGGCCGAATGCAACGGAGTACAGGAAGGCGAACGGCACGATAGAAGTCTATGTGAAGGATGTTGACGAATTCGAGAAAGACGCCAACACTGCCATCCGGCCAAAAATGCGTTCGTGGTATGTCTATGATGAAGACATCCCATGGGTACCATTAAGGGAAAAGTCAAACGCTGTTGCTAAATTGATTGAAGGAGGCAACTTACGACTCAAGGCGTATAAGACGCTCCTCGATACGAAAGGAATAGACTCGAAGTTGGAGGAAGGTTTTGGGAAGCGTTCCAAGCTCGTTATACCGATAAAGGAGTTTGAGCCAGAGACGTTGCACGGCATCAAGATGTGCGCCGCAGAGTACGGTGAGGCCAAGTTGAGCGTGCCGGTATACCAAACTGGTTGGCGGCCCACGAGTGAGATGAAGCATGTCGACACGATAAAGGCGTATGTTTCGGTTTTTGGAGTGCGGGATAAAGTGAAGTTCGACGGCGAAGTCTACAAGACAGGTTATGAAGTCGAGGCCGGAGTGCGCGGATGGCGTGGCGCAGTGAAATCATTATACGCCGATGCCGGGACGAAAGCTAAGGAATTGGGAAGCACGAAGTACGAAGTGCGGAAGATGAAGACTAAGTAGAAATGCCATAGTCCAAAAACGGACTATCCATTCCCAAACCTTTTTAATCAGATACCCCTTCTAAGGAGTAAAAAGTTTAGGGGTTGGTTTCCTCACTCTTGGAACGATTCAAGGAAAGGCGCGAGAGAAAGAAGATGGAATCGCCAGACTATATTCCCCCTAGCGATAAATTATCAGACTACCGCAAATGCTTCAAATCAGTAGTCAAGAAGGCATTCAGGATTGAGGGGCCATGCATAAGCTCCTGCGAGACAGGAGAGCTCGCAACAAAACCAATAGGACAATGCTTATTCCCGTCAACCAACCTCGGAAGCAGCTTATTCGGAATGGGCGGAGGAGCGCTTCTCGGAATGTCTCTTGCCATAACCGAAATGATGGGCGAGAGAGCGATGGAGGAAAAGGAAGACCAGGAACACGGCCGCGAACAAGAAGATGCAGCGGACACACTGCGCAATAAAAAAAGCGCTTACACAACAGATTACACCAATTCCACCGGACGCAAGCACCACGCCCTAAAGCGCGAACAGCCAATCCAATCAATTCAGGATCATGACATTGACGAACTCGTTGACGCAATGAACGCGGAGGAACGCGCAGGGAGTCCATCAAACTACCGGAAGTTCAAGAATGCGATGAAGGCATTCGGAGGGCAATTCAAGCTCACAAAGGAAGCAGTCAAGGAAGGCACGAAATACATACGCAGGATGGCGCACGGCTCCGCTCAAGACCGTCAGAAGCTTAAAGCAGAGATACTCTCAGACGGCGTGACCGCGCTCACTGGAGAGCTTTTCGGATGCATAGGCGCCACTGAAATCATAGAAACTACTTTGGGAATGACTCTTGCCGGAAGCATGGTTTACTCCAACCCCATGTTCTGGGCTGTATGGGGCGGAAGCCTGATTCCCGCATACTTCGCTGGCTCGGCAGTAGTTGCCGGAAAGCTCGCTTACAAGGAATACAAGCAGCAAAAGACAGTTGAATCATTGAGTCTTCCTCAGGGAAAGATGGATGATCTCTACTCGCTTGCGGAAAAACTCGATTACAAGGAACTCAAATGGACTGAGGCTGGACAGAATTTCTCGCTAAAACTCCCGGACGGCAGGACCGCTTACGCGTACAGGAGGACTGCAGACAAGGGCGAAGTGAGGGAGGACCTGCACGAGAGGCATTACAAGGAAGCATTCAAGGATTCGTACAGGAAGGTATCCAGATTCCCGTTCAAAGTAGAGCATAAGGACAAAGACTTGGTCGAGTTTTACGTTCCGGCACTGCGCCTGAATGACCCGCGAAAGGAAAAGGACACAAAGTACCTTAACCCGTTATTCGAAGCCGCGAAAAAGGAATTGGGAGCGGCAGAATACGGGAAGGGAAGGCGATAGCCCGCAGAGACTTCACCAATAGAACTGTGCTCGAGACCGAGGGCTTCCTGCAGTGAATCCCGTTTCAGGAATGGCGCATGCTCCGCAATCAGAAGGACAAGAAGCACAACTCTTGTCAGCACTGCAAACGCCACGTTCGTAACGTTCTCATCTGCGGTGAGCTGGAAGTAATTTTCTTTATAAGTAATTGCTAGGACCTAGCAAATGCTTAAATAGTATATCCTTCACGATTAGAAATGTGAAGAAAAAGGCCGCGACCAGTACCAAGGACCTCCTTCAGGAGATCAACGAACGGGTGCCGTTCAAGATGGCCGAAGGCCTGTCTGCGGGGGGTGATGCAAACCTGGACTTGGCCGTATACAGGACTGGCCGCACCCGTGGAACCGATCGCAAAGCCTCCGTACTCATGAAATCAATAATCCAGAGCCACCCGTTCATAGACGGCAACAAGAGAACGGCGTTTCTTGCCGCAAAGACCTTGCTTGAGCTCAATGGCAAGACGTGGGACGCGATTCACGAATATACCAAGGACGCGTTCACGCTCGAGGTGGCTAACAACGACCCATCGATCAGCAAGATGGCGAAATGGTTCGCCAATCACACAAGAAAAATTGGAAGTGACTCCTTAATAATAAAATGAAACGGATAAAAATTCCTGGAATGAAAAAACCAGTCTGGGCTGCTGAATGGAAGGATGCTAAACCGATAGTGGAACGCATAATCAAGGAGGAACGAAGATTCCTCTCAAGGATGGCCAACCAGTGAAGCTTATCGCCTGCATTCGTCCCCGAGCTGTCGTGGACGTCGGCGAAGTGGAGTAACGCGCACTCGCTTCTTTTATTCTTGATGCATTAAAAAAATCAGGGAATCCAGGCGTTTACTGTGATGTTCGCGGAGGATGCACGTCATCAATAAAGCATTAAATTTTTGTGTTTTAATGCCTTGCGTCCACCCAAGTTCAGGAAGCGTGGTGTCTTGATTTTTATTATGGGGGACACTTCGCGCATATGGACTTGAAGAGACTAGTGCTAAGATAACGCTCGCCACGGTCAGGCAAGAGCACGACAATGATGCTTCCTCTCTTCATTTTTTCAGCAACCCGCAATGCCGCTGCAACCGCAGCACCGCTTGACATCCCTACAAACAATCCTTCCTTCTTTGCGAGAAGCCTTGAAGTCTCAAAAGCCTCATCGTCCTTGATCGTGATTTTCCTGTCCAGAATTTCGGGATCATAAATCTTGGGCACTATCGCTTCCTCGGTGTTCTTGAGCCCCTGGATCGTGTGCCCCTTTATCGGCTCGACCCCTATTATCTTGATTTTTTTATTTTTCTCCTTTAGGTATCTCCCGACTCCCATCAGGGTTCCTGTAGTCCCCATGCCTGCAATGAATGCGTCGACTTTCCCGTCGGTCTGGGAAAAAATTTCAGGCCCGGTCGTCTCATAATGGGCGAGTATGTTGTTCTCGTTCTCGAACTGGTTAGGCATGTAATACTTTCCCGGATTCTCGCTTACGATCTGATGAGCTCTCCTTATGGCGCCGTCAGTCCCTTCCTTTGCGGGGGTAAGTACGAGTTCTGCGCCGAAAGCCTCAAGGATGTGGCGTCTCTCGATGCTAACGCATTCAGGCATCACCAGCTTTACTTTGTAGCCTTTCACGGAACCGATCATTGCCAGAGCAATCCCTGTATTTCCTGAAGTGGGCTCGAGTATTATCTTGCTCTTAGTCAATTCTCCTGATTCCTCTGCTTTTTTTACCATGTAATAAGCAGGCCTGTCCTTGACTGAACCGCTCGGATTATTGCCCTCCAATTTGGCGAAAATCCTGACTCCGGGATTCTTGTTCAAACAGACTAATTCCACGAGAGGAGTGTTACCGATGAGTTCCAGAATATTTTCCGCAGATTTCTTTTCCATAATAATGATTCTGGAAAACTTATAACGGCGTTATATTTTTAAGCGTTTGTCCTATTTCCTATTTCAGCCGCACAGTCTCGAGATCAAGCGGCGCAACGCTCTCGATCCTGAACTGCTTCCTGATCTGTCCTGCGAGGTTTATGCACTTGCTCGCCTCGCCGTGTCCCACTATGACGAGCTTGGGCAATCCCTGCATCTTGCCTACGTAATTCACCAACTCGTTGCGGTCTGCATGGGCGCTGAATCCCTCTACAGTATGGATGCTCATCTTTATCTCAACGAGCTCGTGCTTTCCTCCCCCCGCGGAAATGGGAAGGTGTTTCCAGCCGTTCTGTATCTTGTTCCCGAGGCTTCCCTCCCCCTGATAGTTGATGAATACTAGGCTATTGAGCGGGCTGTCGCACAAATGCTTCAGGTACTCAACCGATGGCCCTCCGACCAGCATGCCGCTCGTCGCCATGATGACGCATGGTCCCCCGCTTATGACCAATTCGCGCTCGGCACGGCTTCCTACCCGCTTGAAGATAGGTGAGAGGAACGGATTTCCTTCTGAACCGAATATTGCGTTCCTTATGCGGTTGGAGAGGAATTCTGGATAAGTGGTGTAGACTGCGGTCGCATCCCACATCATGCCGTCAAGATAGACAGGCACCTCAGGCATCGCCTTGGTCTTGACCAGCTCATCGAGTATGAGCATCAATTCCTGAGACCTTCCGACGCCGAGAACAGGAATCAGGACTTTCCCGCCTCGCGCAATCGTTTCGGTTATTATCCTGCATACCTGTGACTCCGCTTCATCCCTATCCTGCTGTATGTCGTTAGGATTCCCGTAAGTGCTCTCGATTATGAGCGTCTCGCAGCGCGGGAACCTGTTCGTCGCAGGCTCAAGCAAGCGTGTCTTCACGAACTTCAAGTCCCCAGTATAGACGATATTATGGACTCCGTCACCTATGTGCAGGTGCACTGTGGCGCTGCCCAGGATGTGGCCTGCATTGTAGAGAGTTATCCTGACGTCAGGAGTTATGTCGGTTACCTCGCCGTAATCGAGAGTTATGGTGTGAAGTATTTCCTCCTTGATGTCTGCTGCAGTATACGGACAAGTCTTTCCGTTCCCCTGCATCACGTCAATGAAATCGAGCTGAAGAAGCGCCATGAGCGCCTGAGTCGGCGCAGTGCAGTATATCGGCCCCTGGTAACCGTACTTGAAAAGGATAGGAACGAGGCCGGCGTGGTCCAGATGCGCGTGCGTGATTATCACTGCATCAAGCTTGGTCACGTCGAACTCACCTGCATCGAGGTAAGGGTACGCGTTCTCTTCGCTCGCGACATTCACACCGCAGTCAAGGAGTATACGGCTTTCAGGAGTCTGGAGTAGAATGCATGAGCGCCCTACCTCCCTGAAGCCTCCCAATGCGCTTACTCTCACCCATTTCGGAGGCTTTATGCCGTTGTATACGCGCTCTCCTGCCTTGTTCAGGAATTCTGAGCGGGCCTTGCTCTTGCTGATTATGGTGTGGCGTATCGTGTTTATTATGTCGGACTTAAGGGGTGGCGTCCTGAAAACCAGTGGAGTCCAGCACGTATCGCGCTTTATCTGGAAAAGCGTTTGTCCCTCCTTGCCTATCACGAGACCCGGTTTCCCTGCCTCAATGCGCACGCGGGATGCGTACGGGTCGAAGTCTATGCTGTTTATCTCGGCTTCCGCCGGCACTATCGCTTTTATCTTCTTGACTGCGTCCTCGAGCTCGTCGAGTATTGAGGAATCCGCGCGCACCTCAATGCGTTTCTTCACAGTCTTGGCTATTGCTTTCACGAACTCGCTAGAGACCGTGAGGAATGAGCGGTTCTTCGTGAAGAGTATTATGCTTGCGCCTTCGAAGCGCTGGCCGCTTATGCTCGCATCCTCAGGGAGTCCTTCGAGTATTTTCTTGAACAATTCCTCGCGAGTCATCCCGCCTGCAAGGCATGCCGGTACAGGTTCCCCTCCCGCTTCATTGATTCCAGAACCGTTGTGGTGGTTGTTGTTGGTTGTAGTGCTATTGTTATTGTTTGTCGATACCAATTGGATTCTCACACATTCTCTTTCTCTAAGTCAAATTGTTTATTTACGCTTCAGGAAGACGCATACCCGCGTAAACGCCGGCATGCATTCCTGCTTTTTTTGTTTCGTGCATTATTGTCTTAAGCGCAAAAACTCTTGCTTTCTTAGTTGCGCTTTTCACGAAGACGCTGTCATCATAGATTGGTTTTTTCGTCTATTATTATGCGATTGATGCCTTTTCCTTGTCTATTATCCTGTTGATTTCATCCTCCTTGACAAGGAGAACGCCAGCAGGAGTTATGACTGCGATGTCGAGACCCTTTCCGCCTGTGTAGACGTCACGCTCCCTCGCGGAAAGCAGTGCCCTGACTGCAAGGACTTTCGCGTCCTCGACGCTTACGTTCTCCCTGAATTGGGACTGCAGGACTCCGAGCGCAATCGGACCTCCGGAACCAGTTACCACTATCTTCTCTCCACGCGTTGCCCCGCCCACGGCGTCAACGGAATAAAGTACTGGAATCGTGCCCTCGTCGTATCCGCCGACCAAAAGCGCCACCATGTAAGGGAAGTATTTCGTGTTGTTGAGTATGTTCGAAAGAAGTGTCGCAACCGCCGTGGCGCTCATGACTTCAGAGCGCATCTCGCTTAATGCCGCCTCAGCCTTCACGACGCGATAGAGATATTGCAGGTCTCCAACTGATCCCGCGGTAGTCATGACCACTGCATTGTTTATCGGGAATACTTTCTTCTCGTACCTGTTCTCGGTGTAGAAGGCGGTTGCCTTCTTGTCTGCCGCGAGGATTATGCCGTCCTTGCACATTATGCCAACAGTTGTCGTTCCCTTCCTGGCCTGGCCTATGAGGCTGTTGTGGTGTTCCTCAACGTTCGTCATCATGCTTACCATATACTCATCATGCACCTTTCAGTTTCTTATTTATCTACACAAATTGTCCTGTGTGTAAGTAACCTGTAGAAATCCTACGGTTTTCGATTATTATGCCTTCTTTTTAAAACTTTCTCCGAAGCGGTGTCTGGATGAAGACAACTCCCGCACTTGCAGGGATTATCCGAATCGCTGCTTGAGCTCGATAAACCAGTTGTGATGTCATCATAACTATACAACTAGGCACAATTATTATATTCAGGATTGTCCTTTATTGATTCGGTTAAAAAAACAAAGAGCAATCCGGAAAAATGGTTACTACATCAAATCGTACTTCATCATCAAGACAGAGACGGCGCGCAGTAGTTCAAGAAAAACAAAAAGACAAAACTTCCCGCGGGCTCGACCTTAACATAATATCATTCCAGCTCGTCCTGCTTATCTTCGGGGTGTCTTGGATCCTCGCCGGCCTATTTTTGCCGCTCTCAGACCAGACAACATCATCATCGCTATCCCTGAGCAATTCCCTGAACATTGCAGTATTGGGGTCAGCCGTTGCGTTCTTCATTATTTACGCAATGCGCCTTTACATTTTCAGCAGACAACTCAAGGTAAGAAGAACTCCCTCAGCGGAATGCTGGGTCTTCCCATTAATCGCATTCGGCATCCTCGTACTGACCGTCATACTGACATTTTTATTCCCGAATATGAGCTGGTTCGGACCGGCGTTGCTAGTGTGGCTTGCTTATTTCCTTGCGATATTCCACACTGGCTTTGTGAGATTCCTTTCATCCAAGTACCTCTCCGTGAACCTGAGAATACTTGTGAACGAAGTCCTTGGTATGCTTTTCGTATCACTGTTTTTAGGATACATACTCATCAAGTACTCGCAAACATTGGTCTATATGGAGGGATCAATCCTGTTCATAGTAGGCGTTTTGGGATTCGCCTATGCAGTATCGTTCATCGGGATAGCCAGGAACGATTATTCGCTCTAATATCCTTGCAGGAGGCGTTTAGCCACCAGATTTATAATAAAAAACAGGAAATTAGTCTCGAACATGAATCAGATGTCTTCATCTTCAGATACTGCTCCTGACAGTAAGGATAATGCCTCCGGAAGCGGCGCGGCGCAAGTGATTGAAGTTGGAATCACTGTGAAGAAGAGCGATGACTTCTCGGAATGGTACACTCAGGCGGTAACGAAGTCAGAGCTCGTGGACGTGCGCTACAACGTGCAGGGACTTATAGTCCACAGGCCGCTCGCGGCACTGGCCCTGCGTAATCTTTATTCCCTGTGGGAGCAGGAGCTCGAGTCGAAAAAACACCTTCCAGTCATATTCCCGACACTAATTCCTGAGGAAAACCTGTTGAAGGAGAAGGAGCACGTTGAAGGATTCGCTCCGGAAGTGTTCTGGGTGACTCACGGCGGTGATGCGCTGCTCGAGCGAAGGTTGGCTCTTCGCCCAACGGGAGAAACGGCGTTCTATTCCATGTACTCGCTATGGGTGAAAAGCTATACTGACTTGCCTCTCAAGCTTTATCAGAGCTGTTCATCATTCAGGTTCGAGACCACGACCAGGCCATTCATCCGTGGACGGGAATTCCTGTGGATAGAATCGCACGACGTCTTCAGAAGTGAGGATGAGACCAAAACACAAGTGCGGGAGGACCAGCAGATAGCCAAAACGGTCCTTGAAGGGCAATTGTCCCTCCCAGTCATGCTTTTCATGAGGCCCTCGTGGGACACGTTCGCAGGAGCGGAGCATACTTTCGCATTCGACGTCCTCATGCCTGACGGCAAAACACTGCAGGTCGCGAGCACTCATCTGCTCGGACAGCATTTCTCCAAGGCATTCGACATAAAATTCCAGAACGAAACAGGCAGTGACGAGTATGCGTGGCAGACGTGTTTTGGTCCGGGAATTTGGAGGATCATGGCAGCACTTATAGGCGTTCACGGGGACGACACCGGACTCGTCTTCCCAATGAACATAGCCCCGACCCAAGCAGTCATCGTTCCGATAACTTTCAGCAAGGAGCCATCCGCTGAAGTGGTGCAAAAATGCAAAAAGCTTGAGGAGCGACTGCGGGAGGGAGGGATAAGAGTCGCGTTCGACGATTCGAGAAACACTCCCGGATTCAAATACAATCATTGGGAGTTGCGCGGCGTTCCCGTGCGGCTTGAAGTGGGCCCCCGGGAAGTCAATAACGGCACAGTGACAGTCGTCCAGCGGCATGACAGGAAAAAGATAACGTGCATGAAGGATGATGAACTCCTGGGAACAGTAAGACGAGCAGCCGAGACATTGTCATTTGACTTGCTTTCCCGCGCCCAGGAATTCCTGAACTTGCACATAACCGAGACCGCTGTCCTGCAGGACGCCGTGAACGCCCTTAATTGCAAGGGAGGCTACGTGAAGGTGCCTTTCTGCAGCATAGAGAATGACGGCAAGGCATGCGCCGAAGTGCTGAAGGCGGAGTCAAGCGGTGGAAAGGTACGCGGAGTACACCAGGAAATAATTGACGAACCGGGAGAAAGAAAGTGCATAGTCTGCGGGAAACCCGCAAGGCACATAGTATGGGTTGCAAAACAATACTGAGTCATATAACAAGTATTCCCGTCATCGTCAATACTTAGGGGAGTGATTACATCAGTCTTGTCTGACAGGAACAGGAAACGGCGTTGCGGCTTTTTTGCAGGAGTTCTTTTAGTCGCACTCATGACCGCGTCCTTCATCATTTTCATCCCGGGACAGGGCAGTGGTGACCGCAAAAACGACAACATTTTCGAAAAAGAGTTCAACATGAGCTTTCAGGACGCAGTCGTTTCCTTTGACGGGAACTGGAGCGTAGTGAGCATCCCGGGCACGGATAATCCGCCCGCCATCACAGGACAGCCCCGGCTTCCAAAGACGAGCTTCAAGACGACGATTCCCGTGGGGATGCGTGTAACGGGAGTTGAAGTCATTCCCGAACAATCCGAATCCATCAAACTCGGAAAACCAGTACGCCCATCGCAAGCATTGCTTCCAACACTCCTTGATCCTGAGGCAAGTTCTGATTTCGTTGCTGCGGAAGACCGCGAGATGGTTCTCGATGAGAGCGTTTATGCAGGCACAGCGGCATTCCCTCTCCAGATTGTTGAAACATGGCAGGAAGAGAAAGCAGCCGGCGAACGAATACTTGAAGTCAGCATTTCGCCAATACAGTACGTACCGTCAAGAAGTGAACTGTTGTTCCACAAAAAGCTGCGCGTGAAGGTCACTTTTTCAAAGGACGAAATGCCATTGCAGGCCGGCGCGGCCGCACTTTATGGAACTGACAAAGCTTCAGTTCCAAATTATTGTTCAGGACTTTTTTCGTGGCACTTGAATGAGAGTCCGCTTGATTACGTGATAATAACTAGTTCGGATCTTGCATATGCTTTCGAGCCGCTTGCATTCTGGAAGACGAGCAAAGGAGTGCCTTCAGGAATCGTACTTGTTTCAAACATAACGAGCTCGTCTGAGTTAAACTGCACTGGCGTCGATACGCAGGAAAAGATCAGGAACTTCATCAAGGACTGCAATTCGGTTTGGAGCGTGAATTACGTGCTCCTCGGGGGGGACAATGACATAGTTCCGAGTCGTGGCGGGTACGGCAGGGTCTCAGGGATTCCTAAGGATTACCTAGATAACACTATTCCGGCCGACCTTTACTATTCCGACCTTGATGGCAACTGGAACGCGGACGGGGATTCCATTTATGGAGAGGTATCCGATAACGTGAATTTATACCCTGACGTTTTTGTTGGGCGGGCTTCAGTCGATACATATAATGAGGCTGGAGTTTTCGTGAACAAGACACTCACTTACGAGAAAACACCATCCGCAGGTTACCTGAGCAAGGCACTTATGGCCGCGGAGTATCTAGACTCCATAACGGACGGGGGAATCACGAAGGACAGCATAATTTCTGCATCAATCCCTCAGGATTTCGCTGTCACGAAACTTTACGAACGCTTCGGGAACGAGAGCGCTTCATCTTTTTCAACACAATTCAACAATCATCAGGGGCTTGTGAACCACGTCGGTCACGCCAATCAAAATGCCCTTGGCATGGGATTCTCTAGTTTTTACTCGTCAAACGCTGACGCGCTTAACAACGGGCCGGCGTACAGCGTGATGTACTCAATGGGATGCGATGCCGCGGATTTCACATACTCCGAATCAATCGCCGAGCACTTCTTGAATGACCAAAACGGCGGTGCTATGGCATTCGTTGGCAACAGCAGGTACGGCTGGTATGATGCCGGCCAAGCGGGCGATGGCCCGTCCGACCTTTACGATGAGTCATTCTTCAACGCGATATTCGATTCTGGTTTGGAGAATATTGGAAGAATATTCGCCGAGTCCAAAGCCAATTTCATAACTGATTCGCGCCATGACGGTAATGCGATGAGGTGGATTCAGTATGCACTGAATCTTCTAGGAGATCCTGAAACGCCGCTTTGGACTGATGAGCCTAGGCACATATCACTGCAGGCGGATAGCACAATAAAAGGCACAGCAGGAACACGCTTTACCTTAACAGTCATTAACGGTTCCATAAACCCGCTTGCAGGAGCCGCAGTAACACTTCTTCAGCCAAACGGTTCAGTTTATGTCATGGAACAAAACACGACCGATTCATCTGGCAATGCAAGCTTTTTGGTCGATGACTTTTCCGATGGCAAGATTCTTGTGACAGTCACGAAATACAACTTTATTCCAAACCAGACGAACATAACTGCGGATGCATCTCCACCAACCGTTGAAATATTTACACCCCAGAATATCGCATACAACGTCACCGCCATCAACCTCACTTATTACACGACTGATGCAGTTTCGGGCGTCAATTCAGTCTGGTACGAATACAACGGAACCAACAACACGCTCACCGCCAATACGACATTTGTTGCGATAGCAGACGCAACATCAACACTGACGGTCTGGGCGAATGATACCGCAGGAAACACTGCATCAACACAAGTAACGTTCACGATAGACACGACGCCGCCAATCGTGAACATCATCTACCCGAAAAACCAGTCCTACGCCACAACAAACATCTCACTAAACTACTACGTCTTGGATTTGGGAGCAGGAATCAACACAGTCTGGTACGAGTACAACGGGATAAACAACACACTCACCACCAATACAACGTTCACGGCGCTCGCTGACACAACGAGCACATTGATTCTCTGGGCGAATGATACAGTAGGAAACACTGCATCAACACAAGTAACGTTCACGATAGACACGACGCCGCCAATCGTGAACATCATCTACCCGAAAAACCAGTCCTACGCCACAACAAATATATCACTAAACTACTACATCTCTGATTTCGGGGCAGGAATTGACAAGACATGGTACGAGTACAACGGAACCAACAACACACTCACCGCCAATACGACATTTGTTGCGATAGCAGACGCAACATCAACACTGACGGTCTGGGCGAATGATACACTGGGAAACACGACATCGACAACTGTAACATTCACGACAGACACGACACCTCCAATCGTGAACATCATCTACCCGAAAAACCAGTCCTACGCCACAACAAACATCTCACTAAACTACTACGTCTTGGATTTGGGAGCAGGAATCAACACAGTCTGGTACGAGTACAACGGGATAAACAACACACTCACCACCAATACAACGTTCACGGCGCTCGCTGACACAACGAGCACATTGATTCTCTGGGCGAATGATTCAGCCGGTAACGCAAACTCGAATGGCGTGACTTTCACGGTAGACACAGCTCCACCCATCATAACAATCCAGTCCCCCCTCAATCAGACTTACAATACTGCAAGCGTCTGGGCGAACGCCACCTTAAGCGAGGATGGAAATTGTGACAGGAGTTTTGATGGCGGAACGAACGCAAGCATGACTAATCCATCAACTGGGAGTTTCAACAATTTCACTGACGGCTTGAGCGAGGGATTGCACAACATCACCTTCTTCTGCAACGACAGCATGGGAAACAATGCCGAAAGCAACATCACGTACTTCACCGTGGAATTTATTCATGTCAGCAACGCCATACTCCATTCTCAGGATGACTCTGGCGGAGGCGGCAGTGCACCACTCCCATCAGGCAGTCCCGAATCCATGCTGTTCAGCAGAGTTAATGCAGGGGAAACGATTTACTTCCCGCCATCCGATTGGACGAACATAACTAACGTGACTCTTACGCCGCTTGTGGACGTGCAGAACCTGCGCATACGCGTGCAACAATTGCCGGAGAATGCCTCAACCAACGCGACTTCCGAACCGGGCGGTCAAATTTATTTCTACGTCCATGTATCCGTCACAGGCATCACTGCAAGCGGCATCAGGAATGCATCATTCAGTTTCAAGGTGTCAAAGGCATGGCTTTCCGAGAATGGTCTTGATGCAGTTGATGTTCGCGTAAAGAGGTATGATGCGGAAGCCGGCACATGGAATGATGTTCCGATAGAACTCGTGAATGAGGACGTGGATTACTATTACTTCAATGTCACGCTCAACCATTTCTCGCTCTTCGTGATAACCACCGCCGCTTCCGCCATCAAGGGAGGCGTTACGGAATTATTGTGCGGTGACGGCTTTTGCAGCGTAACAGAATCATGTTCCAGCTGCCCTTCCGATTGCGGTACGTGTCCATCATTATTGATTGCTGTATCGAAGTGCGGTGACGGCTCTTGCAGCGCATCCGAGAATTGCACGAATTGTCCTTCCGATTGCGGTACCTGTGCCCTGGTGTGCGGTGACGGCATTTGTGGAACTGAAGAATCCCGCCTGAACTGTCCTGAGGACTGCGGCGCGCGCCCTGCTATTTGCGGGAACTCTGTGTGCGATGAGGCGGAAACCGCAGAATCGTGCCCGCATGACTGCATTGTTGCGATTACGGAAATGACAGATATTCCGGAACTGCAGAACAGCAGTTCATTATGGATTTACTTGCCGATTGCAGCCATCGCGTTCTTGCTCTCGGACTTCGTTGCGGTATTCATGGTTAAGAGAATTTTAATAAAGCGCAAAGCACCTTCCCATCCTAAACATCGGCAATGAAACTCGCGATAATAGGTGACTTGCATTTCGGCTTCCAGTGGGGACTAGAGCGCGAGCCTGACTCGTTCATCCAGGCGCGGAAGGCGTTCGAGAAGGCGCTCGGAGAGCGCCCGGATGCAATACTCCTTCTTGGGGATTCATTCGATTCACCCATACCGCGTCCTGAAGTGATTGCGAGGGCTGCAGGGATAATCACCCAACCCCATCTTTCACCTAAAAGCCAGGTGCAAGTCGTAAAGCTCATCAACAAGCCTGCTGAGGGAATAAAAAGCAGGCTCGCCTGCGCCGGGATTCCGATAATCGCCATCCACGGCACTCACGAACGAAGACCGAAAGGACAGGCAAACCCGATTGAGGTGCTCGAGAGATTGGGCATCGTGATATATCTCCAGGCGAACGGCATAATACTCGAACGTGAAGGAGTAAGGGTCGCGATACAAGGCATAGGAGGAGTCCCTGAGCTTTTCGTACAGAAAGTATTCTCAATCTGGGATCCAAAACCGGTTCCAGGATGCTATAACGTCCTGATGTTCCATCAGGCAGTCCGGCCTTACACTTACACGAGTTCCGAGGATGCGGTGCTCGAAGTCCCGCTGCTTCCTCCAGGATTCGACTTGTACATAGACGGTCATATCCATACCGGAAGGATTGTGGAAGAAAACGGGAGAAAGCTTCTTCTTACCGGCTCAACTTCAATGACGCAGCAGAAGAGCGAGGAATTCAGCGAGGCGAAGAGGATCTGGATTCTGGACTTGCCTCACGGAACGATAACGCCTCACGAAATAACCCCTCCGCGTCCAGGCAGGTACTTGGAAATAAGCGTTGACGGCCTTAGTCCTTCTGAAATAAATGACCGCGTGATGAATGAAGTGAACTTCGCGCTCCAGGGGGTGACTGGAACTAAGGATGCTGAGATAGATGTGGAGAACGTGCCAAAACCTATAGTGCGCGTGAAGCTTTCCGGAAAAATCGCCAAGGGATTCACCCAATCGAATATACATGCAAGCGACATCGTTAACGAATTGCGCGACAAGGTGATAGTGAGCATCGAAAAGAGCGCAGTGATGGATGACGAGACGAAAACTGGCGAAAAACAGGATTCGACTGTCGAGGCAAAGCAGGCATCGCTGCACGAGACAACGATGAAATTATTGTCAGAGGACTTGGAGAAAAACGGCGCGTCGAAAGGGATGATCGACGAAGTGGAATCGTTGTTCACGCTCCTTATCGAGCGGCGCGATGGAGACGATTCACTGATTCTCGAAAAAATAAAGGAGTTATCTAGCGGGGATGATGACAGGAAAGAATGACTACAATCATTACTCGGATAACACTCCATAACTGGCGCTCGCACGAGGATACCGAACTCGAACTCGCTTCCGGCACTAACGTCTTTCTGGGAATAATGGGTTCAGGAAAATCATCAGTCCTTCAGGCATTGTGTTTCTCGCTTTTCGGTGACCTTCCAGAATTGCGTTCACGCAAGCTGAAACTGGACGACCTACTCATGCGTAAGCCGAGACCCAAGGACGATGCGGAAGTCAGCGTCGAATTCAAGGTGTCTGATGATGGTGGCGCCGTCTACAAAGTGCTTCGCAGGATAGAGAAAGGGAAGGGAACGACTTACGCGGAAGTGAGGAAGGACGGGAACCTCATAGAGAGCCCCAACGGCACGAAAGTGACCCGAACCGTTGAACGCATACTCAAAGTGGATTTCGAGACTTTCTCGCAGGCGGTTTATTCGGAGCAGAATTCATTGGACGAATTCCTGAACATCCCTAAAGGCAAGCGTATGGAGCGCATAGACCAGATATTGGGCATCGACCGCCTCGAGGATGCGAGGAAGAACACGCTCGCGGCATCATCTGCATTCAGGCGCATGATTTCAGAAAACGAAGGCAACCTGAAGGGATTCGACAAGAAGAAGTTCGAGGAACGCCTGAAGGAACTCGCTGGAGAAAAAGAAAGACTCGATTCCGAATCCAAATCCGCAAGAGCAAAAGAGCAGGAATTGAGCAGCAGGCTTTCACGGATATCTGAAGAAATATCAGTCCTTGACGGATTGTCAAGCGAACTTACTGCAGTACGTTCCAAGAAGGAAGTATTCCATCGCGAACTAGAGCGATTGGAAAAAGAAATAGCCCTGATGCTAAGCGCTGCTCCCGGAAAGGAGATAGCTAGAATAAGCGCAGCGGAAGCGGAGGAATTGCCGGCAAAACGCTCCGAGCTTCTTGAACTGGAAAAGAGATTGGAACGGTTAAGGCAGGAGGAGAAAGAAAAATCACGCCTTGAAGGTACCGTCTCTGCACTCACTGGCTCTTTAGAGCGCAAGGCAAAGGACGTGAAAAAGCACGCCACCCTCGCTGAAGCTGATTCCGAACTCGCAAGGCTTTCTTTAATCAGTTCCCATTTGGAATCCGAGCTCTCGTCAATAGGCGAGGATGCGCAATCAATAGGGGAAGCTCTCGCCAAGGCGGATTACGAGAGGAAAACGCTTCGCGAGAGGATTCACGAGGAAGAAGAGGAACTGAAAGGCATTTCTGAGAAAAACGAAAGGCTCAAACTGCTTTCAGGAACGCACGATTCTCTAAAGACTGCATCAGCGGACTTGGACGCCGCATCAAGCGAATTCTCTCTTTCACGCGCCAGGATCCAATCACTCAATGCGGCAATCAAGGCGCTTGAGGCTGCATCCGGAACCGATGCCCGCTGCCCTGTCTGCGATTCGGAACTCGACGCAAAAGCCCGCAAGCGCTTGCTTGACGAAAAGATGCACGAATTGGAACGCGAGGAGGAGATAACCTCAGGATTTGATCAGAAAACCAAGGCACTCCGCGATACTGTCGGGCGATTGCAGGAGGAATTGAACTCGCTTAAAGTCCTTGAATCCGAAGTCGCGTCAATGTACATTCACAAGTCCCGACTATCGGCTTTCGAGAAGAAGCTTGCGGAAGCCGATGAAAAGATTTCGGCAAGGAAGGCCGAGCTCGAATGCATAAGGAAGCAGTTGGGAGAAAAACAAAAGGAAAAAGACGCACTACAGCGCGAACTGGAATCCGCAAGACGCGCAGTCCAATCGCTTTCCGAGATTGAATCATTGAGGAAACAATTGGCGGAAAACGAGGAGGAACTAAGTGTCTTCAATTCGCGCATCGAGAAACTAAAGTCAGGAATCAAGTCTTCCCCTGACGAATTGAGGTCACGGATAAGACTACTGGAGAAGGCGGCCGAGTACCAGCAGAAACAGGAGGAAGCAGGAGCGAGGAAGGAATCACTCGAGAAGCTTGTGGCGCGCGAGGAAAAACTCGACAAGGGATTCGACGAGAAGAAGCTCAAGTCGCTTGACGCAGAGAAGGAATCACTAGTCTCAGCTCTCGGAAGCATAGGCGAGAAACTCCGGTCTATACCTAAGGAGATCGAGGAAGTGGAGCTGTACATGAATGATGCCGCGGGGGTGATTGCTAAACTCGAAGACATCGAGCATGATTTGAGGATCCTGAAGCGCTCTTCAGACAATTGCCTGATACTCCATAACGCTTTGAAGAACACTCAAACGCGTGTTCGCGAGAATTTCGTGACATCAATAAACGACTCTCTTGACGGCGGTTGGAGCCAGATTTATCCTTACACTGACTTCACGAGCCTGCGCCTGCACGTTGAAACAAGCGATGGAGGAAGCCGGAGCGGCGGTGATTACGTACTGCAATTGCGCGAGAAGGAGGGATGGGTGGACGTCGAAGGACGGGCATCAGGCGGAGAAAGGAGCCTCGCCTGTCTTGCGCTTCGGATCGGTTTCGCTAAAGTGCTCGTGCCTCACCTTCGCTGGCTCGTGCTTGATGAACCTACACACAATATGGATGCGAACGGGATAAACGAGTTCGCGACAGCGCTTCGCGAGAGGATAAACGAGGTCATAGACCAAGTCATACTCATCACTCACGAAGAAAAATTGGAGAATGCGGTTAGCGGCGCTTGTTATGTATTGAGTCGCGACAAGGCACGTGGAGAATCAACTAAGGCAACCCGAATTCTCTAATGGATCTTACCCCTTCGCTGGCGAAAGCTCTGAGCTTCAGCTCAGGGATCCCCCTTTGGATGGGGGAGAAGCCATCCTGTCCCCCCGTGGGGAATCCCTTTATGGGATAAAATACGGGTCAAGATAGGTGAAGCTGCGGGCTTAAGCCCGCAGAGGCTTCACGCTTCCTCCTTCTTCTCCCAAGGGAATACCACCCACGCTCCTTTGGTCACCCGACTGCAGTAATCAACACAGTCCCGCTTCTGTCTTTTGCCGTTCACGAAAAGACACGCGAAACGCACTTCCTTTGCCTTCATGTCTTTCAGGATTCCGACAGCGACCTCCTTGGTGACTCCCTCATCCACTATGTCGTCAACGAGCAGGACCTTCTTTTCGGGAATGTTCTTGAGTATTTTTCCCTCAATGGTTATGCTCTTGTCAGAAGGGAGTGAAAATGCCGCGTTGTTGCTTGAGCAGCGGGCAAACCACAGTATGCCGAACTCGGTGTCAAGGACGTTGGAAAGCTGCACTCCGGGAATGAGTCCGCCGCGGGCTATGCCTACCACGACTTCTGGAGAAAACCCGCTCTTCTTAACTTGGTCTACTATTTCGTTGACAATGTCATGGTACTCAGTCCACGAAATGAACAACTTATTACCGGGTTCAGCCATTATTTCGTCATTTAATCGTAATTACGGCTTTATATTTTACGCTTTTGACGTTGAAAACACTTATAAGTAAATCTAATTGAGTTTTTCGGAAGGTTTGTAGTCGTAAATGATTAACCGCAGCAAAAGAAACTTAGTCCTGGTCCTCTGCATCATGACGCTTGTCCTTTTCACGAGCTCCATTATTAGCGTCGTTAATGCACTACCCAATCCTGCGGCGATTTATTGCGAGAAATTGGGTTTCAGATACGAAATTGAAAAAACCGGACAAGGCGAGAAAGGCGTCTGTATTATAGACGGACGAATGGAGCCGAAACCGGATAGCCCATTCAAGCTGGCGGATGAAACTGTCGGGATCTCTGAAAAACGCAGCGAAACTCGAACAATAATCAAGTACGACGAGTGGGACTTCTTCAAAGGCAAAGTCGGTAAAGAGCATTCGTATTGCGCGAAACTCGGCTACGACACCGAAACGAGAGCCGAAAGAAAAGGTTCTTACGACGAGGAATACGCGGTCTGCATACCGAAATCATCCGGACTGCGTACGACTGAGGAAGAAGGAACGCCAATGCTCCAGCTCATGAAAGAGCGCGGAGAACCATTGATGATTGCCGAGGACAACCCGCCGCAAGAAGAAACAACGAAAAACGACACAAATGCGAACGACAAAACCACGCCCACGGGCGAAACGGGACTCGGTTCTGCAAATCTTGAGAAAGGAAACGGAATCATTCCTTCATCTTTCGACTGGCGCAGCAAGGACGGCCACACCTACATAGGCACTATACGCAACCAAGGGGGCTGCGGGAGCTGTTATGCGTTCGCCGCCGCTGCATCAGCTGAAGGAACTTACGACTGGGCGACAGGAAGCTATGACGGGAATTGCGCGAACTTCTCGGAATCATTCATAATATGGTGTTTGGGACGGCTTACTGAATACAACGACCATTTCTACGGCTGCAGTGGCGCCGACTACGAATACATGGAACTCGAAGCCCTCACGACACGCGGGATAACTGATGAATCGCATTTTCCGTATACCCAGTCTGACCCTGGTTCCTGCACTCATTGGAGCAATCCAGTTACTAATTTTTCAGACTGGGGTCGGATTCCCTCAAACGACATTGAAGCGATGAAGGCCGCGATAATGAATAACGGCGTGATTGACGTGGCGGTTTACGCTGGAACTGCATTTCAGGCTTATTCCGGAGGAATCTATAACGATTCCAACACTTCGTGCCCGGACGGATGGAACACAGCATCAAACCACGCAGTATCGCTGGTAGGGTGGGGTTCTGAAAATGGACAGGATTATTGGATCCTCCGAAACAGCTGGGGAACGGGCTGGGGCGAGAGCGGTTACATGAGGATAAACCAAACCGCGGCAAGGGTCGGTTGCGCTCCGGCATTCCTGAATTTGACATTCCCACTCATAACTGTGCAGTCCCCACTCAACCAATCATACAATATGACCAGCATGTGGGCTAATGCGACTCTCAGCGAGGCGGGAAGCTGCAATCGAAGTCTTGATGGTGGCGCGAATGTTAGCATGAGCAACACGTCAGGGAACTTCAATAGTTTGATGTCTGTTTCCGGAGAGGGATTACACAACGTCACTTTCTTCTGCAATGACACTACAGGAAACCAGAACAGCACGACAGTTTACTTCAGCATAGACACGACACCACCCGCAATCACTGTCCAGTCACCGCTTAACTATACCTACAACATGATTGGCGTCTGGGCTAACGTCACACTCACTGAAACGGGAAACTGCAGCTTAAGCCTTGATGGGGCGGCCAACGTGAGCATGGCTAATTCCGGCGGGGATCACCACAACAGAAGGATATCCATTACCGGATTAGGACAGCATTACGTCACGTTCTATTGCACAGATACTGAAGGCAATCCAAACAGTGCGAGTGCGACAGTGTACTTCAGTTCAAGCGTTATGTGGCCGTTATCTTTCACACGGGCGGCCTTCACAATAAACGGGACTGCTATAAGCGATAGACTTGGGGTTTCGGTTTCGTCCGGTGACATAAACGGCGACGCATTCGACGACCTCATCATCGGAGCATACATGGCAGACCCGAACGATCAAAACGATGCGGGACAGGCTTATGTCTTTTTTGGGACTTCCGCAGGACTGCCCGCACCCAAAAACTGGGATTCCACTTTGGCGAATTTAACGATAAACGGAACCACGGCAGGCGATTATTTTGGCTACTCAATTTCATCAGGAGACGTAAACGGCGACGGCTATGACGACATAATCATTGGAGCATATTCTGCAGACCCGAACCTCCACGCAGATGCGGGACAGGCTTACGTCTTTTTCGGAAACACGACTTCTGAGCTTGACGGAAAGAGCTGGAAATCGAATGCAGCCAACATCACCATTAATGGACTGGCCTCGGGAGACAATCTTGGCGTTTCGGTTTCGTCGGGGAACGTGAACGGCGATACATTCGACGACATCATCATCGGAGCCGAGTATGCGCACCCGAACGGCGATAGCGATGCAGGACAGGCCTACGTCTTTTTCGGGAACGTTACTTCCGCACTTTCAGGAAAGAATTGGATTTCCGTTGCAGCGAATGTCACCATCAATGGAACGATCATTGATGATTACCTTGGCAGTTCGGTTTCGTCAGGGAATGTGAACGGCGACGGCTACGACGACATAATCATCGGAGCCTACGGCACGAACCCGAATAACATGAGCAACGCAGGACAGGCTTACGTCTTCTTCGGGAACACCACTTCCTCTTTGGCAAACAAGAGCTGGAATTCCGCGGCAGCGAATGTCACCATCAACGGGACGGTCTCAGATTATTACCTTGGGAGTTCAGTTTCATCCGGAGACATAAACGGCGACACATTCGACGATTTGATCCTCGGAGTCAGGTATGCGCACCCGAACGGTAAAGACGATGCAGGACAGGCTTACGTCTTCTTCGGCGGAGCTACAGCGACGCTTGCCGGAAAGAACTGGAATTCAACCGCGGCGAACGTAACCATCAACGGGACTGTTGCAGGCGATGACCTTGGTGCTTCGGTTTCATCAGGCGACATAAACGGCGACGGCTATGACGACTTGATTATCGGAGCATTGTGGGCGGATCCGAATAGCCTAAGCGCTGCAGGACAAGCTTACGTCTTCCTCGGGAACACCACTTCGGCTTTGGCAGGAAAGAGCTGGAATTCCACGGCAGCGAATGTCACTATAGATGGGTCGGTTGCGGGCGATTACCTTGGAAGTTCAGTTTCAAGTGGAGACATAAACGGCGACACATTCAGCGACCTCATCATTGGGGCCTACATGGCAGATTCAAATGGCAAAGGAGATGCCGGCCAGGCGTATGTTTTCTACATAGTTTCGGAAGACGTGACACCCCCATCCATCACCGTGCAGTCACCCCTTAACCGCTCATACACCAATAACCAAACGTGGGCAAACGTCACACTGGATGAAGCCGGATTCTGCAACCGAAGCCTTGACAACGGGGCTAACACGAGTCTCACCAACTCCAGCGGCAACCACAACAGCCTCATGATAGTGCCTGACGGATTCCACAACGTGACATTCTACTGCACCGACATTTATAACAATGCGAACGGTTCAGTTGTGTACTTCTACGTGAACACCAGCGACCCGACGCCTCCTGTAATCACGGTGCAGTCACCGCTTAACCGCACGTACAACACGACACGCATTTGGATGAATGTGACATTGAATGAGGATGGCGGGTGCAACGTATCGCTTGACGGCTTGAGAAGTATGACTCTTGAGAATTCATCGGGAAACCATAATTTATTCCTTCACACGAGCACGTACTGGCCGCACTCAGCCACGTTCTACTGCAATGACGCCGCGGGAAACCTGAATACGACCACGGTCTACTTTAATTACGAAATCGCGTTCCAGGATTCATTCGAAACGACACAGGCAAGCCTTACGGTGAACGGGACGGAAGCAAACGGTTGGTTTGGTCATTCTGTTTCATCAGGCGACTTTAACGGAGACGGCTATGACGACTTGATTATCGGAGCACCGTGGGCAGACCCGGACGGCAGTCCCGATGCAGGCCAGGCTTTCGTTTTCTTCGGAGATGGCTTATCATTTCCGACAAGAACGCTTGACGCGGCTCACGCGAACATCACCATAAACGGAACCACGGGAGTCGGCTATCTTGGTTGGTCCGTTTCTTCAGGTGACATAAATGGCGACGGTTATGACGACTTGATTATCGGAACGTACCGTGCCGAACCGAACGCAATATACAATGCAGGCCAGGTTTACGTTTTCTTCGGCAATGCGACTTCAATGCTTTCAGGAAAGAATTGGGATTCGAATTACGCAAACCTCACCATAAACGGAATCGCTGTGGAAGACTTCCTTGGCTGGTCCGTTTCATCAGGCGATTTTAACGGTGATTCGTATGACGACTTGATTATCGGAGCGAAAGGTGCCGACCCGAACGGCCAATCATTTGGAGGACAGGCTTATGTTTTCTTCGGCGGAGCTACGGCGACGCTTTCAGGAAAGAATTGGAATTCCACTTACGCGAACATGACCATAAACGGAACAACAACCATTGGGGGTGACTATCTTGGTTATTCCGTTTCCTCAGGAGATTTTAACGGAGACAGCTATGACGACTTGATTATCGGTGCTGATAACGCTTACATCGCCGACGTTGGGCGCTCCGGTCAGGTTTACGTATTCTTCGGAGGTCCGACAGGGGATCTCGACGGCAAGAGCTGGGGTTCAGCTTACGCGAACATCACGATAAACGGAACCCTAACGGCTGGCTCGCTTGGCACTTCCGTTTCCTCTGGCGACATAAACGGCGACGGCTATGACGACTTGATTATCGGAGCGGATACTGCCGGCACGGGGACTGTGGTCGTTGCGGGACAGGCTTACGTTTTCTTCGGCGGAGCTTCGGCGACGCTTTCAGGAAAGAGTTGGGGTTCGAATTACGCGAACATCACCATAAACGGAACCGCTACAGATGATTACCTTGGCAGATCAGTTTCTTCCGGAGACGTCAATGGTGATGGTTATGACGATTTGATTATCGGAGCGTACGGTGCCGATCCGAATACCCAATCCTACGCAGGACAGGCTTACGTTTTCTTAGGCGGAGCTTCGGCGACGCTTTCAGGAAAGAGTTGGGATTCAAACTACGCGAACATAACCATAAACGGGAGTGATGAGGACGGCTATCTTGGTTATTCCGTTTCCTCAGGAGACTTCAACGGAGACGGTTATGACGATTTGGTTCTCGGTGCTTTCTATACCAACCCGAACGGAAAATCACACGCAGGACAGGCTTACCTCTTTTACATAACGATGCACGACACGATTCCTCCCTATATATTCGTCCAGTCACCGCTCAACAAGACTTACAACACCGCGAGCATCTGGGCGAACGCGACCCTGAATGAGAACGGAACGTGCTACCGTTCGCTCGACGATGGAGCGAATGTCATAATGAGTTACACTTCAGGAAGTCACAGCAATCTGATGAACGTGACCGGCGAAGGACTCCATAACGTGACGTTCCATTGTACCGACACCGTGAACTTGTCGTCCACCACTACTGCTTATTTCTCGCTCGACACTACCGCTCCAGTCATAACGGTCCGGTCGCCCCTCAACCAGTCGTATAATACTACGAGCATCTGGGCGAACGCGACCCTGAACGAGGCAGCATCCTGCAACGCGAGTCTTGATGGCGGCGCAAACCAGTCATTGACCAATGCCACAGGGAACCACAACCGCTTGCTGAATGTTTCGGGCGAGGGCATCCACGGCATAGTGTTTTCCTGCATGGATCTGGTCGGCAATGCCAATTCAACGGTCAGCTATTTCAGCATAATCCTTCCCATTCCAGATTACGCCGCTCCAGAAATCACCGTTTGGTCCCCGGTGAATGCAACGTACAATACCACGAACGTCTGGGCGAACGTCACACTCAACGAATCCGGCTCCTGCAACATGAGCCTTGATGGCGGAGCGAACGTCAGCATGAGGAACACTTCCGGAAACCAAAACAAGCTCATGGGCGTATTCCTGAACGGCAGCCACAACGTGACATTCTATTGCTTCGATTCCGCGCACAACCTGAATCACACAACTGCCTATTTCGCGAGCAACCGGTCCTACTCCGAAATCCTCCTAGTGGACGATGACGGGGGAGCGGATTACGAAACTTATTACATGACCGCATTGGATGACATCGGGCGCGAATACGACTATTTTGACGTGAGCATGTCCGGCTCCCCGTCCGCGGACATCCTATCAACTTACCGGGCAGTCGTCTGGGAAACCGGAACTGAGCGCCAGGATACATTGACTGCGGCAGACCAAGCCGCCATTGAGGATTACCTTGACATACACCATCTCGCGCTATTTATCTCAGGGCAGAATATCGGGTACGATCTATGGTACCAAGGCAACGGAGGCCTGTTCTATTACGATCTTCTGAGGGCAGAGTACGTGGCTGACAACTCCGGTTCAAACACCATCTCAGGACTCCCGGAAGACCCGGTTTCGGACGGATGGAATCTCAATCTTTCAGGAGGGGACGGAGCGAACAACAGCGACTCTCCTGACGTGATAATCCGTACAACCATTTTTACGACCTTGCTCGCTAACTATACTGGTTCCAGCAACGTTTCAGCATTAAGGTACAACGATGACCTCGTCTATTTCGCGTTCCCGTTCGAGGCGATAAACAACCGCACGCAAAGGACGGATGTCATGGATGACATAATGTCATGGATGGCGCCGCCGATAGATTCGATGCCTCCGGCAATAACGGTCCAGTCGCCGCTCAACATAACTTACAATACGTCAAGCATCTGGTTTAATGTGACCCTAAACGAAATGGGTTACTGCAACATCTCCCTCGACGGAAGGAGCAACACGAGCATGAGTAACATCACAGTGAATTTCAACAACTTCACGACAGGAATAAGCGACGGGCTGCATAACGTCACCTTTTACTGCAATGACACATCAGGAAACAAGAATTCGACCGGCCTTTACTTCAGAGTCGATACAACTCTGCCATTCGTCCGCTTGTTCAGTCCGACAAACACAGTTTATACCGCCACGAACGTAAGCCTGAATTATTATGTTTCGGACACAGGAATAGGAGTGAATGCCACATGGTACCAGTACAATGGGACCAATACGACGGTTAATGCCAACACGACTTTCACGGCATTGAACAACCAGGCATCCACCCTGATTCTTTGGGTCAACGACTCGGTCGGAAACACGAACTCAACTAGTGCCACGTTCGCCACCGACACCATGCTCCCTGTCATAACGATACAATCTCCATTCAACCAGTCGTACAACACGACGGGCGTCTGGATGAATGCGACATTAAGCGAGGAAGGGCGATGCAACGTATCAATAGACGGCTTGGAGGACATAACTCTCACGAATTCGTCAGGAAACAACAATTTGTTCGTTTACACTGACGCATACTGGCTGCATTCGGCAGCATTCCACTGCAATGACACGGCAGGAAACCAGAACGCGACCACGATTTATTTCCATTACGGCATCACGTTCCCGGCATCATTCAATGCAACTCAGACGAGCGTGACCGTAAACGGATCATGGTACACCAATGATCTCGGTTACTCGGTCGCGTACGGCGACGTGAATGGCGACGGTTATGATGACATGATTCTCGGGGCTCGTACCGCGAGCCCGAACGGTCAAGAAAATGCCGGACAGTTTTACGTATTCTTCGGTAACAGCACTCACGGCATTCCGCAGGAAAGCTGGACTTCCGCTTACGCGAACTTGACCATAAACGGCACTTATGCCAGTACGGGAGGTGCCAGCAGCTCAGTAGCATCAGGAGACATAAACGGAGACGGATTCGATGACGTCATAATTGGTATAGCAACTGCCAGCCCCAACAATGTCACCCATTCAGGACAGGCTTACGTATTCTTCGGAAATTCCACAGAAGCATTAGCGGGAAAGAATTGGAATTCCACTTACGCCAACATCACGGTGAATGGGACCAAAGCGAGCGGTTTCCTGGGTGCGTACATGGCAGCAGGGGACCTCAATGGCGACGGTTACGACGACTTGATACTCAATGCGGTAGGCGAAGACACGTTCACCGGAAGGGACTACGTATTCTTCGGGAACGCGACATCACTGCTTTCAGGCAAAAGCTGGAACTCGACCTCGGCGAATCTCACAATAAGCGGAATCGAGGAATACGACAGGCTTGGCGTGCCTGCATCAGGAGATTTCAACGGAGACGGCTACGACGACCTGATAATCGGGTCTCCCGGCGCAGACTCATACACTGGACGGGCTTATGTGTTTTTCGGCAATCGGACATCACGTCTTTCAGGGAAGAACTGGACCGCGGCTTACGCCAACACCACCATCAAGGGTGCGATGGATGGCGACAGTCTCGGCTCTTCAGTATCCTTAGGAGACATAAACGGGGATGGTTACGATGATATGATAGTAGGATCCCCTGACGCCAGTCCGAATGGCAAACTCTATGCAGGTCGGGCTTACGTCTTCTTCGGAGGAGCTACAGCGAAGCTTGCAGGCAAGAGCTGGTATTCGGCTTACGCGAACGTCACGATAAACGGCACGACCGCGGGCGATGGTCTCGGAAACTCGCTCGCATCAGGAGACATAAACGGAGACGGTTACGACGAATTGATCATAAGTGCCGCTAGTGCGGCTCCAAGCAAGCAGTCGGGCGCAGGACAGGTTTACATCTTTTTAGGGAACCAAACATCCAAAATTGCCGGAAAGAATTGGAATTCCACTTCAGCGAACATCACCCTGAACGGTACTCACGGGGATGACGGCTTCGGCATTTCCGTTGCAGCAGGCGACTTTAACGGCGATTCTTATGATGACCTGCTTGTGGGCGCATACCTTGCGGCTCCGAACTATTTCTCATACGCAGGACAAGCTTTCGTATTCTACCTGATGTATGATACGAGGCATCCAGCGATTTTTATCCAGTCACCTCTTAACCAGTCTTATGGCACGTCAAGTGTCTGGGCTAACGTCACCTTGAGCGAGGAAGGTGTGTGCACGCTTTCGCTTGACGAGGGAACTGGAATCGCCATGAGCAATACGACAGGAAACCACAACAGTCTGATGAATGTGACTGGCGAAGGGCTCCACAACGTAACATTCAATTGCATCAATTCGCTGAACCTGTCATCGAGCAAAACTGCGTACTTCTTGATTGATGTGACTGCCCCCGTCATAACTGTGCTGTCCCCTCTCAACAAGACTTACAATACCGAGAGCGTCTGGGCTAACGTCACATTGAATGAGCTGGGAGATTGCAACCGCAGTCTCGATAGTGGCGCAAACGTGAGCATGAGCAATACCTCAGGCACTCACAACAGTTTGATGTCGGGCCTTGGTGATGGACTGCATTACTTGACGTTTTACTGTACTGACACTGCAGGAAACAGGAACAACACAGTCCGGTACTTCTCGGTTGACACCGTCATTCCGGCCATAACTGTCCAGTCACCGCTTAACCAGACTTACAATACCACGCGCCTCTGGGCTAACGTCACACTGAGCGAGAATGGCTCCTGCACCGCGAGCCTTGACAATAGAGCGAACTTCACATTAAGCAATTCCTCAGGAAACTTCAACTCCCTGATGAACATTGCAAATCCCTATGGCTCCCATTCAGTCCAGTTCTTCTGCATGGACGCTGCTGGAAACCTGAACAGCACAACGATTTACTTTACTGAGGGCGTCCAGTCCCCAATGTTGTATTCCGCATCATCAGCGAACCTCACGGTGAACGGCACGGTCGCGTACGATTATCTCGGTCACTCGGTTGCGTACGGCGACGTGAACGGAGACGGCTATGACGACTTGATTGTCGGCGCTTTCGGTGCAGCAGACTATGCAGGACGGGCTTACGTCTTCTTCGGCAAAGCTACAGCGACGCTTGACTGCAAGAATTGGGATGCGTCTTCCGCTAATGTCACAATCACTGGCACGAACGCGGGAGATTATCTCGGCATCTCGGTTTCATCAGGAGACGTTAACAATGATGGCTATAGTGACGTGATTATCGGCGCTTACGCCGCCAAGCCGAACGAAATGTGGTATGCAGGCCAGGCTTACGTCTTCTTCGGGGGGCCGACAGATGATCTTGATGGCAAGAGCTGGAGTGCGGATTCCGCTAACGTCACGATAGACGGCGCGAACGCGAACAATATGCTTGGTTATCCTGTTGCATCAGGTGACGTGAACGGCGATGGCTATGACGACTTGATTATCAGCGCTTACTACGCCAGTCCGAACGGCAAATACCGAGCGGGCCAGTCTTACGTCTTCTTCGGGAACAGCACCTCAGCGCTTGACGGCGCGAGCTGGAATGCGGATTCCGCTAACATAACAATCAATGGCACTGCCTCAAGCAATTATCTCGGCTACTCGGTCGCCTCCGGAGATGTGAACAACGACGGCTACAGTGACTTGATTATCGGAGCTTACGTTGCCAGTGCAAATAGCCAACCACTTGCAGGCCAGGCTTACGTCTTCTTCGGGAACAGCACCTCAGCGCTCGACGGCGCGAGCTGGAATGCGGATTCCGCTAACATAACAATCAATGGCACGAATACAGGTGATTATCTCGGTTGGTCTGTTGCATCAGGTGATGTTAACGGAGACAGCTATAGCGACTTGATTGTAGGCGCTGGTGGTTCCAGTCCGAACGGCCTGGACGGCGCGGGACAGGCTTACGTATTCTTCGGGAACAGCACTTCAGCGCTCGACGGCAAGAATTGGAATTCGACTTACGCTAACGTCACGCTAAACGGCACGAACGCATACGATTTGCTCGGCAGTTCGGTTGCATCTGGTGACGTGAATCGCGACGGCTACAGCGACTTGATTATCGGCGCTTGCCAAGCCAATCCGACAGACCTGCCCCCAACAGGCCAGGCTTACGTTTTCTTCGGGAACAACACTTCCGCGCTCGACGGCAAGAATTGGAATTCGACTTACGCTAACGTCATAATCACCGGCACAAACGCGTGGGACGATTTCGGTTACTCGGTTGCCTCCGGTGACTTGAACGGCGATGGCTACAGTGACTTGATAATCGGTGCTGACGCTGCCTATTCGAACGACCAAGAAACTGCAGGCCAGGCTTACTTATTCTTCATCATGACCGACACGACGCCTCCGACAATCTCCCTGCTAAGTCCGACCAACACCACTTACACGACGCTAGCCATTCCGCTCCAGTTCTGGGCTAGCGAGAATCTTTCATGGGTCGCATACAATCTCGACAACGGCACAACTAACGTGACGATCTCCGGCAACACATCAATAGAGCCTGCCAATGGAGCGCACAGCATAGTCCTCTTCGGAAACGACAGCGCGGGAAACTATAACAGGACTGACGCGGTCTATTTCACTCGTGATTATAGTCCGCCTAGTGACGGTGGTGACGGAGACGGCGGTGGCGGAGGCAGTGTTGGAAGTCTTCCCCCGAGTGGGACGGAAACGATGTTGTTTGAACAGGTAACTGCGGGTGAGACTGCCTATTTCGCTCCTTCTGACTGGACGAATATAACGAACGTGACTCTCACGCTAAGTGAGAACGTTACGACTGTGCGCATAAGCGTTCAGCAGCTTCCTGAAAACACCACTAACGCGACAGCTGTTCCTGATGGAGCTGTTTATTCGTATGTCCAAGTCTCGGTCACCGGAGTTAATGCAAGCGGCATTAAGAATGCTTCATTCAGCTTCAAGATGTCAAAGGAATGGCTTTCTGCCAACGGACTTGATTCAGGAAACGTTCACGTGCAAAGGTATGATACGGAAACCGGCGCATGGACTGATGTTCCGATAGAACTCGTGAATGAGGACGTGGACTACTATTACTTCAAGGCGACTCTAGACCATTTCTCCATATTTGCGATAATTGCTATGGTAGAGGCGCATACGGAGATACTGGAGAATAAGGAACTGTTGGGCATGTATATCTGCGAGGACGGGAAATGCGGCCTGAGCGAGGGCGAGAACTGCACTAACTGTCCTTATGACTGCGGGAAGTGCCCTGACGTATGCGGTGATGGCGTGTGCAGCAGTAATGAATCATGTTCTACCTGTCCTTCGGATTGCGGTGCCTGCGCCCCGGTTTGCGGTGACGGAATTTGCAGCGCTGAAGAATCCAGTGTGAACTGCCCTTCGGACTGCGGCGCGCCTCCAGCTATTTGCGGGAACGCTGTGTGCGATCCTGGCGAGGACTCGAAGTCTTGTCCTGATGATTGCGTTGTGAGCGCTGGAGTTGTGCCTGGGGGTATTGGAGGCATTTTATGGATGATTGTTGCCGCAGTCGTGCTTGCGGCAACTCTTGGCGCGGGTGCCGTTGTGGTTTACGTGAGGAAACAAAAGATAGAGGACGCTCAAGAAGAGCATTACGAGATTGGTGAACCGCCGAAGTTTTAATTCACCATCACCACCACCGTAATCAGGGAGAATCTCAATAATTAACGCCGCCCTCCCAAAAACTTTTTATTCATCAAATCGAAATAGATTGATGTATGGAGATTACAACGCATTGCACTGTTCTCCGCGGGTTCATAAAGAAATGAAAAAACGCAACGCTTTCCTCACGCGGCGAAAAGCCGCAATGGCAACAGTGTTATCTGCAGTCCTGATTATCGCGGTCATCTCTTTCCTCGTCTTCTCGAATTCGGTAAAAGCGCAGCAGTCGGAAACGAACGGGAATAACGGGAACTGCGGAGACGGCACGTGCATTGGCGGTGAGAACTGCACTAATTGCCCTTCAGACTGTGGGAGTTGCGATAACACCCGTTGCGGCAACGGAGTATGCGACGGCGGCGAGCTTTGCACCACGTGTCCTTCGGATTGCGGAGCGTGCCCTGCCGCCACTGAAGCAAATTCGAACATTATCCAAATCGTTGTAGGAACATTCGGCGTGGTTTTCCTCATAATAATCGTCATATTCGTATTCATTTACTTCATCTTCAAGCGCTGGAAGAACCGGGATGAGCAATTCGGAAAGAGCAAGGGAACTTATGGGGATCGCCCTGAACAAGAAGCGGAGGCAACACCGGTTGAAACATCGCCTGGCTGGACCATCGCGAACTTGGGCGATACTAAGGAAGGAAACCGCGAAGGGCCCGGTAAAGAGATTTAAATGATGCCCGCTGAAAAACGCATCATCTGATTTAACCGCCTTGGAATATTACTGTAATCTTCAGCAGCTCGGCATAAGCTCGAGCGGATTCGGAAAGTCCGCGGCTCCAGATTACGCATTCGAGAAATACGCTGAATTACGGGACAGGAAAAGCATCCGTTCCGACAGGAAAATCCAGCTTGAACTCGAAGTGGGAGCAGACCATACTAATGTCGTCTACGAATCGCTACCTGCTTACACGCGCCTGGCTAAGAGTCGTGGAGTGATAGTCACTGCGGTGCACGCGAATCCGAACAAGAACATCGCATCAGAGGACGAGGCGGTGCGACAGGATGGGATTGATTACTCCAAAAAGGCAGTTGACGTGGCAAAAGGACTGGGCGCCGACCGTGTTGTGATCCATCCTGGTTACGAGTTCGTAGACGCGGATAACAGGAAGCGGTTTCCTGACAAAGGCACTTTCGAGAAGGCGGCAGAATCCATTGCGGAAATAGCTGAATACGCTATGCATTCTGGAATAAAATTGTGTCTTGAGAATCTCAGGCACGAAGGCGCCATAGGTTCCAGTCCCGAGCGATTGTCGAAAATTGTTAAGCTGGCCAGGGAGAAATGCAGTTCAAAATCCGTTCGGAAATTGATAGGCGCCACTCTCGACTTGGGCCACCTTAACACGACTGCAAAGTACGGAGTCTCGGATTACCTGAGCGCTCTTGACTGCGGACGGGACGTATATCACGCCCACTTGCATTACAATAATGGGAAAGATGACGAGCACCTGCCCATGATCAGGGTCGATCCCGTTTGGGAAGCAAAGCTGACTGCGCTCGGGAATGGTTTGTGGAGCGGGCGCGCGACCAGTACGATGGAAATTAATCCACTTGAAGAGAGTGACGTTGTCGGTTCCATAGACACACTCTATAAAAACAAGTACTTTAAAGGACATAATTGCTCATCAACGTAATTTTTTATTCATTTTTTTTAGAAATCTATTAAAATAACGATTCACTGCCACCACTCCAGAAAGTGACAGTAATACCATGACTCTCTTACAGAATGTTCTGAAGCCAAGGAATTTTGATTCAAGAAAAGGGGATCTTGGAAAAATAATGGTGATAGGCGGCTCCCCTCAGTATGTCGGCGCTCCCGCGCTAGTCGGCCTTGCAGCACTCGCAAGCGGTGCAGACATAGTCAATATTTTCGCACCGAAACAAGTGGCTTGGACGATAAACACCATGAGCCCCGCTCTCATAACAACTAAGCTTGAGTGCGAGATACTCAACCCTGACCACGTGAAACCACTTCTTGAAGCGTCTGAAAATTTTGATTGCCTCGTTATAGGAAACGGTCTTGGCGCCGCAAAGGAAACGATTGAGGCAGTATCGCAAATACTCTCGAAAGTAAGCATTCCCACAGTGGTTGACGCTGACGCATTCAAGGCGAAAGTGGTGCCGAAGAAAGGACTGCTCACGCCTCACTCCGAGGAATTCAGGACCATGTTCCAGGACCAGATAACAAAGGACGTTGAGAAGAACAAGGCCAAAGTGCAGAAGTACGCGGCGGCAAAAAAGTGCGTCATACTCCTCAAAGGCGGCGTTGACATAATAAGTGACGGCAAAAAAATATCCGAAAACAGGATACACAATCCTGACATGACTGTAGGGGGAACTGGAGACACACTCGCGGGAATTTGCGCAGCATTCGTCGCGCAAAGCAACGGCAACCTCTACGAATCGGCAACGGCAGCCGCATGGGTCAATGGCACCGCAGGAGACATGTGCCTCAAGAAGCGCAAGCGAGTCCTGCCGCACTGGCTGGTCGAGAACATTCCTGAAAGCATACAACTAGGATTATTCCAGTGAACTGTATCGCGCCTTCTAGATTGCTATTCCGAAAAGCACTCGTGCAAGAGCTCCTATGCTGAAACTTATCACGGTAACTGCCAGCGCAATCAACGCCATCTCCACAAACCGCGGGATGAACCTTTGACTCGTTGCGGTGGTTATGTAAAAGATGTAGCCTGCAACAACAAGCAGCGCTATCGCGAGCATGGACGCGAAAGCGGCATAAACGTTTCCCAATATGAAGTAGGGACTGATGAGAAGCAGGACCGTGACAATATAAGTTATCCCCGTGTACATCGCGGATCTGAGCGGAGTCTTTCCGACTTTCGCGTTTCCAAGAGACTCCTCCCTCACAGAAAGATAACTCGAGGCAGCCATCGAGAGCGCCGCGGCGACACCAACCATCAAGCCTGAGATGGCCACTACCTTTCCGTTTTGTAGAGCGAAAGTCAATCCTGCCAAAGCACCAGTCAGCTCCACCAACGCATCGTTCAAGCCCAGCACAATCGAACTCGCGTACTCGAGCCGTTCCTCGGAAATCATGTTCAGCAATCGTTTCTCGTGAGCCTGCTCGTCGCGTATTATCGCATTGGCCGCGGGAAAAGAATGCCCGAGCCATCTGTAATTCTTCTGCGCTCGGCCCTCGCCGTTCTCCATGAGCTTCAGAGCGAAAGAGAGACCCAAAATATTGGCCAGAAGCGTGTACCACCATACGCGGAACCCGTCTGGCCTGAATTCGGTTTCCGTGATTCCACGCAGTATGCGATAATGCTTCAGCTCGTCACGAGCTATGTGTTCGAGAACGCTCCTGTTATTATTATTCTTGTTCTTAATGGTGGCTTTTTTCGAGAGGCCGAGATAAATCAGGTGCTCAGTCGCCTCCCCCTTCTGCATGATTTCAACAAGCGCCTTGGGATCGTCGTGCGTAGCCATGAATAAAGATGCATATCATCATCGCGTCAAGTGATTAAAATGATTACATGATAATCGCGAAAAGCAAAGCATTGACGGCCCCGATATGGATGCAGGCATCTCGGCGACTTCAATTTATTTAAACAAGCCGGTTCGAATATTGAAGTGGTCAGGTCACTCAACTTATGGCAGCCGAAGATGGCGAAGTAGCAGCGGGTTTCACGGTCACGCCTTGGGAAGTAAGCGGTAAAGTCGACTACGACAAGCTCGTAAGACTGTTCGGGACGACCCCAATAGACAAGAAACTATTGGAGCGCTTGAAGAAGCACTCTAACGGCACGCTCCATCCATTCCTGAAGAGGAAGCTTTTCTTCTCGCACAGGGACCTCGATGTACTGCTTGACGGTTTTGAAAAGAACGGAGAGAAATTCGCCCTATACACGGGCAGGGGCCCCTCAGGCAGGACCACCATCGGCCACTTGATCCCGTGGATGTTCACGAAATACCTTCAGGACACATTCAATGCCGAACTCTATTTCCAGCTCACTGACGACGAGAAATTCCTCATAAAAGACGGGCTCACAATCGAAGACGTCATTGCATTCACGCAGGATAACGCACTCGACGTTGTGGCATGCGGGTTTGATCCAAAAAAGACAAGAATATTCGCGGACACCGAATACATAAAGACGCTCTACAAGACCGCGATAAGTGTCGCGAAGAAAATCACTTTCTCTACCGCTAAAGCGGTTTTCGGATTCAAGAACGACAGCAACATAGGCATAATATTCTTTCCCGCAATCCAAGCGGCGCCCGCATTCCTGCCGTCAATCATTGAGGGAAAGCCCGTTCCAGTACTCATACCTTGCGCGATAGACCAAGACCCTTACTGGCGAATTGCCCGTGACGTGGCACCAAAACTGGGTTTCCCCAAGCCTGCCGCAATCCACTCTAAATTCATACCGAGCCTGGGCTCCGGAGGCAAGATGAGCGCAAGCATCCCTGAAACTAGCATATTCACTACAGACTCGGAAGATGTCGCAAGGAAGAAAGTGATGAACGCATTCTCAGGCGGACAGGCGACTGTCGCCGAACAGAAAAAGCTTGGAGGGAATCCCGAAGTCTGTTCCGCATTCCAGTACTTCGTATTCCTCTTCGAGAATGATGACGCGAAGCTCGGCGTGCTTGAATCGGAATGCCGAAGCGGAAGGATGGTCTGCGGGGACTGCAAGAAGATGCTCGCTGACCGCGTGTGCAAGTTCCTGAATGAACATCAGGAACGAAGGGAGAAGGCAAAAGACGTCATAAATGACTTCATGGTCAGGGATTAGTGCTTTTTGTTTCCCAGAACCAACCGTTTCTGCGTCCCGCAACTTCCGCACTTGATTATCCTGGCTCCGCCTCCGGTTTTTGACACTCTCGCAACGCAATTCACTCCGGGAACAAGTGGCGTCAGGCATTTCTTGCAGATCCATCGCTTGAATTCCTGAGGGAGTTGGACGTTGTGCCTCATACCGAGTTTCCTCGCAAGGAAAACATAGCGGTGGGAAAGCTTGACATCGCTTCGCGCCTTCTCGAACGCGAGCCCTAACAGTATCCCTATTCGCGACTTTACTATTGCGCGCGTGTCAACAACATTCTCCTCCCGCGCCAAGCTGCCTCATCAACCTCCCAGTGCCGCTATGATGAACGCGACTGCTGTTGCCGCCAGAAGCTCTTTTTCGGAAACGCTTATGGTCTCGTCGACTTTCAGATTCTCAACCTGCCTGAATGTGCCGTGAGGGAAGCCGCCCACGATCACGACCGTATCATCAACCGGTTCCAGGTGTTTTCTTAATTCCTCAGGCAGTTTCACGAGTGTCCCTCCGGCGTCGAACACTATAGTCTTTTTTGGACTTAGTGACTCGACTAATTCTTTTAGCGTCATCTCGCGCTCCATCGAGAGCAGTGCCTCGCCCGTTGGAGGGACACGTCCGTTTTCGAACAACTGCTCCATGAGTCCCACGAATCTCTTGTAATTCTTTGGAATCCGCGTTTCAGGATTAACGACTATCACCCGGTTGTCACGCGTGTGTATGATGACTTGCAGCTCCCTCCTTTTGCATGCAGGACTGTCGAGCGCGATGATGAGTGCCGTGTGTATGAGGTCGGGTCGGCCTCTTCGGTCCCCTTCCTTTATTCCGTTCTGTGCCTTGAAGAATTCAGCGGAATCAAGAAGCGTCCTTGACGGATCCTTATGAGTGTATCTCGCGTAGCCCCTGACTTGCGGGTGGCGTCTCAACTCTTCAGGAATGAGTTCGAGCTCGCTTTCAGCGAGTATGAGGTACATTTTTTTGTTTCAGTGCAGGATGCCTCTTTAAAGCTTTTCAGGCGCTCTATTGCAGTGCCTGCTGTTGTGGTGCATTCTTTTTGAGTATGCCGTATGCGAGAATGCAAAATCCAAGGTACGAAACCCCGGCAATTGCGAAAATCGCAAAATAGCCGAATGCCTGTATCAGGAAGCCTCCTATGGCGAGAGACGCGACAGCCACAACGTAACTCGGAACGTGTAGGACGCCCATGTCGCTGCTCATGACCTTGCTGTCGCCTGTCGCAACGAACACGAGTTCTTCCCAGATGACGTCTCCGAATCCCATGCACAATCCGATTATCGTAATGAGTATCGGGATGGTCCAGTAGTTCCCGAACGGAAGTGCGATGAGTGCCGCGAACGCCACTATCCCTGCAAGAACATTAAGCGAGTTGACTTTGCGCGCCTTGTTCTTAAGCAGTGCGAAAATAGTTGCGCCATCAGACAGGCGGTATAGCGAGAGGGCTATCCCTATTTGCGCATAACTGAACACCCGCTTGTCGAGATAAAGGGGGAGCGCGAGGCTCAAAAGCACTGTTGATGTGAGCATTGAAAGACTCATCACGAGCGAGGTGTATATCAGCAGCTTCGATTTCTTCCTGAAATCAAGTTGTGAGAATAGTTTTACCAAGTCGACCTTGTAGTCTTTCGTTTCATCCTTGAAAGGCAAAAACCACGACATGATTATGTTCGCAACACCGAGAATGACGAGGCCGATAAGCGCTGTCTTGAATGAAAAAGAGTTGAGAAGGAATCCAACAATCAGCGTTCCGGCAGCGAACGCCACGAGCCTCAATCCTATGAGGCGCGAGGTCTCAAGCGCCGGGTCTTTCTTCCTCGCCATTGCCTGCCTGAACGTTGCAGTGCGGTTGACCGCCCAGAGAGCGGAAGTGCCGACGCCACGCAGTCCTTCTGCGAGAACGTAACCGGGGGGGCTTACTGCGAAAACGTAGATGAGTGCCGCCATCATCCTCGATACTGCGGTGAGCACGAAAAATGACTTGAGCCCCCACATGTCCGAGAGCGATGCGAATACTATCCTGCTGAAGAGTATGACTATCGGGGATACTGAAAGAATCAATCCTATGCTTCCCACTTTCACATGCCTGGAGTTGAGCATGAGCGGTATGAGTACTGTGAGTGCGGATTCGATGAATGCGTCCACGAAATTCAGGGTCTTCAGCTTGAATACCGTTTTTGTTTAGCGAATCACTTCCCCGGTTCCGATGTTCAGTGTATTATTGTTATTTGTATGTGTATAAAACCGTTTCTTAATGAAGAGGAAAAAAAATTTGTGGGCCGGCATGGCTCCTGCCGCGCCAGCCCCGCATTCAGTCATTAAAAAACGCAAAAGAATCTTTTAGGCGTATCCTTTGAGCTTCATGGCTTCAGCCACACGACTTACCGCAACCATGTAGGCCGCTACCCTCATGTTCACCTTGTTCTCCTTGCTCGTCTTGTAGACGTTCTCGAATGATTCAACCATTATCCGCTCGAGCTTCTCGTTCACTTCCCCCTCAGTCCAGTAATAGTTCTGCAGGTTCTGGACCCACTCGAAGTAACTCACGGTGACTCCTCCCGCATTCGCAAGTATGTCAGGCACGAGCAAGACACCCTTCTTGTAGAGTATCTCGTCCGCTTCAGGAGTCGTTGGACCGTTTGCGCATTCCGCGATGATTTTTGCCTTCACGTTTCCTGCGTTCTCAGAGTTTATCTGGTTCTCGAGCGCTGCCGGAACGAGTATCTCGCAGTCAAGAGCCAGGAGTTTCTCGGTGCTTAAATCCTTGCTTCCCGGAAATCCCTTGACCGTTCCGTTCTTTTCCTTGAAGTCAAGAAGCGCTTTAGCATCCATTCCCTTCTCATCGTAAGCGGTTCCTTGCGAATCGTTCACTGCTATGACTTTGCAGCCGAGCTTATGCAAGAATATCGCGGCGAATGATCCGGCATTGCCGTATCCCTGAACGACCACACGCGCGCCCTCGAGCTTTAGACCGGTCTTTTTCGCTGCTTCCCTTATTGTGAAGACACATCCCCTTGCGGTCGCGGTGTCACGGCCTTTTGATCCTCCGACAGCCAACGGTTTTCCGGTTATGACTCCTGGAGTCTGTTTGCCTTTTAGCCTGCTGTAAGTATCCATTATCCAGGTCATGGTCTGACCGTTGGTGTAAACGTCAGGCGCCGGGATATCTACCTCGGGACCTATTATCACGGCTATCCTTTCGGCATATTTCCGTGTCATCCTCTCTAGTTCTCCATTGCTCATCTTTTTGGGATCGCAGATTATGCCTCCCTTAGCGCCGCCATACGGTATTCCCACCACTCCGCACTTCCAAGTCATCCATGCGGATAGCGCTTTGACTTCCTCGAGCGTTACGTTCGGATGGTATCGTATTCCTCCCTTGCATGGCCCTCTTGCCGAATTGTGTTGTGAGCGGAAGCCGGTGAATACCTTGACGCTTCCGTCATCCATCCTGACAGGTATCGATACAGTCAGGATTCGTTCGGGATATTTCAGGACTTCGTGTATTCCCGGATCAAGCTTGAGTTTCGCGGCGCACATCGCCAGCTGCTCAAGAGCTATGTCGTACGGACTTTTTGCTGTTGTGGTTGTTACAGTTTGTTTCGTTTCTTTATTCGCCATTTTTTTTAGAATTTTCACCAACTGATTGGTAATTGTTTATGTGGAAAGCTTCCAAATCACGAAATATAAACTTTTTGTGACTCGTGTTGTCTTGTGGCATGGAGGATTTTATTCCCTTAACTCTCTTAATGCCTAGATAATGTTGAGCTTATCAAAAAAGTTAGGCTTCTTCGTCCTTACAAGCCACGCTGGAGTCTTGGATTTCCGTATTATTATTTCAGTGTCCGCGCACACTTCACGGACCTCACCACCATCAACTGCGACTTTCGCATGGTTCTTCGGAACTATCTTTATCGTCCGCTCATCGCTTATCACAATAGGCCTTGATCTGAGCATGAACGGAGCGATCGGCACTATTCCGAAAACATCGCATCCCGGCACTATTATCGGCCCGCCGCTTGCAAGAGCATAAGCAGTTGAACCCGTTGGAGTGCATACGACTATGCCATCGCCTCTTATGTCAAGCGCCTTCTGGTCATCGACATATATTTCGAGCTCTATCATCTTGTTCGGGACATTGCTTACCACGCAATATTCGTTAAGGGCGTCAGGCAGTATGTTGCTTGAGAGCTTATCACGCTTCTCCAAACGGTACTTTTTCGCCAATACTGCCTCAACTCCTGTTTCCCACGCATCGTTTCCGACTTCGCTTAAGAAACAGACTTTGCCGTAGGCGACCACCAGTTTCGGAACGCCGTTGTAAACGCTTTCGGAATACAACACCGTGCCGTCACCGCCGACCACGACGACAAGCCCGGGATTCTTCGAGACAGGAAGACTGAGCGCTTTGGCAGTCCTCTCGTCAACTCCCGCCTTTAGTTTCTTGGCTATCTTCAAGGCGAGCCTCTCGGCTCCAGGATTTCTTTTCGCCACTACCGCGAAATCGAAATCGTGCATATCTTTCTGCTTTTGCGTCTTGACCATGATAACATAATTGACTCCGCAATCATCCAATAAAAAGATTCCAGTCTGCACTCTAAAATATGCTTCCAGCGTGCTTTCATCCCAGTTATGCCATGACAAGGCACTCCAAATACTTTATAATGTAGGAAAATAGTCCTGAACCCTGAAGGGCTAGTTGGAAGATGGTCAAAGCCGATTTCTCGAAACTCGAGGCAATCTTCGCGAAGCGCGGGAAAGGACCCGAGGCGTTGATAGCCATACTCCAGGACGCCCAGAAAGCGTACGGCTATCTTTCGGAAGAAACGGTAAAGAAGATATCCGATGAAACCAACATTCCCGAAGCCAGGATATACGGCGTCATCACGTTCTACAACTGGTTCAGGCTCGCGCCTATAGGAAAAAATCTCGTGCGCGTCTGTCATGGGACTGCATGCCATGTCGGAGGAGCTGAAAGCGTATCACAGGAGGTCTCGAATATTCTCGGAGTAGACGACGGCAAGACGACACCTGACGGAAAGTTCACACTCGAGCGCGTAGCGTGCCTCGGATGCTGCAGTCTCGCTCCCTGCATTATGATAAACGAAGACGTGTACGGACGGCTAGATTCTCCAAAGAAAATCCGGGAAGTCTTGGAGGGATACTAGGGAAAATGGTGGTGAATGGAAAACGCGCAGTGGACGATTCCTCATCTTTCCGGATAGTGCTGGGCTTCGGCTCATGCGGCATAGCTGCCGGAGCGCACAAGACGCTTGAAGCGGTGAATAAGGAACTCAAGCGCGCCGGACTCAATCCCGCCAGGATCGTGAAAAAGACAGGATGCATCGGGATGTGCTTCAGCGAGCCGTTGCTCGAGATACGGGAAGGAGATGACGGAAACAAAAGGACTATTTACGGGGGTGTTACGCCGGAGCGCGCGGAGCGTATAGTGAAAGAACACTTCCTCATCAAGCACGGCGAGCCCATAAAGGAGTGGGTTGTTTTTTCGACCCAGTTCGGAACCACTGATGATTCATTCCTAAAGAAACAGAAGCGGATTGTCCTTCGGAATTGCGGAGTCATAGACCCAGAGGACATCAGTGACTACAAGAATCAATGCAGTGGATACAAGGCTCTCGAGCATGTCCTGAAGGACATGAAGAATCCTGAAGAAGTAATACAGGAAGTGCTTTCTTCAGGACTCAAAGGACGAGGAGGCGCCGGATTCCCGACTGGACGCAAGTGGAAATTCACGAGGGACGCACCGGGCACCGTGAAATACATCATATGCAACGGGGACGAAGGGGATCCCGGAGCGTTCATGGACCGCGTGATACTAGAAAGCGACCCGCACAGCGTGATAGAGGGAATGCTGATTGCAGGATACGCAGTCGGCGCCTCATGCGGTTATTTCTACGTTCGCGAGGAATACCCATTGGCGATAGAGCGCTTGACTCTCGCACTGAAACAGGCGAGGGACGAGGGATTCATCGGAAAAAACATTCTCGGAACTGATTTCTCGTTCGACATAGACATAAAGAAAGGCGCTGGAGCATTCGTCTGCGGAGAGGAAACCGCACTCATAGCATCGATTGAGGGACGAAGGGGAATGCCCCGCCTGCGTCCGCCATTCCCTGCAGTGAACGGCCTTTTCGGGAAACCAACTGTAATCAACAACGTGAAAACGCTCACTAACGTCCCGTGGATACTGCTTCACGGCGCCGCTGAATTCTCGAAGATTGGGACACAGAACAGTCCGGGGACAGCGGTTTTCGCGCTCACCGGAAAAATACGCCGCGGAGGACTCGTTGAGGTCCCGATGGGAACGACTCTAAAGGAAATAATCTACGATGTAGGAGGCGGCATAAAGAACGACAGGAAGCTCAAGGCAGTACAGACTGGAGGCCCTTCAGGAGGCTGCATTCCGGAACGGATGGTTGACACCCCAGTGGACTACGAATCGCTTGCCAAGACCGGATCGATAATGGGTTCAGGCGGGATGGTGGTCATGGACGATGCCACTTGCATGGTGGATGTCGCGAGATTCTTCCTGAAATTCACGCAGAACGAGTCGTGCGGGAAATGCACGTTCTGCAGGATAGGGACAAAGAGACTTCTGGAGACGCTTAACAGGATAAGCGAGGGAAAAGGAAAGGAAGGGGATCTAGAATTCCTTGAAGACCTCGCGGTCAAAGTGAAGGCATCATCTCTTTGCGGCCTCGGACAGACCGCGCCGAACCCCGTGCTCACGACAATAAAGTACTTCCGGGAGGAATACGAATCCCACATAAAGGAACACAAATGCCCTGCGGGAGTCTGCAAGGCGCTAATCACATTCACCATAAATTCAGAGAAGTGCATCGGGTGCGGCCTATGCAGGAAGGCATGCCCTGCGGGCGCCATCTCGGGAGAACTGAAGAAACCGTTCAGGATAGACGCTTCCAAGTGCGTGAAATGCGGCGCGTGCATCGCGTCATGCAGGATCGGCGCAGTTGCCAAGAAATGAGGTACAAGAAAAGCCATGACGAACACTCATCACCCCCATCACGATGACGATAGTGCGAACGCCAATCCGGTGATGATCGATGTCGACGGGCAAAAAATCGTGACGCGGGAAGGCCAAAGCGTCCTTGATGCCGCTAAAGAGCACGGCATAAAGATACCTGCACTCTGCAATGACGAGAGGCTTGAACCATTCACTTCATGCTTCGTGTGCATGGTCGAGCTCCAGACCGGCAGGAAAGGAATGGTGCCCTCATGCGGCACCAGAGTAGCTGAAGGAATGAAGGTAGTGACAAACAGCCAGTCAGTACGTGATGCGAGGAAGGCGGCGCTGGAATTGCTCTTGTCAGACCATTACGGAGATTGCATAGCGCCATGCAGCCGCACATGCCCTGCGGGAGTGGATGTGCAGGGATACGTCTCGCTCATAGCTAACGGGCAGTACGAGGACGCGATCGAACTCATAAAGGAAAAACTCCCGCTTCCCGCGGTATGCGGAAGAATCTGTCCCGCGCCATGCGAGAGCGAATGCAGAAGGAATCTCATAGAATCACCAGTAGCAATAAGGCACCTCAAGAGGTTCGCGGCTGACACGGTCGCAGCGAAAAAGACGAAAGGAACCCTGGAAAAGAAAAAGAAAAATGTTCACAGGACCGGACCGAAAATCGCCGTGATAGGCGGAGGCCCTGCAGGGCTTTCAGCAGCGTACTATCTGGCAAAGAAAGGATACAGGATCACTATTTTCGAGAAAAGCGACAAGGCAGGAGGAATGCTCCGCTGGGGCATACCTGACTATCGCCTGCCTCAGGACGTTCTCGACCGCGAAATCGATGACATACTCTCCGAGGGAGTGACTCTCAAGACCGGCATGGAATTGGGAAAGCAATTCACGCTTGATGGCTTGCGAAAAGAGCAGGGATTCGAGGCGGTGTTCATTGCTCTCGGAGCACAGAACGATCGGAAGCTCGGCATTCCCGGGGAAAACGCGAATGGGGTCCTTTCAGGCATAAGATTCCTGAACGAAGTATCACACGGCATGAAAGTGAGCATAGGCAGGAAGGTATTGGTGATCGGAGGAGGCAACACCGCGGTTGATGTGGCAAGGACCGCCATACGGGTCGGTGCCAAGGAAGTAACGATATGCTACAGGCGGTCCAAGAAGGAGATGCCTGCCAACTTGATAGAAATCGAGGAGGCAGAAGTCGAGGGAATAAAGTTAGAGATGCTCGTAAGCCCCACGCAGGTGATCGAGAACAAGGACGGCATGGTTTCCGGACTGGAGTTCGTGAGGATGAAACTCGGCGAGCCCGACAAAAGCGGAAGGCGTAAGCCGGAACCGCAAGCTGGATCTCAATTCATCATGCCTGCCGATACAGTGATAGCAGCCATAGGACAGGTTCCTGACTTCACTGGAATAGGAGATCCTGAGAAGAAGGAACTTGGGCTCGATGCGCGCTCCAGCACACTGCAGGTTAATCCTGACACGCTTCAGTCCAATATTCCATGGATTTTCGGAGGAGGAGATCTAGTATCAGGGCCTGATCTCGCAATCAAGGCCGTCGCAGCCGGAAGGCGCGCGGCGGAATCAATAGACAAATACGTAAGGGGCGATACTGAGCTCAAAGGCCCTGCTGAACAATTCTACGTAAGCAAGGGAGAGCTTTCAGAAATAGACCGAAATGAGTTTTCCGACGTCGTGTCCATCCCTAGAGTGGAGATTGCCAGCATAACGCCCGAGGCGCGCATCAAGAATTTCAGTGAAATAGAAGAATGCTATTCTGAGGAGGAAGCGCTCAAGGAAGCGGAAAGATGCCTGTCATGCGGTTGCACGAGTGCATTCGATTGCACACTCCGAAATCTCGCTACGGAATACGCAGTCGATCCATTGAAATTCAAAGGTGAACGCCACTCGTTCCCTGTGGACGAATCGCATCCATTCATAATCAAGGACGACTCGAAATGCATTCTGTGCGGAAGGTGCGTCAGGGCGTGCAGGGACATCTCATGCGTGGAGTGCATAGACTTCTCGAAGCGCGGCTTCGACGCGAGAATCAGCACATCATTCAACAGACCCCTATTGGAGACCACTTGCGAGTCGTGCGGCGAGTGCGTGGAGACTTGTCCGACAGGAGCGCTCGCAGAAAGAAGCGATATGCTCAAGCGCGGGCCGTTCAAATACTCAAGCATCCCGACAGTCTGCCAGTACTGCAGCATGGGCTGCGGCATGATGCTGGACGCAAGGGGCAGGAAGATAATGAGAGTCACAGGAAACAACAAGTCCCCGGTGAGCAATGGACGCCTCTGTGTCAAGGGTCGTTTCGGCTATTACTTCGTGAACCAGCCGGATCGGCTCGCGACACCACGTTCAAGAGCTAATGGAAGCGAAGGGCTAAAGGACGTCTCGTGGGAAGTTGCCATCGCATCCGCTGCCACTAATCTGAAAAGGATAATCGAAACTCACGGTGGAGAATCCATCTCGGTATTCGTCTCGCCGAGATGCACTTGCGAGGAAGCGTTCATCGCGCAAAAGATTGCCAGGACCGCGTTATACACCAACAACATCGGGACGCTCTCAGAAGCAACTGGCGCTGCGGGATTGAGAGACGTTTTCGGAATGAATACATCAACGTGCAGGCTCTCGAATGTGCGGGATGCGGACGTGATACTAGTCTTCGATCCGGGACTGAGCGAGGAAATCCATCCAGTGCTCGGTTCCATGATACGTGAGGCAGTCATCCGTCGCGGCACGCGTCTTCTCGTCGCAAGCCCGAAGAGGACTCCTCTTTCGAAGTTGGCGCATTCATGGATAAACTATACGGACGAGGAAGAATTAGGAACCCTCGCGCTCACGATGCTCGGAATCGCAGCGGATGCTGGACGTGCGAACAAGGAAAGCATAACTTCATGGCTTCATCCACATAAAGGAGAACAATCAATCCCAAAAATAGAGGACGCTGCCAAGGCGCTCAGGACCACGACAGAGACGCTTGCTGAATTCACCAAAGCGTACGTCAACGCGAAAAATCCAATCATGATACTCCCATCATGGATCACTGGAAAAGCGAACCAGGACTTCTTGTGCGTTCTCGCGCGCGAGGCAGGAGCCGGCCGCGTGATCATGATTCGCCCGAAAAGCAACAGTTCAGGGATTGAGCTTGCAGGAGTCATGCCAACGCATCTTCCCGGGCTCAAGCCAATAAGCGATGCGGAAGCCGTGGATGAATTCTCGAGGGCGTGGGAGTCGACGATTCCGTCTAAGCCGGGTTTAAGCCCGTCAGAGTCTTTGGAACGAATGCGTGATGGTTCTGTCAAGGCAGCGATATTCATAGGGGAAGACCCATTGGGATGCGCCGCAGATGCGGAAACGAGAGCGAGAGTAAAAGCCGCACTGGACAAACTCGATTTCCTTATGGTCATAGACTTGTTCCTGACTGATACCGCAGCTCTTGCTGACGTTGTCATTCCCGCTTCATCTTTCGCCGAGACTAGCGGCTCATTCGTCAACTGCGAGGGACGCGTACAGCATCTGGAAAGCGCCGTGCCTCCTGTCTGCGGAAAACAGACGTGGGAAACTCTCTGCGACTTCTCACGCGTTCTCGGTGTAGCGGCGCATTACGATAACGTTTTTGAGATTTCAAAGGAAATGCGCCTGATGGAAGAGAACGTTGCAAAAAAGACCCGGCTCATGAAGGCCATAACTGGACAGAAAAAGGCTACCTCCGAAAGTGGCGCAACCATGTTCTCGTTCGAGGGATTCTGCGACTGCACCGAAGCCCAGTTTGACCGGGAAGCGAAAACGATGGGAGTCTTCACGCAGTAAGTGAAGCCTCTGTGGGCTTTACTTGTTGCTCTGCATTAGCGCGTCCACTATGGCGCGCGAGCGGCTCGCTCCGCGCTGGTCGAATCCGAAAACGTCGAACGAGTCTATCATGAACTCCACGTACTCGCCTGTTATCCTTGCGAAATTCGGAAGACCGATGACAAGACCCGGCTTTGGCTCGACTAAAAGACCTACGAGCCCTTCGCTTAGCTTCCTGCATGTTTCCATGTCCAGGAAAATCCTCAATGCGTAAGAATTGGCATTTATCCTTCCCACCCGGGATACTTCCGCACGCTTTACTGAACTTTTAGGGAATGAAATCTCACTGCGTCCGTCCCTCACATTGGAAAACTCTATCTTGACTTCGTCAGGCCTTACCATCAGTTTGCCTATCGGCAGGTTATTCACTCCCCGAAGCGTTATGCTCTCCCCGCTTTCGCTCATAGTTGATGGAATACGACTCCTCTGTTTTTCTAGTATATGCTGTGCCTTTCGACTCGCGTACCGTTTTCGACTTTCTTGCCTGAGTCTATTATGCATTCGTCCAGGGTGCAGTTTCTTCCCACAACGGCATTCGGGAATATCATGCTTGCCGAGACGCTGCTGCCCCGGCCGATTGATGCCCCCTCGCCTATTTCCGTGAACGGCTGTATCACCACGTTCGCCCCAATCTTTGCTCTAGCCCGGACTATGACGGGTCCCTTGCCCAGCTTCGCCAAAGGACTAACTACTGCCGTCGGGTCCACCATCACGCGCTCCCCGAACTCGGCACCCATGACGTAATGATTCGCCTTAAGATAGCCGGCTGGCTTTCCTATGTCTATCCAGAAATCCTTGAACACGTATCCATTGATTGTGGCCCCCCATTCAATCATCTTTTCGAATATTTCCCCGAGATTGTCTGGCTTTTGTCCAACTCTCCTTTTCTCCTCGACGTAGCGTGGCACGTGTTCTTGAAGAAATTTCGGGGTTACAACGTAATAGCAGGTGCTGATCAGGCTTTTTGAAGCGACCCCACTTTTTGAGGCGATGCACGCGGCAATCTTGGGTTTCTCCTGGAATCGTACTATCCTCCCGGCCTTGTTTATTACCGCCATCCCGAACTGGGAGTGCATGTCGCACATGTCCATGGAATACAGAGCCACTGTCGCATCATAACTGCGCTTCCTGTGTGCTGAAACGAAGTGCGCGAAATCGAAAGCGGGAGCGAAATTGTCGGAGCCTATGAGCACGTAATCCTCATTCCGTTCAAGGTATGGCGTAGCGTAACTTATCGCCCCGACTGCACCGAATTTCGCTTCTTCCGCGTCCGCCGGCTCCACTATGTATTTGATCTTGAGACCGTGCCTTGCGCCGTTTCCGTAGTGCTCCTTCAGCTGTTCTGCAAGCGCACTATTGACTGATATCACGACATTCCTTATCCCGGCGGTCTTCAGGCGCTCCAATGAATAAGTCAAAACCGGTTTGCCTACTATCGGAAGAAGCGGCTTCGGGGTGTGATCAGTTAGCGGTCTAAGCCTAGTTCCGAACCCACCTGCAAGTATCAGAGCCTTTATTTCAGAAGACATTACGGAGTTTTGCCTTAGAATTCAACTTGCGTTCCGAGAATAAATACATTATCGTGTGACTGCATTGTCTGACATGACGATACGTGACATCCACAAGTCGAGGGACAACACTTTGTGCGACGAAAATATCGTGATGATATTGGCGTGATAAAAATTCCGTTAATGGCACCCCGCACTCTTAGCATAGACAAAATTTAAAATGGCTTGGGGACCCACCTGTATTCATGCCCAGAATCCCGTGCTATGCTGGCTTTGACATCGGCAGCCAGGGAATACACTGTGCAGTCCTCAGCAAAGACGGAAAAATAGTCTTCACCCTACCATCAAGACTCCATTTTGGCAATCCCGTGCTCGTCTTCACACAGATGCTCAAGGATGTGCAGAAAAGATGCAAAAGCATAGTCAGCGTCTCTTTCACAGGAAGCGTTGGCAAACTGATTGCGGATGCGACAAAAACGCTTTTCGTGTATGACCCTCTTGCGATCCCTCTTGGGGCCCACCACATCGCACCCGATGCAAAATATGTATTTCACATCGGCGCAAAGGATCCCTACTATTTCGAGCTGGGAAGCGTGCGTGTCCGTGAGAAGACAAAAGTATACGGCTTGGACCACAGTACAGGCACAAAATGCGGCGGAGGGTCTGGAATTCTTGCGTTTAAACAATACAAGCGGCTGTATGGCGCGCAGTTTCCGGTCAAACTCACCGATACTGAAAAATTAAGTGACCTGAAAAAGAAGAAAGCAATCCTGAGGAATATCACCAAACTCCAGAGGCAGGCGGATAAAATATTTGATTTTGCCGGACGGGAATCAAGGAAATCAAAATCGAACTTGGACGTTGGCGGCAGATGCGGAGTCGTCATCCAGTCAGACATGATTCACCTGCAGAACAGCGGAGAGGACCTCAGCGACATAGTCCAAGGCATGAACCATCGCATTGCACGGAACTATATCAGTGATGTCATAAGGACGCGGAGCCTAAAGAATGAAAGGGCAATCGGCACCGGCGGAGTTCTCATCAATCAGGATATCCGGGAAGTACTTGAGAAAGAGCTGGGCTGTCCAATAGAAGTCCCAAAACATTATCTTGCAGTAGGTGCGATAGGAGTCTGCCTTAAAGCAATCGAGCGTGACGATAAGCGCGTTGTTGACCTTAAAAAGCTAGGCTCGCTTGAGAAGGCACAGAAAAGGTCCATAGGATACTCGGATTCATTGCAGCATGGGCTCAAGCACGTCAAGTTCTATGGAAAGGACAACCTTCCCGATGTAGAATCATTTATTGATGAGGGAAGGACACTCAATGTACTGTTCGGAATTGATGGGGGCTCAACAACGTCAAAGATAGCGGTTGTTGACTCAAAGACAAAAACGCTCTTGTTCAAAGTGTATATCAAGACTCATGGCAATCCAGGAAAGGCGGGCAAAGAACTTTTCAGGCTGACAAAGGAGTGGGCTGATTCTCACAATATCATGCTCAACATCATAGGCTTGGGCTTCACCGGCTCAAGCGCATCGTTGTATGACCTTCTTTTCCTTGACAAGTCGAGAAAGGAGTTCGCTCAATCAGACGTTGTAAAGGACGAGATCACCTGCCATGCGCTCGGCATCAAGCACTTCCAGAAAAATACTGACACGATCCTGGAACAGGGCGGTCAAGATGCGAAATTCACTGTTTTTGACGGAGATGTCGTAAAGTTCTCAAAGATGAACCTAAGCTGCATGGCGGGAACGGGCCAGACCATGGAGAACATGGGGGAGATGATCGGTCTTAACGTCATAGAGCTTAATGAGGCGGCTTTGAAGGCAAAGCGGGTTCCAGTCATAGACCAGACCTGCGGCGTATTTGGTGAATTCGGCGTCTCAGAGCTTATTGCACTCGGACTCCCGAAAGAGGAGATTGCCGCTTCGATCATCTATCAGTGCGCGGGCGGCTACATAAACCAGTTTGTTGCAAATGAAAGGCTCGGAAGCGTCATATCCGCGCAGGGCGGGCCGATGCTCGGAAAAGCTGTGCTCGCCGCCATTGCAGGATTGACCGGGAAAGAGATAAACGCATTCCCGCACAGGGAAATCATTGGTGCATTCGGGGCGGCGCTTGCCGTACTAAAGAATGTCGAAGAACTTGAAAAAAGCGCCATCAGTTATGAAACAAAATTCAGGGGATGGCATATCATTGACACCGAGTTTCATAAGGAAAAGAAACGCTGCAGCGAGGTGTTCGGCTCAAAGAGCTGCGGCATGCGGGACTGCAACCTTGACGTATACCACATAGGAGCTGCGCAGGTCATTGCAAACGGCATGTGCCCAGTAGGCAATCCCGATTCAGCACGGACTGTACAGAAGCCCGACTATTTCTCGCGCTATAAAAGGATACTTGATTCCCATCTCAAGCGATTCACTGGCACAACAACACAAAATGCTGTCACCATAGGCATCCCACGGTCGCTTACTTTCCTTAATGAGAAGGGAGTCTTCTACACCGCGCTGTACCATAAACTGGGATTTTCAATTGTCGTATGCGATGAGAGTGACGATGAGGTCGTGGACCTGGGAATAAGGCATTGCCATACTGAGTTCTGCTTCCCCATGAAGATTACGACAGGGCAGGCGCGGAAGTTATTGGACAAGGCGGACAAGATCCTGCTGGTCAATGCGATTCAGGTCCGGAAAGGGGAAAAAAAGCTCAAGTTCTGCCCATATGTGGAAGGCCAGGGATATCACGTAAAGGCATCACTGCATCTTGACGAGAACATGATCCTGCATCCAGTCATCGAGTTTGATGATCAAGGTTCGGTAAAGGCAGAGCGCATAAATGAGGACCTTGAGAGGGCATTTCCTGGAAAGAAATTCTCAACACGGCAGATCACAGGAGCAATCAGCTTCGCGCTCCAGGCACAGAAGGGATTCCTGGATGAGATACATATTGAAGGCAAGAAGATCCTGCAGGATGTTGAACAGAAGCGGGAGTACGCCTACGTTGCAATCGGAAGGGGCTATACTCTACTTGACCAAAAAGCATGCAGCAGGGTCGAAGAGCTTTTCTGCAAAAAAGGGCTTAACCTGATTCCGGCCTATTTCTTTGACACATCCCACCTGGACATAGAGAAAGTGGCGCCAAACATGTACTGGAACCTTGGCCAAAAGGTCATCCAGGATTCTGTCTATGTTGCTCAGGCAAAAAATCTCTATCCAGTACGGTTCACAAACTTCAATTGCGGTCCCGACCAGATACTGCAGTACATCGAGCGCGACATTTTCCAAAGGGCAGACAAGCCCTGGTTGCTTCTGCAAACAGACGGACACAGTTCAAACAAGCAGTTTGCGACACGGATACTCGCACACGACGAAACGGTGCGGCAGAACCTCGGAAAACACAAGCTCCTCGCTTTGGATGGATTCCACGTCCACCAGCCTGAGATAAGCACGGCATCAAGGATTCTCGGCGTTGCGCACATGGGGGACATGAGCGTTGTTGGCGCCGCAGCATTGCGCGGCTATGGTGTTCGCGCGGAAGTGATGGACACGTGGACTGATGAGGCAAAAGAGTTCAGCAAAAAACTCACAATCTCCATGGCATGCAGGCCATTCGACGTGCAGGTAGGGGACAGTATTGCCTGGCTGAACGGCCTGAAAAGGAGGGGAATCGATCCCAATGCGGAGGCCATGATCCTCATGCCTGATGCAAGTGGTCCCTGCAGGTTTGGGCAGTATTCCCGCATCATCAGGAGATTACTCAACGAGAATGGCTATCAGGATGTGCCGATCATAAGCCCGAAATCGAATGACGGGTATGCAACCCCTGTCATTCCTAAAAACCCGATAAAAATATTCGTCCTCGTGCTTAAGGCAATATTCTGTTACGATACCATCTTCAATGCCCTGTTGCGCATCAGACCATATGAAGTCCGCAAGGGAGAGGCGGATAAGGTTTACGGCGAGTGCCTGGGCATGCTCGTCCACAGCCTCGAGACAAATCGTGGCAGGGACCTTGTGCAGGTAATGGAGCGATGCGGCAAGCTGTTCGCAAAGGTAAAGCTCAGGCAAGAACGGTATCCGCTCGTACTCATGGTCGGAGAAATCTTTGTAAGACACCACAGCCCGATCAATGAGGACAGCATCAGACGGCTTGAAAGCAATAATCTCGAGGTCTATCTTAGCCCTGTATTTGAATGGGTCGATTACGTGAGGGACCAATACAGACACGAGCTTTTCAGAACAGGAAGGCTGATGAAAGCGACGCAGCAGCAGTTTATTGATTCATATGTCCACCTAATGAAGAGCAGGCTGTACCGGCCGTTCACAGAGCTCTTGAGGGGAAGAGAAGGGCATAGAGCGTTCCTGATAGTGCAATACACGGAAAAAAAGCATCTGTTCACCAAGATGATCTCCGGAGAAAGCGGCATCACCATAGGCACAGTCAATTACTTCGCCGAAGGACTATTGCATGCCACTGACGGCATCACCATTTCAGGCATATATCACGTTGCGCCTTTTGGTTGCATGCACGAGACGCTTGCCACGTCCGTATGCAGAAACGTCATCATCCAGCACAGAAATGAAAAGTCAATAATTCCGTTCATGGATGCGGTATTCGGCACTACGCCTAATCCAAATCTTGATGCAGAAATAGCCGCCTTCGCAGAAGAGTGCTATCTCAAACGGGAGATGCTAAATGAACGTTAGCTTTTGCTGGTGAAGTCATTCCCGAAAGCTCGCAAATATCGGATTGACATAATAAAACTTCAGTGAATGACTCACCACTCTCATTAGCGGAGAAAAACTTTAAAAGGCAGGGTTTGGGAGCGGTGCGTGGATGGTTGATGCTTTAAGACATGACTAAGAAGAGATTCTCTTCAGCGAGATTCGGACCAAGGTATGGAACCACCTCGAGGAAGACCGTTGCGGAAATCGAAGCGGTCCAGAAACGTCCTCACGAGTGCCCGAATTGCAATTACACCAAGGTCAAGCGCGAATTCATAGGGGTATGGGCGTGCAAGAAATGCGGCCTGAGGTTTGCTGGAGGCGCTTGGGATCCTAAGGGAACGCAGGTTCCTGTATTCTCAACAGCCAAGGAAAGGATGCTTGAGGAAGAGGCTGAGTTCGAGAAAGTATTCCAGGACAAGCAGACGAGCGATGCCGCTGAGGAAAAACGGAAATCAAAGCGCGAGGAGCACGTTGAGCGGAACGTCGCGGTAATAGTGAATGACGAGAAGGATAAAGAAGAAGGCGCGGAAGAGGAAAAGGCAGCGGAAGACGAGGAGCTCCGGCAGGAAACAGAGCCTGACCAAGGAGAAGACGTCCGCTAAAGCCGGATACTGGAGGCTTAATTATACACGATATGTCTTACGTTTGCTTTAAGTGCGGAAGGGAAGTCGTTCTTGAAGAAGGGATGCGTCCGCGCATAAGATGCCCTTACTGCGCTTCGAAGATCCTTACCAAGAAGCGCAGCGGAAAGGTAAAACGAGTTCTTTCCAAATAGAGAGACTAAACAAAAGGAGACGATTGAGAACGAGATATGGTGGCTGAGTCAGAAAGCGATAATAATAAAGGAATGGCGCACCCGCAAGTGCAGCACCTGCTTTTGCAGATGCAGGCTTACCAGCAGCAGATGCAGGCTCTTGCAATGCAGTTGCAGCAGTTGGAAATCCAGTCCATGGAAACCGAGTCCGCAATAAAGGAACTGTCAGACAAGGAAAGGGACGTTGTTTTCAAGAGCGCAGGCCCGATACTCGTCAAGGTGTCCGCGGACGAAGTCAAGAAAGAGCTCGATGAGGATTTTGAGGCTATAAAAATACGCATTGACGTCCTGAAGAAACAGGAGGAAAAAGTACGCCAGAAGCTCAATGAGCTTGGCGGGAAGCTTTCCCCTATGCTCAAAAGTTCTGGTGCGGACATCTCGAACTTGGTCGAAGGCGGCTAAAGTTTTTCGGTCAACGATTATTGACGTTTACAGGAACTTTATCATGGCCGAGTCTTTCGCCTCAAGGTTCAGCAAGGAGATTGAAAAGCTGAAGGACCCGGATTTTTTTCGCGGCGGAAAGGCATCGGGACGATTAGCGATAATCACGCACCACAATGCGGACGTTGACGCGGTAGGTACCGCCATAGCATTCTGTGAACTGGTCGAGAAATCACTAGGACAGGAAGCACCCCACATTCTATGCCCTGACGGGGCGAGCATTGAGGGTGTGCGGATTGCGGAGTCTCTCGGAATCAAACTCCATTCGCATCTTAGCGAATCCGAATCCTATTGCGGTACCGTCATAGTGGACTCTCTCGAACCAGAGCAGTTAAGCCCGTTCCTCTTGGACGAGCTTCCCAAGCCCATACTCCTCGTCATGGATCACCATTACGAGAAGGAGGGCGGATTCAAGGAAAAAGCCTTGATCTACATAAGCGCCCCCTTACCGAGTTGTGCCGAAGTTTTTTACAATACCGCGAAAGCGATTGGAAACAAGTGGACTCAGCTCTCGGTCCTGACGAAAACAGCACTCGTTTCAGCCATAATAGTAGACAGTCAGGGACTTCGCAACGCCACTCCTGAAACGTTCCTGACGCTGCACGAACTCCTAAGCAGTCCGGGAGATGAGGAAATATACGGGCATGCCAGGGACATAATCGCAGTGCCGCACGAGGACTGCGAGCGCATAGCGACACTCAAGGCTTTCGGAACCCTGAAGTACGAGAGGATAAAGGCGGTATCGAAAGACGGGCGGGAAATACTCATCGCATGGTGTCGGGCCGGGAATTTCGAGGCGCACGTCGCTGGCATGCTGATACGCACAGGCGCCGACATAGGCATAGTCGTGTGCGAGAAAAAGGATTTAGTAAGACTGAGTGCGCGGGCGAACAAGCGCGTTGAAAAATTCATCCACTTAGGCAGGGACGTAATGGAGGTCTTGGGGCGGGAATTGAACGGCTCGGGAGGAGGACACGCTGCCGCAGCGTCGGCAAACCTGCATGGAGTCGAAGAAGATGTTGCAATGGAAAAATGCGTAACCCTTATAAGGGGGATTATTGAATCCTTCCGGATTGGATAATGGGCGTCACCCCCTTAAGGGGCGGCGTTTTGTGGTGGCAGTAAAGAGGTGAAGTTTAGTTCTTTGATGAGCGCTCCAACAGCAGCAAGCCCGAAAACTGTGATGGATGCAAAACGACCAGAACAGGCAACCGCTCGTCCGGTTTCACCGCTTGCGATGAAACTCATTGACGATGCGAAGACACTTCTTAACACCATAATAGAGGATACGGCGGTCCCGAAGAACCTCAAGAAACAGGCTGGCGCGATAATAAACCAGTTGAACGATTCCAAGACTTCGCTTTCCCTCAGGTTGAACAGCAGCATCAGCATACTCGACGGCATGAGCGGGGACCACAACCTTCCCCCTTATGTTAGAACGATGCTCTGGCAGGTGGCAAGCCTTCTCGAGCGCGTCGGGACTGCGTGAAGTGCTGGAATTGCTGAAGGCTGGTATACAAAAAGGTTAAAAAGAAGTAAATAGTTTAATTCAAGGATTGAATAAGAAGGCGATACGATTACGTAAATGGTCGGCAAGCGTATTAATGAACTCAAGAGAAAGTTTTTCGGGAGAAAGCCCGAACCCGAACCGAAGGAGGTCAATATCAAGCCTAGCGCCATAGCCGAGAAGAAGATGGCGCTTCAGACCTGCAGTCTCGAAGCCTTCACCGACACCGAAACCATTCTTTCAACCATCCGTAACGGGGACAAGATAGTGCTCGTAAAGATCAGGGCGTTGCGGGAGAAGGACATAACCGAGCTTAAAAGGTCGATAAACCGCATCAAGGCCCACTGCGCCGCCACTGGCGGGGATATGGCAGCAATCGATGACAACTGGGTGATAATAGTCCCCCCGACAATCGGAATAGACCGAGGGTAATTACTGCCCCATCTTTTTGTTGTGGTGATTGTTGTTGTATTCTTCGGAGAACTTAAACTAAAAGTTCTCGGAACATTAATGATTCCAGATTACGGCTTAGGCGGGATGGCGCACGTGTTGACGCATGCGGGGGATTCCCCGAACACCATCGACCTTATCACATCCTTGCAGACTGTGGAGTTGGTCATCTCACAGCACTTGTTCATGCTATTTATGAGAGTCGCGCCTCCTCCCATTGACATCGAGGCCTGGACAAAGCCGCATGGATTAAGTGCAGCGTAGCCGAAAAGTGATGTGAAAATCAAAAACCATACCAGGACGCCCACTGCCACCACAGTTCCTAATGGAATGTCTTTTTTTCCAGACTCGATCCTGGGTGGGGTCGTATACCCGTAATCGTAATTTCCGTAAGCCTGCTGCTGCGGCTGTTGTGGCGGTGCCGCTCCGACACCTACTTGTGGATAATAAGGGACCGCATCAGGTCGTCCATCATTGTTACCTGATTCAGGAATCAACATTTTGCGTTTTGTTCCAGCTCCAACAGAATGTAATACGTTTATTTTTAAGCTTAAAACGTTTTCCGATAAAACACTGAAGGCCAATGGCAAAAAGCGGAAAACTATTCAGGATAAAGAAGCCCGTCCAATTCATCGCAGTCATGCTCATCATCGCGGTTAGCGCTTACGCCGTTTTCGAGAAGGTGCTCCTATTGAGGGACGTTGCAATAATACTGGCTGCACTCCTTTTGGCAATGCTGATTTACAAAATAGGGAAGACCATAATCCATGTGATAGTCTTCCTTGTCATTCTTGCCCTGATTTACTGGTTCCTGCTCAGGCGTTATCTTCCGCTCTCGTTTCTGTAAACCGTATTGCGGTCCTCCACGTGTGCCTGACTATCGGAGGGAACCTGCCTTCTGCAGCGTATTTTTCCTGAAGCCAAACTCTTGTCTTGGGGTCTGACGGGTAACCGCTCCCGAAATTCCCGTAATCCTTGTGAAGCTCCAGTACGCTTCTATCCCTTGTCACTTTCGCGATTATTGATGCGGCCGAGCAAGTCGGGAAGTGGATGTCGCCTCCAGGAATTGCCAGTATTTCAGGAACCAGTTCCGGGCTGCATTTCATCTTTTCCTTGAGTTTCCGCGTGAATGCTGCGCCATCAGCCTGTATTGAGTCGATGAATACCCGCTTGCAGGAAGGATTCTGCTCCAACAGTCCTGCCATTATCCGTATCTCGAAATCATTCAGGGATACATCCCGCGCGTCTATCTCGGATGCAGTGCTCACGTGCACTTGGTACGTTCCGATGTCCGCGAGCTCATCGAATAGTTTCTCGCGCCTGGAAGGTGACAGCATTTTGGAGTCGCGCACCCCAATTGAGGAAAGCTCTTTCGCTTTCGAGTCATCCATCATGAACAAGCAGATGACGAGAGGTCCTATTATGGGTCCGCGACCAGCCTCGTCAATGCCCCCGACTATCATCAACCAGCTTCCCCCCTCCTGTCTTTTCCTTCATCGTTCAACTTTGGTAATTTAAAAGCATCTAATTCTTTTTAAATAAGCCCCCTTACCTCGTTACGGGGGCGTAATCAATGTTTTCCCTTTCAGCTTACGGGCAGCGATTTTCGAGAAAGCTCAAGGAAGTCGAGTCTTCAAGACTTCTCGCCGACGAATTGAAAGTGAAAAGCGATCAGGCAATAACCCTCCTTCACTCGGGAAAACTGAAATCTGCTTTGTCAACGATCCGTGAAGCGACGCGCGCCGCGAAAGCGCTGAGCTCCAGGAAGGGGTCAAAGGGGCACTTCGTGGTGCCATTCCAGGAATACGCGGAATGCCTGATACTTCTTGAAATCATGTCAGGTTCGGGGAAAATCCCGAACAGGGTAGAGTACGCGAGCGATGAGGCGTACGTTCTCGGCCTTGCGGACAGCGTCGGGGAGCTTAACCGCGCATTCCTCCAGGCATTGATCGGCGGAAGGAAAAAAGAGGCGGACAAGTTCCTCTCGACTGCCGTGAAGATAAATGATGCATTAAGGATCGTGAATTATCCCGACTTCGTCGTTCCCGGCTTAAGGAGGAAGAAGGACGTTTGCAGGATAATAGTGAACAACATGCTTCAGGCAAGAGCCAGGCACGAGTTCATGATAGTAAAGGAAGTTAAGTGAAAAAGAAGAATTAAGCAACTAAGACAACAAGAATCAGGATGTGGTGTGGTAAATTAATATGGTGGATGCAGGAACGAATTACAAAGTGAATGATTTGAAGCTCGCAAGAGACGGGAAGCTTAAGATCGATTGGGCGGTATCAAGGATGCCTACTCTCGCCAGGCTTTGCAAGAAGTTCTCGAACAGCAAGCCGCTTAAGGGCATAAAGGTCGCTGGATGCCTTCACGTCACAAAGGAAACTGCAGTGCTCGTCAAGGCATTGAAGGCTGCCGGGGCCGAGGCTTCATGGTGCGGTTGCAATCCATTAAGCACTCAGGACGATGTCGCAGCAGCTCTTGCTACGGAAAAGTTTCCCGTTTACGCGTGGAGGGGGCTTTCCACTAAAGACTACTATTGGTGCATAGACAAGGTTCTGGAAATAGAGCCTAACGTCACGATAGACGACGGCGCCGACCTGGTATTCAGGATACACAAGGATTACAAACATCTTATTCCCGGAATTCTCGGTGGATGCGAGGAAACAACAACTGGAATACAGCGCATTCACGCGATGCATAAGGCGGGAAAGCTCAAGTATCCAATAATCTCGGTGAGCCATGCGGAAACCAAATGGGACTTCGACAACGTATTCGGCACAGGACAGAGCTCCTTTGACGGCATAATCCGTTCCACGAACGTCATGATAGCGGGAAAACGGGTGGTAGTCGCGGGATACGGCAGGTGCGGAACCGGTGTCGCTATGCGCGCCAAAGGATTCGGAGCGAGTGTGATTGTGACTGAGCCCAATCCAGTAAGGGCGCTTCGGGCTGTCATGAACGGATTCGAAGTCATGCCAATGGCTAAGGCTGCAAGACTCGGTGACATATTCGTGACGACAACAGGCTGCAAGAACGTAATAGACAGCAGGCACTTCAGGCTCATGAAGGACGGCGCGATACTCGCAAACGCGGGTCATTTCAACGCAGAAATAAACGTTCAGGAACTCGGCCGTGCGGCATCGTCCAAGAGGGAAATACGCCCGAACAACGTGGAATACACCATGCCCGGAGGAAGAAGGCTCTATCTTCTCGCGGAAGGCAGGCTCGTGAATCTCGCCGCAGCCGAGGGACACCCGTCAGAGGTCATGGACTTGAGTTTCGCCAACCAGTTCCTGTCAGTCATACGCCTCGCGAAAGAGGGAAAATGCATGAAGCCCGGCGTTTACGAGGTAAGCAGAGAGCAGGACGAACTCGTCGCAAGGACAAAACTGGAAACCATAGGAGTGAAGCTCGAGCTCTTAAGCCGTGAACAAAAGGAGTATATGGAATCGTTCTCTGAAGGCACGTGAACCGCCATCTTTTTCCAGTACAGGCACATTGTAAGAACCATTGAATGCGAAATGCGAAATGCGAAGAGCGAAGAGCGAAGAGCGAAAAAGCGTGAGGAAAGCGTCAAGACGAGTGGTGGTGGATGAACATTAAATCCGAGATAAGCGGGGACCGCTACGTCGGTGTAAAATTCAAAACTGTTCTGAGCATCAAGGACGTTTCAACAGTCAACGGGCTTCACGAACTGGCGTACTGGTCAAAGCAGTTTGATCAACTTGGACTCGCACCGCCTTACGAGTACGAGGACGGTACCGGCTCATCAGGGAACCTGAGTTTCAGGATTCCGGACACTAACGCATTCATGCTTACTCCTGCCAAAAAATCTTTCAGGAGGCTTGAGCCGTCAGACTTCGTTAAGGTAACCGGGTGCGACGTGAAAGAGCAGAAAGTCTTCTGCGAGGGCATGAACGAGCCTTCGTCTGAGAGTTTCCTTCACTGCATGATTTACGCAGAGAGGCCAGATGTTCACTCGATATTCCACGGACACAACCAGCAAGTCCTCAATCACGCGAAAGCGCTCGGCCTCGTCATGACCAAGTCCGAAAAATCGTACGGGACCATCGACTTGGCGTATGAGGTATTGAAGGTTTTGGGAGGAAATAATTATGTCGTGATGAGGAGCCACGGTTTCGTCTCGCTGGGCTCAAGCATGGAAGAGGCTGGGGAGCTGGCATTACAGGTTCACGAGAAGGCGCTTGAGATGGAAGAGAATGAGCTTCCGGCATGGGCTGTGGTGAACAAGGGCAAATTGATATCGCAGAAGCTCTTAGGACGGCTTAAGCTTCGATGACGATTCTGTGAAAACTTTCCCGAACTCACATCAATGCGTTCTTGAGTGCAGTGGCGCACTCGCACTTCCTCTCAACTTGAGGTATTCGTGGGATGACGTCCTGAAGGACCTTTCTCAACTTCTGAGTATTCCCCTTCATTGTCTCAATAACCTGCGCGTTCGATACCGCCTCACCCTCTTTCCACGAATCATAATCAGTGACCATTGATATGTTTGCAAAACACATTTGTGCCTCGCGCGCCAATGAAGCCTCTGGGAACAAAGTCATCCCGACTATGTCCGCACCCCATGCGCGGAACATCCTTGATTCCGCCCGTGTCGAGAATCTCGGTCCCTCGATGCAGACGTAAGTGCCGCGTTCATGGTGGGGTATGCCGTTTTTCCTGCAGGATTCGATTATCAGTTTCCTGAGCTGATGGCACATGGGATCAGCCAAGCTTATGTGCGCCACTTCATAACCTTCAAAGAAGGTGGATGGCCTGCCGCTCGTACGGTCAATGAGCTGGTCTGCTATCACCAGGTCTCCTGGACGCAGTTCCTCTGCAAGGCTTCCGACGGCTGTGGGCGATATCAGGTACTCCACGCCCAATTTCTTGAATGCCCAGATGTTCGCCCTGTAATTTATGCTGTGAGGAGGTATCGAATGATTCCTCCCGTGCCTTGGAAGGAATGCGACACGCCTTCCTGCGTAATCGCCTACCGTTATCATGTCGCTGGTCGGGCCGTACGGCGTGTACACCTTTATCTCTTTGGAATCGGAAAGGAGCGCCGGGTCATAGACACCGGTTCCGCCTATCACGCCAATGCTTGCTTTCTCGCTCTCGTCAGGTGTTAGCATTTTCCCTTAATTCTTCACCTCTTCAGCTTTCTTCCAGCATACCTTCCCGTCAACATTCATTATGTCAACGTTGTGGCAGAAGTCCATGTGATGAAGTACCATGAGCAGGTCGTCTATTGAAACTTCTATACCGAAATGCTCAAGTATCCTGTCCTTGAGTTCTTCTGTCGTGAGCGGCTCTCCTTTTGCAAGCAATTTCCCGAGCAGGTTCGTCAGGTCCTCCACGAAGTTCCATGGATAAATCATCCAAGTCCATGTCTGTATCTCCTCAGCGTAATAGTCAGGCACGTGCTTCGAGCCATTGATGTGCTGGAGCGCGACGGTCCTGATTTCCGCTGGATTGAGTTTCTGCACCGCGTCTATCGCGACCCTCATGCTCTCGCCGGTATCGGTTATGTCATCCACTATCAGCACTTTCCTTCCGGAAAGATCGAAGTTTATTCCGTGAGCTATGTGCGCTTTCTTGTCAGGGCGCGCAGTGACACCCCAGTGTTCGACCTTTATTGCCGCAACGTCCTTTATGCCTAAAAGGTCGCTCAGCGTCCTTGCTGGGACCAGCCCACCACGGGCGAGCGCCACTATGAAATCCGGACGATAGCCTGAGTGCTCTATTTTTTTCGCAGCGGCCTTTGCCAGGTTGAACACGTCAGTCCAGTTTAACAGATTGCACTTGAATCCTTCAGATGTCATTTCAGTTTTTCAAATCCCCGCTTAAGAAACTCTTGCCTCCTTTTTAAATTGTTTTTCAAAAATCGAAGGAAGAACTAAACTCAACGAGGTCTAACCCCATAAACGAATACCATGAGACTGTTCTGATATTCAATGCCTAAAATATAACCTGCGGTGATTGCAACGATTATTGCAATCATTACAATCAGGATCCAATCTATTGATTTGGTCTTCTTTTTTTTATTCGCTAAAGTAGTCATGTTATTTACAATTCTAAGCAACAATCCTACCAGTGCAATAAACAAAACAAGAGCTAAGCCCGAGAAGTCTCCGAAAGCGCCAAAAAACACTCCGGCAACAAACACCAAAATTGCCAATACTGCGGTCAGAATCCCAAAAATCACGTCGATGATTATACTGCGTGACTTCTTTGTGTTCACTGTTTCTTTGTCAGTTATGTCTGGCTTTTTGCCAGTTTTCTGAAGCTTTTTTGGAACCATCTCTTTACGATTTTTACAGAATGCGAATTTATATGTTTTCTTGAACCAGTATAAGATTTGGATTTTGATTATTCAAAAACGAGCCCTGCTTTCTTTATGACAAGCGTCCCGGAATTACCTTCCCAGACTTTTTCAGAATCCTCAATGACTATCCGCTTTCCGCAGTACAACGGACAAGAAAGAACCAGAGTCTCGGCTTCCCCTCCCTCGAAAGCCATGTTTATGCCGCGTTTTTTGTTCAGTTGTTCCAAGTCCATTATGCATTCCGCATCTATGTGCCGCCCCAACCAGCTCTCGTTGAATCCGTCGGCGGAAACGGAAGTTATGATCGTGTCGAACCCCATGCCGACGCCGGTTTCCAGGACTTCCTTCGGCTCCATCCCCCACAATGGGTTCAGGCATTCGAGCCCGAGATTCCTGCAAATGGATTCAACCCTGCTTTTCTGGTACGTGCTCGCGATGGCTCCGGTCACAATCCCCTCGACATCCAGTCCGGAAATTGCTGCTTCAAGGTCCGCAAGCTCATCCTCCTTCACTCCCTCAGTCTTGCGCATTAAGTTCGGGACTCCTATCGCTTCGCTCGCCAATGCCGCGAGATTTATGTTCGGGTGATGGAACATGTAGCTTTCAGGATTCCTGCTGTCGAGAGTCACGGTATACGCCACGTCATGGCCGAGCTCTCGGGCGATTCCGAGCGCAAGAGTGCTGTCCTTTCCTGCGGTGAAAAGCACTGCGACTCTCAATGCCTTACTTCTTGCACCTACAACAACAGCTTCTCGCACGAGCGACTAATCTCTTGGTATTGGTGTTCAGTTTTTCGTATTCCTTTCTGACGCACACGCTGCATTCCGGATTCTTCAATATCTCAACGTCCTCGAATGAGGATGTCTTCCCGTCGAAGTAAAGTATGCGGTTTTTTAGAAGCTCCTGCCTCTTTACGCGCGCTACTATCTTTATCGCTTCACCTGCCTGAACGCATCCAACTACTCCTGCAACGTTTCCCATTATTCCTTCCCGTTCGCATGGCTTTGAACGCAAGTCGTCTCCTAAGTCCTTGGGGAATACGCAGTGAAGGCAGGGGCTCTTTGAATCCGCTGGAATGAAAGTGGAAACCATGCCCAGCCATCCTACTGCCGCCCCGAAAACGTAAGGTATTCCTTTCTTGATGCAGGCTTCGTTCAGGAGTTGCCTAGTCATCATGTTGTCAAGGCCGTCAACGACGACGCCAACTCCGTCCAGGAGTCTCATGACGTTATCCGGTTTTATCAGGTCGTAAACGGTTTCCACAGATGTTTCGGAATTGATTTTTTCCAAGCGCCTCTTGGCTGCCACCACTTTAGGGACTCCTAAGTCTTTTTCTTCGAACAATAATTGCCTGTTCAGGTTTGTCGATTCCACGACATCCCCGTCAACGAGCCTCAGGGTCCCTACTCCTGCAAGAGCCAGATAATAACTGCTGGCACTGCCTAAGCCTCCCACTCCTGCCACGAGTACCCTGGATTTGGAAAGCAGTTCCTGTCCTTTAGCTCCGCCAATCAATATTCCTTGGCGCGCGAATCGGTCCTTCATGAGCGTAGCGCTGTTTTCCATTCGGTCCAGTGCAAAAATGCCTGCCAACATTTTTAAACGCTTTGAGCGGCATCACCCATTGTGACATCCATCAAAGAGTCTGAAGTCGTAAGATCCATTCGTTCCGGAAAACTCAGGCACCACGAGCTTGAATCAAAGCTCGGCTTTCGCGTTTCAGATGCAGCAGCATTGCGAAGGAAATTCCTGGAAGAAGAAACCAAAACCAAACTGGAGCACGTCGGGAGATTCTCGATAAATCTCGAACCGACTCTCGCACGGAACATCGAATCCGCGATAGGTTGCGTGCAAATACCTGTGGGAATCGCAGGACCTGTCAAGATTCACGGAAAGGAAGTCATGAAAGACGAGCGCGTTTACATTCCGCTTTGCACTCTTGAGGGAGCGCTTGTCGCATCAGTCAATCGGGGTTGCAGGGCGATAAACGAGTCAGGCGGCGCCAACGCGAGGATAGTGAGGAACGGGATGACGAGGGCTCCTGCATTCGTTGCCCGGAATCTGGAAACTGCAGCGGACTTCGCGGAATTCGTTGAAAAGAACTTCAGTGACATCAAGAAAATATTCGAGAAGGATGCAGAGTACCTGCATCTTACTGGAGTGCGATCCTGGATCGTTGGACGAACAGTCTTCGTGCGCTTCACTGCCGACACCGCTGACGCAATGGGCATGAACATGATGACCCTCGCGACGACACGGACCTGCAAGTGGCTTGAGGCCAAAGCATCAGGCATAAAGTGTTCTGTTGTTTCAGGAAACTTGTGCGTAGACAAGAAACCGTCAGCCATGAACCTGATTGAGGGACGCGGCAAGACGGTCATAGCTGAAGTCAGGCTTTCAAGGAAGGTCATATCAAGCGTTTTGAAGACTACTCCGGAAAGCATTCTTGACTCGTACTTTAGGAAAGTCTGTCTCGGTTCTTCGTTGAGCGTGTCTCTTGGACTCAATTCCCACTCGGCGAACGTGGTCGCGGCACTGTTTCTCGCGACAGGCCAGGACGCAGCGCAAGTTGTGGAATCCTCAATGGCGATCACCACTGTCGAACCGGATGGAGACGATGTTTATTTCTCAGTCACGCTCCCATCGCTTGAGGTAGGTGTTGTCGGAGGCGGGACGAGCCTGCCTACACAGAAAGAGATGCTCGGGATACTGAAATGCGTTCCGGATTCTTCAATCAAGACGAAACCGGGAGCGTCCGCGAAGCGTTTGGCGGAAATAATAGCGACTGCAGTACTTGCGGGAGAGATTTCCCTTCTTGCATCACTTTCCGAAGGAACGCTCGCCTCATCCCACGAAAAGCTGGGAAGGGGAGAATTCAAGGGAAAGCTTTGACGGATTAACCTTCCCTAACTGGAGAGGTTCAGATGCTCCGGCTGGGATTTGCAACGAAACTTTTTTCGTAAAAAAAAGTTTCATCCTACTGCGGCAGGTCCCTGTGACAAAAAAGTGCCCCTCCGCGAAGCGGAGGTGCACGAAGTGGTGAACCTGCTTGCAGGTTCAGATGCTCCGGCTGGGATTTGAACCCAGGTTTCAGCCTCGAAAGGGCCGGATGCTTGGCCGGACTACACTACCGGAGCACCACGTGTTGTATTGACTTCCGTGCGGCTTTCTTGTTTTAAAAAAACTCTTGTTTTTTCGGTATATCTCATTCAGGTTTCCCGGAACGGAGGGTAGACGTGCGAGAAGCCCATTGCGTAGAGTATGACTATGCCCATGAATGCAGTGGTCCATAACGCATCGTCAACTTTTCTGGGCTGGAGAAGGAATGTTGCCGCAAAGATTATTGCCCCGACAACGAGTATAACCAACTCAATTCTGATGTTGCATCACCTGAGTATACTGATTATTATTTTGTCGTTTCTCTTATATAATCTTACTTCTTTCTGAGAAGGTTTTTATAATGCCGGCCTGTCACGAAATCGTCATAACTGTTGGACTGCGGGAGTGTCCGAGCTGGTCAAAGGAGCAGGACTTAAGATCCTGTGACATAGCGTCTTCGAGGGTTCGAGTCCCTCCTCCCGCATTTTTTTATTATTGAGAATTTCTCGAACTCACACTTTCGTTATTATGAAAGAGCAGCGCGGGCAGAGGCATTTTCCCTTGTAACGGGTCTCGCTTCCAGTGCATATGGGTTTCTGGCACGTGACGCACACTTCAATGAATCGGCGGCGTTCTGTGTTCAGTCCTAGAACGTTCGGAACCAATCTTTCCATTGCAGCTACCACCACGAACCCCCATTTGCACCCCAATGTAATCAGGGCATTCTAAGAATATAACCATTTGTTAGTCAACAACTACAACTCATAATCTGGCTTGCGCAAAACATCAATTCATGTTACGACTGTCCGCCAGTGTACTGAAGTGTGCATTTCTGTGTTGTCGTTGTTATTTTTCGTGATTTTGGTTCACTCCATGAATGGACAGAATCGTACAAAATGGAGTGTTTGTCCCGTGAAGCGTATTAGCTTCATCCCCGAGCCATCCCTGCGAGGGGGTTAATTGAGTGACAATAATCCATGTATGTCTGTCGTGGTTTTTTCCAAGACCGCTTGCGCATCTTCAAGGCTTTTCGTGCTTTGAACCGTGACGCGTATGAGCGATTCGGTACCGCTTGCACGCACGAGAACTTGCGTCTTACGGAATGCATCAGTCGCGAACTTCACGCCGTCTATGGTGGATAGCAGTATTTTCTTAGAATCCGACCCTATAATGCGGTTTCCCAAATCAGTCACTACTGGTTCCTTCCCGCTCGGTATTTTTATCGTGTGATGCGTCCTGAACACGCGCGGTATTCTGGAACTGTATTCCTTGAACCTGCCGCTTCCGCACATCCCTGCGAGCACTGCCCCGAAGAACGTGGCACTATTGTATGGGACTAGAGTGGGATCGCAGTAATGGCCGTTCGGCTCTCCGGCAAGGCTTGCGCCGTGCTTTATTGCGGCGCTCATCACGAATGGATCGCCAATCCTCGTGAAGACTATCTTCGCCTTGCACACCTCGTTGAGTGCCTGGCTCGTGTCTATGGACGCGATGACAGTATCTTTCGACGAAGCCAGGGATTCGTCCATCCCGAACAGGCAAAAAAGCGAATCACCATCAATCCATTTTCCTTCTGAATCGAATGCAGCGAGCCTGTCCGCATCTATGTCTGTCGCGATTGCAAGGTCCGCCTTCTCATTCAACACTATTTTCGGGATGTAATCTGTGTTTCGCGGCGTCGGATCGGATTCCCTCCTGAATGCCTTAGCCATGTCGCAGTGCGCTGGGATTACTCTTTCAGCGCCCAAGCGTTCGAGAAGCGGAGGAATCGTGAGTGTCGCTGGACCGTCGGCGGTATCAACCACGACCGAGACATCCTCCAGTGTTCCTGAACGATTCATGCGGTAGTGCTGCTCAAGCGTCTTCAGGTATTGCTCGAGCAGTTCATCATGCACGTCCTCAATTCCTTGCTTAGTCACATTGTGTGTTGTTAATAATGGTGGAACTGCAGTCGAACCACGGAGCACTTCATCCTTTATGCGGTTCAAGTCCTCGTTTATCAGGCCGTTCCCGGCAGGATACATGAATTTGAATCCGTTGTGTTGTATGCTCAAGTGCGATGCTGTGACTATTATGCTAAGACGAGCTTTAAGGCGGGAGCCGCTTAATGAAACGAAGTCAGAAGTCCCGACTCCCACATCATAAACCCCAATCCCCGAGCTCAGTATTCCTGTAGTGAGCGCATCTTGTAGCGCCTTGCTTGATGGGCGGTTATCCCTGCCTACGACGATTCTTCCATCCCCGACCGCGGTGGTAGTGACGTTTTCTTTGGTGGTGGATAATACCGCAGTTCCGACACCAAGACCTATCCGTACTGCGAGTTTCTCGCTCACTTCAGTAGGAAATATTCCTCGGATGTCGTACCTGCGGAACACCTGTCGTATTACCGCTTCATCAGCAGCAGTGGCAGGGCAATGATTTTTTTCACTTTGCAGACTCATTCCTTATTATTCGAATCTTTTAGTGGGTCCTGAACATTTTTTTTAACGTTTGTGGTAGGTTACGCAGGTTTTTCACGAAAAAATCAGGACGCCCCTCGATTGCGTCACCTATAAGGACGGTCCTGGCACCGAGTTCCTTCGCGAATCTTAAATCGCGCTCCCAGCTGTCGCCCACGAAGACGAAATTATCGTGAGGCACTTCATTATTGAAAGCACGAAACGCCATAGTGCAGTATTTACTGGAAGGCTTCATGGCACCCGTCCGCTCAGGTGTTATGAGCATTTTCACGCCGCGGGAATCCATCATTTTTTTGCCGAGAGTCTTTTCAAGCTTCATCCTCAGTGGTTTCAGGAATTCGTCGCTGGCTATAACCAGACAGAATCCGTCCCTCAACAAGCGTTCAACGACTTTTCTCGAAGAAGGAGCTGCCTTAAGTTCGCGCACTACCGCATTCCAAAATACGCGAACGGATTCGTCCGCAAGCGTTTGCGCAGTTTCCCAGTTTTCGCTCTTGCCGCGATTGCGGTGGTGGTGAAGGACGCGTGAAAGAAGAAGCCGTACGGAGTGCTCCTTGGAACGCATTGCGGGATTCTTGCTCTTCCTGATCCTGCGTATGATTCTCGCGTGCTCTTCCTTAAGTCTCGTTGCGGGAATGCCTATTCGCTCCGAGAGATAAACGTAGAGCGCCTTGTAGCCTGCTTTTGCGGCGCGACTGGTGGGATAAAGCGTGTTGTCTGCGTCAATGACTACAACTACAACGACGGCGTCTGATTCCGTTTTCATTTCGGCTCGTGCAGTTCCTTCTTCTGGCTTTTCTCGACTTCACCGTTCGCTTCGTTCTCCCGCTTGATGACAGTCTCGACGCGGGTGTAATACTTGGTGTTCGATGGAACGTTCTCGTAGACTATGGTGTGAGGCCCGATTATGCAGTTGGCGCCTATGACTATGCCAGGCATGGTGTTCACGCGTATTCCGAGGATAGTGTCATGGCCTATTATCGTCCCCAATGCTGTGCTTTCGGTCTGAATAGGCTTTCCCTTTATGACTATGTTTATCTGCTCCCGGTCGAGCCTCCTGTTGGCGGTTATTATGCCTGCCCCGATCCTCGTGTTCTCGCCTATTATGGAGTCCCCTATGAATCCCGAGTGGATGTGCGAGCCGTCCATCACTATGGTGTTCTTTATTTCGGCAAAGCATCCGACTATGCAGTTGTCCCCTATGTGGCTGTTCTCTCGTATGAGCGTGTTGTTTCCTATTATGCAGTTCTTACCGATGTAACAGGGACCACGCACTATGCTGTTCTCAAGCACTTTCGCGCCGTCCTCTATGACGACGTTTCCGGTGAGAAGCGCCCTGTCGCTCACTTCCGCTTTCGGGCTTATCCTTTTACCCAAGCGCCGCAAAAGATAGTCCTTTATCTTGAACAAGTCCCAGCTGTACTTGAGGGGGAACGTGACAGGTTCGGAAGGATTAGTCGGCGTTATGACGTTCGCGCGTACGTCCATTTCCTTCGCGAAATCATCTATAGCCGCCTCGAGCTGGTCTTCCACACCGGCATGTTTTTCCAGGAATTTCGGGAACGTGTGCGCGCAGAGATAAATCCCGACTATCCTTGTCTTTGATGGCTCGGTTCCTTGCGCTGGTTTTTCGACTACACCCCTCACCCGGTCTCCTTCGAGCGAGAGCGCGCCATACTTCCAGGTCTGCTCCTCGGGAGTCGCGAGCAGAACCATGTCCGCTTTCATCCTTTCCTTCTTTTCGAGCATGCGTGGTATGAAGTCCGAGGCGTTGACATGGTTCGGGTTGAGCACGATGAAATCCTCATCCTTGCGCAAGTGCCCTTTCGCACGGAGTATGGCGTCCCCCATCCCTAACGGTTCACTCTGCCTTGCGTAGGATATCGTGACACCCCATGTCGAACCGTTCCCGAAGTATTCCCTGATGCTCCTGCGCTGGACCGCAGCTGTCTCGGGCTCGCCGTCAACTATTATGATGTTCTTTATCCCGCACTTCACCACTTCATCCAGCGTGTAATGCAGAATGGGCTTCCCAAGAATCTGAGTCATGCTCTTGTGCATTCCCTCGCTCAACGGGAAGAATCTCGAGCTTTCGCCTGCCGCAAGTATTACTGCCTGCATGAAGCAAAGACACGCGCGAACTGTATAAAAGTCTTACTGCCCGTCCTCTTTAGCGTACATCAGCAATGGCAGGGGGCATATGCTTTTTAAAACGCGGGAAGGCATGTTTTCTCAGGGATGCCTGAAATCATGATGATGAAGAGGAAGGAGAAACCGAGCGATTTCCCGATTGACGTCCTGAATGGAATGCGTCTGGATGTGAAACCAGTGATGAAAGTTGTGCTGCTTCCGGATTTCTACCTGGACCACTTCGTGATGTTCGAGGACCGTACATTCCCTGAATTCCAGAACGTGGCTTCACCAATGATAAAGCGCGGCGGTGGAAGCATCCCGTTCATACCTCATCACATAATGCGGGGGGGGAACGCCGCTAATTGCGCCTCTGCATTGGCATCATTGGGCGCACACGTCACTCTCATAGTCCGCACGAGCGGCCTTGGCCTTGACTTATTGAAGAGATTCATGCCATCCAACATAGACCTCTCCCGAGTGAAGGCTGACGGAAGACTCGCGACAACAGTTGCACTCGAATTCAAGAAGGAAAAAGGAGCTGGGCTTGCGAACGTTATGATAGAGGATTGCGGAAGCGTTGGCGATTTCGACTTCGAAAAGCTCGACAGTGGGGACCTTAAAATCATCAAGGAAGCGGACTATGTCGGCGTATTCAACTGGAGCCAAAACAAAATGGCCAATGACCTTCTTCTCGGTGTTTCCGGACTCCTGAAAAAAAGCAAAAGCCAAGCGCGCCTTTTCTTCGACAGCGGAGACCCGAGCCAGAGGATGAATGACGTGCCGGCACTTCTGTCCATCCTTGAGGATCCGTCAAGATCGCGTATCCGCTCATTCAGCCTAAACGAGAATGAGGCGGTGCTTTTCGCATCACACTACGACAGAAAAATACAAAGAAAGGCATCGAACCGGGAAGTGACAATCTCAAAGGAACTCGCCCTCACAGCATTATCACTTCTCGGCGAGAAACTGCGGGCGTGCGAACGGCTCGACCTGCACACCTCGACTTACTCTGCCTCATTCAGTGAAGGGCGGCTCACGGAATGCCCCGCATTCACCAATATCAGGGCTCTTCGGGCAACAGGCGCAGGGGACTCGTTCAACGCGGGAGACATGATAGGCGATTACCTCGGCCTTCCTGACCCAGCTCGGCTTTTGCTTGCCAACGCGGTTGCCGCATCATACCTGTCGAATCCTGAAGGATTCCACCCGACGCTTGATGAACTGGAAAAGTTCATCAAGAAAGCACTTCATGCGTAATGCGTAATGCGTGATGCGTGATGCGTGATGATTAACTTTTTAAATGAGCATCAGTAATCACCACACAGGGGTTGTTATTATCGCGACATCGTGAATCTGAATCTCAGAATACTCGCAATAAGCGACATTCACGGTGACGTTTCCAAAGCCCGAAACGTCAAGGACGTGATACGCGAGAAAAACCCTGACGTTCTCGTAATCGCGGGAGACCTTACAAGCTTCGGCCCTGCGAGCATTGCGGCAGACGTGCTCGACACCCTCGGCGAGAGCGCGAAAGTGCTTGCGGTCGCAGGCAACACGGACCCGGAAAGCGTTTCCCGCCTCTTGGATTCGCGAGGATGCAATCTTCACAATCGCAGCGTCAAGATAAAGGACGACAAGTTCGGATTCGTGGGATTCTCGGGACCATCTGCCTACAGCGTCCTTGGGGACACCGTTCTCTCTTACGAACCGATCCATTACAAGATGGATGAAATCCGCTCGTGCAGTAGGAGAGTTATGGTCTCTCACATACCTCCGATTGACACCAAGGTCGACCAGGTATTCTCGGGACACCACGTCGGATCGGAATTCCTGCGTGACGTAATTGAAGGAGCAGAACCTGATCTCGTGATATGCGGCCACATACACGAAGGGAAAGGCATAGACAGGATAGGCAATACTCTCATAGTGAATCCGGGAGCATCCTGCGACGGCTACGCGGCACTCATCGACTTGAAAAGCGATGATGATGAAAGCGATCCGGTAGTGGAATTCATACGATTGTGAGCCGGCGATTCAATTTCTTGCTCGCAAAAATATTTTACTTCCTTAATTCCTTCTCCCTCTCGTGCTCTTCCCTTTTCAGGAGCTCCTCAGTAAGCACAGTCGCTGACTCGCCCCCATGCCAGGAGAGCCGTGGCCTCGTCCTCATCGAGTAAATCTTCTCGCTGTTGTCATCAAGAAGGACTGCTGCACCCTTGGCTCTGGGAAGTCCAGCCATGTATTTCTCGAGAGTGAATATCATGTAATTCGACATTATCTGGTTCAGCGCCTTGATGTCGGGAACGCTCGTGACCCTATGAGCCACCACTATATCGCACTGCGTCAGGATGTCTGTGTGGATTTTTCCAGGCTGCTGTGTTGCGGCAACGAGCGTGAGACCGGGCTGTCTCCCCTCCCTAATGAGCTGCAGGAGAGGTTCAAGAGCGGGAGTCGTTCCTTTAAGCGGCAATACCTCGTGGGCCTCGTCAAGAACGAACCAGACTATTGGAATCCTGGTTTCAGCGAGCGATTCAAGCCCCTTCTCCTTCTTGGCAAGCGGGCCCTCGCTTTCCTCTGCGTAAGCGTATTCGGTCTTCCTATAGCTTTGGACCTGATGGATCTCCTCGACCTTTCTTCCTATGGTTCTCGCCCTGAAAACTTTTTTCACCAAAAGTCCTATGACTAATGCACGGATGCTCCATCCGCCTATCGCGCTTCCGTAAACACTCACGTCGAGTATGTTGATCTTTCCGGGCTTGACTATGTCTTCTAGTGCAGTTCCCTTTTCATGGAACAGCCCCCAATCTTTGGCTGCGATGAGCCTGTTCTCCAAAGCATTCTTGGTTTCGATTGTCGCATTCTCATCGCCCTTGATTGCGGTTATGAGGTCGTCTATCGTGAAATCCTGTCCTTCAATTGACTTCATTGCGCGCTCGAGCGTTACTCCCATGTCGCTGTAAAGCGCTATGCCGAAAGTCATACAAAAGTCCGCTGCAGTGAGCTCCGATGGCTTAAGTGCGAACGGAGTATCGACCTCTATCCCCGCTGCCTTGAATTGTTCTGCAAAGCCGTATGGGACTACGAGGTTCGCATCCATCTTCTTGGGTTTGAGTCCCCACGCTTCCAGGAGGTGGGCTTCCTTGTAGTTCGGGTACTTCATCGTCCAATAGATGCCCATTGTGTCGAAGATAAGTACCGAGACTTTCTTGCGCTCATCTTCTGAAAGAAGGCTTATCTCTTCGGCGATTGTTCCGAGCGTGTAGCTTTTCCCCTGTCCCCTTTTCCCGCATACGAGTATTATGTGAGGCCGGGCGAGGTCCATGAATATCGGTCCTGAGAGGTTTATCACGTCGCCTGTTTTCACGTAGTGCTTCGCGAGGAATGCGGTAGCCTTCATCCCGAACCGCTTCTGGTCTTCTATGTCCCTTCCTACGAGAATTTCCCTCATTTACGTGACGGCACCAACCGTTTTTTTAATGCGATGAGATTAATTGACACGCCTGTCTTTATTAGCGTGACATTTAACCCTGGTTAATCGCTTTATCGCTTTGTTCTTATTTAAGCTTTAAGCTTGGCGGAACTTTCCGTTTTTTCTTTTCCTTCCCGGGTTGCGGTTAAGGAAGAGGCCGAGGAACCATCCTATTTTTTCAGCCCACTGATTCAGCGTTTCGGGCGCGAAAAGCAGTATGCACCCGTAGCCCGTGAACATCCCCACGATATGCATGAGTATTGCGCTCGGAGCTTCCTCGCGCAGTTTTTTCGTGGCCTCGAACTTCTCAACGCTTTGGCTTACTGTCGCAAGTTCGGCGTGAATTGACTGGTTCTTTTCGCTCAATTGATTTATTTTGGTCTTTGCTTGAGCGATTTCGGTATGGACTTCAATAAGCTTGGTTTCGGTTTTGGTCTTGTTTTCTATTATTGCCGTGGAAATGTTCTGGTATTCCTCACTGCTTATGACCCCATTGGCTAGCGATTCATTTGCTTCTGATAGCCTGGTGTTGTATTTCTCGAGTTCCGCAGAAAGCGTTTTCGAGGCGTTGAGGAGAGCCGCATTAGTTTCCGAAGTGTTCTCTATCTCACTCGTGACGTTGCTTAAGCTTTTAGTGATGTTGGCATGGACCTGTTCAAGCCTTGTGCGTTGCGTCTCCTCTATCGCGTCTATCCGGTCCGCGGTCCAGGACGTTAAAGTCGGCATGACAAGAAGGCCTACTATTGAAAAAAGTGGATTGATTATTATGGCAGCGCCAACCAGGCCGAATACCCCTATCGAACTTCCGACGAGGACGGCGTTGGAGGTGGACACGTGCACGAGCCCTCCCGTTATTGCGGCAGCGAAATAAACCAAAAGTGTCGTGCGCCAGCCGATCCTGCGCTCGACTATTGTTCCAAATGCGAGAAGCAGGATCATGTCAACTATGAGGTGGGACGGCCATAGGTGGAGCATATTGTACGTGAGGAGGCTCGGTATCGGAAACTTCCGGTTCAGTCCGAAAGTCGAGATGATGTTTATGTCCGGAGATATCCAGAACATCCCTCCGGTTATGATGAAGTGCACCGCAACGTTGAACGCTATGAGGATGAATGTCGCAACAGGGAATGCCTGCCGGCCCCGCTTGGGCTTTTCCCGGAGGTTTTCCCGCATTCCATTGCGCGGCAGTTTCATCTCGCGTTCATGCACATCTCGCGTGGTGGTCCATATGCACGAAAAATAAGTAAAAAGGAAAACGCGCAGTCCCCTTTAGATCAGGTGAAATTTTTTGGCGCAGTGAAAGCACGCGTAGTACTTGCGCATGGGCCGGTAGTACCTGTTGTTGGCTTTTATGCCTCCTATGACTGGCTTGTAATTGGTTATTGCCTTTGATTGCGGCACTCTCCTTCCGCAATAATCGCAGTCAACTGTGGTTTCGCTTCCCCTTCCGGCCATATTTTTCTTCTCCTCCTCGCTCACCTGTCTATTAAGATTTATAGATGCGTGTCTTCCTTTATATTTTTATTATTTTAATTCCTGCGCGAGTACCACGTTTATCCCTTGTGGGACCCGGCCTATGCCTATCTTGTTCATGCCGACTATGTACTTGACGTTCTTGCCGGCGAGCATGTTCAAGAGGTTTGGCGTGATGACGCCGTCTATTATCACGGTCTCGACGTTCCCTTCCACTCCCTCGATGCTTCGCTGGAGTTCGGATATCGGGACTTTTCCCATTATTTCCATGCTCCCGTTTATGAGGTAGGCTCCTCTGCTTCCGACTATCTCGTCAACGTACTTCTTGAACGAACCTTTCTGTGATTCACTGAGTTCGACAGGCTGGGCGCCTCGGTAGACGTGCTGGAACATGCCTTGGCCGAACGGAGGCCTCCTTGAGCTGTCGGACTGGGCTGCGGACGGGGTATACGACGATTGCGATTGCTGTTGGGGTCTTGGCTGATTCTGTGTCGCCGCTTCCCTCGCTGCTCCCGCCTCACTTGCTTCCTCGCCTCCTTCCTCGTGGTCTTCCTCCGCCTCGCCGACAGTCACTGGCACGTCGGAGAGCTTTTCTACCTGCTCTATCGCGACTTTAGCCCGCAGGCTTTTGTGGAGTTCCTTGGAACTCAATTCCTCGACTTCCTTGCCTGCAGGTGCCCTCGCTATGAAGTCAAGCTCGGCTACCTGTGACAGTTCCTTGAATATCAATTCCCCGCCTCGGTCCCCGTCAACGAAGAGTGTAGCGTTCTTCTTCTTGGTGAGCTCTGCTAGAGTCTTCGGCACGCTCGTGCCGCCTATCGCTATGCAGTTCTTTATGCCGCTCTTGAGAAGATTCAGGACGTCAGCCCTTCCTTCCACTATTATCAGCTCGTCATCTTCGAGTATATCAGGACCTGCAACGAGTTTTTCAGGACCGTATTCTATTGCCTCTCCAGTGCGAACGCCTTCCCAGACCGCCTCGGTTATTTCCTGGCTTTCCGGAAGTGTCTCGCCAACGAGTTTGGCCAGCAATTCCTTTGCGCGGTCAATCACGTACTTGCGCTTCGAGATCCTCACGTCCTCGATCATGCCTGTCGTTATCTTCGCAGTGCACGGCCCGACCCTGTCTATGGTCTCAAGCGATGCCGCGATTATCGCGGTCTCTGCCTTGTCCATGCTGCAAGGTATCTCGACCACGCCCGATGTGTGGCCCCCTTTGGACGTGACATTGACCTCTATCCTGCCTATCCTTCCGCTTTTCTGGAGTTCGCGCAGTTCAAGGTCGCTTCCGAGAAGTCCTTCAGTCTGGCCGAATATCGCTCCGACCACGTCCGGCTTCTCTATTACGCCGTTGGCGTCAAGCTGTGCTTTTATTATGTACTTTGTTGCAACAGGTGCTATTTTTCCCATGTGTTTTTTATTCCCTCTGACTTTCTTTTGCAAGCCAATGACTGATAGGGACCGCGAGGCAGCACGTGGCCACGAAACGAAAACGACAACCAAGCTTGGTGAAAACTACCCAAAAGATCCTTTTCTTTCTTCTTTAACCGGCGAAGTCATCTATTTGCATAGGCTGCACGTCTTCCAATTCCTCGACGGCACCCCTGCCGAAAAGACGCGTCATCCGCATGAAACTAAGGTCGGGGTGAGCCCCGTAAGCCTCTATCAGTTCGGATACTTGATGCGCCATTTTCATTCCCTCGCGGTCAGGATCAGTGAGTATGATTACCACACTTCTTGTCGTTTCCTTTTTCGTTGTAGTTCTAGTCGCCACATCCCAGGCGATCTCGCCCAGGGTCTTTCTGCCTGTCCCTTTCAGTTTGACTATTGAATCCTCCTCGACCCCCAGGGATTTTAAAGCTTTTGCATCCCTTTTTCCCTCGACGACTATGGGTATTCCCTGCCTGCTTTTCTCCCTGAGCCGTTCAAGAAGTCCCTCTGCCTCGTCTAATTCTTCCTTCCTTGTTTTGTTTCTTACGGCCGTGGGTTTCTCTTTCCTGCTCATCCCGGTTCTATCGTCACCGCATTGTGATTTCTATCATCTTTTTTGAAGAGGTTTCGCCAGCGATTATCCTTACATTGTCTTTGGGAACCTTGAAATGTTCCGCCAAGAGCTTTACGACGTCCCGGTTCGCTTCCCCGTGCTCGCGCCTGCCCGAAACGTGCACGATAAGGTCTGTTGTCTTCTTCTCGAACTCGCCTGGCGTAAGAACCTCTGCCTTGCTTTTGCCGGCGCCCACTCGCACCCTGAGCTTCATCGCACTTTCTTCCGGCTCCTTTTTTGGGGGGCTTGCGTTGTTTCTGAACGTATTGGAGACTGTGCCTTAGGATAAAGCGTGCCTGTGGACACGATACCGCAGGACAGGGCGTACCAGTATGGAAGGTGTATGACTGCAAGTACCGGCACGAACATCCCGCATACCCTCATGTCGAATCCGAGTCTTGAGAAAATTATTGCGAACGGGTAAAAGAAAGGCATGACGTTTTTGGCAAGATCAACGCTCCCGCTGCAGAAGTCGTAGTTTCCTGGGCTTATTGACGGGCCCAGTACTATTATGAAAACGCTGAGCAAAACGAAGACTATCAGGTTTGCGGGTTTGGGCAAAATCGCATTGTAGAAGCCACGTGGCGTCTCGTCCGCAACGTATTGCCTGAGCGACTTGATGCACGCAACGAGCCCGAGAACTACCAGAAGCATGCTAGTCGTGGCGCCAACGATGAATGAGGAAACGCTGACGTAAACGAGTATCCCGAGTACGATTATCATTATGCCTTCAACGAATTTCCTGAGGTTGACACTCGGCTTCTTACTCATCCACATGCGGTCATCCATCGGATTGTTATTGCCTGTGGACTAATAAAAACGTTTGCGCTTTTGCACGAAACGTCAGGGAATGAATGGTTTTTTAAAAACGGAGCAGGAGGATGGAGTAAACAGTGCACAGAAAGATGGCAGCCTCTGATTCCGGAATTGATGAAGCAATGATAGAAGTATCCTCCGAGAAAAGATTCTTGCAGCTTTCCGACGATTTTTCATCGTGGAATGATTCATCGTTCGTCGTGATACCTGCCCCGCTTGAGGCGACGGTCACGTGGGGGAGGGGAACGCGTGATGGTCCTGCGGCCATAATCGAGGCGAGCAGGCACATGGAGGTATTCGACTTCGAGGAGGAAACAGAGCACGTCTCGCGCGGTCACGGGATATGCACACTCAAGATGCCGTCATGGCCCGTCGATAAGGAAAGCGGGACCGGAACTGATTGGTTGAATAACGCGCTTTTAGAGATAGAGGACGCAGTTCGGCTTTCAAGGCGTGCAGGAAAAATCCCGATAATCCTCGGAGGCGAGCACACGGTGACACTCGCCGCCATTAACGCATTGGTCAAGGACGCAGAGGATGTATCGCTTCTCGTTCTCGATGCCCATGCTGACCTGCGCTCTGAGTGGGAGGGGAACAAGATATCGCACGCGACAGTGACTGCCCGGATCGCAGGTGATCTGGGTGTTCCGACTATTCTTTTCGGAGTAAGGTCTGCGAGCCGCGAGGAATGGGAACTCATCAATTCACGGAAGCTTCCGAACCTTGAAGTGATTCCCGCCAGGGAATTCATAGAACACGATAGGGAGCGCGCGCTCTCCAAAATAATGCGCGCCGTAAGGGGAAGGAAGCTTTACGTAAGCATCGACTTGGACGTTCTCGACCCGTCCGAAGCTCCTGCAGTCGGGACCCCTGAACCTGGCGGATTGAGTTTTCGCGAGCTTATGGAAGTCCTGTTCGCAGCGACTGGCGCCTGCCATGAGCTCGTAGGGTTCGACGTGGTTGAAGCGGCGCCAATACCTGGACTTAGGAACACGGAATACCTCGCAGCGACCCTGATTTACAGGATGATGGGAGCATGCAATTCCAAGAAATGATAAGTCCGTTCCTGTTTCTAGAATTCGTCCCGATCATTCTGTTCATAATCATAACCCTTATTGGGGTGCGTCAGCTGAAGAATGAGAAAGGTGGCGTAAAGAATGCCGGATTGACCGCCGTCCGCATCCACACAATGCTTTCGCCAGTGCTTTATTTTGCAGTGGTGCTGCCTATCGCAATCGGGATTGACGAGTTCGAATTTCAGTCAGGGACGCTCTTCGTATTGCGCTCAGCTTCTGCTATCCTCGTTTTCGCGTTCACGTTCCTCCTGGCACTCAGGGCTAACCACGTGCTCCAGACTGAGGGCCGCGGCCACGCAGATCCGAAAGTTGGAATGCAAACAAAAAAACTTGCGACAGGCGGCCTTTATGGACGAGCGCGTCACCCAATGGCTCTCGCCATATTGTTCCTTCTGGCAGGGGAATTCATTTTCTTCCTGACTTTCGGAGTTCTCATCGCGACTCTTTCGACCGCGTGCGCTTACATTTTCTTCGTACACTCATTCGAGGAGGAGGAATTAAGGATTCGGTTTGGGAGGGGAGCTTACGAATCGTATCGCAGTCGCGTGCCGTTCATGATTCCCAGACGCCCTCTTGTTTTCCTGAAGTCGGTTTTAGATTACGGCAGGACTTGAGGCTGACGGAAGGATCACTTACGCGTTGGAATAATAGTCTTCCTCTAGTTTCTTGTTGAGTTTGGAGAGGAAGTCCCGCAACGCATCGTCCCTGACTAGGAGCACGCTTTTTTTCGTGGTGCACGCGTTGTTCACGATTATGCTCGGGATCCTGTTGACGTCTCGCAGTTTGCTCTCGATGAAGAGCGAATATCCGTCGTCAAGCACGACGAGAGGGATTTCGCAGTAAACGTCCACGTTCTCGCTTGGAAGTGATTCGGATACCGTTAGTACCTCGCGCATCGCTTCTTCGAGGACTGCCTCGGCCGGGTATGCTGTCGAGACTTTCGCCTCGCTTAATACCGCGCGAATCCTTGAGATCACGAGTTTAGTCAGGCTCTTCCTCACGCCGTAGCATTCCGGGTTTTCCATCCTGAATTCAGGATAGTCGGGCCTCTCCCTCTGCGTGAAGACCCATTTTTTTTCGTTGGCTCCTGCATCGTCAGTTATGAATTGCGAAACAAAGCACACCTGCACGTTTAGGGGCCGGAGGTTTTTCGAACTGCCAACTTCGAACTGCTTGAAGAATACCGTGCAGCTTTTTCCAGGGCTTTCTCCTGTCGGGAATTCGAGCGCCTTGTAGTGATGCGCTCCGAATGTCGCGAGAATCCGCTCCCTAAGCGACACTTCGCTTTCTGGATCTTTCGTTTCCACTTCTTGCAATGATTAAACCAATTTGGCGGTTTTTTTATAAGTTTTGAGTGTATCTGTCAAAAGGCGCGTGGTGTTGCTGGATTTATGGACCGGGGAGATTCAGTAGACGAATCCGTGTTTCTCGGAAAAATCGCGAAATCGAGCGGCGCGGTCTTGAAGTTCTTGAACGATAATCCTGAATCTCGAGTAGCATTCGTCGAAAATGTCGATGCAGAGACAATAGCTTTGGAGTTTTCCCAAAAGTTCCCAGCCGGTGTCACGAAAGTGCTCCACGCGGTGATAGACTCTAAAGGTAGCGACTACATAGGTATTGCCGAGCGGCCCATACTTCACGTTTTTATCGAACCGGATTCGCTGCGTTTTCTGGGCTTCCGTAAGTTCTTGCCCCATCGCTAACTCCTCAAAACTTGCGATTTTGTTGGAAACCGCTTACAACCTGCCGCGTTTCTTCAAAAGTGGTAACGCCAAGCTTAAAAGTAGGATGTGTCATACTATGTAATACAAATACACCTCAGGTGTTGTTTCGGACACGTATGCTCTGATGGGGAGAGCATATATATGACAAATGGTACCACATATCATTATGCGTCCTGGGGGTTTTTGTGAGGATAGAAAAAGGTGATCTGCAAAAAAAGTGGCGAGTAATTATGCGATGGAAAAAACAATCAAGACGGTAAACTATCTTGTCAATGAGCGGAAGATGGGGGTTCCACTTACTGTAAACAACGCGAATCACATCATGACCACTGAGAATTTCAAGTCAATAAAAAACAAGAACATAATGATACTGTTCGACGACGACGCGCGGAAGGAGGACATCGAAAGCGCACTCGATTCCGTGCCAGTCGTTACCTCTTCATACCAGAACATCCCTGTAGTGAATGCCGAAGCAAGCGCCAAACAGCTCGCGGCCCTGAAGCACATGCCTGGAGTGAGCGCCGTTGAGGACGCCGATATGCCGGTAAATGCATTAGACACCGAGAAAAACTCCCAGTACAGCAGACCGAAGAAAGACCGCTTCACAAAAGCACGTGAGAGGGAGCCGACATGGAACATGACCAACGTCCAGGCACCTGACGCATGGGAGAAGACTAAGGATGGCATGGGAGTATACGTTGCGGTGATCGATACCGGAGTGGACTACAACCACCCGGACCTCAAGGCCAGATTTGGAAAACTAAAAGGATACAACGCTATAGCCGCGACCGATGCAGAGCGCACGGGAAAACCGTTGAAGGAAGTGCGAAAACTCGTTGACGATCCGATGGACGATCACGGTCACGGAACGCACTGTTCCGGCATAATAGCCGCAAACGGGACCCAAGATCACGGCAACATCAAGGGAGTTGCCAGGAAATGCAATATCTACGCCGTGAAAGTATTGGATGCGACTGGCTCAGGCACGCTCCAGAACGTCTGCAAGGGGATAGACTGGGCTTCCGGGAAAGAAGGCAGGCGAGGAACTGATGTCAAGGTCATCAGCATGAGCTTGGGGACATCATCTTATTCCGCGATTCTTGACAAATCAGTGCAGGCAGCCATTGACAAGGGAGTGACTGTCGTTGCCGCTGCAGGAAACTCGAGCAGGGGATACTCGTATCCGGCGTCATTCGACAGGGTCGTGAGTGTTGCTGCGGTCGACAAGGACAACAAGCACGCATACTTCAGCAATGTCAACGACAAGCTCTCGCTGAGCGCTCCCGGAGTTGACGTCATGTCAACATTCAAGGGCGGACTCTACAGGAGCATGTCCGGAACGAGCATGGCATGCCCGCACGTTGCAGGAGGCGCTGCAGTATATCTTTCAGAATTCCCGAAGGCATCGCCCGCAGGGGTGAGAAATGCCTTGATGGATTCCTCAAAGAACCTCGGCGACAAGACGCAATACGGATCGGGTATTCTCCAGACTTACGACTTGGTGAAGCTCGGCGCAAGGTACAGGAAAGGGTAAATTTCAAGGACCAGGTTGCGGGGTGAAGCATCGGATTGAAACAAAAGACAGCCAGCCAAAAAGGGGGAGGAGATGCCAAGCTCCTTTTGATTGGCGACGTCCATGAAGGATTCAAGCAGGCGGAACTCGCTGCGAAAATAGCTGAGAAAGAGGATCGCGATGTCTTCTGCGCGGGGGATTACCTCGTTGACTGGCACGAGGAAGAAGAGAAACTCGTGACGACATTCGACCGGATGATCCTGCCTTTTACCACAGGAAAATCCAAGCTTTACACCGTGAACGGAAACCACGACCCTGACGCCCCGTACTCCAAAGCAATCGAGAAACACAAGAAACCCTGCATTGACGTGCGGGGAAAACTCATAGAGTATGCCTCACTGGCGGTTGCCGGATTCGGAGGAAGGGAAGCGCTTAATCCAGAGAAGAACGGAAGCGGCTCCCCGCATGGTTACGCCGAAATATACAAATCCTTGAGCTCCAACATCGAGTCCGCAAAATCCAAGGGCTACACTGAGTCTGACATCGCACTGCTGATCCACGAGCCCGCGAAGGGATATCTCGACGTAAGTAACAACGGTCACCACATCGGTGGGAATGCGGCGCGCGATATCGTTGAAAAATACAATGTCGGACTCGTGATTTCGGGGCACGCACACACTGACCGCGGTCTTGAAGTGCGAGTACGGGAGGGAGGAAACGATTACCGGATGCGCCTCGATCCATCTGAAGAAGGAAGTGGTGAGTACGATTTCCACGGCGCGAAGATAATTGCGAAAGGACGCCAGTTCGACGTATCCTATAGTCCGGCTGATACCGCGCTCACATGCTTCGTGAATCCTGGAACGCTCGGCTATTCCAACGATTACGCCGCCCTCAATCTCAATAACGCGAACGGTGTGCGGAGCTTGAGTTTCGATTTCAGAAAGTTGTGAAGCACGCCACTTCTTGTATATTGATTGCGCGTTATATCGACTTCATCCCCGAGCTGTCCCTGCGAAGGGTGTGAGTCTCTGCGGACTACACAGTTTTGCAAGATAGTCCAAACATTTATAAAGAAGACACTATTTAATAGTAGTATCATGGGAACTGAAAAGAAGACTCAGGTCTTGTTAGTCGGAGACCTGCACGAGACGACCGATGCAGTGATCAACGAGGTAGCAAGCGTTGCGGCTAAGGAGAAGCTGACCGTGCTCAATCTCGGCGACTATATCGATAGAAGGGGCGCTGACGACACGTCACACCTGGCTGAGAGGATGAAGCACCAGATGGCTCCCTTCGAGAACAGCGGGGAAAAAGTCATAACGATCCAAGGGAATCATGACCCTAAGCTGGCATACAACCGCGCCCTTGATGGATTGAAGAACACTAAAGACAACCACAACACCATAACCGAGCTCGACCAGTACTCCATAGTTGGTTTCGGAGGCATGCACGCCCAGAACGCCCTGACAGATCACGGAGGTTCATATTACAAGGAGGAAAGCATGGCCAAGCAGGTCAAGACTCTCGTAAGGAAGTGCTGCGAGCCGCACGAGGAACAGTACGTCATGCTCCAGCTCCACGAGCCACCGAAAGGACACTTCGACAAGGTCGCATCAGGCTATAGGGTCGGAAACGAAAAATTCAGGGAATTGATAGACAATACGAACATTGGCGTCGTCGCTGCCGCACACGTGCATGAGTGCCCGGGAGTCCAGATACGCGTGAGAAGGAAAAACAAGCGCGAAAAGGACGACGGATTCAACGGCGAAGAAAAGCGATACCTGCGTTACTGGGATGTGGTCACTGGAGCCGAGAAGTATCCCACTTACGATTTCGTTCCGAAAGACAAGGAAACCGGAAAGCCGTCTGAGGACTACAAGAAGTACTTCGGGCCGATTCCTGGGATAAAGATAACTGACGAAGGAATCTTGAAGCGAGGGGGTTACGGGACGATTGACAATTCCAAGAAACTCACGCTCACCTACAACATGGACAGTTACGACCTGACCCTGTTCGTCAATCCAGGTTCCTTGTGCGATAACGAGCTCGACCCGTTCACCGGAAGGTACGCGGTCATGAAGCTCTCAGAGAAGCAGATGAAGGACGGCAAGTACAGGACTATAGAGCTCGAGATGAGGAAAGTAGCGAAGGCATAAGGCATAAATGAGTTTTGCGGTCCTTCGCAATTTTTTTTTATTTTTCTAGTTTTAATCTTTTCACTGTGAAATCCCGCTCTAGAGCCGGGAGGAAAACCCCGAGACGCGGTCCGGCCGGCTTTCCAAGGAAGAGCCGGTATACCGCTCCGAATGCATCGCGCACCTCAAGACCGGCGGTTCCAGCTGCATCCCGAAGCGTTTGCATGACCTCATCCTCGCCAGGATTTGTCTTTGCTGAAAATAATTCGGCAAGGGATGAGAATACTTTCTTTTCAGAATCCGAAAACGAGGATGGATCAGGAAGCGCTTCCAAAATTCGGGTAAGCATCTCGGGTGCCGCGTGAGTGTTGGTCCAGCTCCTCGCGAACCTGATTCTCTCAACGACAGTTTCTGGAGCGCCGCTTGCCGAATCGATGTGGCCTGACTTTTCCAACTGCTCGAGCACTTTCACGTCATCCGCGAAGAACTGCACGAGAACTGCTGCGTGCGAGAACGGAACCCGTTTCGGAGCCTCTTTCGGGACTTGGCCCAGCTGGCACAATTCGTAAATCCTTGAAACGTTAACGGCCTGGCCTGAAGGAATTTCCTCAAGCCCGAAATACATCCTCTCGTACCTGTCGAACTCGTCGAAAAGCCTGGGAAGCGTTGGTCCGCCTGGATCGAAATCGAGCTGGGCTGTCGGCCTTGTCTTCATGAGGAGGAACCTGAGTATTTGCGGAGGCACCATTCCTGAAATCTCTTTCGCCGAAACCCCCCGTCCCTTGCTTGATGACATCTTCTTCCCGCCTATGAGGAAGAACTCGTAACCGAAGCCCTCAGGCGGAGCGTATCCGTATACACTGCGCGATATTTCCTCGGAAACGGCCCTGCTGCCGGTTTTCGTGAAGTGATCCTTTCCTGCGCACTCGAATGACACTCCAAGAACAGGCCATCGCCCTGCCCACTCCAGCTTCCAGGGAAGCTTCCCCCCGCCATTGAACGGGCTTCTCCTTCCGCTATGTCCGCAGCCTTTCGCCCACTCGACCATGGCCGGTTCGCAGGTGTATGCAACGGTTTCGCCATCGAAATCATACGCCCTTGTCGTCCCTATCCTTCCGCAATTCTCGCATACAGGCTGGAACGGGAGCCAGTCTCCCGGCTTGACCGTACCGCTTATCCTCTCATAAATCTCGCGAACCTTTGCCGCGTTTTCGAGCGACATGCGTATGACGTCATTCATCCTACCGCTTCGGTAGACATCGCTCATCCAATAAATCTCAGGATGGCACCCGAGGTTTTCGAACACTTCTATGAATTCGCTTGCGAAGAATTTCGCGAAATTCTCAAAACCCGCCTCAGGAGACGGGATGTTGCAGAACGGATGTCCCATGAATTTCTCGAACCGCTCCCTGTCAAGGTAGATAGGCAAGCTGTCGAGCGGGTCCATGTCGTCGAACCCGTAAAGAAAGCGTACACCATCCGCCCCTCCCTGCACAAGGCTCTTGAATACTGCATCATGAATCACTGTTCCGCGAAGAGAGCCGACGTGGATTCTTCCTGAAGGGGTTTTCGAATCGTTGACGATGATACCGCGTCCCGAGCTTCTTTCCGCCATTAATTCCTTTGCAATGCGGTCTGTCCAGTACTCCAGATTAGTTTTAACCTGGGATTCTTTGTGGTTCGCCGTGTCTTGCATAGGATTCATTCCCCCGTTCGTTTAATTATCATCTTAGATTATCGGATGCTCGGTCTTGAAATACTCGTTTATCTCGCTTTCCCTCAGGGCGCATCCGGCGTCCTTTAGCGCGTAAAGCATGCCGAGCAGCAATTCGTTTCGCGCGTTGAGGTTGTTCCTGTGCGATTCGCACAGGTGGAAATCGAGGAATCCCCGCTCTAGCGCCACTATCGCAAGCTCAGCCGAGCGTATGATGTGGAGTCCCTCAGTCTCGTTCCCCAAATCCTTTAGGGCGTCCTTGTCTATTGTCACCGGTTTTCCCGTACGCTTTTCTATAGTTTCATGAAGCGCTTCCGGATCCTCTATGAGAAGCCGGGTCGCTCTCTCGTCAACGAGAATGGTATACGCTCCTATCACTTTTGCGAGGGCAATAGCTTCGGCCTCGCCGGACTGAAGTATACTAATCGGCCTGTTCTTCACAGTCAGGACGCTGTTCGCGCGATCCATGATCCTTTTTGCGGTGGAGTGGACTAGCGCTTTGGTGTCCGCGTCCTCGACCGTGCGAAGCCACTCGCAGTCGATTACCTCCATGACGCGTATGGCTGCGAACTTGAATCTCCTCGTCAAAAGCGGCGTATCGACTATTTCCTTCCTCACGTTGGAAGGTATGAAGAAGCGGGCGCTTCCCCTTTCAGTAAAGTCCTTGAAAAGGTGAAGAAATCCGTTAGATGCAAGCGTTATTATGCTTGACGAATCGCATACCACGTCATGATTAGTTACTGCTTCCGCCATAAAAAATCATTCCAGCACATTTCTTGCGTAATTAAGCCTCTCGTGAAGGCCCACCCTGCTTTCGACGTCGGTATCCGCTGTGCGCGTCTTTCCCGAGAAATGCATTATCTCCCACTTGCTGGCGCCAGTAAGCTGCGATGCCATCCCCAAGGAAAGACCCAATGCGTAAAGGGTCGTTCCCTTCTTGACCATCGCCTTCTCCGTGACTTTCTCGATGTAACGGCCGAATGAAGCGTCGAGCGCTTTTATGTCATCCATGATGCTATCTAGTGTCCGTTCTGTCTCCTCGATGTTGCCGCGCTCAAGGCATTCGAACAATCCCTCAAGGTCAGACCTCATTTCGGAATCGAATGCCTTCCATTTGAGCTCGTCCTTGCGGTAGTGGCGCTTTTGGTAGACCTTGTACAAGGCGTAAGAGAGTATCGCGAGCTTGATGGTGGCTGGCGCTTGGCTTACCAGCCCCTCTTCTATCAATTCGTTGCTCAAGTTCTTTATCTTTGTGACTTCGTCCCGCTCAATGAGTTCAAGGAGTTTCCTGACAGATACTGAAAGGCGCTCCCCGTCTTGTAGTGCGTCCCCGCTGTTTTTTGTGGCAGACTCCACCATACGCTTTAAAGAAGGCGCCTGCATTTTATATATGCTTCTTGATGGCAACTGAGAACGCCGGCACGGCATCGTCTGCAGGCTTGCTTTCGTTTTTCCCATTTGAACGAGTGAGAGACGGACAGCGCGAGTTCATGCAGGACGTGTTCTCGTCCATACGCGATGGCGCAAGCCTCGTGGCGCACGCGCCGACAGGAATAGGCAAGACCGCGGCAACCATCGTCCCGGCGATATACGAAGTCGTCTCGAACGGAGGTTGCGTTTTCTTCCTCACGCCAAAACACTCACAGCACAGAATAGTGATTGACACGATACGGAAAGTAAGAGAACGCTCCCAGGCAGGGTGCAAGGTCGTGGCTTTGGATTTCATCGGGAAGAAATGGCTGTGCCCGTACCCTGCCGCGGCGGACCTTTCATCAAGCGAATTCGCGGACTACTGCACGAGTGTCAGGCGCGATGAGACCTGCCCGTTCTACAATAACACGATCTCAAAGAAGAAAGGCTCAACACTTTCCATGAAAACGAAAGCGCTGGTTAAGAAACTGATCGAGAGCCCCCCGCTTCACGCAGAGGAAGCTGTGAAGCTCTGCGCTTCCGAAAGCATGTGCCCGTTCGAGGTCATGACCGAGGCGGCGAAATCCGCGAACATCATAGTATGCGATTATTACCACCTGTTCAGCCCGCAAGTACGCAAGAGCTTCCTCTTCAAGACCAAGAAAAACCTTGAGGACTCCATAGTGATAGTTGATGAGACGCAGAACCTCCCATCACGACTTCGGGAAATACTGTCGCACAGGCTAAGCGAATTAGGGCTCGAGAGAGCGAGAAACGAGGCGAGGAACTTCGGATTCCACGACCTGGCTGACCGCCTCGACGGCATGAAAGTAGCAATACGTGAGCTCGCCCTCGCCAAATCAAGGATGGAGAACGAGAAAGAAAAGAGAAGTAAAGGAGGACGCGACCCATCATCATGGATGGAATCCGAATTCCTGACCACAAAAGCCGAAGTCCTGGAATCGCTCAACCTGATCCCTGACGACACGCTCAGACGAACTCTCGAAGAGCTTGAAAGCGTTTCCGGAATTGCCATCGAAAAACAGAGAAAGAGCAGCGTCACGGGAGTGAACGCATTCCTCAAGGCATGGAGTGAAGGCGCGGACTTGGGATTCGTGAGAAGCGTAAGGATCGCCCAGTCAAGAGGCGGAAGGAAATATTACGCTTACGTCTCATACAAGTGCCTTGATCCCGCGATGGCATCGCATGACGTGTTCTCGCAAGCACGAAGCGTGATACTCATGAGCGGGACTCTGACTCCTACAAAAATGTATTCAGACATCCTTGGCCTTGCCGCTTCCTCGTCACAACTGCATCAAGCGGTATACGCATCCCCGTACAATCCGGCCAACCGCCTCAACATAATAGATACATCCTGCACCACGAAATTCTCGATGAGGACGCAGAAGGAGTTCGAGCTCATAAGCAAAAAGTGCGCGGATATACTCAAGGCGTGCCCAGGCAGTGCCGCAATATTCTTCCCTTCTTACGCAGTAAAAGAGAACATCTCGAAGATCCTTTTGGGACTCCTCCCTCCAGACCTTCTCGTCCTCAATGAGGTGAGAAACACCACCAAAAGCGATAAGACCCGCCTGCTTTTGCAATTGCAGGCAGCAAGGCGCGCCGTGCTTCTTGGAGTCGCCGGAGGCTCATTCAGCGAGGGAGTGGACTTTCCGGGAAACGTGCTCAAGTGCGTGATACTCGTTGGACTCCCGCTACAGGTTCCGGACCTGGAAGTCAAGGAATTGATCAAGTATTACGACCAGCTTTTCGGAAGGGGATGGGATTACGGCTATACCTATCCTGCGATCGCCAAAGCCGTCCAAGCGGCTGGAAGAAGCATACGAAGCGAGACTGATCGTGCTGTGGTCGTGTTCATGGATGCGCGTTATGCATGGACTAATTATCTCAAGTGCCTTCCTCCTGAATTGAACATCGTGAAGACATCCGACCCCGCGCCTCTTGTCGAAGGATTTTGGAATAAAAAACCGAACGCGTGAATGAATGCATTGCGAAGGCAAGGCTTCAGATTACGGGATTCCACAGCGCTCTCCGTTCAACACGTGTCCCTTATTGTTTTTACGAAATCCTCCAATGAGCGCTCGAAGTCGCCCTCGTGGTTATGGATTATCTTAAGGAGAGCTCCGGAGATTGCAGAGTAAGTGGAGGCGAGCGCGGTATTTGTCAGCCTGTGCTCCTCGATTTCAGAGACGTCCTCGACGTCACGCTTCGGCCTGTTAGAGTCCTTCTTCCGGCGGCCTCTTATCTCGATTGGTTCTGCGTCAACCAGGATTATCACTTTGGGCTTTAAGTGGCTGAGAATCCATGGAGGAAGGCCGGGAATGTATCCAGTAGGGGTCTTGATGGTGCAGTGCGTGTCGAGTATTATCTTCCCGCCCATTCTCGCAATCTTTTCTGCAGCTGCTTCCTGCACTTCCTTCTGTACCGCTGGAGGGAGCTTCCTCATCTCGTCCCGCTCTGACACCAGATGCCTCTCGCGGCACAACTCGAGCATCACTGTTCCGAAGCTTATAACGGTGAATCCCGGGAGCGCTTTTACGGACTCGTTAAGCAATGCCGTCTTTCCCGCGCCTGGAACCCCTGTGACTATGTAAACGTCTGCCATGATGAGCTATCCTCATTTGAGAATTATATTCTTTTACCCCATCTCACGGAGGAAAAGCCAGCCGGGACTTAATGCATCATGCGCTCTTTTTCGGAATCATCGATGCGGCGCCATCCTTGTTGAATGCATTCCGGTTCATCCAGAGCACGATCAGGAACAAGCCGTAAAGGACGACCGAGGACCACGCCGCTGAGAACGCCAATGCCACGAGCGACATGCCGTACCGCACCACAGCCAGGAACCATCCCTTGCCGTCAAGCTTCCAAAGCCATGCGGCTGTAAGCAAACTCACTAATGCCTGTGCCGCAAGTATTAGCGCAATCTCGGTTTCCGAGACGCCTGCCATTCCCCCTGCGAGATAGGTGAGCAGTTTCTCGTTAAGCGATGGCACAAGTTTTGTGTAAACGTTTATGGCGCCGGCGAGGAAGAGAAGACCCGTCACCAGCTCGAATACCGCGATGAAAGTCACGCTTAAGGGGCGACGTATCCTCTTCGCCTTCTCTTTCGTGCGTTTGTTCACGCGGGCTGATGCTTCCATTGCAGCGGATTTGGCTATGCGCACGACGCAATCATTGCACATGTGCTGGCCTAGGTAGTTTACCCCGCAGTCCTTGCAGGCGTAATTGCCGCAGACAGTGCAGGTCCTGACCGCGTCCCGCTCAGGGTGCTTGTAACACTTCACGAAGATGGTTGACTCGTGCGTTTTTTTAAGGTTTCCCCCCTTCGCTGGCGTTCCCATTGCGTTGCAGGGACCTGCGGCCCTCGCAGGAATCCCCTTTAGGGGGACAGCTCGGGGATGAAGCCAGTTCCCTGGAGGGAATCCCTTTATGGGTCTCCCTCCTATGGGGATTCCCCTGACGGGGGATGGCCCGCAGAGGCTTCACTATGCATCTTCGGGCTTGCGGGACGCGTCATTTGCGAAGAGCGAAGACGCATTACAAGCTTGCCTTTGCGTAATAACTTGTGGGCTTGCTTGGCGCCTTTGTGGAGTTCTTTAGTACTTTCGCTGGATTGTCCGCGACACTTGCAAGATACAATGCCGCAGGAACGTTGTTGTCCACGTGGTATTTTATTTCATTCTCTGGAGGGTTGAATGCCTGGAATACGCCTCCCTCCTTCCCGCCACTGTAAACCTCGAAAGTGAATGGAATCACGCCGGCGGACTCGTAAAGCCAACTGTCGCTGTCTCCTACTGTCGGATAAAGGTCGTAGCTTCTTTGCAGGGTATATTTCTCGTGCGCCTGCAATGCCTGCATCTTTTCCCCTAGCTTTCGGAACAGCGGATCGTCCTTCGTCGGATTTGCGGTATGGCCGAGCGGATATAATATGAGGTTGGAATAACTGTGATAGGATATCGAAACCGAGAAATGGTGCGATTTGGCGAGGTCCCTTATGGCTGCGGTTTCCGGCTCTGAGAAAGCTGATGGCCCCCTGTAAGTCTCGCTTGAAGGCACGCTGCTCGAGCCGCGCCGGGAACCCCACTCTGGGGAGTCAAAATTCCTGTTCAAGTCCACCCCATCCTGATAGTTTATCTTACCGTCGCCATTGTTGTCGCGCGTGTTCTTCCTCCATGCGGAGTCCCCTTTTTCAGCCAGTTCCTTCGCCACTTTCATCGATCCATCTGGATTGACTACGGGAACGATGTAGAAATCCCTCTCATCAACCAGGCGGGTTATGTTTTTGTCCTTGCCGTAACCATCGGTGAGCGTCTTGATTATCCCGAGCGCTACTTCCGCGCTTATGTATTCTCGGGCATGGGTCTGGCCCATGAACAAAACCTCTGGCTTTTTTCCTTTTATCTTCTTCCGATTAGCAGTAATCCTTGCGACTTTTATCGGACGGCCTTCGTGGGTTGTGCCTATGTCCGAAACGCTCATGATGTCGGCGTGGGACCCTTCTTTCGCCTTGAGCTCATCTACCACTTCATCGTAAGTGTGGTATGCGCCGACATTGCCGTCGCCCATGCGTTCGTAGCCGGCGGAAAGCCCTTCGAGCTTTTCCGGCCTGTCAAACTTTCCAAAAACGTCTTCATAACTGCGTTCCCCGGCCATGCGAAGAATGAATTCACGCTCCTCTTCCATTATAATAGCATTTCACGGCTTATAAATTGATATGGCGTGGCTCAGACCACGTAGCGAAACCAATTATTAAATAGACGGATTCCGTAATTACCTGGATGCGTGCGGCCTGCGGCCTTAATGATGTCGGGTGATTATTGATTGATTAATGGTTCTGAAAAATAAGGAAGCTGACGGGGGAGTTTACGAGTTTGAGCGGCAGCTTAAGAGCAAGATATTCAACAGGACTAACGCCATTATAATAATCGCAGACCCTGCGGGAAAAATCACTTTTGTGAATCCTGTTTTTAAAAAACTCACCGGAAGGACATCAAAAGAAGTAATAGGCCACTCCGTCAAGAATCTGTGTCCAACTGACCTCTGGCCCGTCGTCGAAAAGACGTTCAGAAAAGCCTTGAAGCCCGGTTTTATCGAATTTGAGTGCCCGTTTTTGACAAAAAAGAAAGGAGAGATCAGAATCGTTTCCTTAAACAGCGCCGTGTTAAGGAACAAGTCCGGCCGTGTCTTGCGGGTAATAGCGATCGGAAAAGACATTACCGAGCACGAAACGTTCGATACGGCGCTTAAGGAATCCGAAGCCAAATATTCAAAAGTCATAGAGAATACAACGGACGGGATAACCGTGCTTCAGGACGGCCTTGTCAGATTCGTGAACGCAGCTTTTGCCAGGTTCTTGGGCCACAGAAAAGAGGAACTGATCGGTACACCGTTCACAAAGTACTTGACGCGGGATGAAGTCGAGCAGGTTGTCAAAAACTACAAGAGACGATTAAATGGAAAGAAAATCCGGAAGATATACGAGACCAAACTCAAAAAAAAGGACGGTACAATCGTTCCGGTAGAACTCAACGCGTCTTTTGGGCTTTATGAAGGCCGACCTGCAGATTATGTCTTTATCCGCGACCTGACTGAAAGAAAGAAGACAAAAGCGCAATTAAAACGCGATGACGATGAACTTACTCGGGCAAACAAGCAGCTCATAGAAGTAAAAGAAACTCTAGAGAAAAAGATCTCAGACCTCGAGAGGTTCAACCGCATCGCCGTGGATCGCGAGCTGAAGATGATAGACCTCAAGGAAAGGATAAGAACGCTTGAAAAACAATTGGAACAGGCACAACATTAAAGCATGAAACCGAAAGAGGGCACGCCATTCAAAACCAAGAAGCTCACGAAGCGCGTAAAGGTATCGCTTCTTACCGCAGTCTTGGCATTCATCTCGATAATACTCATAGTGCTCTTCGTTTCAGGCAGGCAGACCAAAATACTGGAGTCGTTTGTAATAACGCAATTCGGGACACAACAGTCGGACACTGTTTTGCAGCTTGCGGGACGGATTGAGGGCCTCATGGATGACATGATGGACCGGTTCGATGCCTACTCATTCATCCTGAACAGCTCGTACCTCCCTGTATACGGTAAGGCGCTGTACAACTCGAGTGATGGTGTCATAAGCAGCATGGCAGTCTTTGACACCTCGGGAAACGTCTTGCTCTCCCTGCCAACGGACGGGATGATTAAGCCGGCTGACGCAGTGGTGCCTAAGCAAGCAGTATTAGACCACCAGTACGTTTCGAAAATACTTGGCTCTGATGAACAGGGATCCTACATCCTGGCAAGGACACTCAGGGAAGATGGCGGCGTTATCGTTGCGAGGTTAAACATGACGCGCCTCGCCGAGAAGACCATAGGCACCGCAAGGCTTGGAGCCAGCGGTTTTGCCTGGTTGGTTGACAGTACGGGAGGCGGCGTTGGTTACGTTGAGGCGAACGTCTCATTGGGCGGAAAGAACCTTCTCGAAATCGCCCAAGAAAACAACTTCACGGACGCCGAAAGCGTGCTAAACGACATGATTCACGGTGAAAGCGGTTTCAAGGAAATAAACTGGCTTGGTGGCATGCATTCCATAGCGTATCATCCTATCCGTTTTGGCAAGACATCATGGGCTGTTGGCACAGTAGTGCCGCGGGAAGAACTGCTGCACGAACTGAACGTGATTGGGGACACCACATTCATAATGACCGTGCTCGTCCTCTCGCTGATTTTCCTCAGTGCAGCAGGATGGACTTATTTCTATATCAGGCGCGGCGAATTCCTGGAAAGCGAGGTAGAGCACCGCACGCTCCAGCTGCGGGAACTTAACTTGAGGCTTCACAAGCGTTCCACTGAGCTCAATAAGTCAATGAAGGAACTCCGAAAGAAGACGCACCAACTCGAGAAATCGAACAAGGAACTCAACGAGGCAAGGATAGCGACTATGAACATACTCGATGACCTGAACGAGGCAATAAAAAACATGAGATCGCTCGAGGAAGTTGACCGTATGAAGGATGAGTTCATAACCGTAGTCTCCCACGAGTTGAAGACACCGCTTACTCCGATGATGGCCCAGCTGCAGCTTCTTCTCTCAGGCAGGCAGGGCGGCAAGCTCTCACCGGAACAGAAGGAAAGCATGGAAATGATCCTGCGCAACTGCGAGCGCCTCAACAGGCTCGTCAAGGACGTTCTCGATGTTTCAAGGATAGCCTCAGGACGCCTTCGCCTTGAACTGCGCACAGAAAACCTTCCAGAAACCATCCAATACACTTTTGATAACATGAAGGACCATTCGGCCGAGAGCGGCGTGAAGTTGCGCATTAAACGGCGGCTCCCTAAAAAGAGTCCTCCAATAGCTTTTGACAAGGACAGGATCACGCAGGTCGTGACGAACCTTCTGAGCAATGCAATCAAATTCACTCCTACCGGAGGGACTGTTGCCTTGAGTGCAGCGTTAAGAAAACGGGAAGAAGACGTGTTGATATCTGTTGAGGATACGGGAATAGGCATCCCGAAGAAGGAACTCAAGGCGATTTTCACTCCGTTCCATCACGTTGACATCCCGACTCCTAGGGTTTATCAAGGAACTGGATTGGGCCTTACCATCTGCAAGGGCTTGATTGAGGGTCATGGAGGACGCATTTGGGTCGAGAGCAGTGAGGGCAGGGGAAGCACGTTCTACTTCACTCTGCCATTATCGGTGAAGAAAAAAAATAAAGAAGGAGTCCCTGCGAAGGCTGGCGAAGTGCCGGAAGCAGTAAAGCCTGCCTCAGCAGTGCCTTTATTGAAGCGCCATAAGACTGGGTTTTCGTTGGAAATTTTGAAAAAAACGGGATTGAAGACGAGAGTAATAAAAACAAGGCGAAGAAGAGAGGGGTTAAGGTCGTAAAATGATTGCATTCCAAAATTTCATGAATGAGAGAAAAAAAGAAAAATAGAAAAACTTGTATGTGAGATGTGTGATGTGGTGTTCAAGTGATGGTGGCAGCCAAGACTAAAGGCAAGAAGAAAGTGATGGTGGTTGACGACAATCCGGACGTGGTCGCCACCCTTCGCGCTATAATGGAAAGCGAGGGATACGCAGTCGAAACCGCTGAAAGCGCTGACGCATGCTGGAAGGCGATATCCCAAAAGAAGGGCAAGGGGCTTCCGGAACTAATCCTTCTTGACATAATGATGCCTGGAATGAGCGTAAAAGAGCTTCTCTTAAAATTCAACAAGGACAAGGCGGCGTCTAAGATAAAAATAATATTCGTCACAGCGGTTGCCGCGAGCGAGAAGGAACGCAAGGAATATATCGCCGCAGGAAACGTCGTGGACTACATAACCAAGCCATTTTACCTGGAGGACCTCGTGAAAAGGGTCAGTGATGCCTTGAAAAAGTAAGTGGTAATTAATCGATGAAGAAACGGGATGCAGTTATTTGACTCGGCGCCATGTACAACGACAGGATACTGAAGGCACTTGCGGGCACTGGCGCCGAAATAGGCGACCGGATAAGGATACGGCGGCTCGCGGACAACGTTGACTTCATCGGGCTTCTTCTTCCGAAGACCGCCTGGAGCGATCCTGACTGCATCGTGATAAAACTCAAGAGCGGATATAACGCTGGTGTGCGGTTTTCAGAAGGAACCACGGTCATCGAACTCGTTGAGAAAGGGAAGCCGATAACGCCGGGTGCGGTAATCTCCAAGGACAGTGAAGGCAAGTCTTTGCCGGACGCGGGAACGCTTCCATCCGTTTCGATACTAGGCATGGGCGGGACTATCGCATCAGGGGTCGAGTACCGCACTGGAGCGGTCTTCCCGATATTCAAGCCGGAAGACCTCATAAGGACCGTTCCGGCATTGGGAAAACTCGCAAGGATTGATGGCGAGCAGGTCACGAACATATTCTCAGAGGACGTTACGCCGTACCACTGGAAGCTTATGGCCGAGCGCATAGCCGAAAAGATTGGCGAAGGAGAGGATGGCGTTATCTGCACGCACGGCACAGACACGATGCACTACACATCAGCTGCCCTTTCATTCATGCTCCAGAACCTTCCTGTCCCTGTCATTGTGGTTGGAGCGCAGAGATCGAGTGACCGAGGAAGCAGCGACAACGTGGTGAACCTGGTGTGCGCGACGCTTGCGGCACTGGATGAGGCGGCAGTAGTTGGCGTCTGCATGCACGCTGGCACATCAGACGAGGCGTGTTATCTTCATCCCGGAACCAAAGTCCGCAAGATGCACACGTCCAGAAGGGATACGTTCAGGAGCATTAATGCGAAACCATTCTCATACATAAATTACTACAGCCACACCATAACCCATCTGCGGGATGACTACCTACGGCGGGACGCAGGACGGAAGCTTCGGCTCGACACCGATTTCAATCCGAGAGTCGGCCTGATAAAATTCCATCCTTATATGAACCCGGAATTCGTTGCAGGCCTTTCAAAATATTATGATGGGATAGTGCTTGAGGGAACCGGCTTGGGCCATGCGAGCGCCAACGTCACGGACGAGCACTGCCGCCCCATAATCCGTGAGCTTCAGGGCCTCATTAACAGCGGGGTTCACGTGGTCATGACTTCGCAAACGATTTACGGAAGGCTTAACATGAATGTGTACTCCACTGGCCGGGACCTTCAGGATGCAGGCGTTTTGTGCGGTGAGGATATGCTTCCAGAAACCGCATTCGTGAAGCTCATGTGGGTTCTCGGCCATGCAAGGGATGCCGCAACAGTCAAGAAGATGATGGTGGGAACGACTTACGCAGGCGAGATAAGCGAGAGAACTGACCCGGAAACATTCCTGGCGTGACTACATGACTGAAAAGTATATAAGTATAAACTAATAAAGAAAAGTTGTATGGCAAAACAAATAGTAACGATAGACATCTTGCTTAAGTTCGCAGTAAGCCTGATAGGCCTTCTCGGACTTTTGTACGTCATAATAACCTTCGTGTGGGTTAATCAGGGCAATCTTGAACCCCAGAGCGCGTTCGGTAACATCATGACTTCCTTGCTGCTTCAGGGACTCATGATAAACGCGATATTCCTCTTGAAGATACAGGAAAGCGTCAGTCTCATTGCCGAGAAGATGCCGGCTTCCCGATCCAGGAAAAGGTAATTAAAAAAAACTTTTCGCGGTTGGCGGTCTTAACGGGCTAATGCTTGTTGATGGATGGCTAACTTTAGTGACAGACGTGGGAGTGACTGCATTATCGCTTACTACTTTCGCCATATTGAGCCGGCTCACTGGATTGTCACCCAAGAAATGAATAAGGTTGGTGGTCATCTTAATAAAAAATGAAGGCGTCCATGCCTGCTGAGAGAAAGCTTCTATTCAATGCGCTTGGCGTAGTCGCAGGCCTTGCCGTAGTAGCGTTCTCTAGTGCGCTTGAGACACTTATTTTTGACGGGATTTGTTGGATAATCCGCTGGGCGACGAACAGCACTGGCGAGGTCACGTTGGTGACGTGCGCTGATTTAACTAGTGTTGTAATGAGCGGTTCGATCTCTTTGATGCTGGATGTTATAGGCATTTCAGCTGCAGTACTATGCCTCTTCGGGGCAGTCTTCGCTCTCATAAAAATCATGAGAGAACAGAAAAAGGAGAAGACTGCAACAATAATAGCGACGACTGCTCCGCCGGCTCAGAAACCGTAAGCGTTAATTCGTGGCAGTTTAAAGCGTCTTCCGTGCCCTGATAGGATTCCTGTAGCCGCCGCTTACTGGTGTTTCTTTCGCATACGAGTCAAGTATGTCTTCGGAGTCCACTATCGCGCGGTTCAACACTTTTACTGCCGCCTTAACGTCGCGCAAGTCGAGTGTTTCCTTCTCGGAATGAATGTACTGCGTCGGTATCGCCAGTGTTCCTGCGGCTATTCCTGCGGATTTGTATCTTGCCGCGTTCGTGGCTCCTCCTGATATTTCCTGTTCCTGGAGCCGTATTCCCTCCCTCCTCGCTGCCTCTTCGAGAAGGTACTTGGCTTTTGGGTCGATGCGCATGTATGCGTCTCGCAATAGGAGTATCGGTCCCTCCCCTGGTTTCGCCTGCAAGTTCGCGTAGCTTACGTCCAATGCGATGGCTACATCGTAACCGTTTGCAGCATTTTTTGCAACGTGGGCGGCTCCGTAAAGCCCGAGCTCTTCCTGAACTGTTCCTGCGTAAAGTACTGTGCTTTTCGTCTTGATTTTTTTGAGTCCATTGGCGCTTTCTATTCCTATCGCGGCTCCGACGCGGTCGTCCATTGCGGGACTCGTGAATGTCGTTCCGTCGGTCTTTTTCTCATTCATGGAATAAATGGCCTGCTGGCCAACCTGTATTCCCGCATTCTCGGCATCTGCTTTTGACTCTATGCCTTCTACTTCCAGAAGAAGCCCGTAACTCGTTAGAGAGTTTTTGGTTCCAGAACCGATAGGCCTTAAGGTGTCCACCATGCCAATTCCTTCCACTATCGCGTTCCGGTCCTCGTCCCAATCAGGGGATGGGTACGGGCTGGTGATGCCCCGTTTCACCTTGCCGTTGAGCTTTCCTTTAGGAGTGTAAATGTCGAAATCGCATCCGTCGAGGCGGCCCATTCCTCCCATGCTTCTTACCTCGAGCAGTCCGTCATCGCGCACGCCATTGACTTCAAGTCCTATCTGGTCTATGTGGTAGTCCACCACGAGCTTGTACTTTCCGCTTTTCCCCTTCTTTTCGGCAAGCACGTTCGGGGCGGGCGTATAGTCGTCCCTGAAAACCCGGTCAACGTTTGGTTCCATCTTGCCTGCGACGAGATTCCCTATCAGTTCCTCGTGCTTTGATACGCCAGGGGTTTCAACAAGTTCAGACAACAATTCAGCAAGTTCCGCCATATTCTTCAAGAAACACGCTCCGTGTGCTTTCTAAGCAATCCCAAATCGGTAATCCTTATTTATATAAGCTTGTCTCACAACTAAACAGGCACCATTCAGGAAAATGGAGATATCGTCATTTGTTCATGGGTTTGCGGCCGGAGTGACTGTCATGGGCGACCCGAGATTCTGGTTCATCCTCGAACTTTTGCTTCTCGTTCCGCTTATGATTTTCAGCAAAGCCAGGAAGAAGACGATAATGGATATGGCTGAGTTTATCCTCTTAAAGGCGATTCCTGTCATGATACTCGCATTCGGGAGCGCCATAGCGCTCCAATATCTAATCAAGATTCCACGACCATGCCAGGGCGCATTCGTGTGCCCTTCGGGATTTTCATTCCCAAGCGCTCATGCGACAGTTGCGTTCGCGGTGTTCATAGCGTTTGGCTTGTCAGGAAAAAAAATATCGAAGAAAAAGTTCGTCCTATCGCTCGTTCCTGCAGTGCTCGTAGCGTGGTCCCGGATCGAGCTTGGAGTGCACGAACCGATTGATGTAGTCGGCGGGGCGGTTCTAGGAACGCTTGTAGGCATAGCTTACATCGCACTATGGCAGAACATTTTTGTAGGGCATACAACAACGCGCAGCAGATTAAGGACGAAATATAAGACGAGGTAGGAAAACAACCGTGCAGAACTATTCAGGGCTCACCGCATCACAGGTTGCATCGCGCCTGGCTCAGCACGGTCATAATGAACTCCTGGAGCGTAAGAAGAAATCGCGATTCAGGATGTTCCTTGATCAATTCATGGACTTTACCATCCTGCTTCTGATTGCCGCCGCTTTGATATCATTCGTCATAGGGCTTGTTTCATTTGCGCGTGATGGCGGTGGGGAGTCCGAGTTCATTGACGGTGCCGCGATAATAGTCATAGTGGTGCTTAACGCTATTTTCGGTTTCACGCAGGAGTATCGTGCAGAGAAGGCTATAGACGCACTCAAGGAGCTTGCCGCCCCGAAGGCGACAGTAATCCGTGATGGCGTGAAGTTGCGCATAAACTCAAGGGAACTTGTTCCGGATGACGTGATATTGCTTGAGGCCGGTGACCGAGTGCCTGCTGATTGCATTCTGCTTGAGGACGTGCAGCTTCGTGTTGATGAGTCGGCATTGACTGGGGAATCTGTTCCGGTAAGCAAATCAGCTAAGGATTCTGAGAAGAATTGTGTTTTTCTGGGTACGACTGCGGTTTATGGCAAGGCCACTGCCAAAATAACGCACACTGGCATGAAGACGAAAATAGGAGAGATAGCAGAGCTTGTGCAGTCTGTTGAGGATGAGCAGACTCCTCTTCAGGAAAAGCTTGAGGAAACTGGGAAAACTCTCGGCTTCATCTGTCTGGGTCTTTGCGTCTTGGTGTTCATTGTGGGTTTCTTCATGCGCGAGGCTGGCCTTCTGGACATGTTCCTTACTTCGGTGAGTCTTGCTGTCGCTGCGATACCTGAGGGGCTTCCTGCTGTGGTCACGATAACCATGGCTATCGGAGTCCAAAGGATGGCGAAACGGAACGCCATAGTACGAAAGCTCGCGGTCGTGGAGACTCTCGGCTGCGCCAACATAATCTGCTCTGACAAGACAGGCACTCTCACCAAGAACGAGATGACTGTCAGGAAAATACTTCTAGGGGCTGGCAGGGTTCTCGAAGTGAGCGGGAACGGTTACGCTCCTGTCGGGGAATTCACAAACGAAAAGACTGGCAAGACCGTGCTGGCCGGGGAGGACAAGGAATTATTGCTTCTTCTTAAGGCAGCAGCGCTTTGCAATAATGCCTCGCTCTCAAAAGACGCAACCACTGGTTCCTATATTATATTGGGCGACCCGACTGAGGGCGCGCTCGTAGTCACTGCTGAAAAGGCAGGACTTGCAAAAGACACGCTTGCCTCCAGCGAGCTTCTTGAGCACGAAATTCCATTCGATTCCGACAAAAAAAGGATGACAACGATTCACCACGTGATTGACTCGGGCAGGCACGTTTCCTACACCAAGGGAGCTCCTGAAGTCGTTTTGGGCCTGTGCTCGCACGTCATGGCTGAAGACGGGGCGCGCAGGAAGCTCACCGACTCCGAGCGCGAGAGGATACTCGACGTCAATGATGAATTCGCGAAGAGCGCTTTAAGGGTTCTTGGCGTCTGTTACGGAGAGCTTGAGGGATGCGGCGGAGCCTCCCTTCCTCCCGAAAAAGTGGAAATTGACCTCACATTCGTGGGGCTTATGGGGATGATTGACCCGCCACGTCCTGAAGCAAAGAGGGCAGTGGAGTTGTGCAAGCACTCAGGAATACGCACCATAATGATAACCGGGGATCACGAGCTTACTGCCATAGCGATAGCCAAGGAACTCGACATTCTCCCGAAGAAATCGCCTGAAGGCAAGAAACTGACGCTCACTGGAGCCGAACTCGAGCTCTTAACGGATGACGAATTCGATGCGATCGCAGAGGACTTGAGAGTGTACTCCCGTGTCTTCCCGCACCACAAGATGCGCATAGTCAAGGCGCTGGCTGCGAAAGGGTATGTGGTGGCGATGACTGGTGACGGCGTCAACGACGCTCCAGCACTGAAGCAGGCGGACATAGGGATCAGTATGGGTCTTTCCGGAACTGACGTCGCCAAGGAGGCATCGGACATGATACTCACTGACGATAATTTTGCCTCAATAGTCGCGGCAGTAGAGGAGGGAAGGACTGTCTATGAGAACATAAAAAAGCCGGTACAGTACCTGCTTTCATCTAACGCTGGCGAGATATTCATACTCTTTTTCGGCATACTGCTCGCGTTTCCTCTCCCTCTTGTCGCGGTGCAGCTTTTGTGGGTCAATCTCGTGACAGATGGCCTTCCCGCCATAGCGCTCTCACTCGAGCCTCCTGAACGCCACATAATGAACCGGCCGCCCAGGAACAGGAATGAATCAATGTTCAGCAGGGACATGATCATGAACATAGTGCTTGTCGGACTGCTCATGACTGTTTCCGGACTCCTTCTTTTCAAGCGGGTATTGGACGTAACGGCGAATGTCGATTATGCCAGGACCGTTCTTCTTACTACTGTCGTGATGTTCGAGATGTTCAACGTCTTCATGTGCAGGTCGAACCTCCCAATCCAGGATAGCAAGCCCTTCTCGAACAAGTGGGTCTGGATTGGGGTCTTGAGCTCGGTTGTGTTGCATCTTGTTTTCATGTACGTTCCGGTGCTTAGGCCCGTGCTTCACGCGACACCCCTTAGCCTCGTTGACTGGGGTTGGATACTCGGGGTGTGCGTTACTGCTTTTGCCGTAGTGGAATTGGCGAGGAGGCTTATGGACCGGAGACATGAGCGGTTGGGGCTTAAGCAGTTGTGAACATCGCCAAGAAGAAGCTATTGATGAGATATGTATCTTAGATAGCATCTTAATTAATGATACTAATCTAATGAAGCTTATCAATAATATATGTTTTATGTTCATAATATACGTTTTATGCTGTTTGCTTACGGGAAGCGGGAAGAACGTCAAAAACTATGTAGCGAAATATATACTTAAGGCTACAACTATGTATATATATTAAGCCCCTCTTATACTGGAATTGAGTTTAGCGTCAGTGGTTCTGGTAAACCATTGATCAGTTGGGATTGACCGGTTCTGGTAAAACCGATTAGATCTCAAAAAATCCGCTAAGGTTCTTGGTTTAACTTAGTTCGAAATTTTTTAAGACGGGATATATACGCCGTGCTTGCTATATAACAATTATGGTAGCCCGTTGTCTATATCCACGAAAATAAAACAGAGGCGAAAAAAATAAATGGGGGGACTGGAATTCCTCGTGGGAGGAGCGCAAAGCTCCGCTAGACCTGATGACGACCTTAGGTCCGGTCAGGCTAGGATAGTAGTAGTTGGTTGTGGAGGCGCTGGCAATAACACTGCAGACAGGCTTTACCGCTTGGGTGTGAGTGGTGCCACTGTCATCGCGATCAACACAGATAAAATGCACTTGGATGCAAGGGAAGCGAACCGCAAAATCCTTATCGGACGAGACCTCACCAGAGGACTCGGAGCCGGTGGATATCCGGAAGTGGGACGAAGGGCCGCTGAGGAATCGAAGAACGACCTCAAGGACTGCGTACGCGAATCCGACCTAGTGTTCGTCACCGCAGGAATGGGTGGCGGAACTGGAACGGGCTCGGCACCGGTCGTGGCAGAACTCGCGAAGGAACAGGGCGCAATCGTGATAGGCGTTGTGACCATGCCCTTCAAGATGGAAAAAGCCAGGATATTCAAGGCGGAAAGCGGACTCTACGAACTCAGGCAGACCAGCGATACGGTGATTGTCATAGACAACAACCGTCTCTGCGAGGTCGCAGGAAAGCTCCCGATAGCGCAAGCATTCGCAGTAGCTGACGAACTAATCGCAACCATGATCAAGGGAATCGTGGAAACGATAGCAGTGCCATCCCTCGTCAACCTTGACTATGCAGACGTCAAGGCAGTAATGACGAACGGAGGAGTATCTGTAATCGGCGTCGGCGAAAGCAGCTCGGACAACAGGGCAGAAGAAGCAGTAAGAAAGGCCCTGAGCAACCCGCTGCTCGATGTAAGCTACGTAGGCGCAACCGGCTCCCTGATCCATATCTCAGGCGGTCCTGACATGACCTTGGAAGAGGTCAACAAGATCGGTGAGATGGTGGCGAAGGACCTTGACGCAAACGCTTCAGTCATCTGGGGTGCAAGAGTTGACCCGAGCCTTGAGGGCACAATACGCGTTATGACTATCATAACAGGCGTACAGAGCCCGCACATACTCGGCAAGGTCGACTTCAACCAACCTAGCCCTGAAGCAAGGCATACGGCGAACCACTTGGGAATACCCATACTCGCTTAAGGCCTAAGGACAGGAAAGCGGAGGACTAAACAAGCGCAAATCAGCAACTTTATGTATGGTCAAGGCGGGCGGCTGGAGTCTTATTCTAAAGAACCAACCCCCAACTGGAACAAAAGAATATTCCGGCCGCCCGCTTCTGACATTTTTTATTTTTTATTCTCACACAAAAAAAATCATTCTCCCTTCGGTGGGATGAGCGAGGACAATAATAACAACAAAAGGTGCAGTGAAAAAAACTGGCAAACAAAAGCGAAGCAAAAACAGAAACAAAAAGAACGTCCCTTCTTTTTGAGCAATAAGCGTGCAGAAGAAAACCAAAACCAACCACGTGAAACATAAAAAAACAAACTGTGTATGCACCCGGAAACCCCGCTCGTCCCACAACCCGCAAACGGGTTGAACGTTTCGTGCTATCTTCATCCCTGCGGGGACTCGATAGCACATGCCATTATCTGAATAGTCCCATCGAAAGCTTGATTAACCCGTCCTAATTCTTTCATGATGAAGTCACAATCAACATGGAGCTCGTCTTCAAGCGCGTGAGAATCGAGACCCGCCTCGAGAACATCACTAGCCCGAGATTGATGGCTGAATCCATAGTCTGCGCCGCGAACAGCTCTCTCAGGATGCTTGGAGGAGTAGCTCTCGCCATAAAAACAAGCGGCGGAAAAGAGATAGAGACTGAGGCGGTAACGCACGCGCCTCTTCCTGTAGGAAAAGCTGTGGCAACTGATGCAGGAACTCTTCTTTCAGTGATAGTCATTCATGCGCCCACAATGGATGCGCCTGGATCAATCACGACTCCTGTTTCGGTTTTCTCGGCGACCCTTGCCGCGCTCAAGTGCGCTGAAAAAGAAGGTGTGCGAAGTATCGCCATTCCCGGAATGGGTGCGGGAGTCGGGGGAGTAAAGCCCGAAATAGTGGCGAAAGAAATAATTCGTGCTGTCAGGAAGTTCCTGGATGCAGAGCCAAAAGCAGTAAGAAGAATAATCCTCACAGACTTGAACCGAATGATGATTCTCGCCTGGGAGAAGGAACTGAAGGAACTGGATTTTTCCTAGTGCTTTATCTTTTCCCGCATCCTATTGATTCTGGAATCTCCGGATAAAGCTCTGGGAATTTCGCGAACCACGCTATGCGTTCCTCTTTCATCTTCTCGTTGAAGGCGCGTATCTCGTTATCGGAATAGAACCTGTGAGGGTCGAATTTCTTCATGTCTATTCCTTCAACCTTCTTCGCGACCTCGAAACCCCAGAAGGGATCCTTCTCCCACGCTATCCCCCCTTTCGCTATCTGCTTTATGAGTTCAACTGAGTCCTTTATCGTCACTTTCTCGCCGGTATCCCCTCCCACTTTTCCGGTGTTCATGACGAAGCACTCCACTTTCGGATTCTTGCGTATTATGTTCAGGAATATGTTTCCTTCTTCTCCCTCAGGTCCCACTATGAACGGATTAGTGCCGACCACCCTTTTCGATTTCCCTGCCTGGCTTGGATCGCCTGCCGATGTTTCTATTGATTCTCCGAGAACGAAAAACGCCGCGGCCTGCGCGGGAGTAAGCCGAGCGATAGGCGGCACGATGTCCTTGCGCCGTGTAATGAAAACCACTATGTCGACGTGAGGCAAGTCTATGTCCTCGTCCACGTACACCATCTCGTTCCGGTAAACAACTGCCCTTCCGTTTGAAGTGAATGATTCGTCAAGGAAATTAACTTCTCCTTTGGAGCCCACATAAATGTTCTCAAGCATCGCCTTGGGGCTTACTGTCGCATCGTACAATACTTTCTGGCCTACGGGCTCCAATCCCTCGGTCTTGATGTAGAAATTGTCCTCGGTCCCGGTGCAGTATCCGTCCGGATGCATTATAACGACATCATCCTGCCTTATCATCACGCCTTCGGGAGCTTTCAGGAAGTGGTCGTGGCATGTTAGAGTGGTTTTCCCTGTACCGCTTAATCCGAAGAATATTGCGCCTTTCTCCACGAGTTTCCCGCTCTTGTCCTGGACTCTTAGCATCTTGCTTCCTGCATGAAGTCCGAGGAATCCGTTCTTCTTAGCCCAGTACATAGTCATGCGAAGGAATGATTTCTTCACTTCGCCCATATAGTCCGAGCCTAGGAGGAAAGTCGTGAATGATTCTGAATCAACTATCATCTTCCTCTCAGGCCACTCAGGAACATCAACTGTCACAAGTTCCGGTTCTTGCACTCCGGTCTTGGGGTCGAAAAGCGTCTCCCCCCACATGAATGGTATCCGAGCGTACTTCGCGCTTATTATCAGCCTGCAGTTTATTTTCTCGTCAGGCTTGCGGCACATGCTGCGCTCGATGACTATCACTTTCTGAGTCTTGAGGTAGTCAACTACCTTGCGTATCGTTTCCTTCTCTTCAGGAGTCGGCTCGCGCTTGTAGACTACAGTCGTGAATTTAGCGCTTCTTGAGCGTATTGTGGTGATGTAGCGCGGACTTCCGTATACGGTTGTAGTCTCGTCTGGTCTTGCGAGTTCACGCAATTCCTCGTGTGATGGATACTTGATTAGTTCTGCCTTCTCGAATATTTCGTCCGCTGCATCCCTGAAGAACATTATGATAGTGTTTGCACCCGTCTTTTTGAATTGTTTTGAGCCGGATTGATATAAAACGGTTTGTCGGATGCGTGTCAGACTGTTACACGGAATTTTCTTTTCTCAAAGCCCGCCTGCCACAGTCGCAACGAGTGATTCAATCCTTTCAGCGAGCTCTTTCGGGAGTCCGAAAATGCTGACATCAAGGAATCCCCTGACGATGACTGATACCGCTTCCTCCTCGCTCAATCCACGCGTCATGAGATACGTTATTTCCTTGTCTGCTATTTTTCCTACAGCCGCCTCGTGCGATAATTCCACTCCCTCCATTCTTCCTACAAGTTCGGGTATCGCGTGAATCGTAGATTCGCCGAGTATTATCCCCTTGCATTCTAGGTGCGCTTTCGCCGGAACCTTGTTGGCTTCAAGGAATCCGCGCGATATTATCTTAGAGCCGCCTTTCGCTATCGCACGGGCTATTATCTCTCCGCGAGTGTTCGGAGCGTTCAGCGATATCTTCGAACCCGCGTCAATTAGCGATTTGTTGTCCGAGTAGAGTATGCTGTTGAAGCGGGCAGTCGCTCCATCCCCTGCGCATTCCACCGAGGGATACATCTGTATGTCTTTTACTGGATTGAGGCACGCGTAATTGGAGACGAACAGTCCTCCTGCTTCCACGCGTGCAGAAGTCCTGGGACGCACTGTTATGCTGCTGTTCCAGTCGTGAATCATGCTGAATGTGAGCTTCGCGCCCTCTCCGATGAAGAATTCGGAAACGCCTATGTGCGTCGCGTTAGTAACGCCTTCATGCACTGTGCATCCGCTTATTATCTGCGCTTCGGCACCAGGCTCCACTATTATCAGGTTGTGCACGTGCTGTTCCATGCCATCCTTGGACATCATGAGGCAGGACTGTATTGGCAGATCCACTTTCGCGTTCCTCGCTATCCTTATGAAGTAGCCTCCGCCGAGAGAATCCGACACTGATTTCGTGAATGAATCCCTCTCAGGGCTCAAAAGCTTCCATAAGTACCGATCCTTGAGCAGTGGGTATTTATCGAGCGCTACACGTATGTCCATCACTTCTATCTTGTCAGCGAATTCAGGAAGCGTGAGAACTGCTGCTGGTTCATGGTTGGTGAGGAAGTACGATGCGGACCTCTTTGACGTTTCGGATTCCATACCGACGCGCCTTCCTGTCTCGCGAGCGCTTTCTGGAACTCCGTCCATCAATTCCGCTGGAGCAGTCATTGTTTTTCCGTCATTATTTACTGTCGAATCGTCATTATCCGCTTCTGCCTGCATTTCACGCATCCCTCGTAACCTTTTTCCTGAATGTCCTTCAATATCATTTTGGCACCGCCGTAACATCCAATGGAGCCGTTGAGCATGACGCATCCGCATTTCGTATGTACGTAATCGAGTATGCGTCCCTGATGCGTTATGAGTAGTGCCGCCCGCTTCTTGTCCGCGTCAAGGTATGCCTGTATCTCGTTTCCTATCAGTTCCAGGCTTTCCATGTCCACTCCTGAATCCGGCTCGTCCAATAGTATGAATCGCGATTTAGAGAAAATCATCTGGAGCACTTCAGCGCGTTTCTTTTCCCCTCCAGAGAACGCGAGATTGATATCACGGTCAAGGAATTCCGTCAAATTCAATCGCTCGATGACCCTTAATTCCTTGTCAGTCAAGTCCTCCTTAGGCTTACGCTTTAGGCATATCTTCAGTATGTCGCGCAATTTCACGCCCACGACTTCAGGAGGCTGCTGGAATGCCGTGAATACTCCAAGATTCGCCCTCTCATGCGCATCCAGTCCCCGCAAGTCCTTGCCGTCCAAAAACATGCTACCGTGCTCGATGGTGTAGCCTGGAACTCCCGCTATAGTCATAAGGAGAGTAGTCTTTCCGGAACCGTTAGGGCCAAACAATGCGCAACAGTCCCCCTCCCGTATTTTCAGGTTGACTTTGTCCAGTATGACCTTCTTGCCAACGCTTATGGATAATTCCTTGGCCTCAAAGAGAGCCCGCCCCTCATCATTAGCCTTGCTTCTGTGCGCATCCCTCGCCTTCTTCAATTTGCGCTTCACTGCCACGTGATTCACCTGAACAAATCACAGCCTGCCAGTGCAAGACTATATATTTTTGTGCTGCACACTAAAAGCACATTCGGGACATGGCAGGCATAAAGGACAAGTCGTTATTGCTGAAAGAGAAAGAACGGATAAAGAAGAAAATGCTCGAGGAGAAACGCAGGGTAAATTTCTTCTTCACTGATTTCGGTACGTTCGTAAGGAAACAGAAGGTCACGGGACTCGCCATCGCATTCGTTCTTGGTATGATTTCAAGCGACCTGGTCAAAGCAATAGTCAACGACCTCATTATGCCATTGATAGGCATCATCCTTCCGAACAATGACTGGCAGGCATTCGTGCTCACATTGGGTCCCTTGAAGCTTGCTCTCGGGCATTTCATGAGCGTTTTCATAAACTTCCTGATAATACTGCTCGTGGTTTACTTGATCATCCGCTGGATGACTAAGCTGAACTTGGTCGAGTCCTGAGAGCGCATTGCGCATTCAGCAAGAGTTTACGCTGCAGTTTTCCCCTTCGCTGGCGTTCCCCTAATGGGTATAGCCCGCAGAGGCTTCACATTCCGAAGTCCAGTATGCTCGCCTGTCTGTTTCCATTGAGTTCGATGAATGGCCTCGCACGGTTGATGATAATGCCGAGTTTCGGAAGTTGCCTTAACGTTTCGATCCCGCTTCCGTTTTCCTTGCGTGCTTCGATTATCCGCTTCGCGCCAGTTGGTCCTATCCCTGGGACAAGAAGTAGCGTCCTGTAGTCTGCCGCATTCACGTCCACCGGGAACAAGTCCTTGTTCTTTTTCGCGAAGACAGCCTTCGGGTCCTCATTCAGGTTGAGGAATCCGTAGTCATCGAGCGCCTGCTCTATCATTCCCGTGTTCCATCCGTAATCTCGAGCCAGGAAATCGCATTGGTACAGTCTGTGGGCTCTTGTTTTTGGTGTCGGAGCGTGAGTCGCAAGAGGAGTCTCTTCAACCGGCTCGAATGCGCTGAAGTAAGTCCTGCGTAGTCTCATTTTTTCGTAAAGCCATGATGATGCGCGTATTAGTTCCAAGTCGGATTCGCCTGATGCTCCTACTACGAATTGTGTAGTGTGCCCTGACTTGATGAGTCCCTGGCGTTCGAGACCGCTTATCCAGCTCATCCTTCGCAAGACGTCAGAGCGGAATTCCTTTACGCTTGAGAGTTCCCTGGCGCGCGAGGAGTTAGGCGCTTCGAGATTGATTGACAGCCTGTCAGCGTAATGCGCCGCCTCGCGTATGATCGAGTAATCCGCTCCCGGAAGGACTTTGAGGTGTATGTATCCGTTGAATTTCTTCTCGACACGCAATATCCTTGCGGCTTCCACTATGTTCTCCATGCATTCAGTGGGATTCTTTTTTCCCAGGCCGGAGCTTAGGAACAGTCCTTGTATGATGTTTTTTCCCTTAAGGTTCTCGAATATGTCAGTGACTTCCCTGGGCGTGAATGTTGCCTTACCGCACTTCCGCCCCGCTCGATTCATGCAGTACCTGCAGTCGTTCGAGCACTCGTTAGTCATGAGTGTCTTGAGTATGCTTATGCTTTTTCCATTTGGGAGCTTTGAGTGATATACTCCAGGAATCGCTGGCCTGCCTTTTGAGTTCCCGCACCAGGCAGAGCAGACGTCATACTCCGCCGAGGTGCCGAGTATTGAAAGCTTCTCGAATAATGACACAATCAGCTGTTAGTTTTGCATCATAATTAGTGATTCCGGGAGTTCGGCATGCCACTATTTCGCACGAGCCGAAAAAACTTTGGTGATAACACTGAGAATAAGGTGTGGTGCGAGTGGAAATCCAATCTATGTAGAAAAAATCAAGATGGAGAACGAAAAATAAAGAAAGAGGCTGCCTTACTGCTTGAAGGCAACCCTTGCGTGTTCGTACTGTTTCAAGCCGGTTTTCAGTGCGCCTTCGAGCTCCTTGTATACAGCCAAGTCAGCTGCAGGGGCCCAAGTTGGAAGGTGCTTTCTTATCACAGTCAACTCAGCGTTTGGTTTTTTTGCATCCTTCGCTTCAGGTCTTTTAACAGAGACCTTAACGTAGGTGGCGAGATTCTCGATGGAGAGGCCGGCGAAGTTCATGTATGGGTTCGCGAAGTCAGTCAAATACCTGATTTGCGAATTCTTAAGCACATCTGTTGCGTTCCACTTCTTCGCATCGCCTTGCTTTATTACGTCGTACGTCTTCGTGATTACGTCATCAAAGTAATCACCGACGGACGCATACTCCTTTACTTTTGGTTTGACTTCGTCTAGCGGTTTCATGTTGATTGCCATACGAATGGTTTGCATCAATTGGTTTATAAACTTTATGGTGGTAACTTGTATTCGACACGCGAAAATGGCTATTTAATCGCTCCAACCGAGTTTATGTGCAATTTTGTGCAGACCTTAATTAATGTGCAAAGCCCAACCGAAAAAACCATTATATATCCCCTGTTGGTCCGGTTTGATGATTGCGTTCAAGGAATATGGCATGCTCGGACTGGCTGATTAAGGAACACCCGATTCTTGATTTCGCGTTCAGCACTAAGAGGAAAGTCCGCTTCACATTCGACGGCAGAAAGTTTGAGGGATTCGAAGGCGAGCCTATTGCCGCGGCACTACAAGCAGCAGGAGTTAGGGTTTTCAGGGAAAGCCACACGCTGAAACGCCCCCGCGGATTCTTTTGTGCAGTAGGTAAGTGCGCTTCATGCTCGATGATAGTTGACGGCATTCCGAACACCCGGGTGTGCGTCGTGCAATTGCGGGAAGGGATGGTCGTGGAAACCCAGAAAGGCGTTGGCAAACTGAGGATCGGGTGATTGATGAATCGTGGCGGGCCTAAGAATCGTTGTCGTGGGAGGGGGCCCCGCAGGGCTCTGTGCCGCGCTAGAAGCAGCGAAAAACGGTGCGAGAGTGACAGTAATCGATGACGGGCCGCGCCTTGGCGGACAGTTGATAAAACAGACTCATTCATTCTTCGGATTCCAGGAATTCCATGCAGGAACCCGCGGCATAAACATAGCTAAGAAACTCGTGAAGGACATAGAATCAGTCAATAACATAAAAGTCATGACTAACACGACAGTCACTGGATTCTACGAGGACAAGACCCTCACCCTTCTTGAAGGCGAGAGCCGATTCTCGAAAATAACAGCTGACAAATTCATAATATCGACTGGAGCGTCCGAGAATATGTTCGAGTTCGGGAACAACGACCTCCCAGGCGTTTACGGCGCGGGAGCGGTACAGACTCTCATGAATCTTTATGGAGTACTTCCGGGACGCGAATTCCTTATGGTCGGCTCCGGGAACGTTGGGTTGATAGTGAGCTACCAATTGATGCAGGCAGGTGCAAAAGTAAAAACACTAGTCGAGGCAGCGCCGAGAATAGGAGGCTATCTAGTTCACGCGAGCAAGATCCGGAGGCTTGGAGTGGAGATACTCACGGGCCACACACTCAAGCGCGCGCTCAAAGGAGATGACGGGACTGTTTGTGGGGCTGAAATTGTGGCACTTGATGAGAACTGGAACCCCATAAAGGGAAGCGAGAGAACTATAGATGTCGACACAATCTGCCTCGCCACTGGACTCACTCCTCTTGTTGAATTGTTATGGCAGGCTGGCTGTGAGATGAAGTACGTTCCTGAACTCGGAGGCCACGTGCCTGCGCGTAACGAATACGGCGAGACAACACTCAAGGGAGTTTACGTTGCAGGGGATGCTGCTGGAATAGAGGAAGCGACTTCAGCCATGATTGCCGGAATGATTGCGGGAATTCATGCGAGCGGTGGCGCGGAAGATACTGCTAAGAAGGAAGCGATAAGCCACTGCAAGGAATTATTGAAAGGACTAAGGAGCGGTCCTGCTGGCAAAAAAATAGAGGCAGGACTGGAGAAGGCGGTGATTTCAGAAAAGGAATGAGCAATGATGACAAGGCGAAACGCGCAAAAGAACAGACAGGGGTTCTGGGAGAAGCCGACTTAAGAAATTCAGTCCCGACTGAAGAGCGGTTAAGGAGTGGGCCTGTCGCGGTTTTTGAATGCATCGAGCCCATACCGTGCAATCCATGCGAGAGCGCCTGCCCGAACAATGCAGTAACGCTTGAGGGAGGACTCGTCACGGGGATACCGAAACTTGACGACGAAAAGTGCAGTGGATGCAGTCTCTGCATAAGCAAATGCCCTGGACGTGCGATATTCGTTCTCGACAAGAGCTTCGGAAACGGCTTGTGCAGGATAACTCTTCCTTACGAACTATTGCCGAATCCGGTTGTCGGAAGTGAAGTGACAGCTCTTGACCGCGAGGGACGGGACGTGGCAAAGGCGAAAGTCATGAAAGTCGTTTCAAACAAATTCACGGACGCGACATCCGTTGTGACAGTAGAGCTTCCTGAAGAATACTGCATGAGCGTGCGGGCGATAAAGGTGAATGAATAATTCAAAATGAGCGATGACAAGGATAACGCCAACGAAACGATAATCTGCCGCTGCGAGGACTTAACACTTGAAGAAATAGAGAAGGCAATTGACGACCACGGCCTGCGCTCATTCGATGAAGTGAAGAGGATAACACGATGCGGAATGGGTCCCTGCCAGGGAAAAACCTGCAGGAAGATGGTTGAACGGATGCTTTCCAAAAAGACGGTAAATGGAGGAATCTCGGCTCTAGAACACACCACATTCAGGCAACCCACTAAGCCCGTGGACGTCAAGGTGCTTGCCGAAGCATGGGAGGATGAGAGCAAGGAATAATGAACAGGTTTCCCGAATCCGCAGGTGTAGTCGTGATTGGAGGAGGCATAATAGGAACCGCCACAGCATACTATCTCGCCAAAGCCGGATTCAAGGATATCGTGCTTCTTGAGAAAAACGCGATCGCCTCAGGATCGACTGGACGCTGCGCAGGAGGAATAAGGCAGCAGTGGGGGACTCCAATGAATGTTGAGCTCTCGATGAAGAGCGTGAGGATGTTCGAAACTCTCGAAAAAGAACTCGGATTTGATTTCGAGTACTACCAAGGAGGCTACCTACTTTTGATCCGAAACGAATCTCAGATGACGCAATTCGAGAAGAACATCGCGTTACAGAACAGCTATCCTGGACTCCATGTTGAACTCATAAAACCGCAGGAAATAAGGGAAGTCTGCAACGCAATCAATACTGATGGCCTGATTGGCGCTGCATACTGCAAGACTGACGGCCACGCGAACCCTATGCTTGCGAATTACGCTTACGCTTGGGCTGCACAGATGCTTGGCGCCAAGATATTCACTCGAGCGGAAGTAACCGGAATAGATGTTACTAAGGAGGGAGGCATCAAGAGCGTCAAGACCGCGGACGGAAGCACCATAAAAACCGCGCGCGTGGTGAATGCAGCTGACGGCCATGCGGCGCTCATTGGGAAGATGGTTGGATTGGACCTGCCTATACGCTCGTTCAGGCACCAGATAATGGTCACCGAACCAGTCGCGAAGATACTTGATCCTTTGGTCGTTGATCTCGCAGGGAATCTCTACTTCCGGCAGACCAAGCACGGAAGTTTTGTCGCAGGACAGTCGGACAAGGACGAGCCCGAGGGCTTCGACATGAAATCCGACTATCGATTCATGCTTGAGGTTTCAAGCAAGCTTGAAAAAATAATGCCTGCTTTAGGGAACGTGAAAATCGTGCGCCAGTGGGCGGGCCTTTACGGCATGACTCCCGATTCCCAGCCGATAATCGGGGGCGTCCGGGACGTCGAGGGCTACTACCAGGCGATAGGATTCAGCGGCCATGGCTTCATGATAGCGCCAATCACCGCGAAAATATTAAGCGAGATAATACTGCACGGCGAGGCAAAAAGCGCTGATGTTTCAAGCCTTGACCTTTACCGGTTCGCTGAAGGAAGGACGATAAAAGAGCCTAACGTAGTCTAGTTTTTTATGCATTTTTTGCGTTCCGCTTTTCTTCTTCCTTGATTATTTTCTTCTTCATGAACTCGAGGTATGCATCGGCATTCATTAGATTACCTTTCTCGGAATCGATGTTTTTGGGCTTGAGTACTGCGATCCATCCAGTGCCGTACGGGTCGGAGTTAAGCAAAATCTGGTCGGATTCAAGGCGTTCGTTGAATTTTACGACGGTTTCTTCATCATCCTAATCTTCTTCGTGATGAGAAGTATAATTCCTGCAGTCGCCAGTACCATCCCCAACAGTCCAGCCGATACGGCTACGTTATTCATCAAGGCAGGTTTGATTAGCAGCACCAGCCCCAGGCAAAGCATCATCAACCCGGAAATCAGCTTCAATACTCGTCCCTGCAATTCAGTCAGTTTTCTTTTTCCAAGAGTCATTGTGAACATCAAAACAATAAATGCTAAGGGGATGACGTAAACGACATTGTATAGTGCGAGGTAGAAGTAATACTGCGTGGTTGAAAGCTCATGCAGTGTCAGGATCCTCGCGAAAACCATCGGAAAACCTGCCGTGCAGAGCAATTCATAACTATTGGCCGCTATCGCAAGAACGATCGTTCCGATCATCATTGAAAGAACCGAAGTCGCTTTCAGCAGGTTCCTCATTCGTGCGAACAGCTTAGGTTTTGCTTTAGCGGAAATGACCAAGGAAACGCCTTTCCCGAAAAAGAAGAAGTCCTTTATGTTTATTGCCGCGACAATCAAAGCGACTATCCCCGCTATCGTTGTTATCACTGCCAGTTGCCCAATCAACAGGAAAAGGTTCAGCCATGCAGCCATGAAAATAAAGTAGACGAACGCCGAGAAAAATACGAACGTCCCGCCGATTAACAGCATCCTTTTCCGGGATTTGGCGTAAATCAGCATGCTGAGCAGGAAGAAAAGCACGAAGAATGCGCACGGATTGAGGCTATCTAGGCCGCCCAGGATTACGGTGAACGCAGGCAATGAAATTTTGGACGTATCCATCTTTCCAATAAGCGGCAGATCAATGATTTCTTGCAGTTCGGTAGTGATGTCATCTTGTTGAGGCGGGTAAGGGGCGAGTCCATGGATGTTTTCGGCGGGACAGACGCATTCTTTCTCGCTGCACGAAATTAGTTCTGATTCAAGATTTTCCCTTATGGCTTTCGCCCCCATCAAGAACCTGCTTCCGATGAAAACCGTGGGATACGCATCTGTTGTAAAACCATACGTATCCTTGAATGCATCATAGCGCTCTTTTTCTTCCGTAAGCGATACGTCGTGTTTTTTCAATTCAACATTGTATCTTGCAGTCAGGTCGTCAAGATACGGGATTATGCTTTCGCATTGCGGGCATCCCGCCTGCAGGAAGACGTGCACGCAAACAGCATTCAATGGGGAAACGGACTCCGGATTTTCCGATACCGTTTCATTTCCTGCCGGTTTTCCGATTTTTTCGGCAGGGTCCGTGCAACCGTGCTCGATGCAATACCTGACTTTGTCCTCGATTTCCCCGGCTATGCTCTCGCTGTAGCCTATCCAGACTTTATCATCAAGAAACGTTGTCGGAACTCCTCCGGCGCGCGTTCCGAACGCTTCCGACATGTCCGAAAAAAGTTCGGCATTCTCGCGGTTGTACCACGTTTCATAAGACTTTACTTCAAGCTGCGGGTAGTCCTGTTCCAGTCGTTCCAGGAACGGCTTTTCATGGGTGCAATGCGGGCAGCCGTCGCCCCAGAAGAAGTACATGGTTACCTTGCTTTCTTCAGCGCTTACAACCGCGGTTGTCAATGAAACAAGAACCAGTATCGATATCAGTACCGATGCCAGGATGTAAGATTTCCCTTCCATTTTTTATTTTTCCTAATATTGTGGCGCTTGCGGCTTGCGCAAAGGCAGGCCGACCTGTCGCTGTCTCCGACCTAGTTTATACGTTTTTCTTCTTCCTTGACAATCTTCTTCTTCATGAACTCCATATAGGCATCGGCAGTCATGAGATTCTCTTTCTCGGAATCTAGGTTTTCGGGCTTGAGTACCGCGATCCAGCCTGCGCCGTACGGGTCCGAATTGATGACGGTCGGGTCCGTTTCAAGGTGCTTGTTGGATTCCATAACGGTTCCAGAAATGGGACTGATGACGTCCAATGTCGTCTTTATTGACTCGAAAGTCGCGAGCTCGTATAGTTGCTCAACTACAGTCCCGGATTTCACGTTTCCGATGAATATCACATCCCCTGCATTTTTCTGCAGGAAATCAGTTATGCCGATACGCACGTTCCCGTCGGAAAGCACTTCGGCCCAACTGTCATTCCAACTGTAGAAAAGTCCCTTCTTCACCCTGAATTTGAACTTGCCGTGTGTGTATTCGAGAAAGTTGTCGGTATCGTTCATTTCTTTCATTCCTCCCCCTCAAGCTTCTTTATTGCGGCAAGAGTTTCCTTCTTGTCGGGAAAACTTATCGCGTCCAGCGGGCACATTTTTTGGCACGCCCTGCAGAACACCGCGCAGTTTTCCGGATTCTTCACAACCACCTTTTTGCTTCCGTCCGGAAGCGTTGCCTCTTCAAGGACACTATGCGGGCAGAATTTCAGGCACTCCCCGCAGTCATTGCAAGCATCCGAAATGCGCGGGCACCAGTCTATCCTCTTTCTGGGAACCCCCATGAAAGTCTCTTCTTTATCGTCACTCATCGGCCTTGAATCCCGCTTCCTCGAGTTTTTTCTTGACAGCATCGAATGCTTCCTGCGTCGTCATGTTCCGAACGTCAAGGGAAATCAAGTCTCGGTTCACGTCAAGACCTGCCTTCGTGAACGCGTCCTTGAACAATTTGCACTGCATGTTCGGAGCGCAACCGGCTATGACGTACTTCCTGCCTGCCTTAAGGTGCTCTGAAAAAAAGCGGTCTCCGTCAACCTCGCACAATTGCGGATGGATAAATGCATACTCAACCGGAAGCTGGAGCCTCACCTTGTTTATGAAATCCCACATGTCCATCTTCGCGAATCCTGGGCATTTGCCCGTGCAGACACAGAAGATTAATCCTGGTTTTTGTTTTCCAATAGTCTCAGTTTCCATTTTGTTTTCGATTCATCTCCTCTTTGATTATTTCATCCACTTTTTTGGCGACTTCTTCCGCAACGATTGATGCGAGCTTGAGCCCATTAGGTTCGAGCTCTTCTGCGGTTGAATCATTAAGGTGTAGTTCGGAATGTCTTTTTGCGATTTCCTCAATCGACACCCTGAATCGCGGTTTTCCCCCGCACTTTTCCACAGCCTTTGCACTGCATTCGATTGCGCAGGCGTCTATTGTTATCATCGGAAAATTCCTGACGAAGCTTTTCTCCTCCTCGCCACCAGATATGAGGAGCGGAAGGCAGGCGACCGTAGTTTCTCCTGGCCTTAATTTTTCCACAACGAGCCTAGCCGCGACCCTTGCGACGGTTCCCGCTGCGAATTCCTCGCCACTGCAGGCAACGATCCCCACTTTCTGTGCTCCAAGTATCATCGTCGTTCAGTCTCCCTCCGCCACAGCGCTCGTTTCTTCCGCTATTTTTTTTGCGAGTTTTCTTCCGCCTTCGCCAACGTCCAGGACGCTATTGTCCGGCTTCAATCCGCTCTTTTTGCATTCCGCCCACACAAGGACGCTCTTTATGCCTGTCTCATTTCCCCTGGCGCGTGCCGCGATATTGTGAGCGCACTTGCGTGGACAGCCGTCAATGGTTATCACCTTCTCGGCGCTTTTCGTGTCATTCCGGGCATCGCTTCCCTCGACATCGACTGCGGCGAGGCAGCGTACTTTCGCGCCTTTGGTTTTTAGGGCTGCAAGCCGTGAGACAGTCCCGAATGCCTTTCCTATCCCGCTGCAGGCAAGGACTACTGTTTGTTTTTCCTTCTTTTCCAAATTACTCGCTTTACCTCGTTTCGCCTTCAAGAACATTTTTGGCTTCACGCACGACCGCGTCCGCAACGTAATCAACAAGCATTTTTCCTTTGGGGCCTAGTTCCACGCGCGATTCAGGCTTGAGCTCAGAGTGGTGCTTAAGCACGTCGGGAATGAAGACCTTAGCCGCGACGTTTCCTCCCAGTTTCCGTATCACTTTCTCAGCACACTTGTGTACACAGCCATCTATTACTATGATGGGGTACTTTTTCACGAACTCAACATCCTCCTCAACCCCTGCACACAGTGCCGGGAAACATATCAGGGCGACGTTTTCATCTCCGAGAAGCTCAATTGCCTTGTACATTGCCTGTCTTGAAACCGTGCCGAGGGCTTTTCCCATCCCAGTGCAGGCAGTGATTCCAACCTTGTCGGCCGTCATGCAGGAACTCCAGCAGTCATCTCTTAAATACTTTTCAAAAGGCTTATAAGCTAATCTTGGCATATTTGTGCCAAGATGCAAAAGACAATTAGTGCGCTCAACGATTCCGGGAGGGTCAAGGCGCTGCGGTTCCTCCTCCGGCAGAAAAAACCGACGTGCGCGTGCAAACTGAAACCGGTATTCGGGAAGGACCTTTCGGTCGTATTCCGCCACGTGAGACTGCTTGAGGACGCAGGGCTCATAGAGACGTTCAAGGACGGGCGGATGGTCATGTGCGAGATAAATAACAAGCCTAAAGTAAAGCGCTTGCTAAAACTCCTCGACGGATTCGGTTGAAAAGCGGTATGGATGAAACGAAAAAGAAGAAGGTTGAAATCGAGATTTTCCTGAGCAGTTGTTCGTGCAGCAGCTCATTCAGCGTGATGGTGAATGAAATCGTGGCCGAGCTTGACATAAAGGACGTGTCAATAAGCCAGACCCGCGATTTCGAAAAGATTGCCGAACGCGGCATTCTCATGCCGCCAGCACTTGCAATCAACGGAACAATAGTCGTCGAGGGAATAGTTCCGAGGCGCGAGAAGCTCAAGGCGCTCATAGAGGAAGCGGCGAAGGAGTAAGCGCGTGAAACGCGGGTTGAACTATGGACATCACTAGTATAATCATCAGCGCATTAGCCGCGGGGTTTGCTGCACTCATTGATTATCTCTCAAAGCATGTCCTCACCTGCCTTGTTCCTGCATTCTTTATCGCAGGCGCTATGTCCGCGCTTCTCCCGAAAGAGGTCATCGTAAAAACGCTTGGGAAAGGTACGTCGAAATTCAAGACGTATCCTCTCGCGGTTATGGCCGGCCTGCTCCTGGCTGTTTGCTCCTGCACGATCCTTCCTCTTTTTGCGGGAATCAGGAAGAAAGGCGCGGGACTGGGTCCCGCACTCGCCTTCCTTTACACCGCACCGGCAACAAACATTCTTGCAATCAGTCTTACTGGAAGCGTTCTCGGATGGCATTTTGCCTTCTCGAGAATCGTGCTTTCAGTCACGTTCGCAATAGTCATCGGAATCATTGTGTCAAAGGCGTTCCCTGACCCTGTTGAAGGGACTGGCGAAAAAAAAGGGCTTTTGCTTACAGCAGGGTCAAGCGCTCAAACCAAAATTGCCCGCACTGGATTGTCCAAGTTCCACCTTCCTATATTCTTCGCGGTCCTCATCGGCATCCTCGTTGCAGGTACAAGACTGTCCGGAATTGCCATGTGGATTACTCTTGCAATTCTCGTGATGCTTACGCTCGTCCTGACGTCCAGGTGGTTCAATCGCGAGGAACGAGCATCATGGATGCTTGAAACGTGGGTTTTCTTCAAGAAAATTTTTCCATTGCTTATCGTCGGAATTTTCATCGCAGGGATGTTGACTGAATTCATTCCCCAAAACTTCCTAGTTCACTATGTCGGCGGCAACTCCATTCTTGCCAACTTTTTTGCCACCATCTTCGGCGTAGTAATGTACTTCCCGACGCTCGTAGAGGTTCCAATGGCAAAGCTCTTCCTAAGTCTTGGAATGGGACAAGGCCCGCTGCTCGCATACCTTTTGGCAGATCCGGTCATTTCATTTGCGAGCATACTGGTCGTAAGGAAGATTATCGGCACCAAAAGGACCGTCCTTTATGCTTTGCTCATTACAGTATTTTGCACTCTTGCTGGGCTCATTTATGGAACAGTTGCAGGAGGCTTCGCATAAAAATTACGGAGGCAAACATAGATGAATATTTATGACTTGAACGAAAAAATTGCTTTTTTCCATGGAAAACCCATTAAGAGACATTTTCTCAACGCAGAGGGATTTCATGCAGCATTGATATGCCTTAAAAGCGGCGTTGAGATACCGCCCCACGTGGAGGATTACGGCGTGCTTTTGACGGTCCTTGAGGGAAAAGGGATATTCACGGATGCCAATGGAAGCTTTTTATTGGAAAAAAACCAGTGCATCTATATCCAAAAAGACGAAGTACGGGGCATAAAGGCGGAGGACGACTTGGTCGTCCTTGGCATTCAGGATAGGAAAAAACAAACAGAGGATGTGTGATAAACGATGAAAATTGAAATTCTTGGACCAGGTTGTCCGAGATGCAAAATGCTGGAGGAAAACGTAAGAAAAGCCGTTGCAGAAACGGGGGTCAAAGCCGACATATCAAAAGTAACCGCGATTGACAAAATCATCGAATACGGCATCATGTCAACTCCCGCCCTCGTAATAGGTGGGGAAGTGAAATCTTCCGGAAAAATTGCCGATGTCGCAGAAATCAAGAAGTGGTTGAAGTAGAAAAAATGGACGGCAAAGTGATTACTTTCATTTTAGTGAGCCTCTTGATTCTTGCGTCAGGATGCATAACTAGCAAAGGCAATGATGCGAACAATGCGACCGGCGATGCCATCAGCGAGCCGAATATCAGTTCAGGTGTTGACAAAGTGGAAATCATCCACTTTCACGGGACGCGTCAATGCAATTCCTGCATAACTGTGGGGAAGTATGCCGAGGAGACAGTCAACACATATTTTTCCGAAGAAGTGAAATCCGGAAGGGTCTTTTTTGCCAGCATAAACGCGGAACTCCCTGAGAACAATGAACTTGTCAGCAAGTATGGCGCGACCGGTTCCTCCTTATGGATAGGTGTCTACGATGAAAACGGGTTCCGCAAGGAGCAGAACGTCAACGTCTGGTACAAGATAAGCGATAAGCAAGTGTACATGGATTATCTTAAGGGCGTGATAAACGGAACGCTCGCTGGAGAATAGGCTCAAGAGAGATGGACCTGATCGCATTCATGGAGGCGATGGGGACCAGCAGCGTCCCGATAATCGCATCGTTCTTCATCGGTCTGATGGTGGTAATCAGCCCCTGCCCGCTTGCGACCAATGTCGCGGCCATTGCCTATATCTCAAGAAAACTTGAGAACAAGCGAAGGACGTTCTTCATAGGATTGTCTTACACGCTTGGGAGGATGATTGCGTATGTGTCCCTTGCGGCAATAATAGTTTGGTTCGGAGTAAATGTCCAATCCATATCATGGGGCTTGCAGAAATACGGAGAACAGCTTCTCGGACCATTCTTAATTGTCATGGGAATCCTTATGCTCGATGTCGTAAAATTGCCGCGTCTTGACATCGGCACGTCCATTAATCTGGATTCCATTAAAGAGAAATTATCGAAAAAAAGGATGCTCGGAAGCTTCGCATTGGGCGTCATCTTCGCGCTGGCGTTCTGTCCCATAAGCGCGGTGCTGTTTTTCGGAATGCTCGTTCCGCTAGCCGTAAGAGCTGGAGACGGGCTCTTCATACCGTCCGTGTTCGCCTTTGCGACAGGACTGCCTGTCATGATTCTCTCCTTGATTTTGGTGCATGGCGTTTCAAAGTTAGGGAGCGTGCTGAACAAGATTCAAACTATTGAAAAAGTTGCGAGAAGAAGCGTCGCAGTCATTTTCATCATTGTCGGGGTCTATTACGCGCTTAAGATGCTGGGTGTAGCCATTATATGAATAAATGAGGCGATGATATGCACAAACAAATCATAAAGAAGATAGTCAAGGAAGGTTACGCCAAGATAGCGACCACGGGCTGCGGATGCTCGTGCGGTTGCAATCAACTGAATAAGGATGCATTGGCCAAAACATTGGGTTATTCCACGCAAGAAATAAAGGCGGTCCCTGAAGCGAACCTGGGCCTCGGCTGCGGGAATCCCATGGCGTTGGGCGAGATAAAAGAAGGAATGGTCGTCCTTGATTTGGGCTCCGGTGCGGGTTTTGACTGCTTCCTTGCCGCAAAGAAAGTAGGAAGCTCAGGAAAAGTCATTGGCATCGACATGACTGAACAGATGATAACAAAAGCCAGAAAGAACGCAAGCAAATACGGATTCAAAAACGTGGAGTTCAGGCTGGGGGAAATAGAGGAACTGCCTATCGATGAGAATTCAATTGATGTCATCATCAGCAACTGCGTCATTAATCTTTCGCCCGACAAGTCAAGCGTTTTCCGTGAAGCATACCGGGTACTTAAAGAAGGGGGAAAACTTTTCGTGTCCGACATCGTTCTTCTGGAACCGCTTTCAGAAGTTCATCGGAAGGACGAAAATCTGATTGTGAGATGCGTGGGCGGAGCAGTGCTGAAAGACGAATACCTGAATCTGATTCGGGATGTGGGATTCAAGGTCGAGCGCGTTTCAGAAGATAAAAAAATAAGCGAAAGACAGTACAGTGGACTCCCTATCGAAAGCCTAAGGATAGTTGCCTGCAAATAATGGAGCGCTAAACTTGATTGTTGATAGTCGTAAGCGTTAAGCTCCGCTGAATAATGGAAAAGAAAAAAATAATGTAAGGGAAAAAAGAAAATTCCCTTACATCATGTCAGGCATGCCGCCTGGAGGCATTCCGCCCATCCCGCCACCGCCGCCTTTAAGCTCGCTTGCCGCGATGACGTCGTCTATTTTCAGGATCATCATCGCCGCCTCGTTTGCGGATTTTATGGCCTGGCTTTTGACCTTGAGAGGCTCGAATACTCCCTGCTTCTTGAGGTCTCCTGTCTTTCCATCCTGGACATCAACGCCGTGGGTTTTCTCGCCTCTCTCGTGTGCAGTCCTGAGCGTCACGAGGATGTCAATCGGATCCATCCCGCCATTCTCTGCGAGTGTGCGGGGTATTATCTCGAGCGCGTCAGCGAAAGCCTCTATTGCGAGCGCCTCGCGCCCGCCGATCTTATTCGCGAACTTCTTAAGCTGTAGTGCGACTTCCATTTCCGAGGCACCGCCTCCAGGCAGTACCTTGAGTGTTTCAAGAGCACAGGCGACAACCTTTATCGCGTCCGAAAGGCTTCTTTCCGCCTCGTCCACTATGTGCTCGGTTCCGCCACGCACAAGGAGTGTAACCGCCTTCGGGTTCTTGCATCCCCTCACGAAAATCATCGCCTCGCCTCCGAGCTTCTGCTCTTCGACGAGCTTCGCGTAGCCCAACTCACTTTTTTCCACGTCGTTAAGGTTCGTCACGATCCTTGCTCCAGTTGCCTTTGAGAGCTTGGTCATGTCTGACTCCTTCACGCGGCGTATGGCGAGAATACCGGCCTTGGCGAGATAGTGCTGGGCCAAATCGTCAATGCCCTTCTGGCAGAAAAGGACAGTGGCTCCAGTCGCCTTGATCTTTTCAGCCATGCCTTTAAGCATGCTTTCCTCCTTCTTCATGAAGGCATCAAGCTGCTCCGGGCTCGTTATCCTTATTTCCGCGTCGGTTTCGGTCTTCTCTATTTCCATTGCGGTATTGAGTACGAGAATCTTCGCGTCCTTGACCTCGCGCGGCATGTTTGAATGAACGCGTTCCTTGTCAATGACTATTCCCTCGACGAGTTCGGTGTCCTGTAGATTTCCGCCTGTTTTCTTATCGACCTTGAAGTTGTCGATGTCAACGAGAAGCACTCCATCCTCATGCACTGAAATCATCTGCACTCCCTTGACTACGAGTCTTGAGAGGTGCTCGCTCGCGGACTCGGTCACTCTTCCTTTCATCGTGGTCTTCGAAATGTTTTCGAGCATCACCGTGTCGGTTGGCTTGATGTCAATGGCCATTTTTTCCAGGATGTTCTGCGCTTCTGCCGCGGCAAGCCTGTATCCTTTCACAATCACAACTGGATGTATCTTCTGGTTGAGGAGTTCCTCGCTTTCCTTGAGTAGGCTTCCGCAAAGAACTACCGCAGTTGTCGTTCCGTCTCCGACCTCGTCCTCCTGGACTTTCGCGACTTCAACGACCATCTTGGCTGCTGGATGCTCTATCTCCATTTCCTTGAGTATGGTGACGCCGTCCCCAGTCACGACTATGTCGCCTAGAGTGTCAACCAGCATCTTGTCCATGCCCTTGGGGCCTAATGTGCTTTTTACGAGTTCCCCAACGGTCCTTGCGGCCATTATGTTCATGCGCTGAGCGTCACGACCGAAAAGCCGTTGAGCGTCCTCGCCTAAAATAACTAAAGGTTGTCCTTGCATCTTCCTGTTGCTCATGTTATGAATACACCTGACCCTTAGTGTCTTGAAAACGCTTTAAAAGGTTTGCCCTGCTTCCGCCGGACAATTCGGGAGTTAATCCGGGGGTTAATCAAGGAGCCAGTCAGGTCGTGCACTGAAACGGCGGCAAAAGCATCCTATCTTTTCACGGCGAGAGGCTTGTTGTATAGCTTGCAGTAATAGTTCCGGTTGATCCTGTCGGGCGAGCAGAAAGTGCATCCCCTGCACTCGTTGGCAATGTTGCATATGCCGAGCTTGATTATGCGGTCAACCATCCCAACCACTATCATTGAGGCGGTTTTTGTTTTTAAAATAAGTGCCGGATTGCCTTATTTGGTGAGCGTACGGCTCAGGCTTTCTATGGCAAATGCGATGTCCTCGCCGACTCTTGAAAGCTTCACGTGCTTTATTCGCCCCTTCTTCTCGAACTCAACCAGACCGTTGTCCTTCATTTCTTTGAGTATCCTTACGCAATGGGAATAAGTGCAATCGGTTTCCTTTGCGAGCGTTGCGGCGTACGTGAGTTTGCTGCCCTTGAGGCTCATTATTATTTTCGTTGGCTTGTCCTGAAGGAACATTTTTTCGAGAATCTTTCTTTTGTCAACCATGTAATCGGAACACCCCGAGAAACTATTCTCGTTTTAAATATTTTATTAGACCACTATGGAATGGGTTTTATGTGTTGTTACCCTAACAATGTATTATATATATAATAAAGTACATATTACCTGATTATCTTACGTTTTCTTACGATTATCTTATTATATGACAGGGCATCAGTCATTATGGATGTGATGGAGGCGCTGAAATTCCTGGTCGATAATGGTGGCTGAACTTGTGAACGAGAACGTGGATGACCTTATGGCTTCAAGCCCGTACTTTTCCTGCAAGGATTGCAAGGAGAACTGCTGCAGGAGCATTAACGCGGGAGACGTCTCGCTCATGAAAGCAGAAGTGCGCTCCAGCCAGTACGAGGTGCTTCTCTCCTCAACTATCGGACTACAGTTGTTCGAGTGGGAAGTCGAATCCCTAAAGGCCGAGGCGAAAGCAAAAGGAATTCAAGGCGAACTCAACATAAAACCGCTCAAAGGAGTGGTCGACGAGAAGCGGAAGGTAACGCTCGTTACTGCATGGATTCTCGAAACTGATGTATGCCCATTCCTCGAGGACGCGACTGGACTGTGCAGGATTCACTCCACTGCCCCTCTTATCTGCAGGGCGTACCCATTGAAATCCACCGGACTCTACGATGTGCTCAAAGGAGCGCCTCCAAGGATGGAATTGGGAGAATGCCTCCGGAAACAGATCAATCCCGTTCTCGGCGAGTCTACTCCTTACGACCAATTGATAACTATTTACGGAAAACTTTATTGGAGTTGCTTCCAGATGGAGCAGGCGAAGGGCTGGATTGATTCGCTCGCAAGGCAGCTCATAAGCTCCCAGTTCATAAAACCAGGAACGGATCCTGCCGGGACCGAACTGTATGGTCTTCTCGAGTTCATGAAGCGGAACGTGCTCATAAGGCAGGAAACTGTCGAACAGAATATACAGATGTTTCGCGACGTTGATCTCGCCAAGAGATTCTTCGGTGAACTAGTTACGAGAACGGTTTGACGGCACAAACATAGGAATGGAGAAGGAAGCGTCATTTCTGTTTGCCGCGACAGCGGCTTTTATGATTCTAACAGTTCTAGTCTTGATGCCGACGCCTGCTTTTGCAGGCGATGCTGAATCACTACTCAACTCGTACGTTCATGATACAAGCCTCACCGTTAAAGGGAAGTGGATTATGGACTATTTTCACAACGACACCAGGATATACTCCCTCGCGAGAATCGCCGCTGGAGGAAACGATACAGCATCAAACTATGAGAAGGCGAAAAGAATAAACAGCTACATAAGCTCTAAACGGGACTACGATGAGACTAGCAAGTACTGGTTTTCCGACGTTGATATGGCTGCAAGCGCGGATTGGGGAGCAAGCCTGTTTCACGGAGTCTGCCTTGACTTCGCAGCGCTTGAGGTCTCAATGCTTCGTTCTCTCGGAATACCGTCGCGAGTGATTTACGCAGACTTCGATCTGGAAATAGAAAAAGGCCACGCCTGGGTGGAGTTCTGGGACGACGCGCACGGTTGGGTGCCTTCAGACCCGACTTTCGGGACTTTCGACCTCGCGAAGTACTACTGCTATCTCGGCCACGACGTAAGCAACGTTCACACAGTACTCAATTCCACAAACGTCCCGGTAACACCTGGAAGCAGGTACTCTGAATGCACCAAACAAAGCCAGTACATTGACCTCATCATACTCTTTCCTATTACCGTCGCGGTGCTCTTCGCAGGCATCATCTTGTTTCGCGATTACATGACGGGTTTGAGCGAGAGCGAGGACGAAACCGCTGGCGATGAGGGCATCCAGGGAGAACTTATAATTGATGAAGAACCACAACAAGAAGAAAGAAAGGCTGGAGGCAAGAAATATCATCATGATGAAATCCATGGGCGCGGAAAAGCCTGAAGTATTCTTCGCTCCAAGGGAGGACCTGGAGAGTTTCGACAAGCTGTTCGCATCACTTCGCCTTCCTGAATTGTTTCCCGCAGGAGGACGGATCGCGGTAAAGCTTCACATGGGCGAGACCTACTCAAAGTACATAGTCAAGCCCGTTTTCGTGGCAAGAGCTGTGGAGCTACTCCAACAGCGGGGTTTTGTCCCTTTTGTCACTGACACTACAGCCATTTATCCTGGAGGGCGCGAAAACGAAAAACTGTATCTTAAAACCGCTGCAGGAAACGGTTTCACCAGCGGAAAAATGCATGGTGCGAAAATCGTGATTGCGGACGGAGATGGCGAGAAGGAAGTGCTGCACTTACTTAAGAAATTCTTGTCACTTAACCAGATCCGCATTGCGTGGGAAATCGCAAACTGTGACGGCATGCTTCTTCTCACTCACTTCAAGGGGCACCCTCAAGCCGGCGTGGGTGGCGCGATAAAGAATGTAGGAATGGGCTGTGTGAGCAAGAAGGGAAAAGAGGAAATCCACAACGTCGCCTCCCCGAAGTTTGACATCGAAAAATGCACTGGATGCGGTGCATGCGTAGAGGTTTGCCCGTTCACCAAGAAGGCATTAAGGATTGATGAGTCAAAAAAAATTGTGGTCTTCGATGAGAGGCGTTGCGTATCGTGCGGTTCCTGTTACCGGGTATGCAAGAACGATGTGATAAGTTTCGATAATGGTGGGGGGCAAGACCCTTCGATAACGTTGCAGAATCGTCTTGCTGATGCGACGAGAGCGGTCCATGAACGGCTTTCAGGAAGGATTGCCGGAATAAACTTCATAAGAGACATAACAAAGTACTGCGACTGCTGCAAGCCGTCAAAAATAATAGCGCCGGATGTCGGAATGATGGCATCACGTGATCTGGTCGCCCTTGATCAGGCTTCCTGTGATTCTGTGAAGTCTGCTGCCGGACGTGACATATTCCTTGAGGAAACGACAGTCGAGGGTGAAGTGCAGATGAGTTCGGCTCAGGCACTCGGTGTAGGAAGGCGGGATTACGAACTTAAGAAGATTTAAACCGAAACCGGAATGCAGGAAGTGTGGTGTTTTGACTCATGCTCGTAAACAATGCTGATGAAATAACTAATGCGGTGGTTTCTGACAGGGAACTCTCACGACTTCGCAAGGCAGTCGTTTCGGCAGTGGATTCTGCAATCGCAGCCGCCCACCCATTGAATCTAGTAAGGGACAATGTGAAATTAAGCGATGACGGGAAGAAATTGTATGTTTGCGGCGAGTGCGTCGTTCCTGACCTCTCGCGTTTCAGGGAAATATACTGCATAGGAGGCGGGAAGGCAAGCGGCTTCATGGCGCAGGAGCTCGAGTCGATACTTGGCAAGAGGATAACAGGGGGACTCGTTAACGTGCTTGACGGGACCAGGGACTATTTCAGCACCAGGCGGATAGCGTTGAACAGCGCATCCCATCCAATCCCGAACAATGCGGGAATGCACGGTGTTGAAAGAATGCTCGGCTTCCCTCACGATGAGGACACGCTGATAATATGCCTCATAAGCGGCGGCGGCTCGGCGCTACTTCCCGCGCCAGCAGAGGGAGTAGCCCTCAACGATATCCAGAAAATAACTAGTCTTCTCATTGAGAGCGGCGCCTGCATCAATGACGTTAACACTGTGAGAAAACACCTCGACCGGATAAAAGGCGGAGGACTCGCGAGGGCACTTCATCCTGCAACAATCATAACACTCATCATTTCAGACGTCATAGGAGACAGACTTGATGTAATAGCATCCGGACCTACAGTTCCAGATCCTACCACATTCCAGGACGCGAAAAGAATACTTGAGAATCACGCTCTCTGGAAGAACGACGATACTCGCACTCCTGAAAGCGTGATTAAGAGGATATCTGAAGGCGTTTCGGGAAAAATACCTGAAACACCGAAGCCTGGTGATCCTGTCTTCGTGCGAGTGCATAACTTGATTATCGGAAGCAATCGCACTGCTGTTCTTTCAGCGAAGAAATCACTAGAGGAGCATGGATTCAAGTGCAGTGACGTCTTGGCAGATGTTGATGGGGAAGCGCGTGCTGTAGGAATACGACTCGCAGCGCGATCCTTGACGCTTAACCGAAATGAATTCGTGGTGGGAGGAGGCGAAACTACTGTTAAAGTAAAAGGAAAAGGCCAGGGCGGCAGGAATTCTGAAGTCGCACTATCCTTCGCCATTGATGTGTGCGGGACTCGCAATCCCATTGTGTTCGCTTCATTCGGAACTGATGGAGTGGACGGATCAAGTCCAGCGGCGGGGGGGATAATAGATTCCAGTACGATAAAAAGCGATGAAGTCCGCGCTTCTGCCATTGCGGCACTCGATGATAACGACTCGTATGGCTTCCTATCAAAGCAAGGTGGCTGTTCTATAATGACCGGGCCGACCGGAACCAACGTGAATGACGTATTCATAATGGTCCGCGCCTGAACGCCGTAGCATGTAAAAGTTTTATAATCTAAGGGTGTTATCAATGAGTCATGTCTTACGATAAACCTGTGCGTTCAAAGAATCTGAGGATGTTCCAGAAGGAAGGAAATGTCTGCCTGAGTCTTGGCGCGAGCAAGGAGTATTATGTCGCTCCTGACGCGGTTCTTGCAGTCCTCGCATTATGCGATGGCTCAAGGAATGCCGTGGAAATAGTGGGTGCCCTGTTAAAGAACAACAAGACAACGACTGTGGACGTTAAGATGCTCACCACATCCGTACGCGAAGCCATACAGCTTCTGCACTCCAAGGGATTCGTTGAATAATTTTTTCCGCAAAACCCAGGACGAGAGGAATAAGGCTAAGGCTATAAGCTTAAACTATTCTCGCTCATCGAGAAAAAGTCCGGCTTATGATTACTGCTTTCCAACCAGTTCTATCTTTCCTGACTTCGGCACGTTAAGCTGCATCTTGTCGCGCCAGCTTCGCGTGTAGCCGTTAGTCACGGAAACACTCACTCCCGGCGCCAAGCCAGCTGCCTGATCACCCCAGAGTGTAAGCGTTATTGTTCCTGTGTCGTCCTCGAGAGTTGCTTCGGTTACCTTCGTGGTCGTGCCGAATTTGGTCACTACCTCGCGTGGTTCCGAAACATCCTTTATCGATGCCTCTAGACTTATGTTGCTCATTCCGTCCCTAAGTTCTGCGATTTTCATTTGAATCCAGTCAACTAATACAACGAGCCGGTTCGTTCCCTAATAAAGTTTTGCCCGAAAGCGTGCCACAAAGCCGTAAACTCCTGGCAAAAATCCTTAAATACGGGAACCACTGGAGGAAAAAAGTAAGGACATTATGGCAAAGCGTAAAGTTGCAATTAATGGTTTTGGAAGGATCGGAAGGAATTTCTTAAGGTCGGCTCTCAAGAATCCTGAATTCGCAGGCGGGTTCGAGGTGGTTGCGGTAAACGACTTGACTGATGCTGCAACACTTGCGCACCTTCTCAAATACGATTCAGTTCACGGACTCTTCAACGGCGAAGTGAAAGCTGGCGAGGGAGAAATAATAGTGAACGGCAGCCACATCAAGGTATTGGCCCAGAGGGACCCGGCACTGCTTCCCTGGAAAGACATGGAAGTGGAGATAGTCGTGGAATCAACCGGCTTTTTCACGGACAGGGATGGCGCGGCTAAACACCTGCAGGCAGGAGCCAGCAAAGTCATAATCTCTGCTCCGGCAAAAAAGCCGGATGTAACGATAGTCCTCGGCGTGAATGACAAGGATTATGACCCGGCAAAGCACCACATAATAAGCAACGCGTCCTGCACCACAAACTGCCTCGCGCCTGTCGTCAAGGTATTGCATGATGCATTCGGCATCAAACGCGGATTCATGAACACGGTTCACGCCTACACCAACGACCAGAACATACTAGACCTGCCGCACAAGGACTTGCGAAGAGCCCGGGCAGCTGCATTAAGCATAATTCCGACAACTACCGGAGCAGCCAAGGCGGTTGCCGAGGTTATGCCTGAGTTGAAGGGGAAACTCGACGGCAGGGCGATACGCGTTCCGGTTCCTGACGGAAGCATAGTTGACCTCGTTGTGGAAGTCGAAAAGCCCACGACCATCGAAGAAGTCAACGCCAAGCTCAAGGAAGCGGCAGACGGGCGTCTTAAGGGAATACTGCAATACACCGAGGATCCGATAGTCTCCTGCGACATCATAGGGAACCCGCATTCGAGCATATTCGACTCAAAGTGCACTAACGTCATGAACGGGAATCTCATTGATGTTGTCGCATGGTACGACAACGAGTGGGGATACTCGTGCAGGATCGTAGACCTCGTCATGATGGTCTGAATTTGTTTTCAATGCGGGACGGAAAAACCGTCCCCTGCTTAATCAGTCTTCAGTCAGGAAGTTCGAAGACGCTTCCAGGAAGTTCCTTACCGAACTCGATGCTCGAGGCTTTAACCTCGACGCTTATATCGCTTTTCTTCTGGGTCACTGCAGTAATTCGGCTGTAAAGAGTAAGCCCGCTTTCCTCATCAAAGCAAGATGTTACGCTCGCCTTGTCAGTTAGTGCTGAAATCATGAACAGGCTGCCCAAGTACTCCAAGTCCGACCGGTCTATGCGGTGAAGCTGGATGTCGTAGGAGACCTCATTGCAATTCCTTCCCAGAAATGTCTTCTTTCTCGGACCGCCATTGATGAAGCTCATCACTCCTGAATTCACGAGTTTCGATGTTATGGCATTGACTGTGTCTTTTCCCGTTGCCGCATTCTCCGCAAGCCGCACCATCAATTTATCGTTATCATTAGTGAGATTCTCGGAAGCGATGCATTCCCAGTTGTTCAATGAATTCATGCAGAAGAAAGTGCCATGGGGAATGATGTAAATCCGGGTCTCGGATATATTCTGATCATATTGATCCTGCATGATGTTGTCCATACGGTGATAGTCCCCCTGCGAGTACGTAGTTACAAGCTGGGATGCCGTAGTGCTTCCGACTGTGCTTTTTGCTTTTGCCAGAATCCAGTATGACGTGATAGCGTTGGCACGCGTTCTTGATTCATTGAATTTGTCCCTGGATGCGGAACTCTCAATGTATCCTAACAGGGAGAATAGCGCGAGAATGATTGCAAGACCGAGCAAAATCAGTATGAAACCCTTCCAAGACCTCTTTTGCTCTTCCACTTCTGCCTTAACCTTAACCTTTATTTCGTCCGTAAAACCTTTTAAAAACATGGTCGAAAATATACTTTCCTGGTGATTATTGGAAACATGACTAAAGAGTTCCTTACATTGGATGATTTTAGCTTAAGCGGGAAAACTGTACTGGTGCGCGTTGACATAAATGCGCCATTAATGAAGGACACGCTCGAAATAATGGATGCCTCAAGGATGAAAGCAGTCCTTCCGACGATCCAGGAGTTGTCCCGTAAGGGGGCGAAGACTGTTCTTCTAGCCCATCAAGGGCGCGCAGGGGACTGGGACTTCATACCTCTTGACCGTCACGCAAAAGCGCTCTCTGGACTTCTCGGAATGGAAGTGAAGTTCGTTCCGGATGTATGCGGCGAGAAGGCTAAGGACGCGATAAGAAAACTCAAATCAGGAGAGATACTCCTCCTCGACAACGTAAGGGGGCTCAAGTACGAGACTGACGAGAAAACTCCAAAAGAGCATGCTGAAACCGAGCTCGTGAAGAATCTTTCTCCTCTTGCAGACTTGTTCGTGAACGATGCTTTCGGAGCCGCGCACCGCTCGCAATGCTCCCTGGTCGGATTCACCCAGACATTGCCTTCAGCTGCAGGACGCCTCATGGAGAAGGAACTTACGACTCTTGACAGGATATTCCGCCATCCTGAACATCCAGCTGTCTTCATATTCGGTGGAGCCAAGTACTCTGATGCAGTCAAAGTCGTGTCTCGCCTCTTCAAATCAGGGACTGCCGACAAGGTTATTGCAGTTGGAGTATTCGGACAGGCATTATACAGGGCGAAAGGAGTTGACTTAGGGAAAGGGAATAATGAATTCCTCAAGAAGGAGGAAGCGCCTGGAGTCGCGGAATCCGCACGCAATCTCTGGAACGAATACGGCAGTAAGATAATCCTGCCAGTTGATTTCGGAGTGAAAGGAAAGGACGGAAAGAGACAGGAAATAAATGCATCACAGCTTCCGACAGAGCTTCCGATACTGGACATAGGAACCGAGTCTATAAAGCGTTTCGGAGACGAACTTGCTGGAGCAAAGACGATATTCGTGAGCGGTCCTGCAGGCGCATTCGAGGACAAGGAATTCCTCAAAGGAACCAAGGATCTTTTCACCCTGGTCGCTTCCTCAAGCAATGCATTCAAGGTCATAGGAGGAGGCCATACCACTGCAGCAATGGAAGAATTGGGATTGATTGGGAAAATCTCTTATGCAAGCACTGGTGGAGGGAGTCTTGAAGCGTACCTTTTGGGGAAACCGCTTCCTGTTGTCGAAGCACTCAAGGAATCCGCTTTAATTAGAGAAAAGTCCAAAAAGGGCAAGTGAAGAAGAGCTTAAGGAAAATGGTCAATGTTTCTCTCTTCGGGCGCTTTCGCGAAAAGGCAGGGAACGTCGAACACGTTGAATGCGAGGGCGGAAGCATCCCCACAGTCAAATCAGTTCTCAAGGAATTGGTGAAAAAGCACCCAAAACTGAAAGACGAGTTGTTCGATAAGGACTCCGGTGACTTGCAGCACGGAGTGCAGATTACTCTTGACGGGAGAAACGTGAGATTGATGCTTGATGGCCTCGACTCTCACCTTGAAGGCGCGGGCGAAACAATAGACATCCATCCCGCTACTGCAGAGGACGAAGAAGCCAAGGAATGAATTCTTCTAGCGCAGGCCCAGTCTTCTTAGCGTTTCATCAGTCGGGATTCCTTCACGGTTCCATCCGCGCGCTGCGTAGTATTCGTCAAGCATTTCATCAAGCTTCACCAGCTTGTGCCTTGACGGGCCTTCTGGAAGCTCTTCCTTGAGGAACCTTTCTGGAAGCGTATCCTGCGCTTTTGTGAATCCTTCACGATTGTTGAAAAGCCTCTCCAGATTCCAGATCCGTTCACCGATAAGCATGAATTCCTCCTGCGAGAACTCGATTCCAGTAATTAGTGAGAGAGCTCTCGCGTAATGTGCCGGACTAAGCGCAAGGGATGAGAACCTGCATATGCTCAGTGAATCCACTGCCGCATTTGCGTCCTGCATCACTTTAACGAGAGCTGCTTTCCCTTCAGTCCTGAATCGATCAACCAAACAAGGCTGTCCCAGGATTTCAGGAGAGATAAGGTAAGCACGCATGTGGCATCCTCCGCGGTTGCTCGTGGCGTAAGCGAGGGCGTGGCCTTGTACTCCTCGCGGGTCATAACCCGGAATTTCTAGTCCCTTGACCTGCATTGCCGCGCCAGGCATGCCGTGACTTCTCGCGAATCTGAGCGATCCCTCACCAAGCTCCCGCCCCAAGGCGGTTTCCCCTGAAGCCATTTCCCGCACGACTTCAAGCATCCGTTCTGCATCCCCGAAAGCTGGAGCATCCTTCCCGAATCGTTTTTCGAGCATTCCTTTCTGCGAGAGCTCCATTGCGCATCCGATTGTAGATCCAGTGCTTATCGTGTCGAGCCCTTCCTCATTGCACACGTAATTGGCCTCTGCCACGCGCTCCAAATCATTAACTCCGCACTGTGAACCGAAAGCCCAAACAGTCTCGTACTCAGGTCCCTCACCGCTTGCCCTAGATGTTTTCGTAAGTCTCCCGCACTGTATAGGACAGCCGGCGCAGCCTGTACGTCCCTGGAGTATGGTTTCCGATATTTTCTCGCCGCTTATTCCTTCAGCGTCCTCGAATACTCCTTCCTGGAAGTTATTGGTTGGAAGCATCCCGCACGCGTTTATCAGGTTCACCAGAACTGCGGTGCCGAGAGTTGGCAGGCTGTCATTGGTCACTGGATTCGAGTTGATTATCCTCTGGATTTTGGCGAGTTCAGCCTTGAATTCATCCTCCTTCGCGACCTTGGTGCTTCCAGTACCTTTCACCACTACAGCCTTGAGATTCTTGCTTCCCATGACTGCACCGAGTCCTCCGCGCCCGGCAGCACGTCCATAATCATTCATTATGCAAGCAAGAAGCGCCTGTCTCTCGCCAGGCCTTCCGATGCAGGCGACTCGGGATCCCGCATGCATTTCGGAAAGCGTCTTCGTACACTCCTTCGCGCTATGTCCCCAAACTTTGTCAGCTGGAACGACTTCCACGGCTCCGTCCTGTATGAGTATGTACTTCGGCTCGCTCGATGACCCCCTCACTATCAATGCATCCCATCCTGCGTTCTTCAACTCCCTTCCCCAGAATCCTCCGGAGTTCGAATCAAAAATCGTGCCGGTTAACGGGCTCTTGCTCACTACTGCGTGCCTTCCGCTTGTAGGGAATGCGGTTCCGGTAAGAGGTCCTGTCGCGAACACCAGGATGTTTTCTGGGCTCAACGGGTCGACTCCAGGCTTCAGCTCATTGTTCACTAAGTAAACTCCGAGCCCCCTTCCTCCCAGGAACTTCTTCGCAATCTCCGGCTCGAGCCTTCGCGCCCGGATGGAGCTTCCTCCTGAATCAAGATTCACTTCAACTATCTTGCCGTTCCATCCAAAAACGCCATCATCAGCATCAACCACGTCTTGTTCCATTTGTTATTATGATCATTCCCTCTGATTCTTCTTCTATTCGTAGAATTTGTTGAATTCCTTGTTGTAAGGACAAGATTGGCATTTCTTCTTGTAGTACAGGAATAATTCCTTAGGCACCTTGCTTAAGTTAGTCTTCCTGCTAGGGCACTTCCAGCAGGGGCTTTCCTTTGAGAACCAGGCTCCAGTGAGTGTCGCCCAAGTGTATCCTTCTATTATCGATATGCTGGCGCTCGTCCCGATCCTGTTCGCTCCTGCCTCAATCAATTCAATGGCGTCCCTGAAATTCTGGATTCCGCCGGATGCCTTCACGCCTATGTTCGGCCCCACAGTTTCTCTCATTATCCTTATCTCGCGCGGCAGGGCTCCCCTCGGCCCATAGCCCGTGCTCGTCTTCACGAAGTCAGCTTTAGCCTGCACGCACAGCTTGCACGCTTTCACGAGCTCCTCCTCGGTGAGATATCCTGTTTCAAGTATAACTTTGGTCTTCGCGTTTCCAGCCTTCGCAACGTCCACGACGCCCCCAATTTCTGCAAGCACTTCGGCATCCATGCCGGCCCGGACGAAACCGACATTGACCACCATATCCACTTCCTGAGCGCCTTCCTCGACTGCGGCCTTCGCCTCGAGAGCCTTGATTTTGGAGGAGTTAGCTCCCAACGGGAAGCCTATGACTGTGCATACCATGACGCTTGAGCCTGAAAGCATTTTCGCGCACAAAGGCACGAATACAGGTTCAATACATACTGACGCGAAATTGTACTCCAACGCTTCCCTGCAGACCCGCTCAATCCTTTTAGGCGGGTCGAATGCCTTAAGCCGAGTGTGGTCTATCATTCCTGCGAGTTCTTCAGGCGTGATTTTCGGTGACAGTGGCGGAGCATGAGCATTTTCAGCCATAACGAGTGTATCATTCCCCTCCCCTGATTTAAAAGGAATTGTGCGCCAATTTTATAAAAGCACGGGCTGTTTATTCAATCCAGTTGTCGTGGTTAACCTGAGGCTTGTTTCTGCAAGGCGTGCACTCGCTCTTCTTGAAGCGAATCTGGTACACCAGTCCAAGCGCCAGCGCCAAGCGGGTCTCGAGCACTTTGAAGAGCTTTTCCATTCAGTTCGCGACTTGATATTCAAGAGCCAGTTCTATCCAACTCAGGAATCCATAATTGAATTCATGGAGTTGAGTTCGTACGACGACCACGTAAAACACCTTCACACATCGTTGCTGCTCTCACTCTCCCAGAACCGTGAACAGTGGGCTCTGGAATCACTTTTCGCTTCAGGGCTCCTTTTCGGTTTGAGCGAGAAGTTCAAGCTGCTCGAGGATGATTCACTGTCCATGATTGACGTGTGCTGGTCCCGTGTTGAGAGCGCTTTCCCGCATAAGAAGCTCATATTATGCAACGTTGATTGCGGCGAGATCGGTACGCGGTATTACGGCGAGCCCGTCATCAAGGTATTGACCAATGACTTGCACGTGAAGGCGGGATTCACTCTTCCTGTCGCGTTCCTTCCTCCACGGGAGTTTTCCGGAGTCTTCTCATTGGGTATGTTTGCCGAAACAAAAAACCGCGCGGATCCTAACTCCGGACTTCCAGGCACTCGTGCAGTGATACTCAAGGAACACGCTGGAGGCGTGCTTTCCGAAGTTCATTCCTGGATTTCCCCATCATCCCCTTCGAATTGAATATTTTCTAGACATGAAGGCGACGGCCAATAAATAGACCCAAACAATAAACAAATAACAAAAGATTAATATACGTGCACTTGATAATATTAACCATGCGCAAGCGTGACATAGTTGTTTGTTTTGCTGTATTGCTGACTTTACTGTCAGCAGGATGCATATTCTCAGAGTCAGCCACCCAATACGTGTGCTCGGACGGAAAAACAGTGGTGACTGCCATAACGGCATGCCCCGCCTCCGCCACAACCACGAAAGAGCTGACTGAAACGGAGAAAGCACTGGCGGTTTGTAAAGGAATGCCATCGACTGAGAGTTATTCGTTTGAAGACTTGTGCATAATCGGAGTCGCAGGCAAATACGAAGATGTCACAGTATGCCTGGAGGTAAGCCGGGACCAACGTGTAAGCTGTTACATACTAATTGCCGGAGTGAAGAAGGATCCTGCAGTTTGCAAGGAAGCAGGCTCTTCGTCGTTGACTGATCAATGTTATTCACAGTATGCTAGCACTAATAGGGACAGCTCGGTTTGCGCTAACATAACTGACGTCAACTACAAAGACAGCTGTTACAGCTCGCTGGCATACAAACTGTCGGATGCAACTCTTTGCAGTAAAATAGCAACTGTCAATCAAAAAGACAGCTGTTACAGCCAGATGGCATCCGTGCTGTCGGATGCGACTCTTTGCACTAAAATATCGAATGTCAATCAAAAGGACTCCTGTTATTTCAACATGGCAATGCGCCTCGGGGACTCATCGTATTGCAACAGCATAACGAATAGTGATCAAAAACAAAGCTGCGTGACGAATATCCAGAACCAGGGCGGTCACGCGATTCCTGTTTCTCCAGGGAAGTGAAGCCTCTACAGTAAGGTTGACGACCTAAAGCCCGCGAATAGTTACGTTCACTTTATCGTGACTTCCCTGACACCCGGTACTCTCAGAAGTTCGTTGACGAGATTCCCGGGAAGAGGGTCGCTCGTTATTATTACTGCCCTGGGTTCTGGAACGAGGTACGGGTCGTCAGCTATTATCTGACGGATTGAGACGTTCTGTGATGCTATGATTTCTGCAACGCGTGCGAGGATTCCCACAGCCCGTGCATCAGCCTTAAGCTCTACTACTCCGAGATTCAACACTTTTCCTACTCCGGAAAGATCGCATGATGGCTTGAGTTTGGAGAATATGTTGTAGAGTTCAGGGCTTTTCACGAGCGTTCTGGCTGTGGCAGTTATGGCTCGCCTGTCAACATCTATTGCGCGAGCGAATTTCGCAGATGACAAGACCACGTTTCCCGTATAAATCCGTCCTTTCTCATCCACTCTTAAGCCTTGTAGCATCATTGTGAGTGCGACTTTTTCCTGAGCAGGAAAGCCCTTGAAGTAACCCTTGATTTTTTCCCACATGAATCACTTAATTCCGGGCGTGGATTTAAATGTTACCCCATGCGGTTTCCCTTCGCCGGCCCCCTTGGTGAAATGAGGCTACTAATACACAAAAGTGCAGAACTTCATGTTAAGAAGCGTGTTACACTATCGCACGAGCTTAACAAATATATACTGTGGCGTTCACTAGTTTTTCGGGATGAAGGTCAGTGCAGTAGAGGACCCGGACTGGGGTGGCGCGAGAACAAGACAGGCAGTGCTAATTTCAGGCAAGACCTGCTGGTCGCAGTCAACATTCCCCTGCAAGCTCGGCTCATGGCACTGGCTGCCTAACAGAGACTACCCGTACCAGGGACTGACGCACGTCTTGGAAAACGGCGAGAACTGGAAATTCCTGGACGGTCTCGGAATCGGGATTGAAGGACTGGAATTGGTCCCTAAAGACGTGACTGTGACGCCTGAACGCGTTGAATACGATTACGCACTCGCTTCATTCCCTTCGGACGGACCGGTATTGTCTACCGCATTCAGCATTGATTCAAGCAATGCGTCCGGAGTTCTAACCATCAGCGCTTCCGAAAGACTAGGCGGACCTCACAACTTAAGCATAATGCCTGTAATGGACATAAGGCACATGTACGCCCCTTCCCGACCGTTCTCACACAGGGCTGGATCGGCGAAGTCCGCTATACTCGCAGAGCTTGGCGGGAAAATAGTGGCGGTAAAGAGGATGAACGGCCCGGCAGTAAGCATTACCGCTGGACACGTCTTTGACTGGCATTACAAGCTCGGATCAGGCTTCAGGATGCAGGCGCATGACGGCATAAGGTTTTGCGGTGAGAACCGGAGCGTGTTCGTCCCGGGAACTCTGGTCTTCCCGATAAATGCGGGGGAGTCATGCGAGGTCAGGGTTCTTTTCGGTGATTCCAAAGGCGAGGCGCCATTGCAGCAGTATGTCGGGAATGAATTGCCAGCATTGTCACAGATTGAGGGGATTGTTAATACAGGTTCTTCCATCACTGAAGCCGAAAGGGAGGCATTGATTGGCCGTGTTTTCGGATCGTCCAGGATGCTCGCAAGCTTCGGAAGGAGTGCGACTCTCATGCCTTACGCGGGCGAGTGGTGGTTCAAGACAGTATGGTTCAGGGATGCATACGAGGGATTGCTCAACAACATACAGACATATCACCTTCTTGGGCTCGACGACGTCATAGAGAACGCGGTTCTTGCCGGACTCTCACTGCAGAATGAGAGCGGAAGGATCCCGACTAAGCTTCCGGAAAACGATACACTGGCAGGACTCAATTACGAGAGCGCTGATTCCGCACTACTTTGCATAAATCTTGGACTACAGTACGCGAGGCTTTCCGGAAAAAAGAACGTAATGACGATGTCAGTATTCTGCCTGGAGAGGCTGATTGAGTCATTCGCCAGGAATAACGGGAAGGATGATGCGGGTAAAGAGATTGAGAACGGCCCGCCGATTCTCTCCATGGAAACTGGACTCATATCCTGCGTTCCATGGCAGTCATGGACTGACTCAAGGCCTTACGGGATTCCAGCCAGGGTGCCTCTTCGCTGGGCCGCTGACTTCGGAGCCTCGGAACTCTCAAAACCGAAATACCTGCTTCCGGAAATAAACGCTCAATTCATTCGCGCACTGCACGTGGCGGTTAATGATTGCGACAGGATACTGATCACCAGCGCCAGAAGGAAAGCGCTTGAAGAGCTATTCAAGACCGCCTGCGCAAGCTTCCGCAGGACTTTCTGGAATGACAAAACCAAATTCATGAACAACGTGGTACGCATGGGAGACGAGAGTGGTGGCGTGGTGGCGGTATCTGATGACACGTTCGGCTCTCCTGCTATAGTTTCCGCAACGCTTCTTGAAGGAATCCTTTTCAATAAGGAGGAACTCAACTTAATTCTTGAATCCGCCGCGACCACTATTCTCGCAAGGAGGACTCCAGTGCTTTTCGGCACGGACAAAGAGAAAGAATCCGCCATCCCTTTCGGCCTCTTGGTCCGAGATTCCTACGAGCGCGGCGGAGCCTACTTCGGGGACGAGCAGTATCATGCGAGAGTCATATGGCCTCGTGATAATCCTTACCTTGCCGGTTTGGCCAGGCTTTGCGGGAGAGGGGATATCGCAAGAGGAGTGCTCCTCAACACGCTTGACCACCAGCAGTCCGAGGGCGCGGCATTCTACACTCAGGAATTGTTTTCGCTAGCCGAGGGACAGAATCCGGCGGTCCAGTCAAAACACTCAGGGAATCCTGTTCCGGTCAAGAACCCTGTGCAGTACTGGAGCCAATTCTGCGATGCATTCATCGATGGATATGATTTCTGGACGCGCCAGAAGAAATGGATTGAAGCGCCGGCTTTTACGCTTTAGTTCCTTAACGAGCCCGTTCATCCCGAACTACCGCTGCGGTATTTTCGTGGACGACTAGCTCATAATGTGTATTCGAATTTTCTGCTCCATCAGACCGAAACGCTTTTTAACAATAGTATGAAAAAGAATACGTATGTATGATAAATTATACATAACTGAAACCCACCTGCGGGTACTCTCCCTCTTCACGAAGGGGTTCAACCGGGAATATTACATACGGGAGGTTCATAAAATCCTGGAAATAAGCCCAAGGACGGCCCAACTGATTCTTGATAATCTCGAAAAAAAGACCGTGCTCGAATCACAGACGAAAGGGAAAATCAGGACGTACAAGATACGGAAAAGCGTAACCAGCCTGCAATACCTTGTCCTAACGGAACATTACAGGACCCTTGTTTTCATGGAAAAACATCCCGTGGTGCGGGAAATAATATCAAAAATAAGGCCGGGCGTTTCCGGAGTGGGCCTGATATTCGGAAGTTATGCCAAGGGCCTTGAAACCAGCGAATCGGATCTCGACGTTTTTGTCGTGGGTGATGAGTGTGACAGGAAGGGAATACGGAACGTCTCAAAACTTTACGGAATCGAAATCAACGTAAAGAACTACCCCGTGAAACTCTTTGAGGAAAACTTAAGGAGCGATATTTTGATAAAGGAAGTTCTGGAAGACCACATAGTGTTTTCAAACGCTGAATCGTTGGTAAACATGGTGTTGCTCAAGGCGAATGGATAAACTGGCGTGGTGCTTAAGGCAAAAAGGCGGCATACAATTGGTCAAGCCAAATGCCAACCTGGCCGAGGCTTACCTTGGGAAATCAGAAGACGCCCTCGCCTCGATGAGAATCAACACGGTGAAAGACTGGAAGATATCGACAGCGTATTATACGTTGTATTTTTCCCTTTACGCCGTGCTCGCACGCATAGGCATAAAATGCGAAATACATTCATGCACAATTGAATTCGCAAGAAGGTTTCTGAACGAGTTCTTTGACGAAGAGGAACTCGATTTCCTCGGCGAATCCCTCAAGGCGAGAATAGACGCGCAGTATTACGTTAACAGGAACGTTTCGGACGAGCAGTACAATGAAATGATGAAACGCGCCCCGGAATTCCTCGTAAAATGCAAGACAGTTCTGACGCAACTTACTGAAAAGAAATTAAACGAGATAAGACTGAAGTTCGAGGAACTTAGTAAAGAATAACAATCACGTACATAAGATTCAGACGGGACATAACAACATACGCATCAATAAATAAACACAGCCCAGCTACGTCCTCTCATCATCTAGTCTTGAACATTATCTTTATGATATCTCCGTCGTTCAGGACGCTTTCGGCGGCTATCTTCATCTTCTTCCTCGCGTCAACCGCGCACACGAAGTTCTCGGCTATGTCCGAGTGGATTGCGGCAGCCATATCCCGAGGATTTGAGCCGCGCTTAAGGAGGAACGCGTCCGGAAGGACGTTGCCCGCCCCGTCCGAGAACTTGACATCGTTCTCCACAGGATAGACTATTATCCGGTCAAGAACCTCGAACAATGCGGTGTTGATCGCCTGCTGCACTCCCGCGCCGTTGCATTCCTTAAGGAACGATAGCATGATATCAAGCGCTTCCTTCTGCTTTTGCGACGGGTTCCCTAATATGTTGAACGATGCGTCCCCCGGCAGGTAGTCTATCATTCCGCCCTTCGCGGCCTGCCTTAATGCGATCTCGATGTTGGCGCTTGAGGGTATTATTTTCTTGTCAGGAAACCTGTCGCGAAGCTTCTTCAGGTTCGCGCGGGATTCAGGCATGTCCATCTTGTTCGCGACGATTATTATCGGCTTCGAAGCCGCCCTCACTGTCTTCGCGAATTTCAGCAGGTTTCCGATTGCGGGACTTTCTTTTTCCAGGGCGAGTGCGATGTGTTCCCGTTTTATGCAAAGCCCGGCGAGCATTTCGGTCAGGACGTCTTCCAGTTTTTCGGATGCCTTCACCCGCCGCGCAACCGTCTTCCAGTTCTTCTCGAGCACTCCCGCGAACCACATGTCTATTTCCTCTTCCAGGAAGAGAACGTCCAAGCACGGATCATAGCCGCTCGTGAATTTCCCTTCCGCATCGGTCGTGCCGCTTGAGTCCACTATGTGAAGCAGGCATTCAGCCCGCCTTAAATCGTCAAGGAACGCATTCCCGAGGCCCCTTCCCTCGTGGGCGCCCGGCACGAGTCCTGCAACGTCCATGAGCTCAACCGGTATGAATCTCTCGCCGTTGAAGCACGAGCCGCGCTTTGGTGAGCACTTCACTTTCAATTCTCTGCATGGGCACTTTATGCGGGCAGCACTCATTCCGATGTTCGGCTTGATGGTCGTGAACGGGTAATTGGCTATGGCCACGTCTATCGTGGTCGCTGCCTTGAAGAACGAGCTCTTGCCGACGTTCGGCTTTCCGACAACACCTATTTCCACGATGAGGTGCATGGAGCTGCGTTTTATAAAACGTTCTGGTTTTTTGCGGGAACAGTTATAAAAAGGAAGCGCAATTTCCTCTCTTGAACAACAAAAAATGGCAGAAAAGAAAGCAGCTTTTGGCGGTTATAAGATAGTCCCTGACGAGGCTCTCGCAGCAGTTCTCGGCACCAGGGATCCAGTTGCACCGAGCGAAATGACAAAAAGGCTCTGGGTGTACATAAAGCGAAAGAAGCTCGCCTCGAAATAGACGGCTTGCTTCTTCTTTTTATTTTTTAATTAACTTTTTCTTTGTTTCATTACTTGAGCAGCTCCTGCATCGACTTGCAGAACCGTCTCAGCCGGTTCACTGCAGGATGATTCTTCCCTAGCTCTTCCTCGAAGTCCTGTATGGTCTCATCGCTGGAGGATTTTATCTCATGCCCGAACGCGAGTTTGTCGGCGTAACATACGATTCTCTCCTCGAGTGTTTCCGGGATGAAGTCCCTTGTTGACGGGAGTCCGATGCCGCCTGCTTCCTCTTTCGGGATGCCGGCGCCGACGTGACGCTCGGTTATGCGCACGAGCCGCTCATCCAGTCCCAACTCCTGCAATATTTGTCCGCCAATGAATCCGTGCGCAACACCGTGTGTCCTGCTTCGTCCTATGTCGTGAAGGATGGCGCCCGCCGTCACGAGTTTCATGTCGGGATTTCCCCGCCCAAGCTTTCGTATTCTTTCTGATATTTCCTCGGCTGCACGGCAGACTGTTTCGGAGTGGGCGATGACTCCGGCGGATGCCCCGCTTTTTTTAAGCAGGCTAAGGCATTCATCCTTTCCAGGGATTTTTCCCGCTATTCCATTCACGCTCATTTTCCTTTCACACATCTCTGTTTGGTCTTGCTTTTCTTGATTGCGTCAAGCATCACGCACGCCTGGCATAGTTCTCCTGATGCGGGGTCCCCGCACTTCATGCATTTCTTCGGAGCTTTGCCGCTCCATTCGCGCTTAAGCACCGGCAATAGCATCCTATCGAAAGAATTGAGGAGATTGTATTTCACTCCGGCGTGCCTGTCCTCTATCCTGTTGACGAGGTCCCTCACTTCGTTCCTGAATGCTAGTTTCGCGTAAGGGCACTCATGATAATCCTTCTTGAATCCTTCAAGAATTATGAAGAGCAGGTCCTCCCGCTCTGGAGTAGTCCTTAACGGCTTGATCCTCTGCACGAATACTTCCGGGAATGACGCGACGCCGCTTTTCGCGCCAAGACGCCTCAAGCGCTCGTCGTTCCCGCGCATTAGACTCATGATTATGCTTTGAGCCTCGTCGTCCAGGTTGTGTCCTGAGGCGAGCTTGGTGAGTTTAAGCCTTATTGCTGCGCGGTTGATGAGCGTTCTCCTTAAGACGCCGCAGAAAGCGCATGGAGTAAGCTCGCCTAACGCTTCCTTGTTGCGAGCTATTTCGTCCAGAGTTACCCTGAATTCTTCCTTGAATGAGAAGACGTGATGCTCTATGCCCAGCCTCTTGCATACTGCTGCGGCGCATTTTATCGAATGGCTGCGGTAGCCTCTTATCCCTTCGTCAATCGTCACTGCAACGAGCTTCACGTTCGGCCTTTTTCCGAAAATCTCGTGCATGACTTTGGTCATGGCGATGCTGTCTTTGCCTCCTGAAAGCGCAAGACCGACCCGGTCCCCTGACTTCACGAGCCTGTTTTGGGCAACGTACTTGCGCACCCGCTTCCGGTACATTGATAGGAAATGCTTGCTGCAGAATGAGTGACCGGAGTACGGGATCTGGATTATTGAGGGCGACTTGCAGAACGAGCAGCGCGGTATGTGGTCCACCATTTTCGTTGATGCGCATCAGCCTCCTGAAATAACAGGCAATAAATCCAGCTCATCCCCTTCGGAAAGCAGCGCGTCGTGAGGCACTATCATTCCGGATTTCCTGTCAACAACCAGGACGGAGTCTACGGTTTCACCTCGTGATTTCATCAAGTCAGATACACTTGAGCCGCGCTTGAACTGGAGCCTGGTTCTTGCGGCTTTTCCGGGAACGCGCCTGACTGATACAATGAGAACTGGCTGCTTGAGGCGCCTGTTTTTTCCCCCGACCGTCCCCCGCGCGACCATCGCTTATTTTCCCCTGCAGAACGAGCACGATCTCGGAACGGTCGCTACTGATTTGTGAAGACTGCATAATGCCATGCTCTTGCGGAGCTTGCGGCACAGGCCGCACATCTTTGTGCTTATGTCACCGCCGTCCGCAGCGGTCTTCGCGATCCTTGAAAGCTCCCTGCTTATCACCGGATCATCCTCAAGAGCCTTGATGCTTTTCGAACGGGCTTTCCTTAAGTACTGCGATACCGCTGGCTGGGTGATTCCAAGAATCCTCGCGACCCTGACTTGGGATACGCCTCTCACGTTCACCAGTTCTTCCGCAACGAGCGCCCTGATTCTCGGCAGGACGTGAAGCACCATCAACTCGCATGGAACGTACATGTGTCTTGCGTGCTCAGTCCTCAGTTTTTGTTTTGATTCTTCGTGTTTATCTTCTCGAGATAACACTTTATTGCCTCGTGCAGGGCGTCGGCCGCAAGATTCGAGCAGTGCATCTTTATGGGCGGCAGGCCCTCGAGCGCTGCCGCGATGTCGTCGCGCGTTATCTTCATCGCCTCCTCCAGCGTTTTCCCCTTGGCGATTTCGGTTATCATGCTGCTTGTTGCTATGGCTGCGGCACATCCGTAAGTCTTGAACTTGATTTCGGATATGACTCCATCCTTCACGGTTATGTATATCGTCATGAGGTCACCGCACACCGGATTCCCGACAGTTCCCACTCCATCCGCATTGGTTATCTCCCCGACGTTTCTGGGATTCTCGAAATGTTCAAGCACTTTCTTCGAATACATTCTTAATGATCTCAATCACCTGCTACTGTTCCTGTTCCGGTGCATTCCTTCTTCAATGGCGATATCTTCCTGAGCTTTTCGACCACTCCAGACACCGCATTGATTGTGATATCTACTTCCTCCATGGTGTTTCCCCTTCCCAGGCTTAACCTGAGCGATCCGTGCGCCTGGACTGGAGAAAGACCCAGGGCTATGAGTACGTGGCTTGGCTTGAGGCTCGTGCTGGAGCATGCCGATCCAGTTGATGCTGCGATTCCTGCCATGTCGAGCCGCAGTACCGTCGCTTCTCCCTCTATGCCTCCGAATCCGAAATTGGCGTTTCCCGGAAGCCGGATGGTTCTTGAGCCGTTAAGCCATGAATTCCCGACTCGTCCCAATATCCCGTCGATGAGTGCGTCACGCATCGCTTCTATCCTCTTTGCATTCTCGTAAATGCCTGCTGAAGATATTTCGAGAGCAGCGCTCATGCCCACTATTCCTGTGACGTTCTCAGTTCCTCCTCTTAAGTTTCGTTCCTGACCTCCGCCGTGAATCTGCGGAATGAGTTTCACCCCGTCCCTCTTGTAGACGAATCCCACTCCCTTGGGACCGTAGAACTTGTGTGACGATGCCGAGAGAAGGTCAACTCCGAGTTCGTTCACGTCCACATTCACATTTCCGACAGTCTGCACCGCGTCCGTATGGAATGGAATGCCGTGCTTTCTCGTTATTTCCGATATTTCCTTTATGGGCTGGATTGTCCCTATCTCGTTGTTGGCGTGCATTATCGTGACGAGCGCGGTCTTTTCTGTTATCGCATTCTCTATGTCTTCCGGGTTGACTATTCCTTCGCTACGGGATACCGGAACGACTGTCAGCTTGAATCCCTCGCGTTCCAGGAATTTGCATGTCCGAAGAACCGCATCGTGCTCTATTGCGCTCGTTATTATGTGGTCCTTACCGTGGTCTCGCCTTGCGAGAAAAGCAGCTCCTTTTATGGCGAGGTTATCGGACTCGCTCCCGCCCGATGTGAATATTATTTCTGAAGCGTCAGCGCCTATCCTTTTCGCGATGTTTTCCCTTGCGGATTCCAAGGCGAGTTTCGCATCCCTGCCGAATGAGTGCAGGCTGGACGGGTTCCCGAAGCCTTCTAATACCAGGTCGTGAACCGCTGAAAGCACCCTAGGGTCAATGGGAGTCGTTGCGGCATGGTCCAGGTATATGCGTTTAACATTGCTGCTCATGTGCGTGCGTTGAAAGCACCCCGCTTAAAATGTATAACGGCGTGATATTTTTAAGCGTTTGTCCCCCCAGGAACCTTACGCCTTCCTCTTTAGAACGTCACTTACTTCCCGCAACTCCATCAGGTTCGTCACGGCCTTCTCACCGAAGGTTATTCCTGCGGTCAGCACCACGAAGTCATGCGGAGAAAGAAGCCCGGCCTCAATCGCGGTCTTCACTGAATAATACACCCGCTCGTCAGTGCAGGTGGACCTGTAGTGCTTCCTCACTGGAGCGACGCCCCACACCAGTCGCAGTTGGCGATTCACGCGCTCGGAATTCGTAACCGCAACGATGGGCGCTTTGGGCCTGAATCGCGCAATCATGCGCGCCGTGTGGCCTGAATGCGTAAGGCTCAGTATCTTAGTTACGGGAAGCTCTAAGGATGCATCGTACGCAGCCTTGCTAACGGCGTCTCCTGGATTCTTTATTTCCACGTTAATGTTTCCCTGAAGGACTTCCTCAGTCCTCACTATTATCCGGTAAAGCATGTTCACTGCCTCAACGGGATAATTCCCTATGGCTGATTCGCCCGAGAGCATGACCGCGTCCGTGCCATCCAGTATGGCGTTGGCAACGTCGCTGGTTTCGGCCCGGGTGGGCCTCGGATTGTTTATCATCGAGTCAAGCATCTGGGTTGCGGTTATCACCGGTTTTCCTGCGACATTGCATGCGCGTATTATCTTCTTCTGGATTATCGGGACATCCTCAGGCGGAAGCTCCACTCCTAAGTCCCCGCGCGCGACCATGATTCCGTATGATGCTTCTAGTATTTCTCCGAAATTCTTGACTCCCATGCTGCTTTCTATCTTTGAGATTATCCCGATTCCGCTTCCCGCTATCCTCTTGTTCACGAACTCGATCTCGCTTGCCGAGTTTACGAAAGAAAGGCCCAAGAAGTCGAGCTTCGCCTTCTTCGCGAACTCGATGTCGTTCAGGAACTTCCTATGCGACTCCTTCGAGAAGTTTGACAGGACCACTCCCGGAACGTTGACACTGCAGTGCGGCCTCACGCTGCCGTCATTGAGCGCCCTGCATTCCACCCAGTCGTCCGATGCCTTGATTATTTCGAGCGCGATCTTCCCGTCGTCTACGAGAATCTTATGTCCAAGACGAACCTCCGCTCCGAGACGGTTATAGGAAATCTGGATTGTTTTGATTTTATTGGAGGAAGACGCTAAGTGGCTTCCTGCAGACGAAAGCCGCACGTGCTCTCCGGTCGATACGTCAAGATGCAACTCAAGCCCGACCACCCTGATGTCGTGGCCTTTGACGTCGAGAAGTATTGGTATCCTGTTGTCGGAAATCTTCCTCACTGCCGCTATTATCTGGGTATACTGCTTGCGATCCCCATGGGCGCAGTTGAGCCTGCACACGTCCATTCCTGCACGAATCATTTCCGAAAGCACTTTCGGGGACTGAGATGCAGGGCCTATTGTGCATACGATTTTTGTTTTCTTTGGAGCAGCATCAATCACCATAGTTCAATCACGCATTATTAATCATGAAAGTCCGCACGCGGCATTTAATAAACATATGGGACTATCGCTTTCGTACGCTGGTTTTATATCCGCTTGACTTACTTCTGGTTTCACTTAGGGTAAGCGGAACGGAACCATAATGGCATCAGACAAGGCACCGTATTTCGGGAAGAACAAGTTATGGTGGTGCAGGGAGTGCGACCTCCCTCTTGTCAGCGAGAAATGCAATCACTGCGGGACTTTTGGAACGAAAATAAATCTCACTCCACCTCAGGACGCGCGACCTGCTTTCGCGAAAGACGTTGAACTCGTGAATTCCGCTTCGTGTGAGCATTTCGGTACGAAACTGCTCGATGAAGGTTCAGTAACGGTCCTTAACCGGATACCTGCACTGGATCGGGCTGAGGAGATAATAAGCCACGGACGGATATTGGGGCGCATATTCCATGAGGGAAACAAGTGGGTTCTCAAGCCTACTGTCGCTGGAGCGAGCATCATGCTCTCGCATGGTGTGCCTCTCAAAAAGATAGTGAGGACTACCGACTCGATATTCCAGTATTTCAAGCAAGGGGACCTTTTGGCGCCGGGTGTAACCGATTCCGATGAGGGCGTGCGGGTCGGTGATGAAGTCATAATCATTTCAGAGAACAACGTCGCGTGCGGCGCGGCAAGACTTGGTGGCAATGCGATGAAGCAGGAAGGCGCCAAGGGCGTTGCAGTAAAAGTAAGAGACCATGGGCCGCTGGAATCATTCGCTAATGTGAAAGAATCAAAGTGGGACGCGGCAGTGGCTGCGAACTCTGCTGCCCTCAAAGCGATAGAGGCTGAAGCCTGCGTTTTCGTGAAACGCATTGCAGAACGGGAAGCCGGAAGCAGGCCGATAGTCGTAAGCTTCAGCGGCGGGAAGGACAGCCTCGCGGTATTCCTGATCGCGAAGGAAGCGCTAGGCCCTGATGGGCTCAAGGTTCTTTTCGCTGACACCGGGCTTGAGTTTCCGGAAACGCTTGAATTCATTGAAAAAATTCGCAGTGAGAATCCGGGATGCGAGTTCATCCAGGATGAGGCATCAAGGGACGCTTTCTGGAATTCACTTCCTGTTTTCGGCATGCCTACCCGCTCGTACCGGTGGTGCTGCAAGGTATGCAAACTCGCGCCGGCATCGCGCATGATTTCAAGGAATTTCCCGAATACCGGCTGCGTTTCACTCATGGGTGAGCGCAGGTATGAATCCCATGATAGGGCGCGAAGGCCGCGTATTGATGTCAATCCATGGCTTAAGGCCCAATTGCATGCGTACCCGATACTGGAATGGAATGCATTGGAAGTTTGGCTTTACACGTTCTGGAAGGATTCCGCATACAATCCGCTCTATGAGGAGGGATTCTCGCGCATAGGATGCTGGCTTTGCCCGGCGGCTGACGAGGCGGAATGGGAGACAATAAGACGATTGCATCCTGAGCTGGTTTTGCGCCTGGAAGGAGCGCTTAATTCCCTTGAGGAAGCGGAAACGCAACGCCTGAAGCCATATGTAAAGTCAGAGACGACAGATGAAGCAACGGGAGTTGTAACGCTTGAAGCGGAGTTGGGTTTTGCGATTCAAGACCCGTCTTCCATGATGAACGCCTGCCCTTGGGCAGAAGGAACAATTGGGACGGACGGCATTCTCGTTCTTTCCGAAAAAAACGGAAAGGGAAAAGTCGTGGTGAAACATTCTGGTGCGGTGTCAGTGAGTGCCGGGAACAAGTCTGAAGCGGAAAGGCTCTTTGATGTTGCGGCATTCGCTGCAGTAAGGAGCGTCTTCTGCACCGGCTGCAGCCTTTGCGAGAATAACTGCCCAACTGGCGCTATACGCGTTATGGATTGCGGGAACGGCAAATTCGCTCCGAGAATCGATGGAACTGCGTGCAATTCGTGCGGATTATGCTCCACTCACTCCTTGATGAAGTGCCCTGCATGGCTTCTTCTTTCCAGAAACATTAATAAATGAATTCAGCCTGCCTCGAGATTATGCCAATATTGCGAGTTTTTTTGACAAAGATAGATGCAACAAGGGACCTTGAAGCAGAGGTCGAGGCGACAGTGAACGTTTCAACGAACAGTTCCATGAGCGACGTAAAAGTCGAGAAAGCAGGGAACGCGGAGATGATCCAGATTACGTTCAAACTCACAACACTGTACGAGCCTAACATCGGCAAGATAGACCTTGAAGGCGTGATGTATTACGGAGGGGAACCCTTGAAAGAGATCGTGTCGGATCCCAAGGCGAAAAAACTCGCATTACTGCCGGAGAAAGCGAAAGAGATTCACCAGGCGATACTAAGGATACCGATAGTCGTTTCTGTAAACATCGCCAGGGAACTCAACCTCCCGATGCCTATTAACTTCCCGAAAGTGGAGCTCGTCGAAAAGTCAAAAGGCGGCTAAAAACCGAAAATATTATTCAAGGCCCTGCGTAAGGCGGCCTGCTGGATCCCGCACTCAGAAGAACGAGTATCAACATGCTGGCTATCGCTATGACTGCGGTGACGGTTATGAATATTGGGATCCTGACTTCTTCTATGCTTCTTGCGATTATGAACTGCCCTGGCCGCACGACTCCCGTGACTTTCACGACACTTCCCGCCTTTAACCCCGGCTGAAGCTTGCCCGCATAGACTATTGTTATCCCGCTTTCATCGTCCGATTTCAGGATTGACACGTTCAGGCCGTCCGGAAGCAGTGATGATATGTTTTCTATTTCCTTGACTGTAAGTTGGACTGCCAACAGTTCCCCGCCCGTGTCTGAAAGATATGGCATGAATTCAGCATCAATCGGTGTTCGCGTATCATTAACCGATGAGATGAGTGTCACTGTGTGGTTTTCCTCCTGGATTATTGCACCCGTTTCATTCGTAAGACAAAGCGGGATGGTATAATTCTGGCCAGTCAATGCATCATCGCCTGAAGGCAAGAACAGCACCAATATTCGAGTTTCATCTGTCTTGGCGGTTTTCTCGGTATCAAACGTTTTCGTGACGAACTTCCAGTCTCTTACTGCATTGCCAATACTACCAGTTCTTAGTACGTCTACTGAGAAATTCCCGAACACCGCGCATCCTGAAGTCTTGTTTCTTGCAACAATGAGTGATATCGCGTCAACGCCGTACAGTTCGGTTGAGGTCGCATTATTTCCGACCCCCAGAAACAGCGTAGTCTGATTGCTTAACTGGATGAATCTCACGCATGATGTTTGTTGAAACAGCAAAGCGTTCTCAGCTGCGTTGCATGGCGAAAAAATTATGAATAATGAGAGCGACAATAACAGCAAGAACATTCCGGCAGGGAATGTGTAGTCGTGGTGGTACTGATTCGTTTTATTATCCATGCCATCTATCTTTTCCGTCTTACAGATACCCTTCTGAGCATCAATATGATGCGGTTCTGTCTCTTCGTTCTGATGGATGCAAGCCTTGCCTGTGGCACGAGTTCCTCTCCAACGACGCGCTTAGGCCGCAGGTACCTCCTATAAACACGCCTGCTCGACCTGAACCACGGACCGATACGTAGCGGCATTGATCGGACCAGGTTGTTTATTTTTTCTCTACGAAATGAGTTATTGTAAGAAGAAGCAGTCCCTCCTCTCATGCACTCAATGAGCCAATCGGCCATCTTGGGACTTGAAAGACGTTTTTTTCCTTTTTCGCGCAGCCAGTCCGGTTTCGGGAACACTGTAAGCCCCGCTCCGATAGTGTACTTTGTGTGGCAGTCGCTTCCCCCTAAAGTCGATTGTTTCTCGCGGACTACAACGGAAGCTTCATTGTTGTGCTTTCGGCTTATGTTGAAGTTGTACGTTTCAATGCCGTCGAACTGCGAGTAATCTGCCTTTTTTCTTAGGGAAAATATCACGCTGAAAGGATGCGGCGCTACGGCGACACCGCCAAGCTCGTGGATCTTCTTCACGACAGTCATACAGTCAAAAACCAACGGGCGTTCGCTTTTCTTTCCGGAACTTTTCCTTCCGAATCTGGCGCGACTGCCCCTTGCCTTTGTCATCTTTGATGATGCATCATAGTAATCCAGCCCAAGTTCTTTCGAAATTAGTTTCGGATCGGCATCCTGTGGGAAATAACCGAGAACGTGGCCTTGCAGGCTCGTTATCTCGACGCCGAGAACCGTTGCCATGCCATGCCTTCTTGCGGCTGTGAGGCTTTCCGCCCATGCGGTTACCGTATCGTGGTCTGATAGCACTATCCCGTCCAGTTTTCTTTCCTTGGCTTTCTTGAAAAGGCGGTCTGGAGTAAGCCTTCCGTCAGAATACTTTGAGTGAACGTGCGTGTCGATGTAGAGGAATCCCGCGTCCTTTATTGGACAGAATTTGCTTTTCCTTTTTTTTCGCGCCATCCTCAAGACCGTTTCACTCAATTGTTTTCAAGAACTGGCGCGCCATGTCGGCGACATCCCCGTCAGCTCGTATGCCGGTCCACGGATCTTGTGCAGTCACTAGGTTAACGACCACTATGTTCGCGCCGTTGAATATGGCGCTTCGCGCCTCCCTTAAGTCCACGCCCCCGGCCGCGGATATTATGACGTCGTACTTTCCGAGTATCTTGTTGATGTGCTTATACCGTATCACTTTGCCCCTTGTCGTTTCCTCGTCACGTCCCTTGTGAAGCACTACGACTGCAGGGGGCTTTTTGAGTTTCGTAAGTATCCTCCACGGCTCTTCCACTCCGATCATGTCAATCATCGAATCGAGCTCGAGCCTTTCGCAATTCTCGATGAATAGGTTCAGCGTCTCGGTGGCTGCGCTTCCGAGGACTGTTGCGGCTGTCGCTCCGGCGTTTTTTGCCAGTTCGACTTCCTCGACTGCGCCGTCCATGGTCTTCAAGTCTGCCACGACCTTGCCGCCCCACATCTCTGATATGAAACGGATGCCCGCAAAGCCAACGCGTTTTATGAATGGCGTGCCTGCTTCTATGATTATGCGGTCGTTGCGCGGGAGCGTGGGCAGTATTCTCGCAACCGATGCCAGGTCGTCATTGAATGCTATCTGCAGGTAGCGGGTTTTTCCGTCTAGCATTTAAGTTGTGTCTCTTCCGTTTTCATTTCTTGGAGACTTTTCCCACCAGGTCCGCGAAGTCAGACGGGAGGAACAGCACTATTTTTTCAGACGGATCCGCCGCGATGTCCCTTATAGTCTGCAGGGTCCTAAGCTGTAGCGCGACCGGACTGACCTCAAGTTTTCTTGCCGCTTTAGCCAGGGTTTCGGATGCTTGAAGTTCGCCATCAGCGGCTATTATGACTGCCCGCCTGTCCCTTTCAGCCTCGGCCTGTTTTGCCATGACGCGCTTCATCTCAGCAGGCAACTCTATTTCCTGGATTTTTATGGACTCAATGTCAACGCCCCATCCCGAAGTCTCTGCATCCACTATTTCCTTGATGCTTCCCGCAATCTTTTCCCTCTCGGTGAGAACGAAATCAAGTTCGGAATTCCCCATTATGTCCCTGAGCGCAGTCTGGGTGTATTGTCGCACGGCATATTCGAAGTCCTCTATTTTTATGACAGCGTCAACCGGTTTCTCGACCCGGAAGTACACCACGGTATTGGCGAGTATGGAGATGTTGTCCTTCGTCATCACTTCCTGTCTCGGAATGTCAGCAGTCTTTATCCTCATGTCCACCTTGACTGGCCGCTCTATGAATGGGATGAAAAAAATGAGGCCGGGACCCGCTTCCCTATTGTATTTCCCCAGCCTGAAGATTACGGCCCGCTCGTACTCCATGAGGATCCTGAATCCGCTTAAGACGAATACTATTACCAAAAACGCGATAACTGCCAAAACTCCCAAAACCATTGCTTTTTCATCTGCCTCCTGAAAGATTGTTTGTACTCCTGTTTAGACGCGAACCTATTTTTTAAGCGTTGCTAATGCTTGGACAAATCATTTTAAAGCGACTGAAGTCTTGTTGTAATCGGGTTTTTAGACTAGGTTGGCGGCGCGAAGACAGTTTGTCAGGCAGGTTCCTGCTGATGTACGCGATAATGACGTGGCGCATCTTGCCCGTTGTTTCACTTGCCCTTACTGCAAGAGGCAGACTCTTATGCAGACCATGACGCCTTTTGGCATGAGGCTCGTGTGCTCCGAGTGCGGCTACAGCGGTCCGCCTGAACCGATAGATGAATTCGTGTCCTGATACAAATCCTGCGGATCATTCAATGGACCCAGTGTGCTTTCTTCCCGGAACCCTTCGCATTAAAGTGCTCCTTCTTCCATATCGGGACTTCACGCTTCATCCTGTCAACTATCTTCTTGCATGCCGCGAAAGCTTCCCTGCGGTGAGGCGATGTGACGACTACCTGCAGGACACACTCTCCCGGGCAAAGCCGGCATCCTGTGACGTGATGTATCACGACCGAGTTAAGCCCGAATTTGGTTTTTTCTTCCGCGACAATCCTCCTTAAAGCGCGCTCAGCCTCGCGCTTGCAAGACTCGTAATCGAGGAAACTCACTCCAGAGTCATTCCTGACTATTCCGGTAAACGTGACTACGGCGCCGCTTGCGCCCTTCTTCGTTTTGTCCTGTTTCCTAATCGCGAAGCGGATGAGTTCATCAAGCGGGACAGCTTGATTCTTTGCATGTATCGAGATCGTCTTTATTTTTTTCAATCTATGAGTTCTTCACCTCTCCGCTCAGGTTGTCCGTCGATATGCCTGGACATTCTTTTTCAAGCCTGTCCCTGAATTCCTTGCTTTTCAGAACTTCCTTGAGAGCGCGAATGAGGCCTGAGTTGGTTTTTCGGACAGCCATGTCGTAATCCTCCCAATCCAGATGCATGAAACCGTCTCCTGCAATTTCTGCAGAAGTCCGAATGCCTATTCCTGCATCGGCATCCCCGCGCGCTACGGCTGTTGCAACTGCACTATGCGTTTTCGCCTCGACGTCATAACCCTCAATATCTTTTCCGGAAATTCCTGCAAGATGCAATTCATTATCGAAAAATATCCTTGTCCCTGATCCTGCGTTGCGGTTGATTATCCTCACGCGCTTCAAGTCCTTGATTCCCTTTATGCCTTTCGGGTTTCCCTTCTTCACCATTATGCCTTGCTCGCGCCTGTAAGCGTGTATGAGCACGACTTCATGGCCGAGCCCCATTTCCCTTATCGCTTCGGTGTTGTACTCGTTCGGGTTCTTTGCGGAAAGGATATGGCATCCAGCGAAGTCTGCCTCGCCGCGCTTAAGCGCTAAGAGTCCTCCAGTTGATCCTGCCGGAATGAGTCTCATCCGTATCCCGTGCTTTTCCTCCAATAACTCGGCAATGAGTTCCATACCGATACAGTGGCTTCCTATGAATACGTAATCAGGCCGTTCCTGAATCTTGCCAGAGAAACGCCTTACTTTAACCTCGCTTCCTGCGTCAATCATCTCAACGCTTTCTGGAACCTCGATGAAGCCGTCAGCACGGGTTAGGGAAGTTATGGCTCCCGAGTCCCGGCCTACTGGAAATGCGCTGAATCCTGATTTTCCTTCCATGGTCGCAATGAGCTGTACCGGAACGAATTCGTGTTTTCCGCGCTCGCTCAACAGCTTGGAGCGGAGTGTCGCGCAAACCACAGATTCATTCTCAAGCACGCGGTCAAGGCCGCTCATCTTCCGTATGAGTGGTGCCGCGAATATCTCGAAAATCACGAGCGCTGAAGTCGGAAAACCCGGAAGTCCTATAACTGGTTTTCCCCCGACAAGCCCGAGTATTGTCGGCTTTCCCGGCTTCACGTTCACTCCATGAACCAATACTCCTGGCTTTCCGAGTTCGTCCACAACCATCGCTACGAGATCTCCCTCTCCTGCGCTCGTTCCGCCGCTCGTTATGACTATGTCGCATTCGGATATCGCCTTGCGGAGTCTTTTCTTTATGATGCCTGCATTGTCCGGGACTATGCCATAATCTCGCGGGATTCCGCCACATGCACGAACCCCATCCATTATCGCCCTCGCATTGGTGTCGAATATTTTTCCACCAGAAAGTCTTGCATTCTTAGAAGGCTTCACGAGTTCTTCCCCTGTGGAGAGTACACCTACAATCGGACTCTTGAGGACTTTCACTCTGAAAATTCCGAGACCTGAAAGAAGTCCTGTTTCGCGCATGCCCAGGACAGTTCCTGCCCTCAATATTTTCTCTCCAGGCATGACGTCGCTTCCTGCCTGCTGGATGTTTTCTCCGGCGCTCACCGGTCGGGTTATCATGACGTGCCCCTTCTTGTATTCCTTATCGCAGTACTCAAGCATCACCACTGCACTCGCTCCGCGCGGAACCGGTGCGCCTGTCGCAATCCGCATCGCTTCCCCCCGACTTACTGTCTTTTTTGAAGTCATGCCCGCGCGCAGACTCCCGACTATCCTGAAGCGTATCGGTTTGGTCTCCCAGGCGCCGAATGTGTCTGCTGCCCTTACCGCGAAACCATCCATCCTCGCCCTGTCAAAAGGCGGAAGCGGAAAGCGCGAGACTATGTTCTCAGCAAGCACGCGCCCGAATGCTATGTCAATGCCCGCTTCCTCGACACCACTCACTATGGCGCCGGATGCAGGGTTCATGATTTTTTCGAAAAACGTTTTTTTCGCTTCAGTTATGCTTGATGTCTTGAGGAACGCCAAAATTCGCTTCTCAACACTCCTCTGTTGGTATTCCCTCGACACTAACCAGATCTCCTGCCTTGAGTCCCTCGACGTTCGGAGGTATGATTATCCATCCGTCAGCCCGGCTTATGCTGGTTATCATTCCGGAACCATGAATTGCTATTGGCGTCACGAGACCGTGTTCGGCATCTATTGAAACGCGCACGAGCTCCACCGTGCCAAGAGTTGAAGGTATTGAATGAGTAAGTTTCCCTGAATAAGTGAACGCGGGTTTTTCTTTTTTTTCTACACCTGAGTCAACTCCCCTTAATGCGTTTATTGCAGGGACGGCAAGCATGTTGAATGCCGCGAGTGCTGATGCAGGAAAGCCTGGAAGGCACATCACCATCTTCTTGTTCTTAGAAACCGCAAGAGCAGTGGGTTTTCCCGGCCTTATTGCAACGCCATGGAACAACAATCTGCATCCTGCGCGATTGATGGCGCTCACTGTATAGTCCACATCGCCTACGCTTGAGCCGGCATTAGTGATGACCGCGTCGCATTCCCTCAACGCTTTCTTGAGCGCCGAGAGTATGCTTTTCTCGTTGTCGCGCGCTATACCATAATTCCTGGCATTGCATCCGAGCGATTCGACCGCAGTGCGCAGGGTGTATGAATTCACGTCATAAGTCTTGAATTCCTTTTTCTCCATCCTTGCTCCAGGCGTGATTATCTCGTTCCCTGTCGCGATTATCCCTACGAGCGGTTTTTTGTAAACGTATGCGGAAGTTCTGCCTATTGCCGCAAGCACTCCTATCCTGGACGGCGTCAGGATTGTGCCGCGTTCGAGAACGCGCGCTCCAACCTTTATGTCCTCGCCACGAGGTGATATGTATAATCCTGGAATCGTCGGGGCCTTTATTTCAACGAACGTCCCGTCAGCCGAGACTTCTGCCTTCTCGCGAACAGCGATTCCGTCAGCTCCGGGAGGAATGGGCCTTCCTGTGTGTATCCTGACGCATGTTCCCGGAGAAACGCTTGACCCATCAGGCCTTAATTTGAGTATTACCGGATCGTTCGCTGAGCTTCCGAAAGTGTCATTCGCGATTACTGCAAAACCATCCTGTGATGCACGCGGAAAAAAAGGGACGTCTATCTTTGACGTAACATCCTCGGAAAGAACCCTGAACGCGAGTGATTCGAGCCCCTTCAGTTTCTCACGTCCTATGCGGAGTTCCCTGCCAGTCCGTATGCATATTCCCCTAGCGCAATCGAATGCAGTGAGTTCCTTGAAAGGCCGTCCCATATTCCGCGCAAATACCTAGATTTTTTTCTTGATGTGTGCGAGAAGATGCCCTGCCTCAGGCAGTATTATGAGCTCCATCGCGAGCTTCACGGCGGCAGGCGAACCTGGAAGACAGAATATCAGGGTCTTATCTATCACCCCTCCGAATGCGCGGCTCGCGAAAGACGAGACACCGACCTCCTTGTAACTCATCAGCCTGAATAGTTCACCGAATCCGGGAATTCTTTTCGAAAGAAGCGGCTCCACAGCCTCGACTGTCACGTCATCAGGGCTCACTCCAGTGCCCCCTGTGGTTATTATCAGGTCGACCGCGTCATCCGCGACCCAGTCCCTTATCTTTTCCTGGATGTCTATCACGTCGTCAGGCCGTCCCATGTACGCGAAAACCTCGCATCCCTGAGTTTTCAGGAGGTCTATGATTATTTTTCCTGACACGTCAAGGTCGAGCTTGTCGTGCCTTGATGTGGATATCGTAAGCACTCCTGCCCTGAGTGGTCGTTGTGCTTTTTCCTTGTGAAGTTCTGGAATTGTTTTCGTTTCATTCTCATTATCCACCATAGCCGTAACAATCACACCTTTTTCCTCGTAAGACTTTCCTCAAACTGGATTTTTCTCCTTTTTAATTACTTCTATATCCTCTATCCTGGTGTTCGGGTACTGTCCGCTCTCGTCTTTTTCCAGGTACTTGACCATGTCCCATATGGTCAGCAATGCGACTGCTGCCGAGGTTATCGCTTCCATCTCGACTCCTGTTCTTCCCGTACTTTTCACCGTGGTTTCGACCGTGATTCGGTCCGTTTCAATCGTGAAATGCACGCTAACGCAGTCTATCGGTATCGGATGGCACATCGGTATTATTGTGGGGGTGAGCTTGACTGCGCTTATTGCCGCAACTCTTGCCACCTCGAGCGCATCCCCTTTCTCAACTTTTTTTGAGTTTATTGCGTCAATGGTTTTTGGTGAAAGGATTATGCTTCCCCGGGCTTTCGCGGTTCGCTTTGACACGCTCTTATCGCTTATGTCTATCATCATCATTTCAAATCGTCATATCCTCCTTTTTCTTCCAGAACGGCTCCCTAATGCTTTCCGCAGCCCTGACGAACAGTTCTCCCAATTCCCTGTCGGATGCTCCTGCCCGCAAGGGGCTTAGGACGTCCACGAGGTTGTCATCCCTCATGAGGCACGGCTTTATGAATCCGTCGCTCGTCAATCTTATTCTAGTGCAGTGCGCGCAGAAGTCTGTGTTGTGCATCGGGCGGACGACCTCTACCCATAGGCCGTTCTGCATATGGTACTTCTTCCGTGACTGGAATCTTCGTTCCACTACTTCTGTCGCCTTCGTCAACAGCCATTTCTCAAGAGTTCTCAGGTCGTAATGGTTCTTCTCGTAGAATTCCGAATCGCCCATGTTGATGAGCTCTATCAATTGCAGTATGCATGATTTCGGGAATTCGTCTCCGAGAAGCTTGATCATCTCCCGCACTAGTCCGTGGTTGGTTCCGCGGAGTACCAGCATGTTTATCTTTATGGGAACGAGTCCTGCGCGTTCTGATGCAATCACGGCTGACCTGAGCGTTCCTGTGTCCTTTTCGAGGAATTGCGGGAAATCGCAGCTCACGTTTATGCGGTCAAGGCCGCACTCGTGAAGATTGGATGCTGTTTCGTCATTAAGCAGCATCGCGTTGGTCGTGAGCGATAAGTCCTTGATTCCAGGAATTCCGGAGATGCCCTGGACTATGTCGCACACGTCAGGCCGCATCAATGGTTCGCCTCCTGTTATTTTGATGGAAGTTATTCCGAGGCGCGTGCTCGCGATTCTTGCGAGACGCACTATCTCGGAAGCGTTCATCTCCCGCTCGAAACTTGCGTCCTTGCGTCCTTCCTTATGGCAGTAAGCGCAGTTCAGGTTGCATTTTGACGTTATGGATATGCGTAGGTTCGTGACTGGACGGCCGAAAACGTCTGTGGTTATTCTCTTGGTCTTCAATGAATTGCTATTCTTTTTGGCGGTGGTGCGGGTCAATGCGTGGTGAATCACCCTCCTGAAAGCGGTATCATGAACACTATCCTGCTTCCTTCAGGGACTATGGTCGCATCGAGTTCGCTCTCGTCCATCACTATCTTCCCGTTGACGAGTATCATCGTGGTCTCACCGAGCTTGTGGTGAGCGCCGTGAGTCCGGTCCAGGAAGTTCTTTCCGTACTTCTCGGAAAGGACGTTTATGACGTCGCGAAGCGTCGCATGCTTTTGTGGCAATTGCAATTCAACGCGTCTTTCTCCCGTCGCGTCACGGAACGGTCCAGTGAATTCGACCGTGACTGATTCCTTTTTAGCCTCGCTCACGAGTAATGAGCCCTCTGACTTACATTATTAAGCTTTTCCCGGTTAACAGCGGAATCATCAATATACCGGGTAGGGGCTTTCGGAATTCTCGAAAGTTATCTTCTTGACGCTGCTCAAGTCGTCTATCTTGTTTATCCTCAAAAGCTTTGGCGACTTAGTATAGAGTAGGTCCTCGATGTAGAGGCTTCGCTCCACTCCTGGCTGGTACCAGTAATCGCCAAGGCTTTCGGAGTGGTCTATTATGCCTTTCACGGTTATCTCGTCACGGGTTATCTTGAAGACCATCGCGCCGTTGTAGTTCTGCGTCGTTCTGCCGTCCTGACGATCATACGACGAGCTGTAAGCGGGAATCACCAATAGTTGTTTTTCCTTTGAGAAGAGGAACGCCTTGTGCTCGTATTCCGCGTTGGAGTAGGAATAGTCCCCTTCAGCCACGAATTTCGCGAGCTCCTTTGGGTTTTCCACGTCGCTCACGTCAAAGAGCGAGATCTTGAGTCCCTGAGTCCTTCCATTAGTGGTTGTATCCCGTCCGATACCGATTATGGTGTTCTCGTCGTACGGGTGAAGGTACCTGGAGAATCCCGGAATCTTGAGTGCGCCTAATTCCTTGATGTCAGAAGGCTTGCTCAAGTCAATCACGAAGAACGGGTCAACCTGCCTGTACGTCACCATGTAAAGCCTGTCGCCTATGAATCTCGTTGAGTAAATCTGCTCTCCTGGCGCGAGATCGCCCAAGTGGTCCAGTGTTTCAAGGTCGGAATCAAGAGTGAATACGTTGTTCGTGGATTCTGTCCTCTTCGGGCTTTCGGTATCGTCATAGAAGTAGTACGACCATGCCGGGTCTATTGTCGTCGCGATCCTCAGTACGTCATTGTACTCGTCTAGCGAGAACTGGTTGATGACGCGTCCTGGAACTTTTCCTTGGGCGTCAACGCTGATTTCGCCGTTGTCAACCCCTATCCTGTGTATGACTGTGTACTCCCTGTACTCGTACTGCTTTAGGCGTTCCTTGAGCAGGGTTTCGGTCTCGTTCTGTAATGCCTTCTGCTCGCTTTCGTCAAGGTATGATGCGTAGGAGGATATCACCTGCAGGATTTTCATCTTCTTCTCGTAGTTGGAGAGCACCTCATCGTCTGTCGCCTTGATTTTCACAATCAATTCCTGGTCTGCCTTTCCGAGCTTCGGCTCTATGACTTCGAGCATGACGTCCTGCATCAGCTCGTACTCGTTTATGCTCTCGGTGTAAGTTATGTAGATGTTCTTCTCTGACATGTAGAGGTTCTCGCTTCCCTCGACCGCAAGCGTTTTCGCGTTCAATTCCTTGCTTGGATCCTTGAGGTCTATGGCATGCACTGTCACGAATTCCGGATTCTGGTACGATATGGGGAAATAGTATACGTCTGATATCGGCACGTTGCTTGAGACTTTCGCATCCATGATGAGCGGTGTCGGGTAATCGGCATGATAATCCGGAGTGGATGCCGTAACGTAATAGACATAATCGCCTGTCATGCGTGCATCGAAATATCGTCCCTCCAATTTGTATTCCTTGACTAGAGATGGACTTTCCTTGTCCGAGACGTCGTAAATGTTGAAGAAAGTCATGCCTGAGGTGGGCCTTATGTTGAGTTCGTTGAAGAAGTCCGCGTTATAGTAATAGCCGAATACCGCGAGGTGATTTCCGTTTATGAATACGTTTTGCGGATAACTGCCGTTATACCTGATTTCCGATACGATTTTCGCGTCCTCGCCAGGATACGCCTTCACTATGTAAACAGTGCTTCCGGATATGGTGTAGATGTATTCCCCGTCTGTCTTTATCATGTCAGCTTCGTCAACGTTTTCTACCTGGTTGTTCGTGCGTGAGTAATCAACGCTTCCTGTTCCGCCATCGGACACTGATGGAGCCACGGACTCGCTTCCTAGTTGCTTGCTCATCTGCTGGCTCACTAGTCCTTCAGATTGGAGCGAGGAAAAACCGCCTCCATAATAATTGTACTCGTTCTGGCTGTTTGACTGTATGAATGAGTTTAATGCCGAAACCGAAGCGAAGTGTCTTGCCGTAAGATCGGCTTTAGGATCGAACTGGGATGCGAAATGGAAAGTCCCGACCGACGCGTTCGCAAAAGGCGTCTGTGGGATCGGAGTTCTTCCGCCAATAATCACTGCCACTATGATTATGGCTGCAAGGCATACGGCTAAATTCACTAAAATCAGTTTTTTTGATTCCATACTGCCAAAAACGCAGCGGCCGTATTTAAATATTAGAGATTGTTTAGGTAATTCACCCTACAAACGATAAGAACGGGCTTTTATTGACTTTTTCCCTTTCCGTCGTCTAGCCAACAACAAGCCCTGCAGTGAGTTTGAGCACTGCGTCCGAGAAATCCGAAGGACTCATTCCCGGAATGACGGTCCCGGTACTCTTGAAGAAAGCATCCACCCGCAGTCTCACGTCCTCGCTATCCATGAGTTTCGCCCCGATTATCGCTTCCTCGAGTCCCCTCACTGCCTCCTCGGGATGCATGAAGAAATCTCCCGTTATGGTTATGCGAGATATCCGTCCCTCAGAGGATACTGACGCATTGACGCGCAGCATTTTCTTTCCCGCAGGCTTGTGTATAGATGATAATTCGGTTTCCATTTTACGTTGTCTTCTGTGTGGTCCCAGCCCTGACTTCCTTGACTAGTCTCGTGAAAGTCTGCCTGTCGCTTTCTCCAGGACGCTGCTCTATCTCAACGACCTTAAGTGCCTTTTTGGGGCAGAACGTGACGCAAGCAGGTTCCGGCAGTTCCTTGCAGAAATCGCATGTGAAGACCAGCTTGTCCTTGAAGTGCAGTTTCAGCGCTCCGAACTCGCATGCCTCTATGCACCATCCGCATGCGTTGCATTTGTCCTTGTCAACGTGCACCTCCTTGGTTGCCTCGTCTATCTTGAGCGCTCCAGCAGGGCATGCTTTGACGCATTTCGGGTCAGTGCATTTCTGGCACGTGAGTATGACGTTGAAGAATGGCTCGACCCTTATCGTCCTTATCCTGCTTTTCTTCCAGTTGATTGTCCCTTCCTTGACTATGGAGCATATGTACTCGCATTCCTGGCAGCCAGTGCACTTGCGGCTGTCGCATACTATCATCATCTTCTTTTTCGGCTTATCTTCTTCAGTTGTTCCTGCCATCCTGTATGCACTTCATCCCCTTTAGTTCTGATGATGCTTGTTGAACGTCTCGACGAGCCCGAGTTCTTTCATTTTCTCCATTGTCGGGACTCCATCATGGTCCCAGCTTCTTGATTCATAGTAACCGTCAAGTGCCGCGTCGTACTCACTCCTGCTCACTATAGCGCCCTTGGCTACTGGGTCAGTCATGTGCTCTTCGAATGCCCTTGGAGGCGGATAATCGTCTTTCCTTCCGAATCCCTCGCGCACGTTGAACATCTTGGCGAGATTATAGATGCGCTCTCCTGATTTTATCAATTCGGCTTCGGTCACGTCGAATCCTGTCACGAGCTTGTACATCTTCTCGAGCTCTCCTTTGCCGTAAATTCCTCTGGAGAACTTGCAGATTATGAGCGAGTCGATTATCGCGTATGAATCCTCGCCGTCCTTTACTATCTTGCCTCTTGAGCGGTCTAGATGGAATCTGTCCACTTTCCCCTGGACATCCAATGAGTACGAGCCGCTCCTCAAGTAACAAGCGCCGCGCACTGACAGCGCGAATCCGAGCATTCCGGTCTGCAGGCTTCGAAGCGAATACGCTCCCCATTCCATTCCCTTGCAGTGCATGGCGAATTTGTAGGAGTCTTTTCCCACTTTCTCGGAAGCCCTCTTCACTCCGAGCGAGAGAAGCTCACCGAGCTTTCCCTCCTTGAGAGCGAGTTTCCTTACTGCCTCAACCATGGCGTCGCCGTTTCCGAACCTCAAGTCAAGTCCGTCAACGTCCTGTTTTCCGAGAATTCCTTTCTCAAAACATTCCATGGCCCAGGCGACTATCACTCCAGCGCTCATCGTATCGACTCCGAGCTCGTCGCACAATTGTACTGCCTTGGTTATGGCATTAAGGTCTGAAACTCCGCAGCACGGTCCCAAAAGTTCAAGTGATTCGTAATCCATGCTCGCAACCGTTCCTTTCCATTTCCCTTCAGTGACTTCGTTCAAGTGATCGCAGGCTATAGGGCATGCAGAGCATGCAGCTATTTTCTTGACGTGAGTCCGAAGCATAGTTTCCCCAGACACGTCCTCCGCCCTGTCGAATGTGCCTTTCTGGAAATTATTGGTAGGCAGGCATCCTAGATTGTTGTGTATGAGTATGTTAGCCGGAGTCCCGTACTTGCGGTACTTCTCGGTCTTGGGCCCCTGGCATCGCTCATTCAAGTCCCTGCAGAACTCAACCAGTCCCTTGAGGTCCGCTACTTCCACGTCTCCAGTTCCTCTTACCGCTATAGCCTTGAGCATCTTGCTTCCCATCACTGCTCCCATGCCGGTTCTTCCGACCTGGCGGTTGCGGTCGTTCGTGATGTTCGCGATCAGTACTTTCTTTTCTCCTGATGGACCGATTGATGCGACACGGACTGTGCTGTCGTTCAATTCCTTCCTGATTAATTCCTCGGTCTCCCACGTGGTCTTTCCCCACAATCGTGATGCATCCCTTACTTCTATCCTGTCATCGTCTATGAGTATGTATACCGGTTTCTCGGATGCGCCAGTGACAACTAGTCCATCCCATCCAGCTGACTTGAGTTCAGCCCCTACTCCTCCTGATGAGATGCCGAATCCTATTGCGTTGGTGAGCGGGCTTTTTGCTCCTATCAGGTATTTGCTGCTTACGGGAACCACGGTTCCAGCGACCGCTCCGGACCAGAGGCACAATACGTTATCAGGACCCAACGGGTCCACTTTGGGTTTTAGTTCGTTGTAGAGAGTCCAGGCGCAGAATCCCAGTCCGCCTATGTAGTCCCGGGCGACCTGTTCCGAGAGGGTCTCGGTCTTGATGTTTCCGGTTGTAAGATCAACTCTCGCGAACTTGCCGGCGTAACCCTTCATCGTCATGAAACCGTGAATCCCTGTTTTTGTTTTTAAGATTTGGCATGCAATCATGCCATGCATAATACTGGCATGCCTGACGAATCGTGCCAGTACGGCACGAATTCAAGAATGACGTTCCAAGAATCGCGCGGACAGTCAGGACCCGCTCAGCAGCGATTCAAGCCGCAACGCCAAGTCGTTCCTGAGTTCTAGCCAGTCCTTTGGCCTGCTGCTTAAGGGGATGAATGGATTGGAGAGGTTGCGCAGCTTTTTGGCGTCGGCGTTCCTGACGTTCATGATCGTTTTTTGCAGGAAGTCACGTGGCGTCTCGCCGCTTTTTTCTGATTCGAGCATTTTCCTGATAGCTCCCGGAAGTTCGCTGATTCCGCAAAGCGACAGGGCGTTTGAAACGTCATAAACGTCCTTTCCCTCACTTCTAGTGTTTAGTGCGTGCAGTTTTCTCGCGACCAGGTCCTCGAGAGAATACGCGCGGAATCCTGAAACTGTCTGTTTTGTGAAAAACGATACTGCTGGGCGGATTTCGAGCGGTTTCTCGCTCAATATTCTTTTGGCCGATGCGTCAACGCGCACGTGGTCCTTCAGTCCTCCGAGCGGGCTCGTGTAGTTGCAGTAGAACTGGATAGTGTCCTTCACTCTCCGGAATTCCGACACGTCATAGCCTGTGATATTTCCGGCCAGGTCCTTGCACCTGTCGCGCAATGCGCTTATTATCATGCCGCCTTTATCGCCTTCGGCTTCGAAATCGAAGTCCAAGTCCTCGGAGAACCTCTGCATTCCCCCGAGATAAACCTTGTTGAGGGCGGTGCCGCCCTTGAACACGATTCGTCCATCAGTGTCCTGAATCAATCGTCCGGAGTATGCAGCCACCTGGCCAAGCACGTCGAATACGTGGAATTCCTTGATTACGTATTGCAATGGAAGTCCGTACTGCACTGCGATCGTCCTGCATACTTCTATGTTTAATTCCATTATCAGTATTCACGACCTGCCCCGTTTTCCTGAGATTATCTCTTTCTTTGCCTCAATCAGTTCCTTTTCGATTCTTCCTTTTCCCGCAGCAAATCGCTTCACGTACGAATCGAATTCAGTCCATTCCTGACGGGTCATTCCCGCCTGCCTGAATGCATCAATGAGTTTGGAGCGCTCTACCGCGTATCGCGGAAGGTAGATGCAGTCGAAAAGCGTTTTCGCCCGCGTCGAAACCACGCGGTTTCCATTCTTCTCGAAGCCTACTGCCTTGCTGCCCAGTGCCACTGCCCTGAACTCATAATCGCCGAATTCCCTGCTTCCGGAAACTCCAGAAGTAACGACGAATACCGTGAACGGCGTTTCGGTGATCAATCCGTGAACGTGCATTGCCGTGGAAAATCCCAAGTAGCCGTTGAAGACTTGTTGGGCGCAGGTGAGAGCGTCTCGCGGGGGTTTCACCGAGTAAGTCCCGCGCTTGAGCCTCAGTATCCTGCCGCTCCGGTTAAGCCTGCTGATGGTAGTCTTTAGGGTGGAGCGGTCGCAAAGCCCGAGGCTTTCCAAGACGTCAAGGCTCGCGATTCCATCCGGCGAGTTCCGGATCGCCTCAAGCACTGATTGCGAAATCATTTCCCGTAAACCACGACCTCACAGTTAACTTACGATAATAAACAATTTGTTTATTATAAACATTTCTCATAAAACTGTCTGTTCGCGGGCCGAACGTGCAGCAGTAACGGCGGCGGGGTGAATCTCATCCCGGAGTCATTTAAGTTTTGTATCGCGATACTATCGCCTGACGATAGCTTTGCCATACTGAACGTCTTTGGTCTTCGGCAGTGATAATCTTTCTTATCCGTTGATAATTTAAGATATCAATTTTCATCGCGGCCCGTCCGCGACGAGCAAGGGATGGAGCCGTTTCATGAAACCAAGCACTTTCTTGGCATACTCTATGTCATGGCTTGTCCCGTAGTATTTTATCCCGTTCCTGTTGTATCTCAATTCATCGGCGAACCTCACGTCCGCTTCGGGAAAACCGAGTTCCCTCATGTAAGAGACTTCTGCCTCGTGGGATCCTGAATTGAAACCGGCAAGGAACAGTCTCGCCCGGACGAGCTCCATTATTATGTCATAGCACGAGTCTATTACGAAGTTCGGGTTCATCTTCTCCTCGGGTATGCTCTTCATCGCAATCTCGAGGAAAGCCCTTTTTTCCTCAGCTTCATTCACGAGCGATTCCGCGCGGGACTTGTTGATGGACTGCTTCTTCACGATTCCGGACACGATGAATTCCTTGAATTCCTTGACGCTCATCTCACAGCTCTACCGCTCCCTTAAGCACGATCCCGTTCAATATGTTGTTCAGCAAGGGCCCATTTATCTTCTTGAATGATTCGTAAAAGTTAAGCACGATCTTCCGTCCCAGTTCCTTCTCCAACTTCGCAAGCTCAAGCTCCTTCGCGCCGTGCATTCCCACGACCGCTATGTCAACGTCCGATGTGATAGTGTCCTCGCCATGCGCGTAAGAGCCGAAAAGGATGACTGTCGCTCCCTTCAGGTTGTCGTACAGTAATCGCGTGAGACCGGATTCGTATACCTGCTTGAGGTTGTCCACTCTCTTCAGTCCAGTGACTTGCGGGTCGTCCCTGTTTATCGAGATCGCCAGCCTCTTCGTTTCCCTGTCTTTCGTGACAACGATGAGGTTGTTCTTCTCCAATCCGGGAAGCGCTTTTGAGACCGCTGGCTGCGACACGTTGAGCGCAACCGCTATCGCGTGCGCGGTAAGAGCGGTTCCCGCCTTTATGAACAGGTATCTCAGGATTCCCTGCTGAAGCAATGTTAACCTAGGTTTATACATATTAACTGTAGTTAATATATGTTAACTTGAGTTTATATAGCTTTCTCGGCACGACCTTGAACGGGTCTGGGGTTTAGTCCCGGCGCTGACATGTCCAGCATGAAATGGCGTCGTTCCAGTACATCCATACTAATTTGGACTCCCGAGAGGGAGGACAGCTCCCGCGGATGCGGGAGTCCACAATAGGATATTTTAGTGGTGGAGAACTACACCTAAGATCCCCGCCCATTTATGGGCAGGTAGTTCAGATGGATTGAATATGGTATCATAAGCGCAGCAGTTGGCAGTTTCATTGCGTATATCCGAGGTTCAAAGTGAAAGAACACAATTGAACTTAAAAAGATGTGCTGTAAGTAAAAATAAGGTGAGGACATAATGCCATCGTTAGGAATGGGAACGAGAGAATTTGAGCTTACAAACGAAAAAATAGACGAGGTAGTTACTCGGACCTCTTGGGGTAACTATGCGCTGGGGCATCTCAATGAACGCGATGCATTCGTTGTATGTTATGTTGGACGCGCTGATGAAAATTTGAATACGCGGCTGAAGGCCCACGTAGGTGAAAAACGAAAGGCAGGTAAAACACCAGAATATTATCCGTTATTTAAATTTAGATATGCGTCTTCGCCTAAAGACGCATTTGAAACAGAATGTAGAAATTATCATGATTTTGGAGGGAGTAAAGATCTCGACAACGAAAATCATCCAGATCGTCCTGATGGAACGGATTGGAAATGCCCCGTTCCGGATTGCACTATTCTCGAAAACTGAGAGCAGTACGAGTGGTGTATTCTATTTTTTGCGTGTTTTGTGTACATCCCGTTTTCATAGACCAAAATTCGGCAGATATACTGCAATGTATGTGCGGGTGCGTAGTGAGAAAAGAAACCGTAAGGTTCTTAGTTAATGGCTTAACCTCAAGTTAAGGCGACTCCAAACCCTTTTTAAAGGCTCGGAGTCGTAGCGTTAGTATGGAGCCAACGTCCAATGGCGTAAAGTCGCCACGACTCTGACTGTAGAGCGCCTTGGGCGGGCTGTGGAAAACCAGTTCTAATGATAGAGAGCTCATAAACAAGATAAACCATGCGAGATGTGATATGTTATATGAATAAAACGTACATTCTTGCGATTATTGTATTCAGCACACTTTTAGTCGCCGGGTGTATTCAGATCGGTGATAACGAACAGACAAAAAGCGCGAAGGAAGCTCTGAAAACAGTAAACTCAAGACTGCTGCTTGTGGCAGACAAAGTAAATTCAGGAGAACTTGACGAATCCTTATCTGATTATAACGAGATAAAAAAACAACTTGAACCATACGTTTACGATGAAAAAGTAGACTCGACGGTTAAAGAACAGGTAAAACAAGTGTATGAGCAAATAAAAACCAAGATTGAAGTGATAAACGTTAAGATTAGCATTTGGAATGACCCGACAATTATTTCTCCTGACTGGATGGACGGACTAGAATGGATTCGTGACAACACACCCCACGATTCAAAAGTGTTGAGTTGGTGGGATTACGGCTACAACATACAGGCGATAGCCGATAGGATGAGCATCATTGATTCCGGAAATCTCTTCTCGTCCAGAGTCATTGAGGCAGCACTATTTTTTACGGCCAAGGAGGAGGACCAGCCACTCCGTTATAATGACAGTATATCCCACTCCATTTCTGTAATTGATAGTACACGCGCGCTTAGCCTGAATCCATCAATTCAGCAGGATAACGGGACATTCAATATCTCCTACGCGTCCCCGATGGACTACATAAAGTACTCCAACATTTCGTATGTCATACTAGATTACGCGATGGTCGGAAAGTATTCTGCAGTCTCGAAGATTGCCAACCAAAGCCAGTACATCGACGTGATAGCGGACGTTGTTCCTCCAGGCCCGGGACAGTTCGGTCCCTTCACGGTGGAGGGTACGAATCCTCCAATTGTGTATTACAACACCAACACATCCGGACAGAGGTTTCCGATAAATAACATTTGCACACAGACCTCTATCATCAATGTTTCGAGCGATGGATTCCCCGGCTGCGCCTATGTTTACAGCAACCGTCTATTCTACGTGAATTGGAGGCAGGAGCAGCAACCGGATGGAACATACATCACTACCCCGTCGGATTCGAGCGCCAAGTCCATATTCGTGAAGCTCTGGTTTGATGACGCGAAATCCCTCCAGCACTTCAAGCTAGTCCATACGAGTCCCTACGGTTACGTGAAAGTATACCAAGTCATTCCATGAATTAACTTGGCGAGCCACATCAAATGTTTATATTTTGGGATTGGAGTGTTTCCTCATTATGATGTCGAATAATGAACTGATGTTTTAACTAACGGTTATAAGTTTAGACATGTTAACTTCAGTTAATACCTATTAACTTGAGTTAATAGCACTCAATGCCCGGTTTGATCTCCGTCAGGGATAACTGAAAACAGTAAATATCTTGTTTGAGAACTGCAAGACTCTGAAGTTCAAGAATAATGGTTTTTGAGGAATAGAACAACAGCTAAATTTTGAAAGAAACTGATTTAAAGTGACAACTCGTAAGAATCACAGTTTTGAGCCGGTAGATATGTCCTCAATCTTGCCTTCTGTGCCTTTTGGTATTAATTACGACTCTCGCTTCAAATTATATGCTTCTCTTGGTTTTTCTTTATTTTTTGGAGGAATAAGTCTGATCTGTGCATTGTGCTGGTTTGACCTTAATGATAAACAACTGCTATTTCCAGTTTGGTGGAGCGTGCGGAACACATGGTCATTAAGTTCAAGAGTGCTGGGTACTATAAGTGTTTTTTTCATACTGTTTGGACTTTACTTTATTTGGCGGGCGGCGTCAGAATCCCAAAAATCAAATAAGTTAAAAAATAAATTGGAAAACTTGGTTTCGGATATGCAACAAAGCATTATTAGTTTAGAACGAAGTGTCGGACTACTGACATCACATTTAGAAACGATAAATCGTGAAATGGGAATTACCAAAGCCATTAACGAATCTGATTTATCAACGCCCGTTGAAATATCGGGCTTGGCCGCCGTCACACTCTCAATGCGAGATAACATAGTCAAACTCAAAGATGAAATTAAAAACCTGTCAGAAACCTTAAGTTTAATAGATGAATTGAAATGAGTTGTAATTCGAACCTATGAATAATTCCGTCCTCCCTGCACTAGACGCCGAAAAAATAAATATTTGTATGTATGAATTACTCAGAGAATATTCGGCCTTCACACTGATAGATGAGCTAACACAACCCGAATCGAATGAATCTGGGCCCGGAAGTTTTAGACAAATAGTAACTGCGGTTTATACTGATAAAGGCTGGTTTCTGGCTGATACCGATCGTGTTCCCTCATTTATGGGTCTAGGTCTTGGAGTCGCAAACGGTGAAACGAATTTTCTTTTTAATGAAATTAAAAATAAAAAATTGAAAGAAAAGGTCAATCCACAAACGTTACCTAAACCAACTGCAAGCGAAATAATTCAGAAAGCGAGCGATTATGGTGTTGACGTAACCAAATCCGTCTTGATTATCCCCTTTGACAAATTTCATTATGAATTCTATAAGGACGATGCAATTAAAAATGACATAAAATATGACAATCAACAAAATCGCTTTTATTTAAGTGATTGCAATCGAAAACTATTTTTAGAACCCATTCAATTTTCGGATACTGCACTAGAAGATTATTTTAGGAATAAACTCATCATCATACAAAAGGATGCAATCAAGTGGTGGTTTCGTGATCCATGGAAAACGGAACAGCGTACTTTAGACAACATTAAAGCGTATTGGAAAAAGAAAAGCTCAGACCGGCCCATACAAAGTTCGGCACTAAATCGCGTTTTTGTGAGTGTCGGATATACCCGCAATGTGAAAAGACGCGACACGGTTGACATATTACTTAAAACAGTAATAAACTGCAAAATTGTAAATCCTGATAAAATTTTAATTTTTGAGTTATAGTGAGAAACAGCGGTACGGTATTTAGGAGTTGATAGTCGAACGAGATTTGATATAACCCTAAATTAAGAGCATAGTAACCTATTAAATGAGTTGGACTAATAAGTTATCCGTTGGGTACTGCGTCGCACAATCTCCTGTTGGATGGAAGTTCAAGGATAATCGACATAACTGTCGTAGTTGTCCGGTCTGCACCTAAGAAGTCTTTTGATCGTAATCGCCCTACTTTTTTTCATGATAAACATCCATTTTCGTTATATTGTCAGAACCACACTTTGGACACTTTTTGAGTTTTTCCGCTTGGTTGATTCGCTCCTGAGACCTATCTGTAAATATTTTAATAGCGGGCATACAATGTGTTACGGCGTTATCATCAACCAACATGCCGCCACACATACCAAGAGAACCGCAACAACCCGTGAGTGCGTTTCCTTTCGCCGCCAGCCTTAACCTCCGCTCCTCTGCCTCGAGATAATGCCACACTTGCCCGCACTCGTTGCATTTACATTTAATTTCTTTTACATATTTCCCGTCGACTGATTTAAGCTCAGGACTTTTCTCGTTTTTGTGTTGTTTTGATTTCAATATAAGTTGCACGGAATAGTGCAGACCTGTTAGTATACCGCCCATCACAAAAATTACTCCTAAAGGCAAGAACGCGGTATTTCCCCGGATACATACTACGAGAATGAGTCCTATGATGATTACAGTAATTTTAATGTTTCTCGATAATTCTAAATTTAACTTATCTCTGAAAATTTTATTGATTGGTGGCAAAAGTGCTGCGGACAGCATCCAAAATACTAGTCCCGCCCATAATGACACCGACATCATTGGAAATCCAAAAAGTGCAAACAGCACTCCGTAGACCCAGCTTAAAACGTCAAAGACGTCACATAGCGTTATTTTTTTCACTTCGTGAGTTTTTGATATTTTATCTATTTTTTGATCTCGGTCAGCACCCATATTCAGTTATTTTATCACCGCGTCATGATTTAACATCTTTCACTAGTTACAGAGTTATGGATAATCAATACAACTGTCGTAATTGTCCGGTCTGCACCTACGGAGTCTTTTGATTGTAATTACCCAGCCTTTTAAGAAACCATATTTTTGTAGGGCGAGTATGCCATACTCAGAGCAAGTAGGATAAAAACGGCATTTTCCGCCTCGCTTATTTAGAAATGGGGATAACCGTTTTTGATGAAGTTCTCTAATCAAGAAAATAGAAAACCTTACCAAAAAACTAATTTTTTTCATGATAAACGGCCGTTTTTGTTACATTAACTGAACTGCAATTCGGACACTTTTTTAATTTTGCAGCTTGAGTGCTAAGCTCTAAAGATTTGCTGGAAAATATAGTACTAAACGGACAGCAGCCACAGCACATACCTAACGAACCGCAAGCACTGAGTGCATTTCCCGCCGCCGCCATGTTTAACCGCTGTTCTTCTGCTTCGAGATAATGCCATACTTTCCCGCATTCGTTACATTTGCATTTTATCTCTTTTACCTGCGTTTTTGGATCGTACGTTTTTGCAGTTGTCTGTTTCATGGATTTATCGAAATGTTTATCCAGGCCCCTATTTAAAAGTAAAATAGAAAATTGTACCAAAACTACTACTTTTTTTCATAATAAACATCTGTTTTTATTATATTGCCAGAACCGCAATTTGGACACTTTTTGAGTTTTTCCGCTTGGTTACTTAGCTCTAGGGATTTAGTTGAAGCTATTTGACCAAAGGGATTACCACACGAACCGCAACCAACGAGTGCATTTCCTACCGCTGCCGTCCTTAACCTCTGCTCTTCTGCCTCGAGGTAATGCCATACTTTTCCGCATTCGTTACATGTGCATTTTATCTCTTTTACATATTTCTCATCGGTCCGTTTAAGCTCGGCACTTTTCTCGTTGCGTTGTTTTGATTTCAAGATTAGTTGCATTGTTCCTACAAGCGCGATGGTACCTACACACAGAACACACACCATCGTCCCAGTCACAATGATTACTTCAATTATGCCTGTACCGTATGTCCCCCCAATACATTTTACGAGAATGAGTCCTATGCCGAGTACAGCAAGTTTAATGCCTGTCGATAATTCTAAATTCAGCTTATCCTTGAAAATTTTATTGATTGGTGGCAAAAGCACTGCAGACATAATCAATAGTACTAGTCCGATCAAAAGTGTGATTAAGCTTGTAGAAAGCAGCGTATTCTGACGTGGTAGTAATACCGATCCTAGTACAAGAAATCCCAAAAATGCAAATAGCGCTCCGTATGCCCAACTTAAAATGTGACCTAGCGTTATTTTTTTCGCTTCGTGAGCTTCTGATGGTTTATTTGTCTTTTTTTGACTTCGGTCGCCCAGTATAGTTGTCCATGAGAACGCGTTCACATGCTTATTCGGATTGGATGTTTTTGCAGTTGCCTTTTTCATAGAGTTATCGGCGTTTCTTTGTCACAGGTTAGCTTTAATATCTGCGCTTAAATCACCTAACCGTTAGTCCCGGCCTGCCTCACCGTCTCACGTGTGTCGTGTTGTGTCATCCCACGATTTTTGGAAGATTTTTTAAACGAGGACGGGATTTGCCACTTTATGCCGGTCACGCGAAAAATAGAGACTGAAGACAGCCTCAAACTCAATTATCGCATTTATGTAGACAATATTGACTTCGTTCTGGACAAGAAGAAGTGCAAAAAATGCGATATCTGCGCTGTCGTGTGCCCTAAAGAGGCGATAACTGTCGGCTGGGTGAAAAACGAGGATACCGGAGTTGACGAGCTCAAATTCCAGATAGACGAGAACAAATGCGTATTCTGCGAAGTCTGCGCTGCATTCTGTCCCTCTAATGCGATAAGCCTCTTCTATAACGGCGAGCCCAAGAGGATACTCAGAGAAAACAAGGGGCTTCCTGAATTGCTTGACAAGTTCTCAGTGGACGCAACCAAATGCCCGAAGGACTGCGTGGCATGCGAGAAAGCATGCCCGACAGGAGCCGTGAAAGTCCCGGCACCCAACAAAGTCGAATTCTTTGACGAAAAATGCCTGAGGTGCCCTTCATGCGAACTGGTGTGCCCGGTCGGCACGATACACGTCAAACCAATGCTTTTAGGCACAATCAGCGTCAATCCTGAAATCTGCAAGAAGTCATGCAAATCGCTTGCTGAAACGCAAGCAGGAACCGCTCGCGCACCGGCATGCGCGGAAGCCTGCCCGACTAAGGCCATAACTTACGACCAGAAGACTGGACGCGTCAACGTTGATTCCAGAATCTGCATTTATTGCGGCGCCTGCACTAACGCCTGCAGGGACGAGGGCGCGATCTCCATGAAAAGGACGAGAGTGGCGAGGAAGCATTCGGACGACAGCTTCTCCTCGGCATGGGATTTCTCGGTTCAGAAACTCGCAGGAGCACAGGCATCATTCGTTGACCACGAGGAACGAGTGAGGAATAGGATAGTATCGATGCTCGGCGAGGAGGAAGGGGTGATTGAGTAATTAATGGTGGAAAAGAAAAAGGAAGTAGTAGTGGTCAACGACATCAAATCCACAGACCCCAACACTCCGAGGATAGGAGTTTACGTTTGCAATTGCGGAAGCAACATAGGTGGAGTCATTAATTGCGGCAAGGTCGCGGCATACGCCGGAACGCTTCCTAACGTCGTCATAGCTCGCGAGAACATGTACACTTGCGACGAGAACGGGCAGAACGCGATAAGGAAGGACATCAAGGAACACAATCTAAACAGGGTGGTCGTCGCGGCGTGCTCTCCGAAACTTCACGAGCCCACATTCAGGAGGACTGTTTCCGAGGCCGGGCTCAACAAGTATCTTTTCGAGATGGTGAACCTCAGGGAGCATAATTCCTGGGTCCACATGAGGGAGCCTGAGCTTGCGACTAGCAAGGCCATGGAACAAGTGAAGATGGGAATCGCGAAGGCAAGACTGCTCGAGCCCCTTGAGGACATAACTGTTCCAGTCAAAAAGTCAGCGCTAGTCATAGGAGGAGGGGTCGGCGGATGCCAGGCAGCACTCGATTTGGGTGACATGGATTTCGACGTCACACTCGTTGAGCGCGAATTGAGCATCGGTGGAATAATGGCTCAATTGGACAAGACTTTCCCGACAATGGACTGCTCGATATGCATTCTCGGCCCGAAACTCGTTGACGTGGGAAGGCATAGCAAGATTAAACTCATAACCAACGCGGAAATAGAGAGCGTTTCCGGATTCATAGGCAACTTCGACGCCAAGGTCAAGATAAACCCGCGCTACGTGGACATGACCAAGTGCGACGGATGCGGCGCGTGCGTGGACGTCTGCCCAGTCATCCTTCCCAACGAGTACGACATGAACCTCAAGCCCAAGAAGGCGATCTACTCAATGCTCGCGCAAGCCGTACCCTTAAGGTTCGCGATAGACGACGAGAAGTGCATCAAGTGCGGCCTCTGCCAGAAGGCATGCGAGAAGAATGCAGTAGACTTCAACCAGAAACCAACATACCTCGAATTCAAGGTCGGAACGATAATCAACGCAATAGGAGGAGACACTTTCGACGCGAGACAGAAGCCCGAGTACGGCTACGGAAGGCACGAGAACGTATTCACCAGCATGGAATTCGAGCGCGTGATATGCGCATCAGGCCCCACCGGAGGCCACTTCATACGCCCAGACGGCAAGCACGTAAAGCGTGCCGCATTCATCCAGTGCGTCGGAAGCCGTGACGAGACTTGCGGAAGGCCATACTGCTCTTTCTACTGCTGCATCGCCTCCATCAAGGAAGCGCGGCTCATCAAGGAGCATGATCCCGATGCCGAGATATACATATTCTACATGGACATGAGGACTTTCGGCAAGAACTGGGAAGAACTCTATACACGCGCGAGGGGTGAGGGATTGATATTCATTCGCGGACGCCCTAGCGAAATCCGCGAGAATCCAGATAACAAGAATCCGATAATAGTCGTTGAAAACACCTTGACCGGCGAATTGATGGAAGTGGAGGTTGACGCTGCGATACTTGCGGTGGGAATAGGCCCTAATCGTGATTCCGAGAAGATCTCGCACATGCTTCACATACCACGCGACAATTACGGATTCTTCTTCGAAGCGCACCCAAAGCTTCGGCCGGTGGATACTCCGGTTGATGGGATATTCCTGGCTGGAACGACTGCTCAACCCCGTGACATCAAGGATTCTGTCATGAGCGGTTCGGCATGCGCCTCAAGGGCGAGCATTCCAATGATTGCTGGAAAGTTCTCTGTTGAAGGGATAGTCACGTCTCTCAAGAATCCGGAACTCTGCAAGGGATGCGGCATCTGCACTACCAAATGCCCGTACAATGCGCTCTCAGTAAAGGAGAAAGGTAAACAAGTGGAGATAGTTGGCGCTTCATGCAAGGGATGCGGCACCTGTATAGCTGATTGTCCTTTCGGCGCTCTCGACCAGCGTCACTTCAGGACAGCACAGATTAATGCCCAGATAGATGCAGCGCTTGAGGAGGATGCCGAGAACAAGATAATCTCATTCAACTGCAATTGGTGCTCTTACGCGGGAGCGGATCTTGCTGGAACAAGCAGGTTCCAGTATCCAACGAACGTGAGAATCATCCGCATCATGTGCGCTGGACGTGTGAGCAAGGATATGGTTTTGCGCGCATTCGGAAAGGGAGCGAACCAGGTGTTGGTCGCGCCTTGCCACATAAGCGATTGCCATTACATAAGCGGAGCGGATAACGCGACTAAGAGGATGGACCAGTTGAAGAAGACTCTTCAGTCAAAAGGAATCAATCCTGAGCGCTTCCTCCTCCATTACGTTTCGGCTGCTGAGGGTATCATCTATCAGCAAATCATGAAGGAGATGACTGAGAAGATTCCGCAATTCAAGGATGAATCCATGAAAGTCAAGGCTGATTATGAGGCTAAAGAGAAAGCGAAAGCAGCGGGAGGAGCGGCTGCCAAAACTGCTGCGGTTTGAGGTGTGATGATTGAAAAGATGACCCTGAATGACATCAATTTCGAATTAAGGCATAAAGTCATGAATCTTGACCCTGCGTTCTCCAAATGCTTCCAGTGCGGAACCTGCGTGTCAAGCTGTATCGCTACTCGATGCATTGGTGGCGAGAAGTACAATCCACGCCAGACCGTAACAAAAGCGCTTTACGGCTCGAAGTCTTCTTACGATAATCCGAGCATGTGGTCTTGCGCTATGTGCCATCGCTGCGAGGAACGATGCCCTGAGGGAGCGAAACCCACTGAGTTGTTCGCTATGTTGAAAAACATGGCTTACGCTGAGGGATTAGCTCCAGAGCACGTGAATGCGAGGGTGAAGATGATAATAGAAACAGGAGGCGGTTTTCCGCTTACTCCAGTCACGAATTCGGTACGCAAGAGGCTTGGCTTGGATGATTTCGTCCTTCCAGACACTCGCGACCTAAGGGTAATCGCCGAGAAGACTGGTCTTAAACTGCATGAACCAAAAGGAGGCGGGCTCTGAACAGATGACGACTGGACTCAAGAATTACGCATTATTCCGCGGTTGCGCAATACCAATCAAGACTCCGCAGATTGAATTGGCTGCACGTAAAGTACTTCCCAAACTAGGAATAAGTCTCGTTGACGTCGCTGAATTCACCTGCTGTCCTGACCCAATAACTTTCCGTAGTGCGAATCAGAAGGCGTGGGTGGCTATTGCCGCTCGGAATCTGGCAGTAGCCGAGAAGAAGGGACTCAACATTCTTACCTTATGCACTGGTTGCGCCGAGACATTGAAGGAAGCGGCTCACATCCTCAAGCAGGACAAGAAACTGCTAGCTGAAGTTACTGAAATACTCAAGGGGCTCGGGCTTACTTATTCAGGCAATGTAAAGGTCTTCCACATCGCGGAAATACTGAGAGACAATCCTGACTTGGTGAAGAATTCAGTAACCAAAAAGCTTAGGGGAGTCAAGGTCGCAACACACACCGGCTGTCACTTGTTAATGCCTGAGAAAGTCATCGCTTTCGATAATGCAGAACGCCCGGTCGTGCTTGACAATCTCGTGGAGCTTACTGGAGCGAAAGCGCTTGATTATCCTGCCAAGATTGAGTGCTGTGGCGTTTCGGTCGTCGCAGAGAGTCCTGACGCCTCAAGCATCGCGGTAGCTGACAAATTGGAAAGCGCTCACAAGGCCGGAGCGGATTGCATAGTCGTTTTATGCCCGTCCTGCTTCCAGCAGTTCGACATAGGACAGATTCTCGCCAAGAGAAAGACGAATGCAACGTACAGCATTCCAGTATTGTACTACCTGCAGCTTTTAGGATTGGCTCAGGGATTCAGCGCGGAAGAAATGGGACTTTCCGTGCACAAGATTCCGGCAGCGGGATTGATTGAAAAAATCAGGTAAGCAGCACGGTGCGCGCCGGTTTGAGCTTTGTTGGTAGTACCAACAAAGAAACCTTTTTATAGGCTATCTGTTGGTAGTACCAACAATGGCTAAAGGGAGTGACTTGGTGAAAAATGCCACCGGTTACATAAAATGCGCTGAACTGGCATACAATCTGAAGGAGTACAACTCTGCCACGGTCCTCTATTTCAAGGCGCTTTTCGCGCTTCTGGATTACAAGATCCTCGCTTCGGAGCACGAAGTCCCAAAGGACCATACCGCAAGGTTTAGGGTGCTGGAAAAGAAGTTCCCGGACGATTACGCGTTTCTTGACCGCGTCTTTCCGGAGTACCAGCGGTCATACTCCCTGAGCGTGAACAAGAACGTATGTGAGGAGGTAAGATCGTATGTCCTCGCCTTATCGAGAGATGTCAACGCTGTCCAGGATCGTTAAACGGTTCTATTCCAGGGAGAAAGAGAAACTGACAGACGTAATCATCTTCGGATCGTCTGCGCGGGGCAAGACAAAGCCTGCGGATGTCGACGTGCTGTTGCTGTTCTCTTCGCGCGTTGACGTGACTGTCGCTTACCGAATCAGGAAGGACTTGGAGGCCGCAGGAATACCTGCTCAAGTGATTTCAAAAACGTATCGCGAGCTGTTTTCATCAGCCTTCTTGGCGAGGGAGAACATTCTTGCGGAAGGAAGGAGTATCATCACAGGGAGGACGCTTGCGGAGTCATTCGGTTACGCGTCGTATGCCCTTATCAAGTATTCCCTTAAGGGGTTGAACAAGTCTGACAGGATGCGGTTTTATTATGCGCTTTATGGCAGGGGTAGAAGCGGTGTCCTGAAGGAGACTGGCTCGGTGAGGTTTTCTGAAAGCGTTCTTCTGGTCCCGATCGGGAATTCGGACTCCATAATGGAGTTTTTGGGAGACTGGAAAATAGAGTCACGAAAATCAGTGGTGCTCCTGCCTGCGGGAAACGAGAAAAAACTGGTTTAAGCAGTGCGGCAGTCCTGTTGCGGAAAGAAATAACGTCCGGGTCTCGCGCAAGGATTCAGTCCCGAAGAAATGGGGCTGTCTGTCCACAAGATTCCGGCAGCGGGATTGATGAATAAAATAAGTTAATCAGTCTCCGGAAACGACTGCATCTAGCACGTACTTCTGGACCTCGCTGAATTCCGGAATGCTCCTGAGAAGCACCCTGAGTTCAGGGGTCCAGACGTCTTTTACGTCCGCAATCGCATTTTTCAGCAGGTTGTGCGAGTACTTCATCTTCTTCATCGTCATCGTCCCGCCGTTGTCGTACGATAATGACAATTTTTCATTGGTCATCTCCTCGTCGAACTTCACTCCTTTCCTCAAAAGGAACCAAATGTCGTAGAGATCGCGCGCTTTCCGCCGGGTAGTTAACGCACGCACTTTCTCGGCAAGCATTTCCTCGGGAGCCATGACAAGAGCCACGTACGGCTGCAGGTCTGGATGGACCGGGATGATTTTTTCGGCAAGAGGCTTCCTTATCAAGTTCTCCCGCAGGCTAACCTGCACGGTCAGGGCCTGCAATGCCTTTTCCGAACCGGCAAAGAGCGGTCCCTGCATTTTCAGCCTCAGGTTCACGGAATAAGCGGTCGCATCTGTTTTTCCGATGGTTGTCCGCGCGAATCCGTCAGCACGCGATGCCGCCTTTTCCATGAGATTGCGCACAATCATGTCGGCGCGTTCTCCACCGTCTTTGCCTTCAGGCAGGTTCAGGGTGAAATCGAGGTCCTCGCTGAACCGGTCCAGGCCGAACGCTTTCTGCAGGGCTGTTCCGCCCTTGAAGACGAGTTCGATTGAGGAAACTGCATAGAGCGCCGAGAGGAAGACGTGCTGAAGGTAGTCCTTTTCGGCTTGGTAGACGTTGAAGCCGAGCTTTTTAGCTATTGATTCCAGTTCGCTTCTCGAGAGCATGGCCTTTATGCATCAATCACCTCGTTTATCAGCAATCGCCATTTCCGGCTTCGCGTCCCCTTTGCCGGCATCCGGGTGTTCAGGAGGTCTGTCTTGGTGTTCGGGCGCGGCTTGAGCGTCGTTGTTTCAAGTCCGGCTAGTTCCATCAGGAATCCTAGGCGCTTTGTCACGACTGTGGAATCGAGCCTTCTCGCGTATTCTTCCATTTTTTCCGCATCCAGCAGTCCTTCTTTTATCGCGTGAAATGCCTCGGATGCCGGCATCTTCTCGGGCATGTATAGCCCGTCTATTACCGCTTTTTCCGGCTCGGCGACGGCTGCCAGCCCTTCGTGCCTGAATCCAAACAATGCCTTGTCCTTTAGTTTCGCGAACACAACCCTGTTGTTTCCGAATTCGAGCGGTTTTTTCTGGCGCGAGCACGCTATCTGGATTTCCACTGGTATTTGCGTCGTGAGCTTGTGGAATGCGAGTGCAGACATGAATGACACGTAAGAGGGGAACACTAGGTTCGATGCGACCTCGTAAGGGTCGGCGTGTCTCGTGCAGTACTTTCCGCGCTCAATGCGAAGGATCCTGCCTCGGGATGCGAGCCTGCTTAGGAAAAGCCGGCAGTACGCCAGGTCCTTGGTCGCGCCGGTTATCCTGGCGGCATCGCGGACTGTGAAGACCGCAACATCCAGGCGTTCCAGTTCCTCTTCGAATGATTTGAAGTCCATCTCCCGATTTCTCCTGGTTTAATCAACCCGAAACACCATATTTTATACTTTTGTAGTTATAAAATTATCGTAAATGATGATTTAATGTATATAAACGTATAAATTATCAATGAATTTCAGGCCGTCCTTTAGATTATGCCCGTGCACCATGCGAGGTCATTGATTGTGATTCTGTTTGATCCTTCATCATCATTATCCATGCAGTTTGGCTGCATTTTCGGCATTAATAACTCGGCGAGGGCTGCCTGCCGGTAATTGTTTCAGCGCGGAAGAAATGGGCTTGGGCGTGCATAAGATTCAGTCACGGCGCCGTGACATGAACTACCCCTAAGAGTCTCACCATTTTAGTGGTGGGTAGTTCAGGCAGCAGGATTGATTGAGAAAATAAGGTAAGCTGTCTGTCTCACCGCACCACTTTAGTGGTTCATATGAACCAAAATAGTGGTTTTATTGCACAAATCAGTTCTCAATCGTAGCGATGACTCTCTTGATGTTGGACAGGAATATCTTCGCGTTAGCCAGCGAGTCCTCTGCAGGCTCCCGGTTGGCCTGCGGTATTGTTTTGTAGGTAAAGTCGCCTCTTTTTCGTTTTTCTTCCACGAATATCCCGAGGAGTTCATCGGCCCTCACTACCAGTTTTTTGTAGATTTCAAGCAATTTCGTATCCAGTATGCCGGTGTCAACGAGCCGTTCCTTGAACGCTTGCAGCGTCTTGCTATGCACGTCCGGAGATTGCGTCCTGACTCCTTTCGTCAAGAGTATCGCTTTTGCTGAATAGAATATCGAATAATACGAGTGCGATATTGCTGCGCTGTAGAACGTGAAGTTCTGGTCTATATTGAAATACTCTTTCGCTTCGCTCTCGTCGCTTAATCTCTTGATGGATGCCGCTAGGATGATCTCGTTTTCTGCCCTGTCAAGATAATTTCTTATCATCAAATCCATTCTTGATTGCCTCGCCCATTATGGCGTAGTATTCCGCTCCACCGTGCAATATCAGGTTATTGAGTGACACCTCCTTGCCATAATTCGCTTCAGCGTTTGTCAGCATCTGCAGGAATTCCGATTTCTTGAACACGTACGGATGCCCGGGAGGTATTGAAAGCTCGCATTTGTAATGTATTTGGGCAAGGACCCGTTTCGTGTCTGCTTCATTGTCCACAATGACCACGATGTCCACGTCAGATGTTTCTTTCTGCGTGTTCCTTGCGTAACTTCCGGTGATTATGAGCGTAAAATATGGTGTCGGCATCTTCTCGATGACTTCTCTTATCAGGCCGAAAGGCAGTTGTTTCGCGCTCCATGCCAGGCGTTCAGCGATGAAACCGAAGTACGCTCGCGCATTTGGATCAGACAAGTTTGAGGAGTATAGGATGACGTTTCCTACTTTTTCATCGGACAACAATCCTTCCTTTACGCATCGTTTCAGGCCAGTATAGACATAGCTTTCCGAAGTCTTGTTGCACAGCTTCTTTATTTCCCTGAAAGTGCGTTTTTTCCAGGGCTCCCTGATGAATGGGATGAGCAGTTCGTGTTCTTTCTTGAGCATCATTGTATCAATCCTATTTTTAGGTATGATTAATCCTAAATAAGGGTTAGTTTATAAAGTTGTTTGCCGCTTGCCCGTTCAGTCCTGCCGGCGGTTTCAGTCCAGGGCTGGCCGGGGTTTGGCGCGGAAGAAGTGGGATTGGGCGTGCATAAGATTCAGTCACGGCGCCGTTCCAGTACACAAATATGTTAATCTGGACTCCCGAGAGGGAGGACAGCTCCCGCGGCTGCGGGAGTCCCTAGTGAAATATTTGATTGAGGGAGAACTACCCCTAAGACCCCTGCCCATTTATTGGCGGGTAGTTCAGCTTCAGTTTTCACTTCACCGGATTCAGTCATTAATCATCAACTCCTCCCCGGGGCTTTGCACAATCAGTCCTTCCATTATCATCATCATCTTCCAAACGTCCTCCAGTGAGTCCAGGATGTGCTCGCCATCGTACTCATAAAATCGCCCTGATTCGAAGTCCCGGATGTCAGAGAGTTCATACCTGAGCAGTTTCATGAATTTTTCGAGAATTTCCCTCATCATCCAGCATTCGTTCATGATGCGCTCTCGGTCTCTTGTATTTTCTTCCTCCTTTTCCGCTTCTGCCTCTATTTTCGTTATGGCTTTCTCTGCTGCAAGCCGTTGGCTATTCCAGAATCCCGCATCAGCCCATCCGTCTCCTTTCGGTTCCTTGAATCTGCGCGGCAGGGGCAGGTTCATTCCGCTTTTTGATTCAAGAAGGACGATGAAGGCGATCCATGTCTTTTCGGCGCTGGAGCGGATGAGTCTTATCATCTCGTCCTCCCTCACCTCGATTTGCTGCGTCAGCGTCTCTATTTCCTTGAAGTGGCCTGGTTTTATCGTCTGGAACTCAGTTTTTTTACAGTCATAATCCCAAAGGAGGTTCTTGAACTCCAAGATGGCGTCCCGTTTTCCTTTTCCTTTGCATGCAGTATTCGTCATCCTTGTCGTATTTCACCCATCATCCGCGCTGAACAACAGCAGCACGTTCCATTCTCCGTATTCGAGTTCAGGATTGTCTCCAAGACCGCATGTCACGTTTGAGACTGCATCTTTATCCGAGAGTTCTATGACTAGTTCTTCCATCACGAAATTGGCTGACATGGGGCTGACTTCTGATAGGTTTGCTTCCATGAATATCACCATCCTATCTATGGTGGTGGAGTGTCCCATGCCGTTTTTGGCGCTCCATTCTGAATTGAGTAATGCCTGTCTTGCGGCTTTAAGCGGCGTTCCGTTGGCGAATCCGGTGTAGAACCTGTTTTCGGGAATGTTTAGTGATTTTATGTCTGATTTCGTTATCCTCAACGGGTTTTTGGGGTTGAGCATCCGGTCCAGTCGGTTGATTATTGTTTTCTTTGACTGTTCATCAATGATGCATTCCGCTTCCTTTATTTTTCTGGCTTCTTTATTCTTGCGTTTGTGCTTGCGGTTGGCGGTGGTCCACTTTGTATCAATCTTCATTAGTTTAAGGTATGATTCAAGAAGCGGTGTGGGCGACTGGACGGCAGTTCCTGTGCGTTTCTTCTCGTTTTCCATTCCGTCAAATTCACCTGTACCAATTATGCCCGCTTCCGCCTGCGGAAGCGCCTCCACTTATGCTGAGCAATGGCGCTATTGACTGTTGGTGCGTCTTCCTGAAATCATCTATTCCCACCTTGTAATTCTTCTTGGCGGATAATAAGCCGGCTGTCGCAGTGAGCGTCTCGCTCCACAATAATTCCATGTCCCTGAATGAGTAATTCTTGGACAATTCAGTGAGTTCTTCAAGAAGCGACGAGTCTTTAGTCCTTTCCCTGAACAGGCCAGTTCTCGCTCCGGGTGTCGTTTCCTTCACTGCCTTCCTCGCCATTGCCAGTTTTCTCTTGAAGAATTCGCGCCTGTCCTCTGTTTTTGGAAGATGGAATTGCACTATCTTGAATCTGCTCAGGAATGCTGGAGTAAAGTTGTCCAATCGGTTCGCAGAGAGTATGAGAACGGCGTTTGACGTTCCGTTAGCGCCGTCAAGCGCTCCCTGCAGTCCGGCCAGGGTTATGTCGTTGTGATGGTTTCCGGGATTGAGTATCTTGTCTGCTTCGTCAACGAATATCAGGCAGTCACAGTCCAATTCCATAAGTATGTATTTGAATTCCCCGCGTTCAACGGAAGTGGCGCTTACTGTCTTGAATCCCATACCGAATTCCCGGGCTATTGCCCGCGCCAGCACTGTTTTCCCGGTTCCTGGAGGTCCTGCGAATATGAATCTGGGAGGGATCCTTACTCCCATTGATTCCAGTTTTTCCCTCTTTTCCCTCCAGTTGCGCAGGCACGATATCACTCGTTTCTGCTCTTCCATTCCCACAAGGTCTGGAAGTCCGAGGAATGCTTTTCCTCCCGGATTTTTCATGTTTTCAAATGATATGCTGTCCATTCTGGACGCGATGTACTGCGTGTTCATGATGTCGTACACTTCTTTAGGGCTTACTGGTTTTCCTCCGTTCTGCGTGTAGGCGCTTCTCACTATGTTCTCGGCGTCCCTGAAACTGATGTCAGTTCCGCGCCCGCTCCATTTCGCGAACGTTCCCGCGAGACTTCCATCCGCATTCGCATTCGCATTCGCATTCGCGTCAGAGTCCTTCAATGCCTGCTTGAATTTGCTTGACAGGACTCGCGCGAGCAGTTTCGGGCCCGGGTACATCACGTCCATCCTCTCATCAAAGCGGTCAGTGATGAATTCAGGCATAGAGTAATCGTTGTTGGCCGTGGCTATGAGGAATACGCGTTCCATCTGTTTAACCAGGTCTATCAATCGTTTCAGGCTGGCGCGCGTTTCGCGTGCCGTTATCGCAAGAGCAGAGTGGGCGTCTCCCGTAACTTCCAGCACGTCGTCCAACAGGATGATTGTGGTGGCGGTGTCCTTCTTTTTTGATGCCATACGTTCGCTTGTGAATAATTCCTCAACGCTTGCGTATTCAATCGCTTCGCATCCGTTTTCCAGGTTTTCAGAAGGGACGTGCGTGTCCCCCACGTAATGTAGATGGATGTCTGGAGCCGCTTGCGCGAGCTTTAGCGCGAGACGTGTCTTTCCGCATCCTGCCGGGCCTTTCAAGAGGTACGTGCGCGGTATGACGCATGATGGATGGCGTGCGGGGTCGTTCAGGCTTTCCGCGAGCTGGCAGAGTGTCGCGCGGTCCGCGTCGTCCAGGTTGACTTCGTTAAGGAATGCGAAATGTTGCGGTGTTTGCTGTGGTGGTTGCGGCTGTGGTGTCGTCATCATTTTCGCTTATTTTCGCCTCCTCGCGGTGTTTTCCGTCCCGGCGCCAATAGTTGCGGTTGAAACGGCGCCGTGACATGAACTGCCCTTAAGACCTCCTGCTGCTTTAGTGGTGGGCAGTTCAGTACTATCGTTTCGTCAAATCGGCAGTTGGTTCCTGATAGTTTCAGTTCCCTGTTTGTGGTGGCCAGCAGGTACGCGTTCTTGTTGGAATGCACTGCTTCAATGATGCGGTTGAGTTTTGCAGTATCGCTTTCGTCCGCGGTTCCGGAGGACAGCTTTTCTGGAATGCCATCTATGACTACGAATGGTTTTGAGTCTTTGCTTGGTCCGGCTCCTTCTTTCAATTCTTCCAGGAATGTTTGGAGTGATGATTCATTGGGCAACGCGTTAACTTCTATACTCTCTACTTTATCCATCTTGAATGAGATAGTTATCATCTTCTGTGCGAGTCTTGTCTTTCCTGAGGCGTTTTTGCCGAGGATGAGGTACGTCCTCTTTCCCCCATTCGGGGACTTTCCGTTCAGGCAGTCCATCAGGTTGCGGAGTTTCGCCCGGTCCGATTCCGTGAGGTTGAATTCGCGGAGGAATGGGTATTTTTCCGATTTTTTGTCGTTTAGGGGTTTCTTGCTTGGATTTTGGGGGCTTAAGGGTTTGGCCATAACGGAGGCTGGCGCCGGAGCCAGTTTTAAGTATTTCGTTAAAACTTAACAAAAAAGATTAAGTAAGGTTTTCCCCGCCGAATGCTATCCTGGCTTCGACGTAGGGCTGCGCCAATCGGGAAGAAACCCGAGCCGATTAAGCGATTCCTTGTTCTTTTTGCAGTTTTCGGATCCTTTTGTAAACCGATTTCGTGCCGGGCTTGAGGCTTCTCTTTATCCTGATCGGTTCCGCTCCTTTCGTGAGGTATCGCTTCTTGAGGTATTCCCATCCGTTTGGCGTTTTCACTTTTCCTGTTCTTGTTGTTTCAAGCAGGCTCTTGAATCCGTAATCTCCCTGGTATTGCAATAGTTCTTTCTCGTTCGTGCCGTTTATTATCAGCCTGTTGACTATTCCGTGTTTGCTTGAGTATTTCTTGAAGACGCTTGAAGGCAGCACCCATGTCTCTTCTGTTTTCGCCAAGTGGCATATTACGTAAAAATCCGGGCGTGATGTAAGATTCCTCACGTCGAAGAGTTTTTCATCTGTTCTCGTCTTTACCTGGATGTCTATGTGTTCTCCTGTTTTTGTCCGGATTATGCAGTCTATTCCTTCAACGTCAAAAAAGGGCGAATAAACGGTTATCCCTTCATTGAGCAATTTGCTGAAGACAAAAAGTTCGCCTTGTTTTCCGAGAATTTGCGTGTCCTTTCCCAAAGTTTTAGTTCACGTGGTGTGTGCAGTCCTAAACGGGTTATAAGGCTTCTTTCTTGGCTGCCATTAATCTTTTCCGTTAAATTTCCACATCATTTATACTCCTTGCTCGCATCATCCCTGTTCATTATCAGGTCGTATCCCCAATATTTGTGTCCTTTGTGGAAGTAATACATCACTTTAGTCTTGTAGAACAATTTTTCCACTCCCATTTCGGCTATCCTTCTCTTCAATTCCCCGAACAAGTCCGGATTCGCGGTCCTCAGGAAGTATTCGTGAGGAGCTGTTTTCGCGTACGTTTTCGCGAAAGTCCACTGCTGCGCGTTCAGCGCCTTGTCGAATTCCTCGTCAGTCATCGGTATCAATACCAAATTTCATTCATTCACCCGTACATTCCTGAACTGTTCTCACCCGCGAAGTTCATTTTCTTTTCTGATGTCGTCTCGAAGTCATTCAGGCCCAGTTCAGTCCTTCCGTGTGATACCGCGTTAAGTAGCGTTTCGCTCCACAGCCATTCCATGTCCCTGAATGAGTAATTCCTGCACAGGCCCGAGATGTCTTGCGCGAGGGATGTCGTTCCACCGTCTTCCTCTTCTTCGCGTCCTTCAGTTGCGGTTTCCGTGACGAATTTCACGTCAGGAGCGCGTTCTCCCGCTTTTTTCAGCTTTCTTGCGAAGAATTCAAGGCAATCGCCTTTCTCCGGCATATGGAAGCTGACCAGCTGGAATCTGCTCAGGAATCCCTTATTGAATCCCTTGAGCGTGTTAGCGGCTAGTACTATTATGACAGGGGATGTTCCGTTGACTCCGTCCAGTATGCGCTGCAGTTCCGCCATAACCGGATCAGTATCCGTGCCGGTTACGTTGATTACCTTGTCCGCTTCGTCTATGAATATGAGCGTGCAGCTGTTGCTCGTCTCAATAAAGTACTTGAGGCGCCCTTTCTGAATGTCCTCAAGGCTCGGTTGATGGAATTTAGCGTTCAATTCGTCAGCAAGTGCTCTCGCGAAGTATGACTTCCCGGTTCCGGGAGGTCCCGCCAGCAAGTATCGCGGGGGTACTTTCACGTCAAGGCGGTTGAGCGTGTGTCTTTTCGCGTTCCACTCGCGCAGGTAACTAAGCACTTGTTTCTGTTCTTCATCAAGCCCAACCAGGTCTTTGAGCAGGACTTTGCCTTCCATGTCGTCATCACCGTCCTCATCCGAGCCTAAAATGCCGATTTTGCCGATTGACGTGATGTCTGGAGGTAAAAGCTGGCTTTTCACGGCATCATCCAAGAGCGACGGAGTCATCCTTTCCGCGTTTCCTGCGGAAGCATAAGTGGTTCGTATCACATTCTCAATGTTCCTGAACGAGAAATGAATGTCGCGCGCCTTCCAGGAATTAAGCGCTTCAGCAAGTTCGGCTAGTGTCTTCTCGTTTGTGATTACGCTTCCGAAACGGCTTTTCAGGAATGATTCCATCTGGCGTCTTGCCGGGTTTTTCACGACCATGCGCTCCTCGAAGATGTAGCTTACCGCCCAGCAAAGCAGGTTATTGTTGGCAGTGGCTATCAGAAAAGTGTTCTTCCTGCCACGCACTGTTTCCACCAGGCTCCTGATCCAGCAGTCCAGCCTTGTTTTTTCCTGCTTGTATGTAGGATTCTCATCGTCAAGAACCATTCCGTCGATTAAGAAGTTCAGGACATCGTCCAAAAAGACGAGAGTGGCGCAAGTATCGGCAGTCGTTGTCGGTTTCGCGAGCCCCTCAACGAGCGCCTTGACGCTCTGGAACGCCTCTATGCTGTGTGTTCCTCTGGTGACGGATGCTATCTCGCAGGGAGGCACGTATGTCGTGCCGGCGTACATCACGCGAGCGTTAGGCGCGTTTTCAATCAGTTTTCCGACCAGGCGCGTCTTCCCTACTCCCCTGTCGCCAAAGAAGAGGTATGTCTTGGATATGAGTTGTTCCGGGTGTGATTCGGTGTCCTCCAGGAATTCAATTAGGCGGCGCAGTTTCACCCGATCAATTTCCCGTAGGTTGAATTCGTGGAGGAATGGGTATTCGTTCTTGGTCGTTTCGGCAGGCATGACGATACATTAGACAGGCGATTGTTTTAAGAATTATGTTAAAACTTAATAAAAAAGATTAATACAATGATACGGTATCCACAACGCGTGATAGTAATCTATTTTGAAGCTCATCCATTCATTGCTTCTTCTTCATAAAAATGGAAGATCGGGATGGACGTCTTTCAATTAAAACATTAACTTATGTTTAAACTCCATACTATATTAACAGCATAATCGTATAATTCTTTTGCTCGTTCTTTTATACACGTTTCATCCCAATTTTCTTTTTGCAGATACTTATCAAATATTTCTATTCCTGTTGCGTAGTCATTCAGACCCTTATACTTTCCTCGACCTATTTTTTTTGTTGTCCAATCAGAATCGCTTATTGATGAATTTAGTTTTCTTGTTATTAGTGTAAGATTGCCTAAAGTTGGAACTATCCTATCACGTTCTTTTCCCTGCGGTTCTGAAAGTTTATGATCTATATCCCAATTATTTCTCCATTGTTTGGGCATTATATGTTCTAAACTACATTCTTTAATGTGTATTAAGTTTGTGGAATGTAAGTCATCATGTCTAATCGTTTTTTCTATAAAATATAAGATTGCTCTTGTTTGTGTATTCGATAACATGGATTCGTTGAACCCTTTTTCGACATCCTCGTCAGTAGGCATATGATTGATTTTTTCAGATTTATTTTCTATAAATTCCTTAAGTTTTGATAAGGTGTCTATTTCATTATTAATTAATGAACTGCCAAATAATTGGTTATAATTTTTTGTTGTTTCACGACAAATAATTCTTCTCATCAGATAGGTCTCTAAATATTTGAAAATTTTAAATCGCTCAGATTCATTATGAACTTTTTTTGAAACATAAAGAACATAAGGGATTATAGTTGTAATATCTAATCCAAAGATTATAAGATTTAATCTTTGTACAAAATCAGCTTTATCTATATCCTGTTCGGTAATTTTAGGAATTATAATTTTATTGTAAACAGTCGCATATTCTTTTAATTCTTTTATGATATCGACTTTGTTATCTGACTTATATTTTTTTATAAATTCTTTATATGAATTAAACACCGAGTCTATCTTAACGAATCGTTCTTTATCTTCTGAACTAACTTCACTACCTTTTTCTTGTATTTTAATAAAAAGATATGATTGTAAGAATATGTCAATATTGTTTCTTTTACTTCTTCCAGTTGTTACGTTTTGGTCCCAATAATTTTTTATTTTGTCATCTTTTTCAAAAACATCTAGCCAGTTGAGCGTATATGAATTGATATCATCTTTAAATAAATAATTTTTCAACAATTCTGCTGTAGTTAAAGAAACGCCTAAAGAATTTATTGTGTCAAAAATTTGTTGTTCATCTTCTTCCTTTTGCAAATCAATTCCTACAAACAAAACTCGACCAAGTAAATTATTAGGGTTAATTTCATCCTTATCTATATTTTTTAAGAAATAATCATAACATTTCCATATTTTTTTATTCTTATCTTCTTCTGATATTTCTTGATCTAAAAGAATTTTATCAAAAAGTGGTTTATCAGAATAGTTGTGTTCTAAAATTAAGTCCTTAGAAAATGTTTCAAATATTTCTGGAAATCTTTTTGCTTCATTATTTTTATTAAATAAAGCCTTAAAAAACAATAATATTGTTGTTAATCTTTGTTGTCCATCAATTACGGTTCTTACATCTCCTGTTCGAGATCCACTAGATGTTTCTTGTTGTTTAAGTATGACTGAACCCATAAAATAAGTAGTATTATCTATTTTTGAAACGCAAGTCATATCTTCAAGAAATCGTTGCCACTGCTCTTCATCCCAGACATATGACCTTTGAAAATGAGGTATTTTCAAAATTCTCGCTCTGTTAAAAATATCAGTAATATTTCGTCTTCCTGCTTCCACACAAATTAAGCTAAGTTACTCTTATTTAAACGTTTCAGACAATGTTAGGATGATTAACATTTTCCCTTAAGTTCCTCAGTAACCAATTTTAACTCCGCACTCCTTCCTTGAACTTATGTCTTCATCTGATCCAACTCCCGCCCAACTCCGCGCCATTCACCACGTTGACGGTCCTTGCGTCATCATTGCCGGCGCTGGCACCGGCAAAACGACTACAATGTGCGACAAGATCGCGCATCTTCTTTCCGAAAAGATAGCGAAGCCCGAGGAAATAGTCGCTCTCACTTTCTCCAACGAGGCCGCGTCGGATATCAGGAAGAAGCTAAGCGAAGTTCCCGGCTCTTCCCGTGTGAAGGTGTCCACTTTTCACAGTTTCTGCCTTTCGCTCATTGAGGAGCATTCCGCTCTCGCCGGACTTCCTTTCAGCATCCGCACTTTCAATGAGGAGGACGTCGCGTTGTTTCTTTTCGAGAACGATTTCTCGGTTAACGACGCGAAAAGGTTCGCGAATACCATACTCAAGGCGAAGGACAACAACATAAGCCGTGCCGATTACGCCAGGTACGTGCAGGGACTGCACGAGAAAGTGATGCAGCTCATTCCTGATGAATCATCCTGGGTGGCTTATCGCGACGAGGCGGACTTCAGCTTGAAGACATTCCATCTCCTTTCTCCCGAGGAGCAGAAGGAGAAGAAGGGATCCAAGAAACAATGGCAGGAATTCATAGAAGCTTACGGCGTTTACATGCAGTATTCCTCTTTCGTCAAGTCGTGGGAACTTTACGACACGCTCAGGCCTAAGGACGCTCTTGATTTCGCCGATATGCAGCTTAAGGCCCTCGAATTATTGAACAAGCACGGAACCAAATTGCTCCCAGCAATATCCCACGTCATTGTTGACGAATTCCAGGACACGAGCAGGGTTCAGTTCGAATTGGTGAAGCTCATGAGCGAGAGGACTCCTAACATCACCATAGTCGGTGATGGGAACCAATCAATTTACGCTTTCAGGGGCGCGTTCACGGACAACGTTGACGAGTTCCTAAAGCACTTCAGGATCCCGAAAGACGCTCTCATCCCGTTGGACACGAGCTTCCGAAGCACACAGCACATACTTGACGCGAGCCATGAGCTAATACTCAATAATTATCCCGACGAGAGGAAGGATGACTGCATCAAGCTGAAAAGCAGCACGAATAAGGACGGGGAGAAAGTATTGATTCTTGACTGCGAGAATGAATTGGAGGAAGCTCGGGCGGTCGCGGAACGCATAACCATTCTCCTTGATTCCAAGGCCAATCCGGCTGATATCGCGGTTCTTTTCCGCTCATACAGGCAGTCCGAATTGCTTCAGGACGAGCTAGTCAGGAGGAAAATACAGTTCAGGATAACCGGAAGCGAGGACTTATTCCACAAGCCGTACATAAAGACAATACTTTCCTACTTGTATACGCTATCCCATTTGCAGAAGCCGTTGGCCAAGGGAAGCGAGAGCCTGTGGAGATTATTCCATTACAACGACAGCCTAAGCCACGAGGACAGCTACGCCATAGGTTCGTATCTCAAGAAGAATCGCGATCTTGGCATAGCCGACGTCATATTCCGCACTACACCGGACAGTTTGGTGCTGAGCCGGCAAGGGACTGAAGTCATAAACAGGGTCAAAAAACGCCTTTCCAGTTTGCGTAATGAAACCGACAATCTTCCGAACCTGATTCTTTCCATTCTTGAAAAGACAGGCATAAGCCGGCAGTTCTCGCACTCGCGCTCTCCGGAAAACACCGAAGCGATGATGCATCTTCGCGACTTCCACGAACTGGCAGTGAATTTCTCGGAAAGCCACGGAGACAACCTCGGAATGTTCATAGAGTACATTGAATTGCTTTACACTGTCCAGACCACTCCGCATGCAAGGAAGTATGACGAATCAGGTGAAGTACTCCGCTTGATGAGCATGCACGCGGCCAAGGGACTCCAGTTCGAGACTGTATTCCTTCTTGGCTTTTATGACAAGAGATTCCCGCTGACTCACGGCGGAACGGAACCGCTCATACCTCCCGAGCTTGACCCCCAACTTCAGCATCTTTACGCTGACGGAATGACGCCAAGCGATGCGGAAATAAGCGAGGAAAAGCGTGAAAGGAAGCTAAGGGAAGAGCGCCGTTTGTGTTATGTGGCGATGACTCGCGCCAAAAGGAACCTGGTTCTCTCCTGCGCCAGGAACAGGAACGATAACTACGCTGAAGTGAGCGTATTCCTGAAAGAAATAGGATACAATGAATCCTGGAGGGATGAATTGATAGAAGCTGAAGCATCCCATATCGTTTATTATCCTGACACGCAGGAACTAGCCTGCCCGCTGGCTCCTCAAGGAAGATTGGAGTCATTCAAGAGCCATCACAGGCAATTATTGTTGGAAGCGATGGATTCCGGGGCTCCAAAGGAAGCTGTACGCGAACTCCTTCACTATTTGGGTCTTTCCGGAGCGAGTCTCGATGACCTCGCGGCGCTTTCTTCTCTCGTTCCAATTGAGGACGTAAAATCCGAACTCGCGAAGGCAAAACAGGACGCGGTAGTCTTGTCTTTTGACCCCAAGACCGTCTCATTCAGCCAGTCGGGCCTTAAGACTTATGATGAATGCCCCAAGAAATTCGAATTGAATCACGTACTCCACATGCCTGTTCGCGCCGAGGACGATATTTCGGCTCCCACCTCTGTCGGGAGCTTCATTCACGAAGTTCTTGAAACCGCTCTAAAGGCGAACGCTTCCTCCCTTGAGGACGTAAATAAGGCGTTGGACGATCTCGCTTCCAGGCCGGAAAACGATGGAGTGGATATGGATCGCTCAAGAAGAATCATAGACGTGTTTTGGGCCCGCAACAAGGACAAGATGGGTCTTCCTCACAGGCTCGAGGAGCTGGTAAAATTCGAGTATGAGGGGCTCAACTTCAACGGCAAACTGGACCGCATTGACGAGCTTCCTGACGGTACTGTGGAAATAATAGACTACAAGACAGGCAAATACGAGCCTGACAAGAAGGAAAGGGAATGGCAGCTTTCATTGTACGCTTATGGAGCCGAGAAACATTTGGGCCTTAAGCCTAGATTCCTGACTCTGGAGCTTCTTGAGCTGGATAAGCCGAGGCGGTTTGAACTGCAGGATGACGGGACCGCGACCGCGGCGCGGGTGGGTTCGTTCAACATTAACGAAAGGATGAAAGAACTCGTGGAACTGGCAAGGAAGGCGTTGAATGATTACCAGAAAGGATTCAAGCCGACCGAAGACGACAATGCGTGCAGGCGGTGCGAGTTCAAGTTGTACTGCCCGAAGTGGGGATGAATTAACAAAACGGAGTAATTAGTTATCTTCTGCAAAAAGAACTGGTCTACAACGTCCTAAGAATGAGTGAGCTCATAATCTTACGGCACCCATTCCGTACGATGCCTTGGGACCGCATCCTATCATGTTCGCGCATGCAAGAATCCACTTCAGGTTCCTACTTGGACGGCTTATTTTGTAGGTCACTTTCCCGGTATAACAATCCGGAAAAACCAGCTTTCCGCTTCTGGATGAATGCATGTAGAGAGTGTGCCTGCGTACGTTTTCGGTTTTGATGATTTTTCCCGTGCATTTCGTGTCAGGCACACGTTCCCCGTTGCCGTACTCGTTCGTGTATGCTATGAGTCTCCTGCGTATGGCCTGAACGAATGTTTCAAAGTCCGGCGGAAATACCCGTGTTTTTGCCTGGTACGGAGTGTAAAAATCCACCGTGAATTCCCCGTTCCTCAGTTTGAGCGGCTCAATATCAATCACATTCACTTCCTTTACTGCTTTGAGGTTGATGACGCCGGTGTTTCCGTCATAGACTTTCATCTTGGCCGGGTGCGTCTCGCAGAACGCATCGAGAACGCGGAACTTGTTTATGTCCTGACTTGATACGCCCGAGCGTCCGAACTGGTTGAGTGAATGAATAATGTATGGAACGTAGTTTTCCGTTCCCGTTCCGACAATCAGGATCTCAAGATTCTTCCTGAGTCCTTCCTTTTCCGATGTTTGTCCGAATCCGATGAACTCAGGGATAAGCGTCATGGGTCTTATGGGCGCGCTATGTCCCACATGGGATTGCGTGTTTTCATAAGACAAGAAGTATACACATCCATCCTTTGCGTCGCACGAACTGCAGCCGGCGACATTGCCCGGACGGCTGCAACTAACCCGCCGGAATGCCCTTCCGAAACCGCCCCGAAATGCATTTCCCGTGAAGAGCGAAAGCCGTACGGGAGTCAAGAACTCAAGGTTGACGGAAAATTTTGTGACCGAGACCATGTCCTAGAACTGCCTAAAACTGGAGGAATCGGGTCCTGCTCCTTAATTCTTCAAACTCCTTCTCGGTTTTGAATACTGACTTGCAAAGCTCCGCCACCATTCCGACAAATTTTTCCGCAGTTTCTTTCATAACGGGCGATGTGCCGTGTGCAAGAATAGAATCGTTTCGGGAATTCAATAGTTTTTCTAGTCCATTTTTCCAGTATTCATCATATTTTTTGATTAGCGGATGATTTGGGTCGGCGACGCGCAGGAAGTCATAAGCGAGCTTTGAGGGAAGCTGTATGGACTTCCTATTTTTATGCGCCGGGTCCTTAAGCAGATAGCCGAAGTTCTCATTGAAACGCGGCTGGTTGAGTAGAATTAGATCAACATTGGACGTCTCTATTTTGGGATTATTGTTGTAGAGTGCATACTGGACCAGGAACTCGGTAAGGCGATAACACCTTGCCACGGCGTCATCATACTTTCCCTCATCGAGACGCCGTTTGGCGTTTTCAAGAAGGTCAACTATTTCGTAAATGGAATATTTTTGGCTTTTGGTGTCTTCAATAAGCTTTTTGAGGAAGTCCTCGTTATTTGGAACGAGGACTCTTCTCTGATCGTCGTTCAGGCAATTTTTGCTTGAACTCAGTGCGCTTTCAAGAACACAGAGTGCCTTTTCGTGATTGAAGTTATCCCACATGCGGTAAAATTCCGAAACGCTTTTGTAGAATTCCCGGTAATTCTTGTCGAACAATTCGTCAGCAATCCTGCTGCAAGCATCAAAACGATGCATCTTGAACAATGATTTTATTTCGCTTATCCTTCGTTCGTCAGAAATCTGGCGAGGTTTTAGCGACTGGATCCGTTCATGGCCGCTAATTACGCGACCTCCATTTTCGTCACGTTCTCCACCGACATATCTTAATGAGCCTACTTCCATTTCACACGCGACAAGAAGCAGGGCGCCGACCATTGCTTTTGTTCCGCACGTGAAATCAATTGAAATGTCAGACGGGCTTGCGTCATTTTTACGCATGAATTCATTGACGTGTCCTCGTATCTCGGTCCAGCAGCGTTCCACGTCGTTTTCGTTGGAAATACACTCAACCGATGAAATCCCCTTTATGCAGTCCACGCATTCCTTTTCTAATTCTGTTTCGATCTCGCTTATGTGTTTCTTCGTTTCCTTGCTTGCTATGAACAGTATTTTACTGGGCTTTTTGTCCCTTATTGAAACAATAATGGGCTCTTTCTGGGTTCCAACCGTTAAAACCAACAGGTCTTTCATTTTTAGCTCACACCTTTTCAATACCGACCCAGCCCAAGGGCATTTGCTTCCCGCCGACGCCAGTCGCGATGAAATGGGTTTTCGGGAAGATGTTTTTGGGCGGTCTTCCTGGTCTTGAATAATTTTTTTCGTACTCTTTTTCCATTCCAATTTCTTTTGCAAGCAACCAAAGCGAAAGCGCAAGCGCGGAAGAGCCCCAGCCCAGCTTCATTTTCACGTTTTTCTTATCAATTTCCGAATAAAATGTCGTGTCAACGCCTGCGCGCTCGCACCACGCCTTTTCTTCCTTCAGTACATTGGAATAAAATGCATTGACTATGTTCAGTATTTCATCGGTCTTCATCTCAAGACGCTGCGGTTTCATTGAAAACTCTGCAGAAGTTCCGAGCTTTAGGGCCTCACAAAAGGTCGGGATACTTGGCCTTTTTGACACCCGAGGACCAGAACCGGTGAGAGCAAGATACGAGCCCTTTATGTTCGTTGGTTTCTCGGACATGCGTTCGCACTTGATGGCGGCAAGCGCGTCAAAAGTGAGAGTTGCAGTGTCAGATACCTGAAGCCAAGGCATGAATTTTGATCTTCCTCCCATGTCTTCAAATAATTCTTTTGAAAAATCATCAAAACGCGAGTATCCCTTGCACCGGTCTGATTCCTTCAAAAAGTGCCAGTACATTGCGGAAAGAACGGCACCTTTTATGGACGATCCAGGAATGTAAGGCACGCCTAGTCCCGTCTTTATGAAGTCCTTAATCGGACTCTTGTTCGTGAAAGCCGGAGGCCACGCAAGATCCAGTTCGTACGATGAGTGTTCTTTAAGCAAATCGTGCTTATCCTGAGGGACTATATCGCCAAGATACGGCGATACCGGTTTGTTCTCCTTCTCGTTTGACTTCGCGCTGTTCAAAAGGTCCTTGCAGAATTGTTTTCGGTCAAAACGCGGATCACCAAACAGGCTCCTTAAATCGATCTTGTGGTACTTCGTGTCCTTAATCAGGTATTCTCCCTGAACTGTTTCCTCGCCGCTTCCTATGTGAACCGGTGTCAAAACTGAAAGCTTGAACTGTTCCATTACGTCATTCCTCCGATATTTCTTTTGTGTTTGTAAAAAATGCAGGGTAGGCCAGTCCATACTCAATAATTTCCTTGCCTGCCGTCTTCTTTACGATTGGGCATGTGCCGTAAAAGTCGCGACGTTCCGACGCCGTGAATATTGATCCTTCGGTAAAAAGTCTTACCGACGCTTTCCATGGATTGCTTCCGCCTAGCTGGCTTTTTGGCCTTATGTTTACGATTTTGTAGGAAACAGGGTCCGTGCCTCCCAAGGAGGCAGTTGTTCCGGGATAAAACCGTGATAGTGAAACAAAACGCGCAGGTCCTTTGCCTTCCGTTTTAAGTCCGGTTACTGATTTTTCCAGCTTATGGATGCCAACCAGATTCAATTGTCCCTTGCCCGATGTTTTGTCCCCACAAATGCCAGTATCTGCCATAAGACGCATTGCGGCCTTAAGCTTCCCTATGGAGTTGTCGGAACAGCTCAACAGAAAGAAGAGTCCGGCATTGTCCTCATAGAAATTCTCCGAAGCGGAATATAAGCCGCCACCATCTCGCGTTTTTCCGGTCAAACGGCTGATACTGTTCTTCTGGACCAGTTCTTCCTTGAAAAAACTGAACGGCATCCCCTTGTCTAATTCTTCAGAACTCACGATAATTTTTTCGTTGTCATTGGGGATTCTGAATGATCCTTTGATACCGGCCCCATCGTCATCACTGCAGGCAGCTGCGAAGACCTCTTCCTCGCCGAGTCCATTGAGGATTTTTGAAAATACGGTCTCGGACACCCACTCAATCTTTTTGAAATTCTTTAGTTTCTCAAATCCGTATTTTTGCTTAGGCAAGCCAGCATTCCCGCGCGACAACTCGCGTATTGGTTTCGGAAAAAACAGCAAATCATCGTCGTTATCATCCGAATTAATGTATGGAAACACGGATGAAACGACGAAATTCGGATTTCCTGTCCGGAACGATGACAAAAGAGCCACGAGTTCGTCCTCGCCAAACAGTTCAAGATACCTCCAGCAAATAGCTCCGAACAGGGTGTGCGACGGCACTTCTTCCCTGAAGGAGGAACTGGGCCTAAACTTTACGACGAATTCATCCATATCCGTTCAACTGCGGGTTTGCAGCAATTTCTTGAATGACTCGCGATTCATTTCGGACACGGTTTCGTACTTGGCCAAGTTCCCTGTTTCTTTTTCCGAACGGTAGTATCCCATATCCCGGTAATCTACGATAATGCTCCCGAACCGCATTTTGCCATAGCCACGGCTTCCGGAAGCACCAAGGTAATCGTCTTCAAGAAGTTTCATTGTTTCGGAAACGGTGACGAGATCCTCCACTGCCTCGTCGTGATTGTACACCGTATAAACGAATTCAAAATTGAAGTCCATTCCTGCCGGAACACGCTCCAAGTCCCTCGGATTTGCCGAGACTTCCAGGCGGTTAATCGTGTTTTCTTTCTTCCATTCCGCGAATTTGATTAATGTGTCCTCATTCTTCTTGAGAAGTTGGATTGCCTCGTTAGTAAAAAATGCGTCACGCACGAACAGCCGGGTTGGCTGGCTGGACTTATCTGCAGATGTGCCAAAAATACGGCACGGTTTGCAATCAGCCTTCCCGCAGTCGCAGGCGCCGCCTTTTTCCGAGAATTTACGGAGACTCCATTCCAAAAGACTTCTCATCTTTCCCTTCAGGGAGCTTCCAGGAATGTATGGATGCCCGTTTATCGGTTCGCGTATTATCGGATTGTCCATACCTCCTATTTCAAAATTTTCAGCGTTACCCCCTATCCTCAATCCCGTGAGGCAGGAGATTTTTCCCTTTATTATGACCTTTCCTTCAAGTTTTTCTTCCATGTTCAATAATCACCTAGGGCTTACCGTGAAGCTTGTTATACGCTACAATCGCCTGCAAGAATTCGTGAAACCGGTAAAAATCTTTTTCTTCGGTTATTTTTCCAAGACAGGTTATCAACACCTCGCCGACCGGTTTGGGAACAAGACTCTGGCCGCCGCTTTGACGGGACATCGCATACACTAGTTTTGGCGTCATAAGCAGTACGTCCACTTCAACCTCGCTGAACGGCTTTCCCGAGTCAAGCATGTTCTTTATCCTGACTGTTTCATTGTATATCCGTCTTAGCTGCGATGACTTGAGTTGCGTACCCGCAGTTTTAGCGATTGTTTCGGCGTATCCGTCCCGCTTGGTGGCTTCCTTGACCTCTAACTGTGACAGCCGCTCCAATGCATCCAGCTTGATTTTGATGGCGTTAGTTTCCGCGAACCCAGCGTCATCTCTTTCCCTGCGGTCAAAACCCCCCTGTCCTTGACGCGGGGCCTGTTGACTGCTACCTCTATTGTCATAGTAACCCATTTTTTACAACACAACACCTCTTCTTATTTTTAGGAAAAACGATCCCCATGATTTTTTGTGACTCACCTGTTCCTCATACAAGCCCAGTTTGCGGGAACGTGAATACTCTTGATGTAGTCCAAACCGGTTCGCAAGTCAAGAAGTTTCTCACTGACGTATTTATCAACGCTTCCGCTTCGCTCATGACGCTTGGTGTGATAAACGAGAATGGGAACCAGGTTGTGGTCTATCTGTCCATCCTTCCCGATGTATTTTTTGTTCAATCCCTGAAGGAAATAAATGAAGGACTTCGGAAGCTTTTTTTGCTTCATAAATTCCTCAAATTTTTTGCCCTCGTTCAAGCCTATTGAAAGGTCACTCCAGTTCATCGCCTTCCCGAACACGAATACGGCATTTTTCGTCTCACCGTTTTGGTTGATGAAACTCTTTGCCGTTTCCTCGCAATCGGCTGCCTCCTTCGCCGCATGCCTTAAGGGGTATTTTGGCGGAGTTATGGTTATGCCGGCTGAAAGGTGTATTTGCGGGTTCTCACACATGAATTTTCGGAATTCATCATTAATTTTTGACGCAAAAAGCACAAGCGCATCCCACGGTCCTGCGAAAAAGACGTCATCACCACCGGAATACACGAGATAAATAACCTGTTCCGAGGATGCTCGCGCATTGAGTTGTCCGCAAAAGAAAAAGTCCAGCTGGGAACTCATTGTTGAAACACGCGATATTGTCCTCTTGTTTTCAGGAAGGCCCCGCGAGAAAATCATTCCGAGATTGTCAACATCCATTTTCGCGAAAGCGAGCTTCTTGGCGCCAATGGCCTCATCCGCCAGTTCGTCAAAGTTAAGAATGCCCCTCTCACGCGATGCGGGTATCTCGTTGGCCGCGAATATGAAACCGAATGAATGGTTCGCGCCCCTTAACGCAACGTTTTCCAGACCGCCCGCGTTCCAACCAGTGTCATTAATGGAATAAACCCGGAGTTCCCGACCCTTGTGCTCTTCCAAAAGACTGCGGAGATCATCATCACTGTCGCACAGAACGTAACAAATGCCCATTTGGGTGAACCTAAAGAGCGGGCGACGCTCCCTTGATGAATCTCCAGGCATTTCCACAATGAATCGGCTTTTGGGAAGCGCACCACCCACAGTTTCGTAATCATCGCATGAACCGCACTTTCGTTCCGAGCCGTCTTCGCAATAATTTTGGTTACAATAACTGCATATTACTGCGTCAGTGCCTGAAATTTTCGCGCGTTCCGCTTCTTCAAGTTTAAGCCCTCCAAAAAACGCTTCCGGATTGGCTTTCATTAACGCCGAGAACTTCCTCAACTTGCGTCCTTCAAGCTCACGGCCCATTCGGTCCATCGCCGCGCCGTAATCCCGCAACTGCCAGGCGCTTATGTGGACGGTTCCAATTGTCATGGAAAGATCGGTTCTGTGCTCTGACAGGGACCACTCCTCAAGTGCCAGTCTTATCGTTTCCAGTTTTTTTTCAAGAGAACCGGTCTTGGGCGCGAGAATGTAGAACCTTCCACCGCCGTTGTAGAGTATGTTTGCAGCGGGAAGACCCAATTCTCCCGCGATGAACGAGGCAGCAGCCTCGCAGGCAAGCCTTACATAAAGTGAGCGTCCGCGTATCATTTTGGTCGCGCCCTTCAGGCTGGCGACATCGTAAATGAATCCCTGAATTCCGGAAAGATCCCCTCCTATGATGGTGAAGACTTCGTTGTCCAAATCGGATGAGACATCGTCGTCCATTTTTGCCGAATCACGGTCGCCATCTGCTTTATGAATGGCGCTAAGAGCCTTGAGGACGTTTTTGAGGTACTTCTCGTCAATTGCGCCTTCATCCGACAGCGTCTTAAGGCATAATCCTATGGCGCAGGTGGTCCTGAGATGGTCAAACAGTGAAATGTCCGCCTCGTCCTTGTAGGTCGCGGATGGAATCATTGATGTGTACTTTTTCAGAGTATGTAGCATTGTTTCGGAAATCGCGGCAGGATAACCGCAGGAGCTTATCGTACCGGAAACTTCCTTCTCAAAATCAGACCATAACGTCTTGTATTTCAGCTGCAGGTTTCCATATTTCAGGCTTGCGGCTTCAGTGGAAGGACATAGATTTTTTTCTATTGAAAGTTCTTGAAGGGGAAGACACCATTCTGAACTGGTTTTATTCCCTGGTTTGATTTTGTCATCAGTCAGGTTCACGTACTGAAATACGCTTCTTAACGGTTCGGTAACTCTCTTTCCAGTTTCATCGTCTGTTCGTTCCTCACGCTCCATTGAGGAAAGCCAGTCGGAAAGCTTGACAATGAGCGGATTCAATTTCGCGGGACTTCCATCATGGTGACCTCCAATCAGTTTGGCTGCATCAGCGGACCACGCTGCGCCATCAAAAGTTTTTTCAAACCATTCCGCGCCGAATGCAGGATGGTTTGTGGGCGGTTTTTCGTGCTGTCCCTGCCAGAATTTTCCTATGTCGTGAAAGAGAAGCGCCATCTCAAGCGCCACGGGAGCGGTTTCGTGATGAACCATAGAATTTCAAAGTAGTTTAACTACAACACGCGTTTAAACCATTTGTGTAATCACTCGCGAGAGAGTTTTAACGAAAAAAGTTAATTTCTTGCCTGCGAATATTTATTCAAGCTTCAAGACGTGTATTATATTCAATGGTGAAAACCAATGCACTTTCTCGTAATCTATGACGTGACCAACGACGCCGAACGTAGTAGAATTGTCAGAGTCCTGAAGTCAGTCGGCCTGTCGAGGATTCAGTTCAGCGCTTTCGAGGGCGAGCTGGACTACAACGACAAAATAGTCCTTGAAAAGAGGCTTGCGAAATTCCTGAAGGACGAGACAGACAGCATTTACATAATCCCTCTTTGCGAGCGGTGCAGGAGCGTGAGCACCATACTCTCAAAACGCGGGGAGTCTCCTGACGCACGTCCACGTGACCTTAAGACGGATGAGAAGAAGATAAGCATCGTTTGATATTTGGTGTGAAACAAGAACCATGTACTCCCTTAACGAAATAGAGAAGGAACTGCTTGTAAGAAAAATCCTTCCGGAAATCCGGGAGAACTGCGTGACGGACAACCTGCGCGGAAACAGATGGCACGAGAGCCCGTTAAAACCGTACTATGAGGGACTGAAACTGCCGATGTATCTCGCCTGCTCCACGTACTGCCAGACAAGACGGGACGCCTACGCTTGCAAAGTAATGAAAATAAGCGGGGAACGGAACAGGGAAATACAGTTCGGACTGTTCATCCACCGTCTGGTTCCGGAAACGATAAACGCGTTCAGGACGAACCCGCAGGAAACTCCGGAATTCAAAACCCTAAACAAGAACGTGCTTGACGCGGAAAAAATAGAACAAAAACACCACGAGGAATTCACCAGAAACGCAAGAGCGGTCTTTGACGCAACGCTCAACCAATTGCGGGAACGGCTCTCGGCAATGAAGGCCAGCCAGCCGAGGATGACTGGAGAAGACGCGATGCTCACGTCCGTACCATTCCTGGTCGAGCACAAGGTCAGTGGCGAACTGTTAGGCCTAAGCGAGAACCTGAGCATAGACTGCTATGATTACCTGAGGAACATAGTCTTTGACTTGAAGGTAGGAGTTCATAATGCCCGAAAAGACGATCGCCTTTACCCGACCGGATACGCGATGGTCCTTGAAAGCATATACGAGATACCAGTGAACATCGGATGCACGGTATACGTGGGCTTCACGAAGGAAGGCCAATTAACCGTCAGGAAGGACATTTTCGCGATAAACGATGAATTGAGAAGCTGGTGGGTTGAGGAGCGGGACAAGAAACTAGAGATAATAGGCGAAGAAAAAGACCCCGGCAGGGCTGACTCCTGCGACAAAAATTGTCCCTATCTCGAGGCATGCAAAAATGAATCGGCTGGTAATTGACGGCTACGGCAAATTCCTGGGAGTTGAGAACGCCCAGATAGTCGTGCGGGAAAAAGGAAAAGTAATACACAGTGAACAGCCGTCAAAACTCAGGCAAGTCATATTCTCCGGAAAAGGAAGCCTGAGTACGGAAGCAGTCCAGACGCTCTCAAAAAACGGGGTAGAAATCGTATTCATTGACTTCCGCGGAAGGGTTATGGCGAGAATCTCGCCACCACTACTTAGGACTGTCCAGACGCGCCGGGAACAGTACAAGGCATACGATGACTGGCGCAGCACGCATATTTCCAGGGCAATGATTTCGGCAAAAGTGAGGAACCAGGCGTCAACACTACGAACGCTAGCCAAAAGCAGGAAAGGATATGACAACGAATCCGCGGAACGACTCCAGAACTCGGCGACGGCAATAACTGAAAAGATACTGCCTGAACTTGACAAAATCTCTGGAACAAAAGCCGCGATAGAGGATACGCGCGGAACGATAATGGGACTTGAGGGCGCAGCAAGCCAGGAATACTGGACCGCCCTGAAAACAGTGTTCCCGCCGGAATTCAACTTCGGGGGAAGAAGCGGAAGGGGCGCGAAAGACCCGATAAACGCAATGCTCAATTACGGCTACGGAATACTCCTCGGAGAAGTGGGACGAGTGGTATACCTTTCGGGACTCGACCCTTACGCGGGATTCCTGCATGCAGACCGGCCCGGAAAACCGAGCATGGTTCTCGATCTCATGGAGGAATTCAGGCAACACCTTGTCGACAAAAGCGTCATAAAACTCGTGACAAAAAAACAGGTGCGGCCTGAAGAAGGACTCGAAAAACTCGCAGGTACAGAATACCACCAGTTGACCGAAAACTGCAGAAAAGCACTGATAAGCGAGGTTCTCGGCAGGCTTGAAACACCGGTCCAATACGCGGGCAAAAGCGTGATACTTTCGGACGTCATACTAAGCCAGGCACGCAGGGTGGCGAAATTCCTTCGTGGCGAAACCAACGCATACGAGGGATACTACCTCAGATGGTAGACTTGACACAAGAACAGTCAGAACCAATAGTTTTTGATGTCTGGGACCTGAAACAATACATTTATTGTCAAAAAAAGTTCTACTTCTACAAGGTTTTAGGACTGCAAATCATGGAGCGGCCAAAAATGATTGAAGGACAAAAAGAACACGAAGCCGAAAAGAAGCGCTCTGCCGAACGCAATACCTGTTTCGGCATTGAACCTGTTCTCGTCAGCGAAGTCAAGTACAATTTTTACGTTGAAGACGAAAGCATGGGCATAAAGGGGATAGTTGATGCGATAATCCTGCTAAAAAGCGGCGAAATCATTCCCGTGGAAATAAAGTACGGCACGCGCAGTGACCGGATTTACCCTGACTGGAAGAAACAATTAACCGCATACGCACTGCTTCTTGAGGCCCTTCTCGGAAAAACCATCAAGGAAGGCATAATCTACGTCATGAAGACTGCACACCGCATAAAAATAGACCCAACGATGAAAAACGACGTAAAGAACGACCTCAAAAAGATGAAAGAACTGTTCCTCAGCGAAAAAGAACCAAAAACCCGCTTCGGACGACAGTGCAACTACTGCGAACTCAGAAAATTCTGTCTTGAAACATGAAGAACTGGCGTGTGGATGTTTTTAAATAGTCGTCGAGACAGTGATATGCACGAAGCGCCTTCCTGAATACGGGTTTAGGACGGCAAGATCCAAGAAAAACCATGCGGATCAAGTTAGCGAACTCAGAAAATGAGTATTGAAACAAACTCACTCCCTTATCTTCTGGTGATGCATACCACGATCAAGTTAGCGAACTCAGAAAATGAGTATTGAAACATCTTGAATTCAGCATCTCCGTCTGACATTACGCAGATCAAGTTAGCGAACTCAGAAAATGAGTATTGAAACGTTCTGGTATGGAATAATGATTTGCGCTCAAGATGGATCAAGTTAGCGAACTCAGAAAATGAGTATTGAAACGAACACTCATGGGACTCGGAGTACGACTGTTTTGAGCGATCAAGTTAGCGAACTCAGAAAATGAGTATTGAAACACCAATTCTTTCATCTGTTTCTTTAGTTCTTCATGATCAAGTTAGCGAACTCAGAAAATGAGTATTGAAACATATCATGATCTAAATTGTAAAATACGTTTAAGGAAGATCAAGTTAGCGAACTCAGAAAATGAGTATTGAAACCACACAAGAGAACACGGTATCAATACTATTTTTCCGATCAAGTTAGCGAACTCAGAAAATGAGTATTGAAACTCCAGTTATTTTATGTAAATAATCTGTTCCTTTATGATCAAGTTAGCGAACTCAGAAAATGAGTATTGAAACGGAGAAATCCATTGCGCATCAATCATTGCAGTTGCACGATCAAGTTAGCGAACTCAGAAAATGAGTATTGAAACTGCCTCTTGGCGTTCATCGTCGCTTAATTCTGGTTGAGATCAAGTTAGCGAACTCAGAAAATGAGTATTGAAACTTACGAATGTTGGACTGCATTGGAAATCTTTCTGCGGAGATCAAGTTAGCGAACTCAGAAAATGAGTATTGAAACTCCTTATGCCTGTATATGCGTTGTGTTTGAACATGATCAAGTTAGTGAACTCAGAAAATGAGTATTGAAACGACATATTTAATCTCTCGCCTCGTATTCTTGTTCGATCAAGTTAGTGAACTCAGAAAATGAGTATTGAAACATTCCCAAATCTGAATAAAGGTTTTTCATTCGTAAAGATCAAGTTAGTGAACTCAGAAAATGAGTATTGCTGGGCGTCGTGTGGAAAAACTTCGGGTAGATTAACATTTAGTGTTAATCAGTCCAGAAACTAATTTTAACCGACATTGCTGTTAGACTGGCTGTTGTTGTAGTATGACGCAGTCCACTGAAACCCCGCTTCCAGATCCAGACAAATACCTGGACAAGTTAGAAAATGACGTTTCCGAACGCTTGTACGATCTTCTGATAGTTCATTTGTCTGATGTCGAGAAACGCGTCAGGAAGGCTGTTCCTGAGCACGAAGAGGCAAGAAAGCGCATCATACTGCTTCTCGACCAAGCTATCGATGACTTGAAGAGGAACACCAACGATTTCAATTGCCTTCAGTATTACCGCTTCATCATACTCTTATGCAACAAGATACTGAAGTATGACATCAAGAGGGCTGACTTAAAGCAGCTCAAGCGCAAAATCATATCCGACTATACGCAATCAGAATTGTCCGAAGTCGATGGAAAGATTCCACTCAAGGACCAGGTGAATGAGGTGAGAATCACTTATGACCCAGCCTACCTGCGTTATCTTGTCGGACACTTGATTGAGGACAAGGAATGGGTGAAGGCGCTTTACTGCCTTACCGTCGTTCGCCTTCTTGAGCCGGATTGGGACAAGATTGACGAGCATTATGCCGAAATCAAAAAGCACATCGTGGACGAGCCGCTTCATAAGACCAAAAAAGAGTCCTCCACAGAAACTGAGGATGCGTTGATTCTTCTTGATTCCAACATAGTCATTTCCCGTATTTTTTACGCAGTAGACGGTTACTGTCCGCAGGGATGGCCTTCAAGGGACGTTTACGGTGAGAGATTAGACTGGCTGGAAGGGCATGATGGGAACAAGGAAATCATAACCCCGACTGTTTCCGACGAGGTCGCCTCGCATCTTAAATTCGAAACTGCGCAGATAAACAGGCAGATTTGCCGAAACCTCGACCTGGACTGGCGAGATGTCGTCTCAAGACTGGAGGATCGCTTCCAAAAACAATTGGAGCGTTACTCTATGAGCGGAATGCTGATTCCGGATTGTGCTGGGGAACTCGAACGAGTCGTGGCGTTTTACTCCAAGCATACGCTTCTGCTTGAGCGCATCGCCTTGGAGAAGCTTGAAGGATTGCGCATTTCAAAAAAACTGAGAAAGCTGGCATTGCGTGAGGGACTTCTCCCTGAGGAAGGGGACATGAGGCTGTTGGCTGAGGCGGCCGCATTGAAGAAAAAGGATCCGGAAAAGACGATTGCGATAGTGAGCGATGACAAGGACTTCTCATACTTTGCAAGAGAGATTGAACAAGAGTTCGGCGTGGTTCTGATATGCAAGATATAGAGCACAATGAACCTATCACAAGGGGATTGCTTCTATGCCTCTTGAGACGTGAGTATGCGGAGTCCAAAACGGAATACGAAAAAATGACTGGGTTAGAAGGACAAATAATCTCATTTGAGCTCATGGACGGAGGACTCACAACGTACGCAACGATACGGTTCGGAGAAATCATAAGCGGCGCTTTGGACGAATACGGCCAAGTGGAAGTACAAAAAGAAGGGTTGCCCGCGGTCCGCGCTTATGTACTGGAAACAGATGATAGAAACATAACCGTCTTGTTCGAGAAAACTCCCAGTATGGAACGGGGAGACCGCGTTTTCGTGAAAAGCGCAAGCGATTTGGTCCTGATAGAAAATCAGATGAACGCGGTTAAGTTTTTCTTTGATAATGATAATGAATTCTTAAGAGAATTAAAACTTGCACTAAGCATAGATGAGTCGTTAAATTGTGAAATTTATCCCGAACAGGTCGTGCGTTTTTTTGACCCTGAATTAGACTCTGAAAAGGAAGATTTCGTAAAACAAGCGCTCGCATTAGAGTGCGGGGAATTCCTTCTTCTTCAAGGTCCTCCTGGAACCGGAAAAACAACTGCAATCGTAGAATTAGTATCACAGCTCCAGAAGCGGGGAGACAAAGTTTTGATAACGTCTCATACAAATGTTGCGGTAGACAACGTCCTCGAGAAGCTTTCCAAGATAGACCCGGACAAAATCGCTCGCATAGGATCGGTTACCAAGATCCCAAAGAGCATTCAAAAAAGACATTCCATTCCGGATCCCAAGAATGAGAAAACTCCGCGGGAAATACTCGTTGAAGGATTGGAACGGCAGATTGTTGGAATAACCTTAAGCAAGGCAGGATTCCTTCATCCCACATTTCTAAAATGGGATTGTCCAGAATTTGATTATGTGATAATTGACGAAACATCAATGGCGTCCATACCACTGGCCCTCTTAGGCATACTGCTCGGAAAGCGTTTTGTGATAGTAGGTGACCACAAACAGCTTGCCCCAATTTATAGATCACAAAACGTTGGTTGCGGAGGATGCTCTATTTTTGAGTTCCTGGTACAAAATTACCCAAAAAGAAGTTTAATGCTTACAACAGAACACCGATTTAATTCCAAACTATGCAGTGTGGTTTCTAAACTGTCATATGAGGGTAAACTTAAGGCAAGTGCAAAAGTAAGAGGAATAACGCTGTCATCAGAGGTTCGGTTCAATCACAATCTTGACAAAACATCTTTCAGGAAAGCGATAGCTTCCGAGGATGTGTTGGTGTGGATTGATACTTGTGATGAGGACTTGACTAGGGATATTGGGGATTTTGGGGACCGATGGTTTGAACGGAAGTGGACCAAGCGTTGGTCATGTTATAACTTCGGCAATGCCGCAATTTGTGTCGGTCTCGTACGTTCTTTAGTCCATAGCGGGCTTTCCATGAGTGATATAATAATCCTGGCCCCATTTAAGAGACAGGCACAGGTTGTTAGAAGCGCCTTAAAGAAATTCGTAAAAAGTACTAGACATGGTGGCTCCGGAAAACTAGAAACAGAAGAGCCACAAGTACTGGATATAGGCGAGGAATTAGGTAAAAAAGACGCGGATATAGGCGAAATCATGGGAAGCAAGGGCGCCAGTACAGTTGATTCATTTCAAGGAAAAGAAGCGCAATGCGTGATTTTTGATTTAGTATGCGCCCCTGAAGACGTTGACCATCACAGGCACGCTCCTATCCGTGCCCTCATGGACAAGCGAAGATTAAACGTTGCAATTTCCCGTGCCAAGTGTAAGGTTGTATTTGTGGGTTCCAGTACTTTGGCAGGCAGTAAGCAAGGGCGATATGAAATCATACAACAGATCTACCACGAGTTTAAACGCTCCGGCGGGGTAATCATCAATTCCAAACGCAATATTAAAACAAAAGATTATGAAGACGTTCTTGAATGGCTGAAGAAAAACAAGAGTGAAGTGGAAGCACGAAGACGTCAGAACGATAACGTTTGGGCCATAAGGCGCAGGCTCCATCTGAAAGGAGACGAAGTGAGTTTTCTTAAGAATAAGAGAGAACCTTGGCGGCAGCGGTAAAAAAAATAGGATGAACTGAGTGCAGACAGTCCTGGAGTAAATGCGAACGAAAAACGGGCGACCTAAAGTGAAGTTAAACTTTTTATATGCACGATTATACAACCTTGCCGATAATAATGGCAAGGACGTATAATAAACGCGCATCTCAAGTTTTGTCTGACAAACTAAATCGTCAAAATAGGGCGGCATTGAACAAGGAAGTGATTTACTGCAAAAACTGCGGTTGGGGTTGGACTCCTCAAGAAGGAACCAGTTGTCCAAAATGTAAGACGGTTTATGAAGATAGTCGCCAGTAAAACTATTTATAAGTTGTATGCCGGTTCATACATCTAGTTCATTTAATGCCTTAACTATTTTGCTCTCGAATTCGAGTATCTTCTTTTTAATGACTTGAGGTTTCTCATAAGTTATTTCTTCGTATTTGATTTTTTTGTACTTTGAGACGCTTAAGTCGTAGTCTTTTTCTTTTATTTCCCCGAATGGTACAAAAAAGCATTTTGCACTTCTATCTTCGTATTTTTCTTTGCTTCTTTTCTTGAATTTGCTTATGATGTCAGGTAGGTCCCCGTTTCCGTCAATCTTTGTTCTCTTATCATCTAATGTGAAACCGTCAGACTCCATCTCATAGAACCACACTTTCTGTGTTGGCTCGCCTTTAGTGAACACGAGTATTCCTGTTGACACTCCTGCGTAAGGTTTGAATACTCCTGAAGGCATTGAGATGACTGCATCAAGTCTACATTCTTCCAACAATAGTTTTCTTATGTTTCTGTGAGCATTTGAATTCCCAAATAATACTCCGTCAGGTACAATGACTGCACACCTCCCACCGGCATTAAGAAGATTGAACATGAGTTCTAAAAATAATAACTCCGTCTTCTTCGTCTGAACGGTGAAATTATCGCTTAGATCTGATTCGTCAATACTGCCCTTAAACGGGGGATTGGCCAGAATCACGTCATATTGAGCCAGCTGTTCGAATCTCTTGGAGATTGTATTTGTCTGACTTACGTTTGGATCCTCAATTCCGTGCATCATGAGATTCATGAGCGCTATTCTGACCATAGTTTGGTCTATGTCAAATCCGTGAATTGTGTCTTCTTCTAGTATTTTCCATTGAAATTTTGTTAATTTATCTCCGACAAAGTTGGATTCGTTTCCATCTTCGTCAAGTTTAATCAATTCCTTTGAAGTTCCGCCTTTTAGTACGTGTTCGAGCGCCGCAATAAGAAATCCCGCAGTTCCGCACGCAGGGTCACAGATATTATCTCCAACTTGCGGATTTACTAATTCAGTCATCATTTTAATGATGTGTCTTGGCGTTCTGAATTGGCCGTTCTTTCCCGCCGTTGTAAGTTCAGATAACAGGTATTCGTAGATGTCTCCTTTGGTGTCTCTGTTTTGTTCTTTAATGTGCATTTCATTTATGATCTTTACTGATTCAATCAAAAGGGAAGATGTGGGAATAACAAATACTGCATCTTTCATATATTGTTGATACATGCTGTTTTCAGAACCGATGTTTCTTAGGAATGGAAACACTTTGTCTCTTACGTGGTCAAGTATTCTGTCTGCAGACATTTTTGTCCAAACAGACCACTTATAATCTTCTTTTCCTTTGAATATGGAGTGATATTTTAATCCGCTTAATTGGGAATTTTGTTCTCGTTTATTGTCTTCGTCTTCCAATCGCTTCATGAAGAGGAGATAGGACATTTGTTCAATTGCAACGATGGGATTAGAGATTCCTCCACTCCAGAATTTATCCCATAATTGGTTTATCTTTGATTTAAGTTCAGCATCAAGCATTGTTTTCATCTCCCTTATTTAGTAATTGTTCTACGTCTCTAGAAGTTTTGAGTATTTGCTCTTCGTAATTTGCTATGTTTTTCAGGAGTTCTTTTGGATTACCATAATCCACTTCTTCATACGTTGTAATTTTGTATTTGTTAAAGCTAAGGTTATAGTTTTCGTTCTTTATTTCTTCAAATGGTACAAAGAAGCATTTTTTTGTTCTATCTGAAAAGTCTTTTGCATCTCTGCTGTTAAATTTCTCTATGATGTCCGGAATGTCTCCCCAGCCGTCTATTTTTTCCCTTTTTTTGTCAATAGTATACCCGTCTGATTCCATTTCATAGAACCATACTTTTTCAGTCGGTTCCCCTTTTGTGAATACTAAGATGTTTGTAGAAACATCTTTTCCAAATGGCTGGAAAATCTTGGAGTGGAGTTTAATGACTGCATCAAGTCTAGACTCCTTCATGAGCAATTCTTTGACTTTTTTATCATTATTATTTGTTCCAAAAGCTATCCCTTCAGGAACGATGACTGCACATCGTCCACCTATCGTCAATAAGTTGTAGATGAGCTCAAGGTAGTAATAGATGCTTTTCTTTGCCGTGACCGAGAAATCTGTTCTTATGTCTGAAACATTAACGTTATCGTTGAATGGAGGGTTGCAGATTATTAGTGAATACTTGTTTGCTTCTTCGTATCGTCTTGAAAGCACATCCAGTTGCTGGATGTTTGGATTTTGAAGTCCATGCATCATGAGGTTCATGATAGCTACTCGTGTCATGGATTGGCCGACATTAAAACCGTAGAATGTATTTTCATTGAATTTTTTCCACTTGCATTCCAACTTGTCGCCTTTAAGGTCGTATTCATTTCCATACTCGTCGTGCTTAATGAATTCTGGAGACGTGTTTTCTTTGAGTATGTATTGATAGCACGCTTCCAAAAAGTTGCCTGTTGCACATGTGGGGTCACAGATCGTATCATCGACCGTGGGCTTCACTAATGCAATCATTAAATGTACTATGTGGTCGGGTGTTTTGTATTGCTTATTCTGATCTTCGATGTTTAACTGTGAGACTAGATACTTATAGATGAGACCGTCTGAAAAGCTATCTTTCTGGTTTAGCTCGTCTAGGTTGATGATTTTAACTGCTTGTACTAATGTTTGAGGGTTTTCTATATTGAATGTCGCATTTTTAAGGTACTTTGCGTAAATGAAACTCTCGTCATCAAGCGTTCTTATGAATGGGAATACAACATCACGCACGTGTTTAATGATAGCATCGGCAGACATGTTTGCCCACTTTGACCATTTACAGTTTTCATGGTCTTTGAAAACAGATACAAAGTCTTTCTCTTCCAACAATGCATCATTTGCTTTCTTGTTGTCTTCCTCTTCCAATCTCTTGAGGAAAATTAAGAATGAGATCTGCTCTAATGATTCAGTGGGGTTCGTGGTACTGAATAGCTCAAGAAGCGCGTCCAGTTTCTCTTGCAACGCGGGCTTAATGTTAATTATCATACTAGTTCGCCTTTGAATGCTTTTTGCATGAAAGAATTGAATAGAGTGTCTGCTTGATTTTTTGAGGTTTCTTGTAAATTATTCATTAAATTCAATTTATTAGCAATTCGAGCAAATTTATTCTGTAACTCAATGGGCGGTGCAATAAACTTCACAGATTTTACCTCATCCATAGATGGGAAGTTCGGAATACCACTGCCCCTAGAAATACCAAATAAAATACTCTGCATGTTAGGACTCCTAAAAATAAACTTGAAAAACTCATTATTCATAACTTCTTGATTAAGAGTTATTTTTAGTAAAGCTTGATTTATTATTCCTTTTTTAGCGCCTACAGGAATTTCTGCAATTCTACCTAAGGTACCAGAACAACTTATAATTAAATCTCCTGGCTCCACTTTAAACATTTCAAGTTCTTTGTACTTTTCATCACTGATGTAATACCTAGCAAATTCAAAATCATTATGAATTGCGTGTCTTTGCTCGTAGACCAAATAACCATCATCAACAAAAATTTCTTTTTTGAGTGAGCCTCCGAAAGGACCACGTTTCATCGAATTTTTCTTTCTTGTAACAAACTGAGGCAAGGTCTTCAAATCCCACTTTTTAGTATTTTTTATTGGATCTCCAAACATCTCCGCAAATACACTTTTCAGATAATCTTTTGACAGCGCATCTGCTTCTTTTCGCCAGTTCTTGATTTGCTCGGCCTTCTCAAGAAGTGCAATAATTCGCTCTTGGGTTTTGATAGGAGGTATGGCTATTTTAAAATTCTTTAATTTAGTTTCATTGATTGCTTTTTGTGTTGCGCCCGTGGATTCTTTATTCTTTAATCTTTGAAAGTCATTTGCTCTTAGCCAGAAATAGATGTATTTAGGCAATAACTTAGACTTATCTTTTATTCTTAGAATTGCAAACCCGGTAGAATAAAGATGATTGACATCGTCTTTAGAAATGAGATAAACCTTTTCTGTATCTTTCATCTTAGCAAATAAAATATCTCCTTCTTTGACTTCCATGTTTGCTCTACTTGGTCGGGTTGCATAATCAACATCAACACCATCTCTTATTCTTCCAGTTTCTAGCGAACCAGTATCAATGTACTTCTTTGTTCCTTGGAACTGTTTAACCCCCGAGGAAACTAATCCAAGATATTTGAATAAAGTTGCTTCTTCCCATCCGTTTGGTAATGTCATGGTAAGTAACCTCCTTTTTGATATATCGCGTTACAGAACTCTGCAAAGCCCTCAAAGAATGCTTCAACTATCCGACTGTCTCTGTCATTATAAGGACTTTTGTTTCCATGAAACAGGTTACATCTTACCTGATAAACTACATTAATGAACTGAGAAAAGCTATTTTTATCTGTAAATTCCTTTGCGTAATCTTCATTTTCTATTTTATCCGGTCGCATGTCAGCAACTTTTCCTTTATAGTGAGTTACTTCTTGTAATAAGCTTAACATTTTATTTATGTTTTTAGAAAAGCTTGGCGCATCTAGTAGTGTAGCGTAGATAGTATTGTACTCAGGATTTGCTGCAATAAAGTCAATGTGTTGTCTTTCAGATGGTTCTTTTTTGTATTTCTCATTCAATTCAACATAATGTTCTGATACGAAATAACAATTAAATGACACCCATAACGAAATGAATCTATCAAAATAATCGTATGATTCACTTGGTGGAGTTATTGCACGATTATACCATGATTTGACAATCTCTCTGGATTGTCCATTGTGGTTATTGCTCATTTTCTCACCCTAAGTATTGCGCTTGGTACGGGCACGGAATCCTTGCGGATCTTCTTTATTGTGTGCTCTCGGATTGTTAACCCTTCTGCCATTTTGTCTTTTAGATGTTCAAGGTATTTGACCGAAACGTTCTTGATGACTTCCGCTTCAGTCCCATCATCAAGTTCTATGATCCAGCTGAAATTGTCTTTGTCTTTGTTGTAGACTATCTTGTTGGCCCCTGCAACATGGTGCGGTACTGAGACTTTGATTTCGTTTAGCAGAAGCTCACGAATCAGGGACGAACGGGTTATGCCCTTCTTTACGCAATACTCACCTATGAGCGTGAATTCTTCTCGTGAAATCTTCGCCGAGATGGATTTGTATTCTGATGCCGTCATGCACTGAAGTGAAACACGGCAAGTATTTAAGGTTTTTGTGTCAACCGTGGTTGACTCATTTCATTCTGATCTCTTGGCACAGCACGACCATCTTCTTGAGCTCATCAATTCCGTTGAATAATTCAACAGGATTCTCGTCCTTAAACGGCTCTTTTGCAAAGTCCTTAAGCTCGATGTATTTCCTATTTGCAAACACTTTTTTTAGCATCTGCAAGAACTCGATCTGCTTAGAATTGTAGTTGATGTGATCCATGACGTGCTTGTCAAATTCTCGTTCAATAAGCACTCTTGGATCGTACTCATGTGTTAAGCCGATAATTTCATGCAAGAATACCAAGAAGTCCTTTCCAAGAGTTGTTTGTATGTTCTCTATAGTGTATGAATGATTAAGCTTCACCAGTTCCTTTTCAAGTTCGTGCAGCTCTAGACAAGTTATCCCATGACCTTCTTTAATTTTCTTGATAATAGGATTATTTTTAATGAACTCCGCCAGTTTCGGGTCTTCTTTTATCTCATGGACAAACCGTGTTCTATTCACTACGATGTCTGGTTTGTTGATTTCAATTGCTTTTCCTGGCTCTTCTTCATAATACTTCATTAATTGAGCGAGTTCCTTAAGAATCAATTCCACTTTCTCGAATGTCAGATTTTCCCAATATTCGTTACGTAAAACTTTGAGAATGATTTCCTTTTTTTTCCGAATTTCGTTTATCTTAGTTTCTTTAGCCAGAATGTTTTCTAGTCTCACTTGCACATATACCTTTATCTTGTCAATTAAATCTAGCTTATCAGAGACAATAGCGTAGAATAAGTTCTCCACTTGCAAAATGAATGGAGTTACTTTTGGATCTGTTCCCGCCATCATTACCATCAAAGGCTCTATGTCTTCACGAAGTTCCTTGACGTATTGTTCCAAGTTAAAAGTGCCTTTAAGTTTCTTAATTAGACTGTATTTTTCTCTGACGATAAAAGATTCTTCATTCAGTGCATTTATGTCGTCCAGAATTTTGCTAACGATTATTTTTCGTTGGTCATCACTTAGATTTTTAGTAAGTAGATTTACTCTATTTTCAAAGATCCTTGAAATAGTGCCTTTACTTGATTTCCTTTCTCTTGTTTTGTTCAATTGATGCAATTTGACATTATTGTCTTCTCCAAGCTGGAAATCCAACATTAAGAACTCATTTTTTACGTAAAAACCGTTTTCTCTAGGTAACCATTCTGGATGTTTACCTGGCGCACAGCATGCTTGAAAATTTCTAGTTCCTCGACCCAGCATCTGCCAGAATCGTATCGGCGAATAAACCGGACCGATAAATACTAAATTGCATACTTCAGGAATGTCTACTCCCGTGTCGAGCATTCCAACTGATAAGGCAATTCTTGGCTCTGATTTCTGTTTAAATCTCCTGACTTCGTCACCGACTCTATAAAGCGAGGTGATAACTTGGACGTGATTGCTTAAGTTAGGATATAACTCTCCGAATGTCTTTTTCATACGTTTAGCATGTTTTTGACTTCTGCAGAAGAAGATTGATTTGCAGGGCAACCCTTCAGCGGACTTATAGCACTCTCTCATAAACTCAGTAATGATGAGTTCATTGGTTTTATCATCTAAGAATGCTCGCTCAAAGTGGGAACCTTCTACTTCAAATAGTTCGGGATTAACCTCCTGCCGTCGTAGCTGATCTTTTAATTCTGCATTGAGCGTTTTTCCTTTTATTCCGAGTTTAAGGTTTTCAGTCTCTACGACTAACGGTTGATAAGGCACTAGAACCTCGTCTCGTACAGCATCTTCATAAGAGTATTCTGCGGTTGGTTCATTATTTCTGCAATCAAATAACTCATAAGTATCTTTATCTGGTTCTTCTCTCGGGGTAGCGGTCAAACCCAATTTTATCGCATCGAAATACTGGTGAATGTAATTGTTTCTATCATACTGTGATCTATGTGCTTCGTCAAAAACAATTAAATCAAAAAATCCGGGACTAAACTTGTCCACCATTCTATTGTTATTTTTACCCATTAATGTCTGAACAGTTGTTGCGTAGAATCGCGAAGTCGTATTGAAGCCTTTTCTATGAAGTTCCCATACCGGCTCTCTGAAAAATTTCTTGAATCCGTCAGCGCTGGCTTGGTCCGCAAGAGCTATTCTATCAACCACAAATAACACATTTCTGACATAGTCTGCCTTTACAAGAATGTCAATAATTGCCATAGCCACTCTCGTCTTTCCTGTTCCGGTGGCCATTTGGATGAGTGCTTTTCTGTGACCTTGACCAAAGTGTTCTGCTACTTTCTTGACGTTCAGTATGCTTCTATCTCTATCAACTATTTTTGTGAAGATTTTTGCAGGATCTTTCTGGTTTTTGAATAAGTCACTCCTGTTTTCAAGGTCGCTCTGACTAAAAGGACCGCTAACTTTTCGTTCTCTTCCTAATTGGTCTATGAAAATCCAAGTCTCCCCATTTGTTAGAAAGATAGGAATTCTTTGTCCTGTTTGATTATGAATGTCCTCTTGGTATGTCCTTGCTTGTATTCGCCCTTCTTCTGGATCTTTTGCATACTTCTTTGCTTCAATAATCGCTAATGGAGAATCATCTTGAGCTAAAAGTACATAATCGATAAACTTGTCGACGTCTTTCTCATAAGAACCAGCGAATAAAACATAGTTTTTAGTCTTAAAATTAGATTTAACGGAGTTCACTTCATCCTTCCAATGATGTGGTTTCCATCCCGCCCGGGCAAGCTGTTTGTTGATGAATTTTTTTCTAGTCTGATTTTCACTTATCAGCTCTATAAGCTCATCATCGACTACTTTTGTTATCAACTGGTGTCTCACAGCTCCTCATTATTGGTTCAATACCTACACCTAAATTGCCCCACATTCGTACTAGAGATACAGTGTTAACTGTGTTCTGTCTTGCATATTCTTGTAAGCGGCAGTTCTTTTTAAGATGTGCGCACGACATTAACTCTTTCCGTTAACTTGTCACGAAACCAATAAAACAGTGCAAAAACAAAGGTTCACCTGTGGCAAATAAATCAAAAGTTTCACTCACATTCTACGGCGGAGTAGGCGAAGTCGGCGGCCGAAGGTCCCTGTAAGGGTCACCGAGATCCCTGCAAGGGGCAACAAGATCCTTCTTTCCGACGGCGATTCTAAGCTCATGCTGGACTTTGGGATGAGCTTCTCGCGGATGAACCACTCATACTTCGCCACCTTTTCCCAGCCGCGCACGCTTGCCGGAATGAATGATCTGTTCGTGACAGGAATACTGCCGGACATTCCGGGACTCTACAGGCCGGACTTCCTACAGCAGATGGGAAGAAGAGAGCCGGAAAACGAGCCCCTGGTGGACGCAGTATTGCTGACTCACGCACACGCAGACCACTGCGCTGACGTTCAATACCTTCGGGCGGGCATACCCATTTAACTGAAAAGTTTATATACTAAATAGTATTAATGTGAATACTAAAAGGTATAAACAATGCTGTTCACCAAAACCCAGACCAAGCTCATGACGTTTTTCGTCTCGCGAATCACTCAACGATTCAGCTTAAGAGAAGCGGCAAGAGAGCTCGGAATGCACCAGGCACTGGCGTACAGGGCCAGCCAGCCGCTCATAAAGGCAGGACTGCTCCTGGCAGGCAAGAAGGACTACTCACTGAACTACAAGGAAAACCACCAGGAACTGGCTTTTTTCGAGCACGTGCGCAGCAAGGAATTACTGGAAAAACCCGAAAACCAGGCTCTCGCGATGTTCGCGGAGGACGCAATAGAAAGGCTCCCGTACGGATGTTTTTCACTCATCGTATTCGGATCCGTAGTAACCAGCAGGAAACCACGGGACATTGACATACTGCTCGTCATAGAAAGAACAAGCGACATGGAGCCGGCGGAGCGGGCGCTGCACAACATTTCAAGAAACCATCAGCTCAACAACATTCACGCCATCGTTGTCCCTTTTGAGAGCGTTCTCGAAATGGTAGGCTCGCGCGACGAGGCTAACGTCATGAACCTCCTCCTGGACCAGCACCTGATACTGTACGGTGCTGAACTCTTTTATAAACTGGTAAAGCGCGGGAGGAAGTAAGGACGAGCCGCGAGCGAGAGGATATTATTAACTTATGATTAAGAACAGGGAATTCGCCGCCACCACACAGACAGTTATGTTCACTAAAAGTGAACATATTTAAAGGAAGTGAACATATAATTTCAGGCATTATGGGGAACCTGTTCGCGCGGAAAGCAACGAACATCATCAGGATCCTTTTGAACAGCCACCCCCGGACGTGGACCGCGCGCGATCTGGCGGCAGAGGCGGGCGTCGCCCTGGGACAGGCTTCGAACGTTTCGAAAGCGTTGATTCGGGAGCGCCTGGCGCTTCGCGATTCCGCGCGTTCCGGACTAAAGCTCATGGCGCCGTTGGACTTGTTGAAACGCTGGGCTGCAGTCCACAATTTTGCCGCGAACACGAAATTCACAGAGTACTACTCAAAAGAGGATGACATTTCAAGGTTTTTCCTCAAGTTCAAGGGAAAGAACGGACCGGAATACGCGGTCACGGGTTTGGCCGGCGCGTTGCTAGTCGCACCGCACGTCAGGCCGACAAACGTTCACATTTACGTGAAGTCTGCGGAAGATGCCAAGAAGTGGGCTGGCTTGCTGGATTTGACGCCGGTGGAGGCTAACGGGAACGTAAGGTTCGCCATCGCGGAGGACGCGGGCGTCTTCCATGGAGCAAGGGAAGTCAACGGGGTCCGGGTGGTCTCGGACGTGCAGTTATACGTCGACTTGCTGAACTATCCGGCAAGAGGAGAGGAAGCCGCGCAAATACTGCTAAAAACCATTGAAAAAAAGTGGAACAATAATAATGACAATAACAACGAACAAACAGGGATTTGAGGATGAACCGGAACCATGTATGCGAGAGAAGTCACTGAAGCATCGAAATCGGCACTGCTGGAGCTCGGCCTGGCATTGAAGAGATACCACAACGAGATTGTTCTCGCAGGCGGGTGGGCGCCATACTTCATCACGAAAGACTTCTTTCCCCATTGCGGAAGCATTGACATGGATTTTGTCCTGCAAACCAGGATAATGCCGAAGTACGACACGATCAGGAAAAGCATTGCTGACCTCGGTTACGTTTCCGAGAACCCGTTCCGCTTCTCAAGAATCATCCGCTCGCCAGTTGATGGCAAGGATTACGAAATCCACCTGGACTTTTTGTGCGAAAAGGAAGGAAGCAAATACGTTGATTTGCGCAAAGTCCAGGACGACCTCCACGCATTCGTCTTTGACGGGTTGAGTCTGGCGTTTGACTTCAATTTTGAACAAAAAATAGAAACAGTACTGCCTGGTAACGGCGAGGCCAGAACAACGTTCAAGATAGCCGACCTGGTCGGATCACTCGCCCTGAAAGGTCAGGCTCTTTACGATCGAGCCAAGCCGAAAGACTCCTACGATGTTTTTGCACTGACGCATTTTAACGGCGGACCTGAACGAGCCGCCGAATATTTCAACAAAACCGTTTCAGGCAGGAGAATCACTGCCGAAAACAGGGAACTGCTCGAACGCTCAATCGCGATAATCCGGGACAGGTTCAAGAATGCGAATCAAATGGGGCCATTCCACGTGGAAACATTCACAGAAAACAAGTACAATCGGAATGTCGTAGCCGCACAAGTGAACCAGTTTTTGGACGCCATCACCACCATCATCAAAACAGAGTAGTCGGATGCCGGATGCGGCGATTCCAAATGCGTCTTTCTTAATGGGAATGTTATGACCAATCCCATTAATCTACTCAGAAACCCATAAAACCCGCCAAAGCCCGATTAAGTCGTGGCAACTAAATCAAAAGTCTCACTCACTTTCTACGGCGGAGTCGGTGAAGTCGGCGGTAACAAAATCCTCCTCTCCGACGGAGATTCTAAAATCATGCTGGACTTCGGGATGAGCTTCTCGCAGATGGCCCAGTACTTCAGCGACTTCTCCCAGCCCCGCGCACTCGCCGGAATGAATGACCTGTTCATAACCGGAATACTGCCGGACATACCGGGACTATACAGGCAGGACTTCCTCCAGCAAATGGGAAGGAAACCGGAACGCGAGCCATTGGTGGACGCGGTATTGCTGACTCACGCTCACGCAGACCACTGCGCAGACGTGCAATACTTACGGGCGGACATTCCTCTTGCCTGCAGCAAGGAAACAAAGGCAGTGATGAGGGCCATTGACGAGACTGGAATCGGGGGCGAATTATGCTGCATCAAGGAAAAATTCCGGCTAGAGCAAGGAAAGAATGGAACAGGCAAAATGACGAGAGCGCACGGGGAAGCGACGAGAATAGAAAGGGAAATGCTGACCAAAGACAAGCTCAAGTTCGGGAATCTGGCGATTGAAGCAGTACCGGTTGACCACTCCATTCCCGGATCCCGTGCGTACATAATTCACACAAGAGAAGGAACTGTAGTCTATACTGGTGATTTGAGATTCCACGGATGGAACGGCAAAAAGACAGAAGAATTCGCAAGGATTGCGGCAAAAGAAAAACCAATAGCACTCATTTGCGAGGGGACGAGAATTGACCAGTCTTCCTGCACGAGCGAGAAGGAAGTGCTGAAACGGATAGGGGAAATAATGGGAAGGACTAGGGGTTTGGTTGTCGCGAATTATCCTCCAAGAGACACTGACAGGATGAGGACTTTCCTTGAAGCGGCAAGAAAGAATGAGAGGAAATTGGCTATAAACTTCAAGCAGGCATACATGCTTGACGCGATGCGAGAAGAATTAGGCTGTTCCATAAGGGACTGCCCAGCGACTGATGATGAAGACATACTCATATTCGCAGAGAAGAAGAGATGGGGACTAGTGGGAAGGAAAGACGTTCCAAAAGAACAAGTAGAACAGGACTACTCACCATGGGAGCGTGAATACCTGGAAAGGGATAATGCAGTGACAATAGAGGAAATAGGGAAAAACCAGTCAAAAAGCGTTCTTTACTGCGGTTTTCCGGACTTGCCTAACCTCACTGACATAAAATTGGCAGGAGGAAGCAGGTTCATACGCTCAGTATGCGAGCCATTCAGCGATGAGATGCTTTTGGACGAGACAAGAGTCACCAACTGGCTGAAACTATTGGGACTCTATCCTGGAGAGCAGGCTCACGCGTCAGGACACGCGTGCGGACCGGAAATAAAGCAATTGATTAAGACCATAAAACCCAAGAAAGTCATCCCGGTTCACACTGAAAAGCCTGAATTGTTCGCGAAACTGGTAAAGGGAGTTCCCGCGGAAATGCCGGTTCGGGGACGGGAAATGACGGTGTGAACCAGTATCCTTAGTTGTAGGGTCTTTCCGGGAAAGAAAAAACGAAATGTTTAAATAAGTTAACCAATCGTTTAAATTAGTTAAACATATGACAATGAACGTCGCATTCAAGGAAGGGATTTTGAACATCCTGAAGCTGTTCTACGCGGACCAGGACGCCCCCTCGATTCACTTGAGGGAGATCGCAAGAAGAACCAAACTCAACGAGAACAGCGTTTCAAGATTCCTCAAAGTCATGGAAAAGGGAGGACTGATAAAGTCAACGTTCGATGGAAACTTGAAGAAATTCTCCATGGAGAAACGCAGCATCCCGCCTGTTTTCGAGATTTTCGACAGGGAAAGATATGAAGCGCTTCCGGCAATACGCAGGAATGCGGTGCAGCACTTCTTCGAACGCCTTCCCGAGAAGCCCCTCGCGATGACGCTGTTCGGTTCCACCGCAAAACAGAACTACACCGAGACCTCGGACGTGGACTTGCTGCTGGTGACGAACTCCAAAATCGCGACAGACGATGCGCGGGATTATGCCGAAAGCCAAACAGGAATAAGGATAAACGACCTGCAGATACGTTTGGACGAGTTCAAACAGGAGTTGCGGTTGAAACGGGACGCGGTAATCCAGTCCGCAGTAAAGACTGGATATCCCGTTTTCAACAGTCAGTTTTATCACGAGGTGAAATACGGAAATGAATCTGCATGAATTGAACAAGCTTCTCGGGACTCCCGAACTCGTTGAATCAAGGATTGATGGATATCTAAAGCCCAAAGGCAGAAGGGAAAAGCCGGTCCTGTTCGCGCAGCCGGCGGTGGATGAAGCGGAACTGCGGGGCCACGTTGAAAAGGCCGAACACAACCTCAAGTTCGTGCAGGACAACCTGAAATTAGGGCACTATGATTGGTGCATCACCGGCTGCTATTACGCCGTTTATCACGCCGCATTGGCTCTCGTATTGAAATCAGGCTATGCCTCGAAGAACCATGACGCGACTTTATGCATGCTAATCAAGCACTACTACCGGAAAGGCGTGAGCAAGAACGAGATAACCCTGATAAACAAGTTCTTCCTTGACTATCACGACCTCTTGTTCTACGCCGAGTCAAAGGCACGGAGGGAGGACGCAACGTATTCGACCAGATACAAGTTCGACAAGCAGAGCGTTGAGCAGCTCAGGGTCAAGGCGATATTGTTCGTGAACAAGGCGAAGGAAATACTGGGTGAACGACAATAACGGCTCAGCCGATTCTCAACACCCCATCCCGTACGATGCCTTGTTAAGTATAATCAAACTTCTGCTGTGTTGCATAATTCCTGAAATTCTTCCTCAAAACCCGGTCATGCCCTCCCAGCCGCGTATTCTTTCATAGTTTCGTACGCCCAGAACCGCCGCATGACTTCAAGACACATGTTTGCCGGAGT